>Ga0265797_10000419_pt1 | contig 78451 bp, 81 predicted proteins | sample P2T30metagenome_FD_192433 | JGI IMG/M metagenome (GOLD analysis project Ga0265797, IMG submission 192433) | Plant litter microbial communities from East Loma Ridge, Irvine, California - P2 T30 | ecosystem: Environmental > Terrestrial > Plant litter > Unclassified | place: USA: California... | reverse complement strand
GCTGCTTCTGCGGCCGTGGACCAAAACGGCGGTCCCCCGGCGCGTCGCCTCAAAGGCAACCCGCCCTCCCTTCATGGCGCCATTTCCCTAACAACGGGCAAACACCGACAATTTATTGATGGTTAACAACAGCTTAACCACTATCACCTGTCCTGGATCATGATGATTTTCCCATGATCCCAAGCCGATACGCCCGCCGGCGCCGACCGACGCCGCGCATGAAAAAACCGGGGCGGATGATGATCCGCCCCGGTCTGGTCGCTGGAAGGAAGCCGCCCGGCGGGCGGCCCCGGCCCTTAGTTCTGGAACAGCGAGGTGATCGACTGCGGTGCCTGGTTGGCGATCGACAATGCCTGCACGCCCAGCTGCTGCTTGACCTGGAGCGCCTGCAACCGCGCCGATTCCTTGGCGAGATCGGCGTCGACCAGATTGCCGATGCCACCCTCGATCGTGTCGCTCAATTTGCTGGCGAAGGTGATCTGGCTGTCGATCTTGCGCGATGCCGAGCCGAGGTCGCTCAGCTTGGTGGCCATCTTGGCGGTCATCGTGTCGAGCGTGTCGACCATCTTCAATGCCTTGGCCGTGTCGTCGATCTCAGAATTGGTGCCGAGCACGCCGGTGCCCTTGCCGGTCGATGCCGTCTCGGTTGCGGCAAGGTCGAGACCCTGATTGGTGACGGTCAGCGTATCGGGGGCATAGGTGCCGCTGCCGGTCGCGGTGTTGGTCAGCGACTGGAGCGCGCTGACTTCACCGCCGCTGGTCTTGAGCAGGTTGGTGCCGTTGAATTCCGACGAGTTGACGATCGTCGTGATCTGGTCGCGCAGCGCCTTGAAGTCCTTGTTGTACGCCGCGCGGCTGCTGGCATCGATGCCGCTGTCCGACGCCTGCTTGGCCAGCGTCTTCATCTGGTTGAGCACGTCGGAAATCTGTTCCGCGCCGGCGACCGCCACGTCGGTCACGCTCTTGGCGCGGTTGAGCGACGAGGTCACCGCCTTCAGCCCGCCGAGATCGCCGCGCAGGTTCTGCGCGATGGTGAACGACGCGGAGTCGTCCTTGGTGGAACTGACGTTCAGGCCGCTGTTGATCCGGCTCTGCACGGTGGCCAGCCCCTTGCTGGTCGCGTTCAGTGCCTGCAGCGCGGCCATTGCGCCGGTATTGGTATTCACGGTCATCGCCACGGTGTGTCTTCCTTCTCGCAAACCGGCCGTCCGACGGCGCCGCCGCCCGAGGGGCCTTCCCCACAATCCAGCCCTTGCAGGCTACCCTTCCCTTATAGGCGGCAGAAATTGCCGGGTGGTCGCGATGACCAGAAAAATTAAGAGGACTGGTTAGCGAAACCTTCCGACCAGACGAATTCGCCCCGGAACCCGATAGAAACGGGGTCCGGGGCGGCACGACGCGTCGGGGACAATAGTTAGAACGGGAATAGCGCGTCGTAGATCTGCTGGCCCCAGCGCGCCTGCTGCGCCTGGGTCAACTGGCCACGCCCGCCATAGCTGATCCGCGCCTCCGCGATCTGCGAATGGCGGATGCTGTTGTCGCGGCCGATATCCTGCGGGCGGACGATGCCCGTCACGATCAGTTCGCGCAGTTCGTAATTGACGCGGATCTCCTGCCGGCCGCGGATCACCAGATTGCCGTTGGGCAACACGTTGGTGACGATCGCCGACATCGTCATGTTGATCGTCTCGCTGCGGCTGATCGAGCCGGCACCGTTGAACTGCGAGTTGGAATTGCCCGCGATCAGTCTCGACGGATCGCTGCCCGGCAGCTTCGTCTCCAGCCCGAGCAGCGACGACAGGCCCGCCGATTCCGATCCCCCGCGCGAGCGCGCGGTGGTGTTGCCGACCTCTGCCTTGTCGGCGACGTTGATCCGCACCGTCAGGATGTCGCCGGTGCGCGAGGCGCGCTGGTCGCCCAGGAACGCCCCCGCCCCGGCCCGGAACAGCGAGGCGCCGTGTGGCTGCGGTGCCGCCGTCTCCTGCGGGCGGATGCGGCCGGCGCGACCGAGCGATTCCTCAATCGACGGGGCGTCGGCGATATCAACCTCGCTCATGTTCGGTGCGCGGCCGACCTCCTTCAGGCGGCCGGTGACGCCGCAGCCCGACAGCGCGACAGCGCCGATCAGCACGAGGGAAAGCGATGACTTCACTGGGAATATCTCCGGCATCTGGCGGATGAAAGGCTCATCAGGGCCAAGTTCAGGGGGCGACCGCGATGCGGACCGCGCCCGACCCCTCGACCACGGCGTCGAGCGTGCGGTTGGTGGCGCTGGTGACGACGCGGACGAGATCGCCCATGCCGCCGCTGCCCAGCGCGCGGGCCGAGGTGGCGATGGTCAGCCCGCCACTGCGCAGGTTGACCGTCACCGGCTCGCCACGCCGGACGAGGCGGGGGGTGACGACATCGCCCGCCCGCACCACCGCGCCGGCGGACAGGTTGCGCACCGCCTCCCGCCCCGCCGCGTCGCGGGGGGCGAGCGCGCCGGTGGCGAGGCCGGGGCTGCGTGGCTGCGATTCGAAATCGCCCGCCGCCAGCAATTCGCCGCGCCCGATCGCGCGGACCAGCACGGGGACCGCCGGCGGTGCGGACGGCGTGGCACCGGGCACGGCGGCGGCGAGCGCGAGGAGGATCGACAGCATCGCGGTCAGCGCAGCTGGCTGGAGGTGGCGAGCATCTCGTCGGCGGTCTTCACGACGCGGCTGTTCATCTCGTAGGCGCGCTGCGCGGTGATGAGCGCGGTGATCTCGGCGACGGGATTGACGTTCGATGCCTCGACGAAGCCCTGCATCGTCGTGCCGAGGCCGGGATCGCCCGGCGACCCGATCGTCGCCTCGCCCGAGGCCGGGCTGGTCAGGAACATGTTGCCGCCCAGCGCCTCCAGCCCCGCCTCGTTGACGAAGGTGGCGAGCTGGAGCTGCCCCACCGTCTGCATATCGGTCTGGCCGGCCAGCTTCACCTGCACCTGCCCCGTCTTGGAGATGGCGACATCGACCGCATCGGGGGGCACGTTGATGCCGGGCTGGACCGGATAACCGTCCGCCGTCACCAGTTCGCCCTGATCCGACAGCTGGAACGTGCCGTCGCGGGTATAACCGGTCTGGCCATCGGGCATCGTCACCTGGAAATAGCCGCGACCCTGGATCGCCATGTCGTAGCGGTTGCCGGTCTGGTTGGGCGCGCCCTGTTCGGTGATGCGATAGACGCCGCCGGTGCGCACGCCCGCGCCGATCTGGATGCCGGTCGGCACCTTCGCCTCGGTGGCGCCGCCGGCCGATGTGCCGGGCCGCGTCTCCTGCTGGTAGAGCAGGTCCTGGAACGCCGCGCGCTGCCGCTTGAACCCGGTGGTGTTCATGTTGGCGATATTGTTCGAGATAACGTCGACGTTGGTCTGCTGGGCCAGCATCCCGGTGCTGGCGATCGAAAGGGTCCGCATCGCGATAATCCTTAGCTAGAAGAAATGGGGGTCAGCCGAGCTTGCCGAGGCGATCGATCGCGCGGCGGCGGAGGTCGTCGATGTCCTGCGACATCTTCATGCTGGACTGGTAGGCGCGCAGTATCTCGACCATCTGCGTCGTCTCGACGATCGGCTCGACGTTCGATGCCTCGATCCCGCCGGTCTTCAGCTTGGTCTCGGCCGCGGTCAGTTCGCGCCCGCCGGTCGCCGCCATCAGGCCGTCGCCACGCGGCGTCACCATGCGTTCGTCGGCGAACACGGTCACGGTCAGGCGACCGATGGGGCCATCCTTGCCCATCACCGATCCGTCGCCGCCGATCGACAGCGTCGCCAGCTGGTCCGCCGCCACCGCGATCGGGCGACCGCCCTCCCCCAGCAGCCGCTGGCCGCCGGCGGTGATCAGTTCGCCGGCCTCGTTCAGCTTGACGAAGCCGGCGCGGGTGAAGGCAGTGCCGCCGCCCGGCGCCTCGACCGACAGATAGCCGGGGCCGTCGATCATCACGTCCATCGGGTTGCCGGTGGACTGGAACGATCCCGCCGCGGTGTCGTGCATCGCGCCGTAATCGAGCACGAACGACGTCTTACGCGCGTCCTTGACCGCGGCCTCGGTCTGCTGCTCGACATATTCGCGGAACACCGGGCGTTCGCGCTTGAAGCCCGCCGTGCTCATGTTGGCCATATTGTTCGCCGCCACGTCGAGCCGACGCCTGAGCGCCTGCTCCTGGCTGAGCAGGACGTAGGAGGAGATGTCCATCCGGGCTTTCCGTTTCCTGACTGCGCTTTTCCGTGTCGCTAGGCAAAAACTGCCTGCCGACCATCCTATAATAGGCGGGATAGCGGGCGGCCGGTCGGCCACCCCCCACGTTTCGGAAAGGTTGCCCCCACCCGTGTCCAACGACGCCGAGAAGCCGGAAGCGGAGGGTGCGCCCCCCGCAGCCAAGAACAAGAAGAAGAAGAAGCTGATCGTGATCGGCGCGGCCGCCGCGGCGGTGCTGCTGGGCGGCGGTGGCGGCGCCTATATGATGTTCGGCGGCGAGCCTGCGAAGGCGGAGGCCGGCGCCGGCCATGGCGACAAGGCCGAGGCGGCGGACGACGAAGCCGCCGCCGAGGGCGAGGGCGAAGGCGGCGAGGGCGGCCATGGCGGCGGCGAGAAGGAGGCACCGCTCGACGTGCCGCCGCTGCTGGTCAACCTGCGCACCGCCGATGGCGCGCCGCACTTCCTGAAGGTCCATGTGATGCTGGTGCCCGGCGCGAAAACGACGGCGGCGTCGCTGAAGGACAGTCTGCCCGCGCTGCTCGACGCCTATCAGCCCTTCCTGCGCGAACTGCGGCCGGAGGACCTGTCGGGATCCGCCGCCGTCTTCCGCATCAAGGAGGAGCTGCTGATCCGTTCGCGCGCCACGCTGGGTGACGGCAAGGTCAAGGAAATCCTCGTGCAGGACCTGATTCAACAGTGAGCAACGATTTCGACGATTTCGCGCTTCCCGAACCACCGGTGGGGATGATGGGCGATGGCGCGCTGGACCAGGCGGGGATCGACGCGCTGTTCGGCGACGTCGGCGGTCCGTCACGAGCGCGCAGCGGGCTGAAGGCGGTCATCGAATCCGACGTCATCAGCTACGAACGGCTGCCGATGCTGGAAGTGGTGTACGACCGGATGATCCGGGCGTTCGCCACCTCGATGCGCAACCTGACCTCGGACGCGATCGACGTCAGCCTAGAGGAGATCACCTCGATCCGATTCGGCGATTTCGTGAACCGCATCGCGCTGCCGGCGATGATCGGCGTGTTCCGGGTCGAGGAATGGTGCAATTACGGCCTCATCACCGTCGAGCCGAGCCTGATCTATTCGGTGGTCGACGCGCTGCTGGGCGGCCGCAAGAGCGGCGGCAAGCCGATGATCGACGGCCGCGCCTTCACCGGGATCGAGGTCGGGCTGGTCGGGCGGATGCTGGAACTGGTGCTGGCCGATCTGGGCCAGTCGATGGCGCCGATCACCCCGGCGACGATGGCGCTGGAGCGGATCGAAACCAGCCCGCGCTTCGCCTCGATCGCCGGGCCGACCAATATCTGCGCGGTGGCGACGCTGCGCGTCGACATGGAAGGGCGCGGCGGCTGTTTCAGCGTGCTGCTGCCCTATGCCACGATCGAGCCGGTCCGCCGGGTCCTCGGCCAGCGCTTCATGGGTGAGAAGCACGGGCCGGAGAACATCTGGGGCGCGCACATGGCCACCGAGATCGCGCGCACCGAAGTGGCGGTCGAGGTGGTGCTGGGCGAGACGCGGATGGGTCTGGGCGCGGTGCGCGACTTCGCCGTCGGCCGCACACTGACGCTGGGCAAGCGTCCCGACGATCCCTTGGAAGTGCATGTCGGCGGGGTGCCGCTGGGCCTCGCGCAGATCGGGCAGCGCAACGCAAAGGTGGCCGTCCGATTGACAACCGACATTGCCAAGGGGCCGCTGGCGTGATTGGTCTGCGATCATGCTGAGAAGAATGCCATGCTGAGCTTCGCCACGATCGCCAACCTGGCGACGATCATCCTGTGTGCCGCCGTGCTGATCCAGAGCGTGCGGATGATGCGGTCGCTGAAGGTCGTCCAGCCCAGCGCGCTGGCCGAGATGGTCGCCGCGCTGGATAATTCCACGCGCGAGGCGCAGACGGTGCTCGCCGACCTGCGCCGCACGCTGGCGGAATGTTCCGGCACCGCCCGCGTCCTGACCGAGGGCAAGGCGATCAGCGACGAGCTGACTGTGATGATCGGCATCGCCAACGCCTCCGCCGACCGGATGGCCGACACCGCCGAGGCGGCCCGACGCCGCCAGATCGACGAACAACACGGCGACCCGTACGGCGCCGGCCGCACCGGCGGCCATGATGGAGACAATTGGTCGTGAGCCGTCCCTCCCTGCTTTTGCTGACCGCCTTCTCGGCGGCGGTCGCCGTCGTCGGCAACACCGTCGGCCTCGCCGCCACCGTCACCGAAGGGGCGGCGGCCGAGGCGCCGACCTCGCGCCTCGGCGCGGCGATCGCCTCCGACATCAGCGAACGCGACAAGGCGGCGGCCCGGCGCAACCGCGCGCTCGACCTGCGCGAACAGGCGGCGCAGGCCGCCGAATCGCGCCTGCGCACCGCGCCCCAGCCGTCCGCCGCCACCCCGGCGGGCGAGGCGCCGGCGGCCGGCCCCGACCAGTATGACGATCTGGCCCGCATCTATCAGGTGATGAAGCCCGCCGCCGCCGCGGTGGTGCTGGAACAGCTCGACCTCGACGTGCAGATGCGCGTCGCCCAGAAGATGCGCGAACGATCGACCGCGATGATCCTGGCCGCGATGACGCCCAAGGGGGCCGCCGCGCTCACCATGGCTATGGCGCGTCGCCGCGCGGCCACGCCCGCACCGTCGCCCGCGCTGGCCGCCGCCACGCCGCCGCGCCGGTAGGGCACGGATCGTCGCCACCGCCCGGCACGATGGCGGGGTGACGGCGGGAAAGACGGGATCGACACAGGCCACCGCCGCATCGCACGGAGAACGTCACGGCAACGATCGACACAGGGGGAAGGACGATGATCCGGTTCAGGGACGTTTCGACACGCGTCAAGCTGACCCTGGCATTCGGCATCCTGCTGGCCGCGGCGGTCGCGATGATCGTGCTGGTCGCATTCCAGCTTCAGGCGATCCGCTCGGCCGCCCGGCAGAACAGCCAGAGCGAGCAGATCATCCGCCTGTCCCATGTCGCCGAAAAGGGGCTGATCCGCATCAATTCCCAGATGCGCGGCGTCCTGCTGACCCGCAACTTCAACTATCTCGACACCTATCGCGAGGGCGTGATCCAGTTCGACGGATCGATGGCGTCCCTGTCGACGCTGGTCGACCAGCCCGAACAACATACCCTGATCCGTCAGGCGGTGAGCGCCAATCGCGACTGGCGGCGCGATTATGGCGATCACCTGATCGCCATGGCCAGGACAGACAGCGGGCGGCTCGCGGCGATCCGCATCCTGACCGAGGCCGGCGAGAAGCCACGCATCACCTACATCACCCGCATGGTCCAGGCGTTGCGCGACATCGAGGAGCGCCGCATGGCGTCGCGGCAGCGCGAGCTGAACGAGGCGCTGGGCAATTCGTCCCTCGTCCTGGCGACCGGCGGTATCTGCCTGCTCACCATCGCGCTGCTGATGGCGTGGCTGCTGACTGCGCTGGTCGCCCGGCCGGTCGAACGCCTCACCGGGATCGTCGACCGGCTGACGCGGCAGGATTTCGCCGCCGTCGTTCCCGCCGACCAGCGCGACCGGGGTGACGAGGTCGGCCGCATCGCCCGCGCGCTGGATATCTTCCGGCTCGCCGGGCTGGAGAACCGCCGGCTGGAACAGGAAACGGCGGCGCTGCGCGATATCCGCACGCGCGAGGCGGAGGACGCCGCGCGCCGCGCGCGCGACGACGCCGGACGCGACCGTGCCACCATCCGGATCATCGGCGAAGGGCTGGCCGCCATCGCGCGCGGCGACCTGACCTTCCGCCTCGCCGATGGCCTGTCGAGCGACGCGGCGGTGCTGAAGGACGATTACGATGCCACCGTCGTGCAATTGTCCGGGCTGCTGCGGCGGGTGCAGGCGACGGTCGTGGCGGTCGATCGCGACGCGAACGGCATTGCCGCCGCCTCCGGACAGCTGGCCGAACGGACGGTGCAGCAGGCGGGCGCGATCGGCGTCGTGGGTGAACGCCTTGCCCAGCTGACCGAGACGATCAGGCAGAACACGTCGGGCGCCCGCCGGGTCGAGGAGGTCGCCCGGTCGACGCGCGACAACGCGGAACGATCGCGCGACACCGTCGCCGCGGCGGTGACGGCGATGGCCCGGATCGACACCAGTTCGGCACAGATCGGCACGATCACCGGCCTCGTCCGGTCGATCGCCGAACAGACCCGCCTGCTCGCGCTCAACGCCCAGATGGAGGCGGCACGCGCCGGCAGCGCGGGCGCCGGCTTCGCGGTCGTGGCCAAGGAGGTGAGCGTGCTGGCCGGGCGGCTGCGCGAGGCCACCGAACAGATCGGCGAATCGCTTGCCCTGGCGCGGGCCTGCGCGGTCGAGGGGGTCGATCTGGTCGGGGCCGCCAGCACGAAGCTGGGCGTCATCCTGCGCGATGTCGGCGAGGTGTCGATGCTGGTGGGCGAGATGGCCGTGGCCGCCGATCGGCAGGCACGCGATGTCCGCGACGTCGACGACCGGATGCGCGACATCGCCCGCTTCACGGAACGGAATGCGGCGATGGCGGGCGACGCGACGGCGATCTGCGCCACCCTGGTCACCGGCGCGCACGACCTGGCCCGCTCGCTGGTCCAGTTCCGGATCGACGACGCCGCCGTCCCGGCCTAGCCGCGTTCCCCGAACCGGGTGGCGAGGTCCGCCTGCCATGTCGACAATTCGCTGAACGACAGGATCTCGCGAAAGGCGAAGCCCGCCTCGCCGTCGTGTGCCCAGCGCAGCGTGGCATGGCGCGGGGGCAGGCCGGGGATGGTGATCCGCACCGGCCAGTCCACCGGCGGCGGATGCGCGATGGCAAGGCGACAGCCCGTTTGCGACAGGTCGACCAGTGTCTGGGCGCTCGTCTGTCCCTGATACCAGAACAGGACGGAACAGGTGGCGGTCAGCCGCGGCGCGCGCGGGCGGCGCGCCTGGCCGCCGCCGGTGCGCAGCAATTCGGTAACGTCGACGGGGGCGTCGAAGCGTACCCCGGCGCGCGGGGGCCGTGTCCACACGATCTCGCCGCTTACCACGGCCAGATTGCGCAGTTCGATGCGCACCGGCGTGCCCACCGCCAGCGCCGCGTCGCATTCGGCCATCAATCCGCCCGACGACAGGTTGCGCACCCGGCACACCCAGTCGCGATCATCGGTGACGAGGCGGCCGACGAGCAGGATCGTCGTCAGCCGCGCCTCGCGCGCGGGCAGACCTTGCGGCAGGGAAGCGGACCGGGCCGTCATGGCGTTCGCATCGCCGGCCATGTCCACGCCCGTCATATCGGCTTCCGCCCTGCCCGCCCCGTTCATGCCGGCTCGGCACGGGTGATCGCCACCCGCCGCACCACGCCCTTGCCCAGTGCCTCCGGCGCCGCGGCCAGCACGACCCGGCGCAGGCCCTCGATATCGGGCAACATGCCGTCCGGCCCGGTGGCCAGCGGGGTGCGATAGGTGCGCATGTTGATCGCATGGAGCAGCAGCGGCAGCTTCGCCGTCACCGTCGCGACCTCTTCCTCGGGCACCTGCACGTCGAAATCGAACGAGACGTATCCGGACAGCCGTCCGTCGCCCAGCACCATCGGCGCGCTGACCTTCTGCGCGGAGACGAAGACGAGCGTGGGTTCGACCGGCTTGGCCGGCGCGGGCGGCCCCAGCAGCCGCAGCGTCGCATAGGCCGCGCCGCCGCCGACGCCACCGCCCAGGATCAGCACGATCAGCAGGGTGATGATCTTCTTCATGCGCTCAGAACCGGAAGCTGGCGTCGCTGGGCAGCGACGGTGCCTCGCCCTTGGCGACGATGGTGATGCGGCGGTTCTCCGGCCGGTCGGGCTGGTCGGGATAGACCGGGCGCGTATCCGCGAGCGCGACCATCTCCGCGAACCGGTCCGCCGGCAGGCCGGCGGCGATCATCGCCGCACGCGCCGCGATCGCCCGCTCGCCCGACAGGCGCCAGTTGGTGTCGTTGCCGCCGGTGCCGTCGCCATCGGTATGGCCCTCGATCGCGATCTGCGCGTCCGATTTCACCAGCTTGCCCGCGACCCGCGCCAGCATCTCGCGCGCGAAGGGGTTGAGCACGGCGGTGCCCGCCTTGAACATCGACCGCGCGGCGGTGTCGGTCAGGCTGATGCGCAGCCCGTCGCGATCCTCCTCGATCCGCATCTCGCGGCGGCCCGGCGCCTCGGGCGGCAGGCTGTCGATCGCGACGCGCATTTCCTGCGCAATCACGCGGAGCGACGGATCGGGAATGCGGGCGGTGCCGCCGACGGTGGTGCCGGAGGTGCCCGCCTTGCTCGACGGCTGGCCGCGCGGCGGCTGCACCTGTTCGGACTGGGCGCGGCGCCCGTGCCCGCCGGCGCCCGGCATCCCGCCGATGCCGCTGGCCGAGGACTGGGCATCGGCGGTCTGCGACAGCGCCGAGGCCGACGCCGGCGAGAAATACTCCGCCAGCCCCTTCTGCCGCTGCTTGTCGGGATTGCTGATGAGCCAGAGCAGCAGGAAGAACGCCATCATCGCCGTCACGAAATCGGCATAGGCGACCTTCCAGGCGCCGCCATGATGGCCGCCCGCGATCTTCTTGACCCTGCGGATGACGATGGGACGGGTGTTGGCGCCGGACATGGCTCAGGCGGCTCCCGCCATGGCGGTGCGCAGCCGTTCCTGCACTATGCCCAGCCGCACGCCGGCGACCGCCTCGTGCGGGTCATGGCCGATCGCCAGCCGGTCGAGCAGCGACGCGCTTTCGTCGGCATATTGCGCCAGCAGGTCGAACGTCTGGAACTGCTCCAGATAATGCGTCGTGAAATGCTCGTCGACGACCAGCGTCTCTGCCAGCTGCTCGATCGAGGCGCGGACGTGGCGCAGCTCGACGGCGAGCGCGGCGTGGAGGGGGCCGATCGGCAGGGAAGGATGAGGCTGGGCCATGGGATGCGGAACCATTCGGAAAAAGGGTCAGAAGAGTTCGAGTTCGCCGCCGTGGACCGGCACGACCGGCGCGCGCGGGAGCGGTACGGATTCGGCGACGAACGACGAACGCGCCTTGCCCTCGAAGGGCATGAATTCGATCTTGCGCGCGCGGGTGCCGCCGACGTCGACATGGCCGATGGCGATTCCCTCGGTTTCGACGAAGCGGCGTGCGAACACCGCGTTGTCGTGGCCGATCCCGCCCAGCCCGGCGATGATGTTGGCACCGCCATAGATGTGCGCGCGCAATCGTGAACGAATCGCCCCCTTCTGCATCATCGCGTTGATGAGCAGCTCCATCGCGTGGACGCCGTAACGCTGCATCTCGTGCGCGCCCACCGTCTGCCCGGCGTCGGGCCGGCCGAGCAGGAAGTGGTTCATGCCCCCGACATGCGCGACGCCGTCGTGCAGGCACACCGCGATGCACGATCCGAGCAGCGTCGACAGGATGCTGCCGGGCCGGTCGGTCGCCAGATGCTCGCCCTGCACCAGATTGATGCGCCGCGCGACCGTCACGTCAGCTCGCCGAACACGCGCTCGATCTTTTCCTTCAACGCCGCTGGCGCGAAGGGTTTGACGAGGTAGTTGTTGACGCCCAGCGACGCGGCCTTCTGCACCACCTCGCGGTCCGACGATCCGGTCAGCATGATGAACACGGTCTTCCCGATCACCGGGTCGCCGCGCACCTCCTCCAGGAATTGCAGGCCGTCCATGAACGGCATGTTGTAGTCCGAGACGATCAGGTGGACCCGGTCGCTCTTGATCGCCGCCAGCGCCTCGGGCGCGGTGCCCTTGTCGCGCACGTCCTTGAAACCCAGGTCCTGCAGCGACCGGCGAATCATCGCCCGCATGCTCGCCTGGTCGTCGACGACCATCACCTTGATCTGCGCCGCAGCCGGCATGTCGTTATGCTCCCACTTTCGCTTGACGCATGCCGCACGCCGCGAGGATCGCCTCGGGCATCGCGGACAGGCTCGTTTCCTTTTCGACCGCACCCAGCTCCATCGCTGCACGCGGCATCCCGTAGACCACGCAGCTTTCGCGCGACTGGCCGAGCGTGCGGGCACCCGCCTGACGCATCGCCAGCAGCCCTTCGGCTCCGTCGCTGCCCATCCCGGTCAGGATCGCCCCCACCGCCGCCGCGCCGCGACGCGACGCGACGGAGTGGAACAGCACATCGACCGATGGGCGATGGCCGCTCACCAGATCGCCGGTGCGCAGGCGGATGACGCTGCCGGTGGTGCCGGCCAGTTCCATGTGCCGCTCGCCACCCGGCGCGATGTACGCGGTGCCGGCGACGATCGGCGCCCCGTCGCGCGCCTCCTCCACGTTGATCCGGCAATCGCGGTTCAGCCGTTCGGCGAAGCTGCCGGTGAAGGCGCCGGGCATGTGCTGGACGATCAGGATCGGCGGGCAATCCGCCGGCATCGCGCCCAGCAGCGAGAACAGCGCCTCGACTCCGCCGGTGGACGATCCGATCGCGATCAGCGCATCCTCGCGCGCCCGGCCGCCGGTGATCGGCGTGGCGGTGCGGACCGGGCCGCCGGGGCGGACCGCGGACCGCGCCGCCGCCTTCACCTTGGCCCGCAGCAGCGCACCGTCGCGCGCCAGTTCCTCGGCGCTGCCCGACGGCTTGGCGATGCAGTCGACCGCGCCCAGGCGCAGCGCCTCGATCGTCACCGCCGCGCCGCGCGCGGTCAGCGTCGAACACATCACCACCGGCATCGGCCGCAGCCGCATGATCCGCTCCAGGAAGGACAGCCCGTCCATCCCCGGCATCTCCACGTCGAGCGTGATGACGTCCGGCCGCAGCGTCTTGATCATCTCGCGCGCGGTGTTGGGTTCGGGCGCCTGGCCGACCACCTCGATCTCGGGGTCGGCGGACAGGATGCGGGTCAGCACCGCGCGGATCGCCGCGCTGTCGTCGACCACCAGGGCACGGATCGTCATCGCGATGCCCCGTCCTGCCGGACATAGATGGTCTGGCCGCACGCCTTCATCTTCGCCGCCGCCGGCCCGATCAGCCGTTCGGAATGACCGATGTACAGATGGCCGCCGGGTGTCAGCTGGTCGACCAGCCGGGCCTCCAGTTCCGCCTTCGCGGCATCGTCGAAATAGATCATGACGTTGCGGCAGAAGATCGCGTCGTATTTCTGGCGCATCGGCCACGGGGCGAACAGGTTCAGCACCCGCGCGGTCACCATCGCCCGCGCCTCCTCGGCGATGGCGAAGTCGCCGCCGGGGGCGGGCTTCACCCACGCCGCCCGGTAATCGGCCGGGATCGCGGACACGATGTTGTCGGCATAGGTCGCCCGCTGCACGTTCTCCACCATCGGCGGCGACAGGTCGGTCGCCAGCAGCTTCACGTCGGCGTTGCGCAGCCATCCCGCCTGCCCGCGGTCACGCCCCAGCAGGCAGAGCGCGATCGTGTAGACCTCCTCGCCGCTGGAACAGCCCGCCGACCAGATGCGGACGGGCCGATGGCGCGCCGCCTCCTTCAGCGTCGGGATCACCTCGGCCTTGAAGTGCTCGAAATGATGGTTCTCGCGAAAGAAATGCGTGTGGTTGGTGGTCAGCGACACCACCATCGCCGCCCGTTCCTGCGCATCAGACTGCACCAGCCGGACATAGTCGCGGAAGGTGGACAGCCCGTGCATCCGCAGCCGCCGCGACAGTCGCCCGTGGACCAGCGTCTTCTTGATATCGGTCAGGTGGATGCGGGCATCGCTCTGCATGATCGCGGCGATCGCCGCGAACTCGGCATTGCCGAGCGGCGGACCGTTCGTGCCGTGCTCGGGCGCCGTCGCGCTGCCAAGGGAAAGGGCGGCGTCGGTCACGCGGCGAGATCCAGCTGGCGCGTCAGCGCCAGCGCGTCGAGATCGAGCAGCAGCACCATGATGCCGTCGGTGCTGCCCTGCGCGGCCTCGATCGTGCGCGACGTGGTCTTGACCAGCCCGGCGATCACGCTCGGCTCGCCGACCTCGACATCGGGGGCGGGACGGATTTCCGAATCCTTGATGAGGACGATGTCCGCCACCTCGTCCACCAGGAAGCCGGCCTGCTTGCCGTCGACGTTGACGACCAGGATGCACGACCGCGCGTGGATCACGCTCGGCGTCCAGCCCAGCCGTTCGGCGAGGCCGACGACGGGCACCACGGTGCCGCGCAGGTTGGTCACGCCCTTGATGTACGACGGCACGCCCGGCAGCGGGGTCGGTTCGTCCCATTCGCGGATCTCGATCAGCGAGGCCATGTCGATCCCGAAGATCTGCTCGCCGAGGGAGAAGGTGACGATCTTGCGCTCGTCGGATGCTTGCGTGCTGCTCATGCGGCCAGTCCTTTCTGGGGGTAGCGGTTCAGGGGGGCGGACGGGCCGACCAGTGCCTCGATATCGAGGATCAGGGCGATCGAACCGTCGCCGAGGATGGTGGCGCCGCCCAGGCCGCGGATCGGGTGGAGATTCTGGTCGAGGCTCTTGATGACGACCTCGCGGCGGTCGTCGATCGTGTCGACCATCAGCCCGACATGGCCCGCGGTCTCGCTCTCGACGATGATGACCAGCGATTCCTCCGGCGTGCGCGCATCGTTGTCCGCGAAGCCGAAGGTGCGAGTCAGGCGGCGGACGGGCAGGTAGTTGCCACGCAGCTCGATCACCTCGCCGGTCGTCGTGGTCGGGCGGACCTGGCCCGGTTCGGGCTGTACCGTCTCGATCACGTTGGCCAGCGGCAGCACGAAGCGCTGCCCCGCCAGCCGCACGATCATCCCTTCGAGGATGGCGAGCGTCAGCGGCAGCACCATCGTGAAGGTCGTGCCCTTGCCGGGGGTCGAGGCGATCTCGACCCGCCCGCCCAGCGCCTCAACGTTCGATCGCACTACATCCATGCCGACGCCGCGACCGGAGATGTTCGAGATCGTCTCCGCCGTCGAGAAGCCCGGCGCGCAGATCAGCTGGTCGATCTCCTCGTCGGTCAGCACCGCGTCGGGGGCGACGATGCCCTTCTCGACCGCCTTGGCACGCACCCGCGCACGGTCGATGCCGCCGCCGTCGTCGGCGACCCGCACGAAGATGCGCGCGCCCTTCTGTTCGGCGGACAGCTTGATCGTGCCCTGCGCGGGCTTGCCCGCGGCCAGCCGCTTCTCCGGGCTTTCGATGCCATGATCGACGGCGTTGCGGATCATGTGGGTCAGCGGGTCGCCGATCTTCTCGATCACGCCCTTGTCGACCTCGGTCGTCTCGCCCGTCGTCTCCAGCGTCACCTGCTTGCCGGTTTCGGCGGACAGGTCGCGCAGCATCCGGGGCACGCGGCTGAACGCCTGCTTGATCGGCTGCGCGCGCAGCGACATCACCGTGTCCTGGATCTCGCGCGTCAGGCGCGACAGTTGCGGCAGTTCGACGCGTTCCTGATCCTTGGGGCTGAGCCGATCCGCCAGGATCGAGCCGCGGATCACCAGTTCGCCGACTAGGTTGAGCAGCATGTCGAGCTTGGTCAGGTCGACGCGGATCGTCTGCGCCGCGACCTCGTGCGTGCGCTGCACCTCCGCCTCGTCGACGCGCACCGGTGCGGGGCGCACCGGCGGCGGCGGCGGGGCGACCGGCGCCACGGCGGCCGGCATCGGCGGCACGGGCGCGGCGGCGATCGGGGTCGCGATCAGCGTCGGCACCTCGGCCAAGGCGACTGGCGCGGGCACCGGCGCCGGTGCCGGCACGGGGGCCACCGCGAGCGGCGCCGCGATCGGGGTCGCGGTCGACACGATGTCCGGCGATATCTCGCGGACGATGTCGACGATCGATTCAGGCGCGACGAAATCGAAACAGTCGCCGATCGCCGATTCCTCGACCGTGCCGGGCACGCTGATCGTCCAGCCGAGATAGGCGTGTTCGGGTTCCAGGTCGCGCAGCGACGGCAGGCGCGACAGGTCGACGCCGGTGATGGTGCCGCCGAGCATCTCCAGCTCGCGCACGATCAGCATCGGCTCGCCGCCATTGGCGAGCGCCGCGTCGGAGGGGACGAAGGTGACCGTCCAGGGCAGCGGTGCATCCGCGACCACCGGCTGGGCATCGTCGAGCAGGTCGAGCGTCACCGTGACCGGCTCGAACCCGAACGGATCGAACGGCTCGACCGAGGCGGTGACGGGCTCGAACCCGAACGGATCGTCCTCGACCACCGCGACGGGCGCGGGGGCGGGCGCGGCGGCCACAGGCGCGGGCGCCGCCTCCGCCACGCCGCGATCGGCCAACACCTGGTCAAGCGCGGCGGCGACGGCGGCATCGGCGGGCAGCGGGCTCGTCCCCTGCGCGGCGGCGACATGGTCGGCCAGCACGTCGAACGCGGTCAGCATCACGCGGGTGACGCCCGGCGTCGGGGCGATCCGGCCGGCGCGCACCTCGTCCAGCACGTTCTCGAACCGATGCGAGAAGGCGGTCAGCGCGGCATGGCCGAACGCGCCCGCGCCGCCCTTGATCGAATGGACCGCGCGGAACACGCCGGCGATCACCCCGGCGGAAACGTCGCCGTCCGCCATGGCCGACAGGCCCGCTTCCGCGGTGGCCAGACCCTCGGCGCATTCCTCGAAGAAGATCGCCTGGATATCGTCGAGATCGTCGCTCACGGGCAGACGCGGCGGATCGCCGTTCCCAGCTTGGCGGCGTCGAACGGCTTGGTGATCCAGCCGGTCGCCCCGGCCTGACGCGCGCGCGCCTTTTTCTCGTCGGAGAATTCGGTGGACAGGACCAGGATCGGCACGCCGCGGAATTCCGGCTTGGCGCGCACCGCCTCGATCAGCTCGAACCCGTCCATCTCGGGCATGTTGATGTCGGTAATGAGCAGGTCGGGCTTCACCTCGATCATGCGCTCCAGCCCGTGGCGGCCGTCATTGGCCGCCTCGATCGTGAACCCCTGCGCGGTCAGCGACGCCTTCAGCAGCATTCGCATGCTGGCTGAATCATCGACGGTAAGGATGGTCTTGCTCACGAGTTCAGTTCCTTCTGGCTTTCGAGCCCGATCGCCTCGGCGAGCCGGCAATGGGTGACGCGCTCCACAAAGGCCGCGCTCGGATCGACGATGGCGAAGCGGCGACCGGCCGCGACCGCTTCCGCATGGGCGGCGATCAGCAGCTGCAGCGTCGCCTGCCCGATGCTTTCGACCTGCGACGCGTCGACCTCGATCAGGTCGTCGAAGTCGGCGGCCAGCACCAGCCGGACGCGGATGTCCTCGGCGGTGACGGTGGTGCAGTGAGCGGGCAGGCACACCATGCGATCGGTCGGGGCACCCGGCCCGGTGATCGACGGCATGGGCGACGGCTCAGGCGGGAACAGCGTTGAAGTCATTTTTCGCCTCTTCGAGTGCGGTTTCCAGCTGGTGGAAGGTGGGGGCCTTGGCGGAGGGGGTCATGCGCCGGGCGATCTCGATCGCGACCTGCGTCGGCAGCCCCTGGGCGTGCGCGACGATCGCGGTCTTGACGATGCCGAACGGCTTGCTGTCGCCCTCGATGGTTTCCTGAAGCTTGGCGGCGAGCGGTCCGACCAGGCAGTAGGCGAGCAGCACGCCCATGAACGTGCCGACCAGCGCGCCGCCGATCATCGCGCCCAGCACCTCGGTCGGCTGGTCGATCGATCCCATCGTCTTGATGACGCCCAGCACCGCGGCGACGATGCCGATCGCGGGCAGGCCGTCGGCCATCTGCTGCAGCGCGTGCTGCGGGGCCAGCTCCTCGTGATGGTGCTTCTCGATGTCGTTTTCCATCGCCTCGGCGATCTGGTGCGGGTCCTCGAAGCTGACCGTCATCATGCGCAGGTAGTCGCACACGAACTCCACCAGGTGATGGTCGGCGAGGATGCGGGGATAGCGCGAGAAGAAGCTGCTTTCCTTGGGGTTGTCGAGATGCGGCTCGATCGCGGTGGCGCCGCCCTTCTTGAAGGCGGACAACAGGCCGTAGAGCAGCGTCAGCAGGTCCTTGTAGTCGCTGTCCTTCCAGCGCCCGCCCTTGAACGAGCGGACCAGCCCCTTGCCGGCCAGCTTCACCGTCGGCATGGAATTGGAGACGATGAACGCCCCGATCGCCGCGCCGCCGATGGCCATCATCTCGTGCGGCAACGCGTGCAGCACGATATCCATCTTGCCGCCGGAGATGATGAAGCTGCCGAACACGCAACCGAGGATGACGAGAAGGCCGACGGCATTCAGCATGATGAAAGGGCCGATCCGAAACAGAAGTGTAGGGAGATTATAGGACGACCGCCGCGGCACCGGTCGATCCGCGCCGGATTATCCGGTCTGGATCGTGCCGCCCGGGTCATGCCGCCCGGATCATGCCGCGATGCGGGGCGCGCCGGCACGACGGGCGGTCAGGTCTTCCCAGCCGATCACCGTGACGTAGTTGAGCAGCCGGTTCTCCTCCATCCTCGCGAGCAGCGGATTGTCGTGGAACGGATGCAGCAGCGCGGCGACGTCGGCGCTCCACGGCTGGTCGCTGGCGAACACCACGCCCAGCCCGAACACCGCGGGCACGAAGGCGAAGCCGATCTCGCGTCCCTCGTCGCGCAGGTCGTCGATGAAATCCTCGACCGCGGTCAGCACGCCGTTGGCCGGTCCGCCCTCGCGCTCGGCGACGGCGAACTGGCCCACACCACGGAAGCCGCCGCCGTGCACCAGTCCGGGATTGCCCGGCACCACGCCATCGTCGAAACTGTGCGAATGCCGCGCCGTCGCCGGGATGCGGTCCGGCGCGTAATAGAAATCCCGACGGCCGCATGGCCAGCCGACATCGTGAAGGAACAGCAGCAGCGGCTTGTGATCGCGGACCGACTGTTCGGCGGCGATCGCCAGCTCGTTCGACACGGTGTGATAGTTGTGATCGCCATCGATCACCCAGGCATCGACACCCGACAGTGTCGGCATCGCGTCCAGGCTGGGACTGGCGAGGTGGCGCACCTGCGGCGACGCCGCCACCCAGTCGAGGAACTCCTGCTTGGGCGCGGGGTCGATGCTGGTCAGCCGCCCCCCCGCCGCCGCCGCATGGTTGGCCAGATGCTGCGACATGCCGCCGAATTCGGCGCCGACCTCCACGATCTCGCGGGCGCCGGCCTTTTGCAGGCAGTCGAGGATCAGGGCCGAGAATTCACTCATCGAATGGATCAGCAGGTTGCTCATGCGGCGGCTCCGGTATGGCTCATGGGGGCCGCGACGGGGGCGGCATCGGGTTCGCGCTCGACCAGCGGACGGAAGACGACGGCGAGCATCATCGGCTGGTCGCTCACCTCTTCGGGCGGGGGCACCATCAGGAACGCCTCCGGCCCGTCGCAGCGGAACATGTGCGGGGCGACCTGCTCCATGCCCTCGCACGACGGCATCGCCGGCAGCACCGACTGCGCATGATCCGCCTCGCCGGTCAGGAACGCGGTGATTGGCAGGAAGCGGGCGGACTGGATCTGCAGCCATTCGTACCGGCGGCCGAACTGCAATCCGATGGTGTACTGGCCGTACCCGATCGGGATCGCGGTGACGTAATAGCCGTCATGCGTCGGCGTCGCCGCCACCGTGTTGGTGAACGCCTTCTGCCCGTCCGCGATCAGCAACGGCACCTCGACCGAATGGTCGCAGAAGTCGGGATAGCGCAGGTCGAGCCCGAAGCGGCGCTGTGCCAGCAGCGTCAGGCTGGTCGGCAGTCCCTTGCCGCGCAACTCGGCGGGCAGGAACATGCGCTGCGATTTCTTCATGTAGAACATGCCGCGCTCACGCAGGCCCGTGGCGGCGTGTTCGGGATCGAACAGCGTCACCGTCTCGTCGCTGCCGAGATTGCAGTCGTGTTCGAACCGCGCGAGCAGATCCAGCTCCGCCGGCAGCGGCAGATACAGGAACCGTGCCAGCGTCGCCACCGCGCTGCGGCGGGCGGCCTCGGCTCCGAAGTCGCTGGTCGGCCGCACCGTCGCCGTACCGTGATCGCGGGCATAGCGCAGGCAGCCGGCCTGCACCTTCGCGCGCACCTCGCTCTGTCGCCCCTTGATCCCCACCTCGGCGCGGACCGGCTTGCCCCGGGCGTAGTCGATCACCGATCCCTGCGCGACGGTGCATAGTTGCTCCAGCACCGCGACCGCCCGCATGATCGCGGCCAGTGCGGCGGGATCGTGGGCACGGGTGTCGATCAGACCGCGCTTGTCGCGTCCGCTCGGCATATCTTCCGACAACAGCAGGTAACGGCCCGCGACATGCACGCCCAGCCGTTGTTCGAGCAACGGCGCGACATGATCCTGCACGCTGCCGTTATAGCCGAGATCGACCAGCATCAGCGTGTCGCCCGCCGCCGGTTTCACGGTGGCACGCAGATAATCGATCATCCGGTCCGCCATGGCGCTGCCACGCGCGGCGATCTTCGATGCCCAACGCTCGCTGCGCACCGTATCGGCCAGCGCGTAGGCCGTCCTGGTCGCAGGCAGACCGGCGAGGATCGCGTCCGCCTCCTTCCCCTCGATCAGCAGCTGGCGCAGGAAGTTGCGGCCCGAGCCGTCCCCGATTTCGAGCGTGACGAAGCGGTCGATCGCACCCGGCTCCCCCAGCCGCGCCGCGGTGGCGGTGAAGCGGCTGATCTCGACCGCATGGGTCGGCCGGTCGGGCATCATCGCGGTGAACGTCTCACGCGGCAGAAATCCGTCGCGCATCACGAACAGCAGGTGGACCTTGCCGCCCCGCGTCGCCTGCAACGCATCCGCCTCCGCCGCCAGCCAGCCCGCGAAGGTCGACAGCACCGGGCCCAGGACGCTGTGCCCCAGCGTCGAGGCCGGGTCGTCGAGCTGCGGCTCGCCGATCGCGATGGCGGCGCGGTGCGTCTGGAAACCGGCGATGGCCGGCATCACCATCGCCCCGACGATCTTTTCCTGCCGCAACCGGTGTATCGTCGCCTCGTCGAACTGGACGAGGTGCAACGTGCCCAGGCCGTGGCGCGCACCCGCCTCCACATCGGCATGGGGGTTGTCGCCGATGTGCAGGATGCGATGCGCACGCATCCCGGTGGTGGTCAGCAATACCTCGAACAGCCCTTCGCTCTTGGCGGTGCGGTGTTCGCACGAACAGAAGATATGATCGATCATGTCGGCGACTTCGTCACCCGCCGCGCGCCGGATCAGATCGGCCAGCTGGTCGGACTCCAGATAGGTGTCGCTGACGATCGCGATCGGCAATCCCTGCCGCTTGGCCGCGCGCATCAGCTCCACCGTGGGCCCGAAGGCGTGGCAATGCCGTGCCTCCGCATCGATCTCGCGCACGACATAGGCCTCGCGCTCGGCCTCGGTCGCGTCGGGCAGCAGGGCGGCATAGATTTCGCGCAGCGTCACCTCGCCCGAGGCGCGATGGGCCAGCACGCGGGTCTTGCGGGCGCGGGCCTCGGCGGTCTTGCGCTGGTCCGTGGTCACGCCATCCAGCAGCGCGAACAGATCGGCCGGGGCATGGACGTCGCGCCACAGCAACGTGTCGAAACAGTCGAGCGATAGCATCCGGATGCCACGCCGCCCGTCGAGAACACTCGCCAGCTGGTGGGGCAGGACGATAGGGAGGGAGGACATGGCCGGCGGCTCCGTGCTGGATCGGTCCCTCATCGGGACGTTTGCACGCTTTATAGGACGCATCGAGCCCCGGCGGCGCTCGCGCGTCCTAGAATAGCGTCATCCCCTGACTGGAGAGACCATGTCCCTGTCCGCGTATCAACGTGTCCGTACGCTTACGGAAACCCCGCGTGCCATGGAGTGCCGGCTGATCCGCGAGATCACCGGCGACCTGATCGGCGCGCGCGATTCCGGCGCCACCGGTATCTCGCTGGCCCCCGCGCTGTTCCGCAACCGCGAGATGTGGGGCGCGTTCGGCACGGCCTGCGGCGCGCGCGGCAACATGCTGCCCGATGGCCTGCGTGCCTCGATCGTATCGCTCAGCCTGTGGGTCGACCGCTACACCAGCGACGTGATCGCCGGCCGCGACGTGATCGAACCCCTGATCGACGTCAACCGGCAGGTGCTGGAGGGCTTGCAAAGCTTTCCCGGCTGACGGGCGGCCCCTCCCGTCGGGCCTTGTCCGGCCGGGATCGATCCCGTAGCGGACGGGCCATGAAACGCCTTGCCATCTATTGCGGGTCGGCCACCCCCGCCGACCCGCTCTACCTCCACGCCGCGCGCGACGTGGGCCGCACGCTCGCGGAACGCGGCATCGGCGTCGTCTATGGCGGCGGGCGCCTGGGCCTGATGGGCGCGGTGGCGGACGGCGCGCTGGCGGCGGGCGGCGAGGTGATCGGCGTGATCCCGCAGGCGCTGGTGGATGCGGAGGTCGCGCATCGCGGCCTGACCGAACTCCACGTCGTCGGCGGAATGCACGAACGCAAGAGCCGCTTCACCGACCTGGCGGACGGTTTCGTCACCATCCCCGGCGGCACCGGGACGATGGACGAACTGTGGGAAGCGCTCAGCTGGGCGCAGCTCGGCTATCATGCCGATCCCGTCGGGCTGCTCAACACCGCCGGCTATTATGACGAACTGATCGCGTTCTGGGCGAAGATGGCGACGGTCGGCTTCCTGCGCCCGCAGCACCGCGACCTGCTGATCGTCGCGGATACGCTGCCCGTGCTGCTCGACCGGATGGCGGCGCATGTCCCGACCCAGCCGATCGTGCGGATGAGCGCCGCCGACCTTTGACGCCACCGCCAACTTCGCCACTGCCCACCGATCGCGCCGCGATCGTCGCCGCCGCGCATGCCTCGATCGCGCGCGGGTCGAAAAGCTTCGCCGCCGCCAGCACGCTGTTCGATCGCCCGACGCGCGAACGGGCCTGGCTGCTCTACGCCTGGTGCCGCGCGTGCGACGACATCGCCGACGGGCAGGATCACGGCCACGGCATGACCCGCGTCGACGATGCGCCCGCCCGCCTGATCGATCTGACGGCGCGGACCGAGGCGGCGCTGGCGGGCGAGGTCGTCGGCGACGTGGCGTTCGATGCGCTGCGGGTGGTCGCGGCCGAAACGCGGATGCCGCCGGCCTGGCCGCGCGCGCTGATCGCGGGGTTCGCGCTGGATGCGGCGGAATGGCGGCCGCAGACCGAGGACGACCTGTACCGTTATTGCTACCATGTCGCCGGGGTGGTCGGCTGCATGATGGCGGTGGTGATGGGGGTGGCGGCAGACGACGACGCGACGCTCGACCGCGCCTGCGATCTGGGCATGGCGTTCCAGCTCGCCAACATCGCCCGCGATATCGAGGAGGACGACCGCGCCGGCCGCCGCTACCTGCCCGCCGCGTGGCTGGCGGAGGCCGGCATCGGCCCGGACGAACCGCTGTTCCCCGCGCACACGCCGCACCTCGCGGTCCTCGCCCGCCGTCTCGCGACCCGCGCCGCCGCGTTCGAGGGAAGCGCCCGTCGCGGCACCCCCGCCCTGCCCCCGCGCGCGGCCTGGGCGGTGCTGGCCGCCGCCAACATCTACGGCGCGATCGGCCGCACCGTCGCCGCGCGCGGCGAACGCGCATGGGATACCCGTGTCGGTACGTCGAAGGCGGCGAAGATCGGCTTCATCCTGCGCGCGGCATACGAGGCGCAGGGTCGCGCCCGCCTTTATCCCCCCATCCTCCGCGATCCGGGGCTATGGGCGCGGCCACGGTAAACCGTCGCCTGAATAAACCCGTCCGTCATTGTGAGCGTAGCGAACCAATCCGGTGCCAAGCGCGTGGGGCCCTGGATTGCTTCGCTACGCTCACAATGACGGACAGGGTCAGTTCGCGGTTATCACAGTTTACAGCAGCAGTTCCTGCGGCGTCATCCGGCCGACATGGCCGCCGCCGCGCCGCCGCGCCATCTCCGTCTCCGCAGTGAAGCGGATATCGGGATCGCGGTCGCCGAGGAAACCGATCAGGCTCTCCTCCTCGATCTCGCGCCATTCCTTGCCGCGATCGGGGCCGTAGCGCACGCGCGGCAACAGCCCCGGCGCCTTCGACCATTCGATCAGTTGCGCCACCGACGCCTCGTTCAGCTGGTCGCGCAGGTGATGCGCGGTGACGTAGCTGTCGGGAAAGGCGCGGTGGATCGGCAGGCCGCGTTCGTGGATCATCCCCTCGGGCTTGCGCCAGTAGCGCAGCACCTGGTTGGAGAAGCTGGGGCTGTCCGGCCACAGCCGCAGCGCGCATTTCCACGTGCAGATCCAGTCCGCGCCATGCGTCAGCGACGGGGTGCAGAACTGTTCCTCAAAACTCGCGCGGTGTGCCGCCAGCGCGATGCGGCGCGGCCAAGGATCAAGCACCGGCCGCGCGACATCGTGCCACCAGCGCGCCTCGGCCACGTCCTCGTCACGGATATGGTGGATCGCCATCGTGATCGGCGGGATCGGCCGACCGGGATTGACGAGGATGCTGCCGCCCTCGCCATACAATTCCCACCGGCCGTCCTTGCCCAGCGCCACGTCCTGCCAGCCGATCTCCAGCACCGCATGGGCCGGCGGTGCGTTGCCGGTGGTTTCGAGGTCGATGACACGGATGATCTGCGGTTGGGGCGGAGGCATGGCCCCCATGTGGGCGGTCGGGCGCAAAAAATCGAGATGCGCTTTTTCCCCGCCCCGGCGAGAAAGGCTGAGTCAGACGAGCCGCACCACGCCGCAGGCCGCCAGATGGGCGTCGACCGTCGCCATGATCCGCGCGAGCGCCGCCTCGTCCACCGCCTCCGCGCGCACCGTCACCGCCGCTTCGGTGTTGGACCTGCGCAGCAGCCACCAGCCGTCCGCCTCCGTCACCCGCACACCATCCGTCATGTCAGCGGTCACCCCCGCCGCGTCCAGTCGCGCCGCAACCTGCACCACCACGGCTGCCCTGTGGGCCTCCGCCACCGGGATGCGCAAGTCGGGGGTCGACACCAGCACCGGCATCGCATCACGCAGTTCGGCCAGCGAGCGGCCGGACAGGCACACCGCACGGATCAGCCGTACCGCCGCATAGAGCGCATCGTCGAACCCGTACCAGTCCTGCGCGAAGAAGATGTGGCCGGACAGCTCGCCCGCCAGCGGTGCGCCCGTCTCGACCATCTTGGCCTTGATCGGGCTGTGGCCGGTCCGCGCGATACAGGGCACGCCGCCTAGCGCCGCGATCCGGTCGAACACCGTCTGGCTCGCCTTCACGTCGGCGATGATGGTCGCGCCGGGCAGTTCGCGCAGCAGCGGTTCCGCCAGGATCGCGAGGATGCGGTCGCCCCACAATACCCGGCCCTGCCCGTCGATCGCGCCGATCCGGTCGCCGTCGCCATCGAACGCCAGCCCGAGATCGAGCCGCTTCGCGGCGACCAGCGCGCGCAGGTCGGCCAGATTGGCCTCGTCGCCCGGATCGGGGTGATGATGGGGGAAACGGCCATCGGGTTCGACGTGCAGCAGGTGATGCTCGCCCGGCAGCAGCGCCGTCAGCCGTTCGACCGCCGGCCCCGCCGCGCCGTTGCCGCAGTCCCAGCCGATCCGCAGGCCGCCGCCACCGGCGATGTCCCAGCCCGCCATCAGCCGCGCGACGTAATCGCCCAGCACATCGATGTCGGTGACGGTGCCGGCTCCCTCGGTCCAGTCCCCCGCCGCCGCGATTCCCGCAAGGTCCGCGATGTCGTCGCCCCAGAACGGGCGATGGCCCAGCACCAGCTTGAACCCGTTATGATCGACCGGATTGTGGCTGCCGGTCACCACGATGCCGCCATCCACCCCCAGCACCGCCTCCGCATAATACAGCATCGGCGACGGGCACAGGCCGATCCGCACCACGTCGACGCCCCCCGCCGCCAGCCCCTCGACCAGCGCCGCCTCCAGCATCGGCGACGACAACCGGCCATCGCGCCCCACCACCACGCGGTGGCCACCGGCATGGCGGATGCAGGTCGCGAAGCTGCGCCCGACCGCATGGGCATCCGCCGCGCCCAGCATGTCGCCGACGACGCCGCGAATGTCGTATTCGCGCAGGACGGTGGGATCGAACCGGTGGCTCACCGCTCCGGCGCGATCCCGTCACCCGTCGGTCGCCCGACCAGCACGTCGCGCGCGGCGTTGATGCGCCGCGCGAGTTCGGTCGATCCGCCGCGATCGGGATGCACGCCCGCCAGCAGCCGGCGGTGCGCCGCCCGGATCGCCGCCGCATCCGCGCGCGGGCCGACGCCCAGCACCGCGCGCGCCTCCACCTCCTCGGCGGCCATGCGGCGCTTGCCCGACGGTTTCAGATATTTCCATGCCGCCCAGATCAGCAGGGCGGCGATCAGCCACTTCACGCCGCGACGTCCGGCACGGTCGGACCCGGCGGGGTGACATCGGGCCGGGCGGCATCAGGCGATACGTCCGCCTCGCCCGGCGTCACCTCGGGCAGTTGCAGCGCCGCCATCATCTCGCGCAGTTCCTGCCGCGCGGCGACATGGCCGATGCCCATCGATCCGAACTCGCGCGCATCGATCATCGTCAGCCCCTGCGGAAACATCTCGCGATAGATCACGCGTTCGCCCAGACCCGGGATGATCCGGAACCCGACCCGCTTCGACAGTTGCGCCAGCGCATCCGACACGCGGCGCATGTTGCGTGCTTCGATATGCTGCAACCGGTTGCGCAGCACGACCCAGTCGATCGTCGTCCCGTCCGCCCGCGCCCGCTGCTTGCGCGCATCCCAGATCAGTTCGGAATAGAAGGATGGGCGCGTCACCTGGAACGTGTCGGGATCGACCTGCCCGATCAGGTCGAAATCGACGAAGCTGTCGTTCATCGGCGTGACCAGCGTGTTCGACAGCGTCGCGGCGGTGCGCGCGAAGGGATCGTCGCGCCCCGGCGTGTCGACGATCAGGAAATCGCAGTCGGTGATCAGCGAATGCCACGTCTCCGCGAAGAAATCCTCGCTCGCCCCGTCATGCGTCGCATGGCGCGGCATCGGCAGGTCGATACCACGGCTGCGGATCGTGGCGGCGCGGTTGTCCAGATACCGGCCGACGGTGCGCTGGCGATGGTCCAGATCCATGCACGACACGCGCGCGCCCCGGGCCGCCAGGGCGATGGCGACATGGACCGCGGTGGTCGACTTGCCCGTCCCGCCCTTCTCGTTGGCGAAGACGATGATATGCGGGCCGCTCGACAACGCCCATTCCCCTGTTGATCCTACCTGTTTGGCTTCATAGAAGCCCTGCCCGCATTGTTCGAGGGGGAAGTTGCCCGTGCTGACCGTCCGTGATCTGGAAGAGCTGCGCGCCCGCGTCGCGGGCTGGCGCGCGGCGGGCGACCGGGTCGCGCTGGTGCCGACGATGGGCGCGCTCCACGCCGGCCACATGGCCCTGGTGGAGGCGGCGCGGCGCGGCGGGACGCGGGTGGTGGCCTCGATTTTCGTCAACCCGCGCCAGTTCGGCCCGAACGAGGACCTCGCCCGTTATCCCCGGCGCGAGATGGCGGACGCGCGGCTGCTGGCGGAGCATGGCTGCGACCTGCTCTGGGCCCCCACGGTCGAGACGATGTATCCTGCCGGCTTTGCCACCACCATTTCCGTGGCGGGGGTGAGCGACGGGCTGGACGGCGCCGCCCGCCCCGGCCATTTCGACGGGGTCGCCACCGTCGTCGCCAAGCTGCTGGGCCAGGTCCGCCCCGACAGCGCCTGGTTCGGCGAAAAGGATTACCAGCAACTGGCGGTGATCCGCCGCCTCGTCGCCGATCTCGATCTCGACGTGGCGATCATGGGCGTGCCGACCCAGCGGGATGACGACGGCCTCGCCCTGTCGTCGCGCAACATCTATCTCGACGAGGGCGAACGTGCCCGCGCGGTCGCGCTGCCCCGCGCGCTCGGCATCGCGGCGCGCGCGATCGGGCGGGGCGAATCGCCCGATGCCGTCCTCGCGGATGCCTATGCCGCGCTCCATGCCGCGGGATTCGTCGTCGATTATGTCGAGCTGGTCGATGCCGAGACGCTTGCCCCCGCCACGGCGCCGGGACGGCCGCTGCGCCTGCTGGCGGCGGCGCGGATGGGGGCGACCCGGCTGATCGACAACGTACCGGTCGAATCCGCCTGAGTCCGCGCCTGCGTTAACCATTTGGTTAAACGAATCGACGCAGGATGCGCCCATAGGAAAACAGGATTTTCACATGGGCAGCAGCATCAAGTCCGCGCTCTTTCTGGCCGAATCCCGTCTGGCGGATGCGGCAAGGGGCGATGGTAACGCACTCTACGATCTGGGCATCAGCTACCAGACCGGCACCGCCGGCGTCGCGATCGATCTGATCGAGGCGCACAAATGGTTCAACCTCGCCGCCGTCGCCGGCCTTGAGGAAGCGCAGGACGCGCGCAGCGCGGTCGCCGGCGACATGACCGCCCGCGAAATCGCCCGCGCGCAGGCCGCCGCGCGCGCCTGGCTCGGCTCGATGCAGCAGGGTACGGCGTAAGACACCCTCCCTATCCTTCGCGCCGGAAGGATGGGGAGGATCATCGATACAGCCGCTATTCCGCCGGCTTCTTCTTGGCCGTTGCCTTCTTCGCGGCGGGCTTCTTCGCGGCCGGCTTTTTGGCGGCAGGCTGGTCCGCTTCGGACTCCTTCTTGGCCGCCGCCTTCTTGGCGGGGGCCTTCTTCGCGGGCGCCTTCTTCTTCGGTTTGGGTGCCGCCGCCGCGCGCGCGTCGATCAGGCTGGCGGCTTCCTCCAGCGTCAACTGGTCGGGCGTCACGGACTTGGGCAGGGTCGCGTTGGTTTCGCCGTCCGTGACATAGGCGCCGTAGCGGCCCTCCATCACCTTCAGTTCCAGTTCCGTGCGCGGATGCTTGCCCAGCTCCTTCAGCGGCGGCTTGGCCGCGCCGCGCGCCGGGCGGCCACCGCCCGCCGCCGCCTCGGCCAGCTTGACCACCGCCGCATTCATTCCCGTCTCGAACACGTCCGCCGTGGTCTGCAACCGCGCATATTTGCCGGCATGGGCCAGATAGGGGCCATAGCGCCCGATCGAGGCGGTGATGTCCTCGCCGGTCTCGGGATGCTTGCCGATCGTGCGCGGCAGGCTGAGCAGCTTCAGCGCCCATTCCAGATCGAGTTCGATATCCTTGGGGATCGACGCGCGTTTGGCGTCCTTGCCCTCGCCCAGCTGAATGTACGGCCCGAACCGCCCCGACTTGCGCTCGACCGGCAGGTCGGTCGCCGGGTCCTTGCCCAGCGTCTCCGGTCCCGTATCCTCATCGGCGCTGCCGCCCTGCGCGAAGCGGCGGGTATATTTGCACTCGGGATAGTTCGAACACGCCACGAACGCGCCGAACCGGCCGCCGCGCAGCGCCAGCTTGCCCTCGCCGCAATTGGGGCACAGGCGCGGGTCGCCGCCGTCCGCCTTGTCGGGGAACAGGTAGGGCGCGAGGAAGATGTCGAGTTCGGCGGTGATCGCGCTCGGCTGCTGCTCCATCACATCGACGGTCAACGGTTTGAAATCGCGCCAGAACGCCTCCAGCACCGCCTGCCACTGCGCGCGGCCGCCGGAAACGTCGTCCAGTTCCTCTTCCAGATCGGCGGTATAGTCGAACCCGACATATTTCGGGAAGAACCGCTCTAGGAACGCCGTCACCAGCCGCCCGCTTTCCTCCGCGAAGAACCGGTTCTTCTCGATCCGCACATAGGCGCGGTCCTTCAGCGTCTTGATGATCGAGGCATAGGTGGAGGGGCGGCCGATCCCCAGTTCCTCCATCCGCTTGACCAGCGACGCCTCGGAGAAGCGCGGCGGCGGCTGGGTGAAATGCTGTTCGGCGTCGACGCCCTTCTTGGCCGGGGCATCGCCCTCGCGCATCCGGGGCAGGCGGCGCGATTCCTCGTCCGCCGAATCGTCGGTCCCTTCCTCGTAGAGCGCGAGGTAGCCGGGGAACAGCACCACCTGCCCCGTCGCGCGCAGCACGTGGCGGCCGGTGCCCTCGGCCAGTTCCACCGTCGTCCGTTCGAACCGCGCCGACGCCATCTGGCTGGCCAGCGCGCGCTTGAAGATCAGGTCGTACAGGCGGGCGTGATCGCCGCCGCCGGCCTTGTCCTTCGAAAAGTCGGTCGGGCGGATCGCCTCGTGCGCTTCCTGCGCGTTCTTGGCCTTGGTCTGATATTGCCGGGGCTTGTCCGGCACATAGCCCGCATCATAGCGATTTGCGATGGCGAGGCGCGCGGCGGAGATGGCGCTGCCGTCCATCTGCACGCCGTCCGTCCGCATATAGGTGATCGCGCCGTCCTCGTATAACCCTTGCGCGATCCGCATCGTGTGATCGGCGGAGAAGCCCAGCTTGCGCGCCGCCTCCTGTTGCAGGGTGGAGGTGGTGAAGGGCGGCGGCGGGTTGCGCGTGCCGGGCTTGGTTTCGACCGACTGGACCGAGAAGCGTCCCTCCTCGACCGCGGCCTTCGCACGCAGCGCATCGCCCTCGTTGCCGATCGACAGCCGGTCGAGCTTGGTGCCTTCCCACTGGACGAGGCGCGCGGTGAACGGCGTGCCGTCCTGCTCCATCCGCGCGGTGACCGACCAGTATTCCTGTGCGCGGAACGCCTCGATCTCGCGCTCGCGCTGCACGATCAGGCGCAGCGCCACCGACTGGACGCGGCCGGCCGACTTCGCGCCGGGCAGCTTGCGCCACAGCACCGGCGACAGCGTGAAGCCGACGAGGTAGTCGAGCGCGCGCCGTGCCCGGTACGCGTCGATCAGGTCGGTATCCAGCTCGCGCGGCGCCTTCATCGCCGCCAGGATCGCAGGCTTGGTGATCGCATTGAACGTCACGCGCTGCACGTCCTTGGGCAACGCCTTGCGCCCGCGCAGCACCTCCTGCACGTGCCACGAGATCGCCTCGCCCTCGCGATCGGGATCGGTCGCCAGGATCAGGCGGTCGGCGGTCTTCGACAGGTCGGCGATCGCCTTCAGCTGCTTGGCCTTGTCCGCGTAATTCTCCCACTCCATCGCGAACCCCTCGTCGGGGTTCACCGATCCGTCCTTGGGCGGCAGGTCGCGGACATGGCCGTAACTGGCGAGGACCCGGTAGTCGCTGCCGAGATATTTTTCGATGGTCTTCGCCTTGGCGGGCGATTCGACGATGACGAGCTGCATAAGCGGTCGATGATGTCCTTACGTGTACGCGCGAGGGTGGCGACGACTACCCCGCCCCGTCAAGCAGCGGCTATCAACGTCCTATTGCCGTTCTGGTGCGCGGCCCATGCCGCCCTTAGGCAAATGGCGAGCCATACGGGTTCGCAACAGCCGGATCAGCGCCGGGTCCATGAATGGATAGTCGTCGGGAATGTCGAGACAGATGATCCGCTTGCCGGCCAGCGTGCGACGATGGCGTTGCTGGATTTTGCTGCGATGCGCCTTTTCCATCACCACCACCACGTCGGCCCATCCGATCAGTTCGTCGGTCAGCGGGTTTTCCGCATCATGATTGGTGCCGGCCGACGATACCTCGATCCGGTCATCGTCCGCGAATATCTGCTCGGCGGTCGGACTGCGCAGCCGGTTCTGGCTGCATACGAACAGGAAATTCTTCACCGCCAGCTCACCCGCCCGCCGGCATGGCGGTCGATCCGTCCCGCCAGTTCCAGTTCCAGCAGCACCATCTGCACTGCCGAGGGAGCGTGGCCCGACTGGCGGACCAGTTCGTCGACCGGCACCGCAGCATGGCCGATCAGCGCCGTCACGGCGGCGCGCGCGGCGTCGTCGGCATCCTCCGGTGGCGGCCCGGCATAGGTATCGGCGGGGGCCCGAACCGCACGGGCGTCGATCGGGCGGATCTGTTCCAGCACGTCGGCGGCGGACTGGATCAGGATCGCCCCCTCACGGATCAGGCCGTTGCACCCCTGCGCACGGGGGTCGAGCGGACTGCCCGGCACCGCCATCACCTCGCGCCCCATCTCCGCCGCCAGCCGCGCGGTGATGAGCGAGCCGGAGCGCGGTGCCGCCTCCACCACCACCGTCCCCTGCGCCAGCCCGGCGATGATGCGGTTGCGATAGGGGAAGTGCCGGGCGCGCGGCTCCGTCCCCGGCGGCTGTTCGGCGAGCAGCAGTCCACGCGTCGCCACCTCCTCCTGCAAGGCGGCATTCTCGGGCGGGAAGACCACGTCGATGCCGCTGGCGATCACCCCGATCGTGCCGCCCGCGATCGATCCGACATGCGCGGCGGTATCGATCCCCCGCGCCAGGCCGGAGACGACCGTCACCCCCGCCGCCGCCAGATCGTGTGCCAGCGCGCGAGCGAAGCGGCAGGCGGCGGCGGAGGCGTTGCGCGCACCGACGATCGCCACGCACGGCCGCCGCATCAGCCCCGTGTCGCCGCGCCGGATCAGCACCGGCGGCGCGTCGTTCAGCTCGGCCAGCAGGGGCGGATAATCGGGATCGCCGATGAACAGATAGGCCGCGCCCAGCGCCGCGACCCGCGCCTGTTCGCGCCGCACCGCGCCCTCGTCCGCCGGCACCGGGGCGGTGCCGCCGCCACGCCGCGCCAGCGTCGGCAGCGCGGCCAGCGCCCGTTCCGCATCGCCGAACCGCGCCAGCAGATGGCGATAGGCGACCGGCCCGATCCCGTTCGTCCGCAACAGGCGCAGCCGCGCCGTCGCGGCGTCAGTCATGCTGGCGGATTTCGGCGCCGGTGGCCGTATCGGCACCGGTATCGACGCCATCGCGCCCGCCACCGATCCGCGGCTCGGTCCCGGCCAGCAGCCGCTCGATATTCTCGCCGTGCTTCCAGATCACCAGCAGCGCCAGCGCCAGCAGCATCAGCACCAGATCGAACCGCCCGAACAGCGCCGCCGCCAGCGGCGCGCTGATCGCCGCCGCCATCCCCGCCACCGCCGAGATGCGGACCGTCGCCAGCAGCCCCAGCCAGACGGCGGCATAGACCAGCCCGACCGGCCAGTGCAGCGCGACGACGATGCCCATCAGCGTCGCCACCCCCTTGCCGCCGCGGAAGCGCAGCCACACCGGATAGCAATGGCCGACGAATGCGCCGACCCCGGCCAGCGGCCCCTCGCCCGGCCACAGATGCGCGACGAGCAGCACCGCGCCCGCGCCCTTCAGCAGGTCGAGCAGCAGCGTCGCCGCCGCCAGTCCCTTGCGGCCGGTGCGCAGCACGTTGGTCGCGCCGATGTTGCCCGATCCGATCGACCGCAGGTCGCCCGCCCCGCCCAACCGGGTCAGGATGATGCCGAACGGGATCGATCCGAGCAGATAGCCGATCAGCAGGGCCAGCGCGGGTGCCGTCCAGAGGATTTCCGTCTGCAATGTTTTCCCCCTTCGTTCCATCATACCGCGGGCACGGGCGGTGTCCACCGATCCAGGTCAATCACCCCGCCGTCCGGGCGGTAGCGGTGGGGCGGCGGAATCGCTAGGTGACGGATCATGACCGACGATCGTCCGATCCTGTTCTTCGATTCCGGGGTCGGCGGCCTGTCGATCGTCGCACCGGCGCGCGCGCTGCTGCCGCAGGCGCGATTCGTCTATGCCGCCGACTCGGCGGGCTTTCCCTATGGCACCCGGACGGAACAGGAGATCGCGGCGCGCGTGCCGGTGCTGCTCGGCCGACTGGCGGAACGCTATCGCCCGCGGCTGATCGTGATCGCCTGCAACACCGCCTCGACGATCGCGCTGCCGGCGATCCGTGCCGCCCTCGACCTGCCCGTGGTCGGCACCGTCCCCGCGATCCGACCCGCCGCGCTTGTCAGTCGCACCCGCACGATCGGGGTGCTCGGCACGCAGGCGACCGTGCGTCAGGCCTATGTCGACGATCTCGCCGCGCGCTTCGCCGGGGATTGCACCGTGCTGCGCCACGGCTCCGCCGATCTCGTCGAACTGGCGGAGGCGACGCTGCGCGGCGAACGCCCCGATCCCGCCCGCTTCGAGGCGGTGCTGGCCGGGCTGTTCGACCAGCCGGGCGGCGCGGCGATCGACGTGATCGTCAACGCCTGCACCCATTTCCCGCTGGTCGAACCGCAACTCGCCGCCGCCGCCCCCCACCCCGTCCGCTTCGTTGACGGCGGCGACGGCATCGCCCGGCGCATCGTCGCCCTGACGCAGGGGCAAAACTGGCCGGCCGGCCCGGGCGACGGCATCGCCGTCTTCACCCGTCTGGGCGACCGCGAACGCGCGCTGACGCCCGGTCTGGCGATCCGGGGTTTCACCGCGATGGAGGAGATGTAGGCGCGATCCGGCCGGGGACTGCACCCGATACGGACCCTTAACCCTGTCATGGCATAGATATCGGGGTGAACATGGTGCAAGCCCTGTACGCCGGGCCGTTCGGCCGGGTGCTGCCCGCCAGAATGGCGGGGGATACGCGATTCGCGCTGACGGTGCTGCTGTCCAGCCTGCTGGTGACCGCCTTTCTCAGTTCGGCGCTGGTCATCGGTCTGCTGATCCGCGATGCCAATATCGAGGCCAACCGGCTCGCCGCGGCGACGGTGGCGGGCGCGGTGGACCGGGAACGTTCCCGGATCAGCAACGAGACGTTCATCAATTCGCACTGGGATACCGCTGCGGACAATGTCTACGGGGCGATGAACGCCGCGTGGATCGAATCGAACTATGGAACGCCGATCGCCCGCAACTACATCATCGATTCGGCCGGGCGAACGCTCTACGGTCATCTGCCGGGCAGAACGGTGCCGCCCCTCCACAAGATGATCTCGCCGGCCACCCTGAAGGCAATCCTCGCCCGGCTGCCCGCTACCGAGGCGAAGGCCCGCAAACGCGGCGACGCGATCGTGCTGCCGGCCCGCTTCGGCACCCTGCCGGCGCTGATCGGGTTCTCTCCGATCGTCCGGGAAACGGGGCCGGCGCTGCACGACCAGCGGACATTCCGGATCTTCGTCGACATCCGCGTGCTCGACGACACGATCCTGCGGGAATGGTCGACCGGGTTCGGCCTGCCCAACCTGCGCTGGGTCGCGATGGCGGGGGGCGAACGGCCCTATCCGTCCACCGATCTGCTCGAATGGAGCGGCCGCGTCCTCGGGATCGTCGCCTGGGACCGGCTGACCCCGGGGCTGAAGGCGTTCGTCGCGATCCTGCCCCTGATCCTGTGCTGCACGATCCTGTTCCTGGCGATATCCCTCCTGCTGATCCGGCGCGTGCTGCGGCTGAACATGGACCTGGAGGCCCGGTCGGCCGCCGCCGGGTCCGCCGCCGCCGAGCAGCGATCCGCGCGACTCGCGGCGGAGAACGCCCTGGCCGAGGCCCGTCGCGCCCGGCAGGAAGGCGAACATCAGGCGCAATGCCGGATCGCCGCCGAGGCGCGGCACCGGGCCGAGATGGCGACGGCGGCGGGCGCGGTCGCGGACCGGTTGCAGGAGACGATCGTGGCGCTGATCGACAAGCTGCGCGCCGCGGCGAGCGATCTCGACATCAGTGCCGACCGGACGCTCGCCACCATCGTTGACCAGCAGCAGCAGGCGGAAACGGCCCATATCCTGTCGACCCGCACCAGCGAGATGACGGTCGGGATGCTCAACCGATTGCGATCGATCGCCGCCGCCGTCGACACGGTAAGCGAAACCGCGCGCGAATCGGCCGGGATGGTCATCGAGGCAGCCCGCCATTCGGCCTCCGCCCAGGCGGCGAACGTGACGCTGACCCGCAGCGTGACCAGCATCCGGGAGGCATCCCGCCATATCGGCGACATTAGCCGCGCCACCAAGCTGCTGGCCCTGAACGCGACGATGGAGGCGGCCCGCGCCGGCGACATGGGCCGCGGTTTCGCGGTCGTCGCGCAAGAGGTGAAGAGCTTCTCGCAACAGACCGAAAACACCACGCGCAACATCGCCGACCGGATCGAGGACATCACCCAGGCCACCGATTCGGCGGTCAGCGTGGGCACCGCGCTGGGCACCGCGTTGCAGGCGGTGACCTCGTCGGCGCTCCAGACGATCGAGATGACCGGCCAGCAGCACGTCGCCAATGTCGAGCTCCAGAAGATGATCGTCACCATCGAAACCGCCACCGGCGAGGCACGCGCGGCGCTCGCCTCGCTCGATGGGACCTTCGCGCAGACCGCGACGATGGCCCATGCGACGCGCCTCATCAGCGCCGACATGCGCGACCGTACCGAAACGCTGCAACGCGAATGCGAACGGATCGTGGCGATGCTGCGCCAGCCCGTCCGCGTGGCGGCATGACGCGATCACGGCTGACCCGTACCGGCCAGCCGTGATCGCCCACGCCGGACATGAACGGATCGCATCCGGAACGATCACGACGCCTGATGATTCGTGGGCGGACGGATGCAGGGGCCGGAGGTGCGGGATATGGCGGGCATGGAACGATGAGGGGCCTGTTCTTCACCGTCATCGGGGCAGCGCTGCTGATCGCGGCGGTGATTGCCACGATCGGCGTACAGCGGTTCCGCGATGCCGCCGCCCGCGCCGACGGAGTGGTGGAACGCCTGAATGCGGGTGGCAGCCATCCCCAGATCCGGTTTACGACCACGGCCGGCGATGTCGTCAGCTACGCGCAGGGTGGCCTGATCTTCGGCTATCGGGCGGGCGACCGTGTCCGTGTGATGTACCGGCCCGATCGACCGCAGGCCACTGCCAGGCTCGACCAGTTCGGCGCGATGTGGGCGATGCCGCTGCTGCTGGGCTTGCTGGGGGCCGGCTTCTCGATCGGAGGGATGCTCCATTTCCTGGCAACACGGGCGAGGTGACGATGCTGCTGGAACCCAGTGACTGGACCTATGCCACGGGGGCGACCGGCGCGGTCGGTATCGCGTTCGTGGCGGCATCGGGGGGTGCGATGCTGTTCGGGATGAATCCCGTCCTGCTGGTCGCCGCGCTGTCGAACCCCGCGCTTTCCCTGCTCATGGCGTGGGCCATCCAGACCGCGGAAGGGGCGATGATCTTCGGCGGGGTCAATGTCGGGGTGCAGGCGGGAGGCGGCGTGGCCGGGCTGGTCGGCTATATGCACTGATCGCGCGGTCACCCCCGTCGCCGATCCCCTGCCATTCCATGCCCCTGGGACGATTTGTCCATGGATTCGTTGCCGAACCGATCACCGTGACCATGGATAGTCGCTGGCCTTGCCCCGCCGGTGCGATTACATGACGATCATGACCAGTGCCGTCCAGGACACGCGCGTGGATTATACCCGCGTCTTCACCCAGGCGATCGACCGGCTCCACGCCGAAGGTCGATACCGCGTGTTCATCGATATCCTGCGCAACAAGGGGGCGTTTCCCAACGCCCGCTGTTTCGCCGGGCATAACGGGCCGAAGCCGATCACGGTCTGGTGTTCCAACGATTACCTCGCGATGGGCCAGCACCCCAAGGTGATCGCCGCGATGGAGGAGGCGCTGCACGATGTCGGCGCCGGTTCCGGCGGCACCCGCAACATCGGCGGCAACACGCATTATCACGTCGATCTCGAATGGGAACTCGCCGACCTGCACGGCAAGGAGGGCGCGCTGCTCTTCACCAGCGGTTACGTCTCGAACGAGGCGACGCTGGCGACGATGGCCAAGATCCTGCCCGGCTGCGTGATCTTCTCCGACGAACTCAACCATGCCTCGATGATCGCGGGCATCCGCAATTCGGGCTGCGAGAAGCGCATCTTCCGGCACAACGACCTCGCCCATCTGGAGGAGTTGCTCGCCGCCGAGGACCCCGGCGTGCCCAAGCTGATCGCGTTCGAGAGCGTCTATTCGATGGAGGGCGACGTCGCCCCCATCGCGGCGATCTGCGATCTGGCCGACCGGTACAACGCGCTCACCTATTGCGACGAGGTCCATGCGGTCGGCATGTACGGCGCACGCGGCGGCGGCATCTCCGAACGGGACGAGGTGGCGCACCGCCTGACCATCATTGAGGGGACGCTGGGCAAGGCTTTCGGGGTGATGGGCGGCTATATCGCCGCGGATCGCACGATCATCGACGTGATCCGCAGCTATGCGCCCGGCTTCATCTTCACCACCAGCCTGTCGCCGGTGCTGGTCGCGGGCGTGCTGGCCAGCGTCCGCCACCTGAAATCCTCCACCGCCGAGCGCGAGGGGCAACAGGCCGCCGCCGCGACGCTGAAGGCGATGCTGGCGGATGCCGGCCTGCCGGTGATGATCGGCGAGACGCATATCGTGCCGGTGATGGTCGGCGATCCCGTCAAGGCGAAGAAGATCAGCGACGTGCTGCTCGCCGAATACGGTGTCTATGTGCAGCCGATCAACTATCCCACCGTGCCGCGCGGCACCGAACGCCTGCGCTTCACCCCCGGCCCCGCGCATGACGAGGCGATGATGCGCGACCTGACCCAGGCGCTGGTGGAAATCTGGGGCCGGCTGGAACTGCGCAAGGCGGCGTAAGCCGGCCGGCGCCGTTCAGTCGATGACGATCGTCCGGTCGGTGCCGGGCACGGCCAGCGGCTCGCCGAAGCGGACGGTGCCGATCACGGCATAGTCGCCCAGTACCGGCTCCGAAAAGACGTGCGTGACCGACCGCTCGCCATCGACGACCCAGTAGAAGGGGATATTCGCACCGGCATAGGCCAGCCGCTTGATGCCCAGATCGCGGGCGATGGTCGTCTCCGCGATCTCGATCGCCAGCGCCATGTCCTCGCTTTTCAACAGTCCCACCTGATCCACCTGGCGGCGCAGCACGGCCGCGTCACAGCCCATCACGGTGTCGCTACCCAGATCGATTCCCACCTCGCCCCGCAACAAGGCTTCCGGCACGAACCGCGCCAGCCGGATCACGATCTGCGCCTGCCGACTGGCATGGGCGTTATGCGGTGGATTCATCCGTTCCAGCTCTCCGTGGACCAGTTCCACCTTCATGTCGCCGAACGCACCGAGTGCCGTCATCTCCACAAATTCGGCCGTGGTGAAGCGCGCCTTGAACGATGCGTCGAGCGGAATCGTCACCGGTTTGTTCATACGGCTATCCTATCAGCCTCACATCATCGCCGCCAGAATGGTCAGCGTACCCAGCCCCAGTGACAGCGGCACGCGCAGGCCCATCCAGCCCGCCGGTGCTTCCCCGCCGCGCACCAGCGCACGGTCGACCAGCAGCGTCAGGAACAACCCGCTCGCCAGCGCCACCATCGCCCAGCGCAGCGAGCCGTGGACCGCCAGCGCGACGAGCACGATCGTGACCAGCGTCGGCGCCACCGCCGCCCACACCAGCGCCCCCGGCCCCGCCGGTCGCCGCATCGCGAAGCCCCACCAGATGCCGCCGATGAAGCTGAAGATCAGCGCGGCATAGAAGAACGCCATGCCGTGCACGACCCCGGTCGGATCATGCCGCCCCAGGATCAGCACCAGCAGCGCCGCCTGCGGCAGCAGCCCCGCATAGCCGAGCAGCCGCGCCAGTCCCGACAGTCCTGTGCCCGAACCCTGTTCCATCATATTCCTCTCACACCGCCGCCAGCGCGCCGGTCGCCACCACCGGCCCGGTCGGCTTGCCGGTCGGCGAGCCGCCCGCCGGCTCGATCGAGATCGCCAGCGTCGCGCCCGCGGCCAATCGCGCCCGGTCGCGCGCGGGGATCGTCAGCAGCGTCGCATCGGATGCCAGCAGACCCAACGGATAGGGCACGCCGTCACCGCCGATCACCCATAGCTGCGCGACCCGCGCGGCCGGCACCGCCGGCGCCGCCGTCACCCGGATGCTGCCGTCGCCGGGGTCGAACGCGGCGGCGACCGGTGCCTTCGCATCGCCCAGCGCGGCGACCAGGATCGGCGCGGACGGGGCCACCGGCCCCTGCGCGACCGGCGGCGGCCCGGGCGGCGGACCGCCGGGGCGCAGCGCGATCACGACCAGCAGGCACGCCGCCAGCGCGGTGCTGACGATCGCCAGCAACGGCCAGGGGAAGCCGCGCCGCCGCCCCGCCGAACCACGCGTCAGGCTGCCGCCCGGACCGCCCAGGCTGGCATCGATCCGGTCGATCAGCTCGGGCGGCGGCTCCATTGCCGGCCACAGATCGAACAGTTGCGCGAAATAGACGCGCCACCGTTCCACCTGGATCGCGAACGCCGGCTCGGCCAGCACCCGGCGCAGCGCGGCCGCGCGCTCTTCGCCATCCAGCAGCCCCAGCGCCAGTTCGCCGGCCGCGACGTCGCCTTCGGGCGGATTGTCGTCGAGGGGTTCAGGCGGCACGGTCGAGGCACTCCTTCAGGCGGGCGAGACCGCGGCGGATCCAGCTTTTGGCGGTGCCCAGCGGCACGCCGGCCCGCTCGGCGAATTCGGCATAGGTGACGCCGTCGAAAAAGGCGGTGCGGATCGCCTCGCGCTGCCGCCCCTCCAGTTCGTGCAGGCAGTCGTGCAGGCTGTGCCGCTCGTCGGCGGCGAGCAGCGTCGCTTCCGCATCGGGGGTGGTGTCGGCGATCTCGGGCACATCCTCGATCCGCGACGACCGGCGCACCCCCTGCGCCCGGCGCCAGTCGATCGCCCGGTTGCGCGCGATCGTGGCGAGCCAGGTGATCGGGCTGGCCCGGCCCGGTTCCCACGCGCCCGCACGGCGCCAGATGATGAGGTACACGTCGTGCAACACGTCCTCCGCCGCCTGCCTGTCGCCGCAGATACGCAGCGTGATCCCGAAAAGCTTCGCGGAGGTGAGGCGGTAGAGTTCGTGGAACGCGTCCCGATCCTCGCTGCCCGTGGCGATCAACGTGGCCGCAAGATGGGCGCGGGCTTCATCGGAGGCGGTACGGCGCATGGTGGGGGAGCGTAACGTGTTGCGCTCCCTGTACAAGAGCGCAAAACCCATCACGTCGGAACCGCAATGGGTGGCCTTCATCGCGGCGGGAAGCTAAGGGCGGCGACATTCCTCCCCCTCCTGTCCGGGAAGCGCCCATGCGCATCGCCATCGCCGCCGATCATGCCGCCGTATCGCTGAAGACGGTGCTGGCCGCCTGGCTGGCCGAGATCGGCCACGAGGTGATCGACCTCGGCACGCATGGCGACGGGCGGGTCGATTATCCGGATTACGGCTTCGCGGTGGCGACGGCGCTGGCCGACGGCCGTGCCGACCGCGGCGTCGCGCTGTGCGGATCGGGGGTCGGCATCTCGATCGCCGCCAACCGCCACCCCGCCTGTCGCTGCGCGCTGATATCCGAACCGCTGTCGGCCGCGCTGGCGCGGCATCACAACGATGCCAACGCCATCGCGCTCGGCGCCCGCCTGATCGGCGAGGAGATGGCGAAAGCCTGCATCACCGCCTTCCTGTCCGCCGAATTCGAAGGCGGACGCCATCAACACCGAGTCGACAAGCTGTCCAAGGAGTTCGCCGCATGAGCACCCAGCCCCCTATTCTGGCCCGTGATGTCGCCGACATCCAGACGCCCGATCATATCGACGGCGCCTTCTTCACCCGCACCCTCGCGGATGCCGATGCCGCGGTCTTCGCCGGCATCGCCGACGAGCTGGAGCGCGAGCAGACGCAGATCGAACTGATCGCGTCGGAAAACATCGTGTCGAAGGCGGTGCTGGAGGCGCAGGGCTCGGTCTTCACCAACAAATATGCCGAGGGCTATCCGGGCAAGCGCTACTATCAGGGCTGCGCACCGTCCGACACGGTCGAGACGCTGGCGATCGAGCGGGCCAAACAGATCTTCGGCTGCGGCTTCGTCAACGTGCAGCCGCATTCGGGCGCGCAGGCGAACGGCGCGGTGATGCTGGCGCTGGTCAAGCCGGGCGAGACGATCCTGGGCATGAGCCTGGACGCCGGCGGCCACCTGACCCATGGCGCGCGCGCCGCGATGTCGGGCAAGTGGTTCAACGCCATCCAGTACGGCGTCGATCCCGACACCCATCTGATCGATTACGACCAGGTCGAGGCGCTGGCGGTCGAGCATCAGCCGAAGCTCATCATTGCCGGCGGCAGCGCCTATCCGCGCACGATCGACTTCGCGAAGTTCCGCGCGATCGCGGACAAGGTCGGCGCGTATTTCATGGTCGACATGGCGCATTTCGCCGGCATCGTCGCCGCCGGGCTGCACCCCACCCCGTTCGGCCACGCGCATGTCGTGACCACCACCACGCACAAGACGCTGCGCGGCCCGCGCGGCGGCATGGTGATGACCGATGACGAGGCGATCGCAAAGAAGATCAACTCGGCGGTGTTTCCGGGGCTGCAGGGCGGTCCGCTGATGCACGTGATCGCCGCCAAGGCGGTGGCGTTCGGCGAGGCGCTGCGCCCCGATTTCAAGCAGTACATCGCCGCGGTGGTCGAGAATGCAAAGGTGCTGGCCGCAACGCTGAAGGAACGCGGCGCGGACGTGATCGCGGGCGGCACCGACACGCATCTGGCGCTGATCGACTTGCGGCCGCTGGGCATCACCGGCCGCGACGCGGACGAGGCGCTGGAGCGCGCCGGCATCACCTGCAACAAGAACGGCATCCCCAACGATCCGCTGCCGCCGGTGAAGACCAGCGGCATCCGCGTCGGCAGCCCCGCCGGCACCACCCGCGGTTTCGGCCCGGCCGAGTTCCGCGAGATCGGCCACATGGTCGCCGACGTGCTCGACGGCCTGCGCGCCAAGGGCGAACACGGGGACCCGGAGGTCGAGGCGAACGTTCGAACCCGCGTGCGTGCCCTGTGCGCGCGCTTCCCCATCTATCAAGGATAAGCGCGATGGCGATCGATACGAAGGCGAAGGAAGTCCAGAACCAGATCAAGGCCACCCCCGGCCTCGGCAAGAAGATGGCGAAATATGGCGCGATCGGCGCCGTCGTCGCGATTCCCGTGCCGTTCGTCGGCCCGGTGCTGGGCGCGATCGTGGGCGCCGCCGTCGCCTATTCCAAGCGGCCGAAGATCTGAATGCGCTGCCCGTTCTGCGGCCATGACGACAGTCAGGTAAAGGACAGCCGCTCCACCGAGGATGGCGCGGCGATCCGCCGCAGGCGGCAGTGCGAGGGCTGCGCGGCCCGCTTCACCACGTTCGAACGCATCCAGTTGCGCGAGCTGTGGGTGCTGAAGAACGAGGACCGGCGCGAGCCATTCGACCGCGAAAAACTGCTCCGCTCCGTCTCGATCGCCGCGCGCAAGCGCCCGGTCGAGCCGGCCCGGATCGAGAAGCTGGTATCGGGCATCCAGCGCCGCCTGGAAACGCTGGGCGAGGCGGAGGTCACCTCCGCCCGGATCGGCGAGATGGTGATGGAGGGGCTGAAGGGCCTCGACTCGGTTGCCTATATCCGCTTCGCCAGCGTCTATCGCGATTTCAGCGAAGCTCGCGATTTCGAGGCGTTCGCCGGACAGGTGGAGGAAGCGGGACGGGTGTAGTGTTGCCGCCGACTGGTCCCACCTCGCTTACTTCATCCCGTTCATCCCGAGCGAAGCAAGATCGCCCGACTTACCGTCGTTCGTCCTGAGCGAAGTCGAAGCCGATGATCGAAAACAAGCCCGCCCATTCGTAACCGCGAAAGTCTAGATTGCCCTTCCCACTTCCGTCCGTCCTGAGTAGCGGCTGAGCGAAGCCGAAGACGCGTATCGAGGCGCACCCTCCTCCGTTCGTCCCGAGCGAAGTCGAGGGATGTCGCCGAGCGTAGCCGAGGCATACGCCTCGACTTACCAGCATCTTCCCCCCCCTTCCCCAAACGCATACAGCGATCGTCCATGACCTTCTGGACCTACATTCTCCGCTGCGCCGATGGTACCTATTACACAGGTCACACCGACGCCCTTGAACGCCGGATCGCGCAACATCATGCCGGCACCTACACCGGCTACACGCATGATCGCCGTCCGCTGGAATTCATGTGGTCGCAGGATTTTCCCACCCGTGCCGAAGCACTGGAAGCGGAGTTGCGCATCAAGGGCTGGTCGCGTGCCAAGAAAGAAGCGTTGATCGCGGAAAACTGGGATCGTCTGAAGATCGCGGCCATGCCGCCATCGGAACGCGAGGCCCGCACCTCGGCTGCGCTTGGAAACATCCCTCGACTGCGCTCGGGACGAACGGAAGAGAGACGGACGATGCCCACCACCACCCCACCCCCCGTCATCGTCCTCGTCCGCCCGCAACTCGGCGAGAATATCGGCAAGGCGGCGCGCGCCATGCTGAACTTCGGCCTGCTCGACCTGCGCCTCGTCGCCCCGCGCGACGGCTGGCCCAATCCGCAGGCGGGGCCCGCCGCGTCGGGCGCGGACGTGGTGCTGGAACGCGCGCAGGTGTTCGACAGCGTGGCGGCGGCGGTGGCGGATTGCCCGCACGTCTATGCCACCACGGTGCGCAAGCGCGGCATCACCAAGCCGGTCGTGACCCCGGACGAGGCGGCACGCGCGATCCACGCCGGCCCCGGCCGCACCGCGATCCTGTTCGGGCCGGAGCGATCGGGGCTGGAGACGGACGACGTGGCGGTCGCGCGCACGATCATCACCGTGCCGATCAATCCGGAATTCGGCAGCCTCAATCTGGCGCAGGCGGTGATTCTGGTCGCCTATGAATGGTCGAAGCATGAGGCGCTGGCGCAGCCGCCCGAAACCGATCTGCCCGAACCCGCGCCGCAGGGCGAGCTGGACGGGATGATCGCCCAACTCGACGCGATGCTGGTCGATGCCAATTTCTATTTTCCGCCCGCCCGCACCGAAACCACCCGGCGCACGCTGCGCACGCTGCTGACCAAGCCGGGTTGGTCGAGCCAGGAGGTGCGCACGGTGCGCGGCGTACTGTCGGCGTTGCGCGGCGCCAAGGCGCGGCGGTTACCGCCGGTCGAAAGCGGCGAGTTCGTAGGCGATCGAGATCTCGACGAGCCGCTCCCATAGGTCGGCGATCGCCTCGGCCGGCAGGCCCAGCCGCGCCGCCTCGGCCCGCGCCTGTGCGATCACCGCCGCCTTGCGATCCTCGTCGCGCACCGCATCGCGGGCCGGCTTGATGCGGGCGGCGGCGTCCATATAGGCGAAACGCCGGGCGAGCAGCGCGACCAGTTCGGTATCCAGCCGGTCGACGCCGGCGCGCACCTCGGCCATGGTGGTGCAATCGGGGCCGTCGAGGATCGTCATGCTCCGCCTGTGGCAAGCGCGGCCCAACCTGTCCAGCGGGGCCTGTCCAGCTTGACTCCGGGCCCCCGCCCCGCTAACCGCCCGCCTTCGCAATCGCCCCCGCACCCCGGTGAAGCGGCGGGCCTGCCCTCTTTTTATCGAGAGACGTAGCGCGATACCGGGACCAACCCGCCCTGCCGTTTTCGGCCGGGCGGTCAACGTCGTTCGAAATTGCCAAGGAAACATCATGTCGAAGCGCCATAGCGCCAAGCACAAACTCGATCGCCGGATGGGCGAGAACATCTGGGGTCGTCCGAAGTCCCCGGTGAACAAGCGCGAATACGGCCCCGGCCAGCATGGCCAGCGCCGCAAGGGCAAGGTGTCGGACTTCGGCATCCAGCTGCGCGCCAAGCAGAAGCTGAAGGGCTATTACGGCGACGTCACCGAGAAGCAGTTCCGCGCCTGCTATCACGAGGCGGCCCGGATGAAGGGCGATACTAGCCAGAACCTGATCGGCCTGCTGGAACAGCGCCTCGACATGATCGTCTATCGCGCCAAGTTCGCGCCGACGATCTTCGCGGCCCGCCAGATCGTCAGCCACGGCCACATCCGCGTCAACGGCGTGAAGTGCAACATCGCATCGCGCCGCTGCTTCGTCGGCGACGAGATCACGCTGGGCACCAAGGCCAAGGAAATGGCGCTGATCCTGGAAGCGCAGAACCTCGCCGAGCGTGAGATTCCCGATTACGTCGCGCCAGACGGCAACGCGAAGATCACCTTCGTGCGCGTCCCCACGCTCGACGAAGTGCCCTATCCGGTGAAGATGGAGCCGAATCTGGTGGTCGAGTTCTACTCGCGCTAAGCGAGGAACGAAGATCACCGGACGGCCGGCGGGCCAAAGCCCGTCCGACGACGTGGCTTCGCCACGGCGTGGCCCGAAACAGAAAGAGGGCGGTCCCCCAAGGGGCCGCCCTTTTTTGTACCTGCCGGATACGGCCATCTTTTCCCTTCTGCACCCCCGCGGAGGCCGGGGCCCAGATGGGGAGCGTTTGTTGGCGATCACGGAGGTTCGCCCAACTGGGCCCCGGCCTCCGCCGGGGTGCAGAACATGGGCACGACACCCCTTCCTCGCTCTTCCACTTTACACACCACCACCGGTCGCTTTCTTCCCCACGAACCGGCATAGGCCGCCGCACCGACCAACCAACCGGACCCTGCGCCATGACCACCCCTCCCCCGCCCGAATGGGCCCCGCACGCCGCCGTCTGGATCGGCTTTCCCAGCCATGCCGATCTCTGGCTGGAGGACCTCGCGCCGGCGCAAGAAGAAGTCGCCGCCTTCGCCCGCGCGGTTCATGCCGATGGCCGGGGCGAACAGGTGATCTTGGTCTGCGCCGACGACGAGGCCGCCGCCACCGCCCGTGCCCTCGCCCCCTTCGCCACCGTGGAGGTGCAGGCGTTCGGCGACATCTGGCTGCGCGACACCGCGCCGATCCTGACCGGTGACGGCGACGCCCGCGATTTCGGCTTCAACGGCTGGGGCGGCAAATACGACCTGCCCGGCGACGATACGATCGGCGCCCGTCTCGCCGGCGCGCGCGGACTGACGGTGCGGACCTGCGACTGGGTGTTGGAGGGCGGCGCGATCGACGGCGACGGCACCGGCACGATCGTGACGACCGAACAATGCCTGCTCAACCCCAACCGCAACCCGGCGCTCGACCGGGCGGCGATCGAGGCGCGGCTGGCGGGCGATCTCGGCGCGACCCGGATAGTCTGGCTGGGTGACGGCCTGCTCGGCGACCATACCGACGGCCATGTCGACAACCTTGCCCGCTTCGTCGCCCCCGGCACCGTCGCGCTGCCCGAACCGGCCGAAGACGATCCCAACGCCGCCGTCTATGCCGATGCCGCCCGCATCCTGGCCGACGCGGGGCTGACGGTCGCGCCCATCCCCTCCCCCGGCCGCGTGGTGCGCGACGACGAGGTGATTCCGGCCAGCTACATGAACTTCTACATCGGCAACGCCGCCGTCGTCGTGCCGCTCTACGGCGCGCCCAACGACGACGCAGCGGTGGCGGCGGTGCAGGCGCTGTTCCCCAACCGCACCGTCACCGGCTTCCGCGCCGACCATATCCTGACCGGCGGCGGCAGCTTCCACTGCATCTCGCAGCAGATTCCCGCCTGATGCTGCAACTCGCGATCCGCGCCCTGCTGTCGGGGGCGATCGTCGCCGCCGTGGCGCTGATCGCGCGTCGCAGTCCGGGCGCGGGGGCGTTGCTCGCCTCGCTGCCGCTGGTGTCGGTGCTAGGCATGATCTGGCTGTGGCACGACACCGGCGACCGGGTGCGGCTGGCCGCCCATGCGGAGGCGACCTTCTGGTACGTGCTGCCGTCGCTGCCGATGTTCCTGCTGATCCCCGCGCTGCTCCGCCACGGCGTCGGCTTCGTGCCGGCGCTGCTGGCGGGTTGCGCCCTGACGATGCTGCTCTATCTCGTCACCGTCGCGATCGCCGCGCGCTTCGGCGTCACGCTCTAGGACCGTTCATGACCCAGATCACCGTTGCCGTACTGCAACTCGGCTTCTCGACCGATATCGATGCCAACATCGCCAACGTCTCGCGCCTCGTGCGCGAGGCGGCGGCGCAGGGGGCGCAGGTGATCCTGCCGCCCGAACTGTTCGAGGGCGAATATTTCTGCCGGGTCGAGGACGAGGGGCTGTTCGCCAACGCCGCGCCCGTCACCGAGCACAAGGCGGTACTCGCGATGCAGGCGCTGGCGGAGGCGCTGCGGGTGACGATCCCGACCAGCTTCTTCGAGGCGGACGGGCCGCATCATTACAACAGCCTCGCGATGATCGGCCCGGACGGCGAGGTGCAGGGCGTCTATCGCAAGAGCCACATCCCCGATGGCCCCGGCTACGAGGAGAAATTCTATTTCCGCCCCGGCAACACCGGGTTCAAGGTATGGCCCGCCCCGCCCTCCGCGCCCGGCTGGAAACTGGGCGTCGGCGTCTGCTGGGACCAGTGGTATCCCGAAACCGCACGCGCGATGATGCTGATGGGGGCGGAACTGCTGTTCTATCCCACCGCGATCGGCAGCGAGCCGCACGACACCAGCCTCGACACCGCCCGGCTGTGGCGGCGCGCGATGGTCGGCCATGCGGTGTCCAACGTGGTGCCGGTGATCGCCGCCAACCGGATCGGTACCGAGCACGACCAGACCTTCTACGGCACCAGCTTCATCACCGACGAGCGCGGCGACATCCTCGCCGAGCTGGGCCGCGAGGAGGAAGGCGTGATCGTCGCGACGCTCGATCTCGACCGGATCAAGCGGCATCGCGCGGCCTTCGGCTTCTTCCGCGATCGCCGCCCCGAACTGTACGGACGGCTGGTTCAGGATATCTGATCCGGAACCGGGGCGGCGGCGGTGCTTTCTGTGTGGCAAAGGGGACCATATCGATGAAGACGCCGCTGTTCGCCGCCCTCCTGCTGGCCACCACCGTCACCGCATCGCCGGTGGCGGCGCAGCAGGCGATCTCCGCCTCGGACCGGCAACAGGGCAATGCCGCCCACCCGCAACTGATGGCGGAGTTCGGCGGTGCCTATACCGGCCCGCAGGCGGCGTATGTGGCGCGGATCGGCAAGCAGGTCGCGGTGAAATCAGGTCTGTCGAACGCGGCGGGGGACTTCACCGTCACCACGCTCAATTCGCCGGTGGAAAACGCCTTCGCGATTCCGGGCGGCTATATCTACATCACCCGACAATTGCTGGCGCTGATGAACTCGGATGCCGAACTGGCCTCGGTACTGGGGCATGAGGTCGGCCATGTCGCCGCCCGCCATGCCGCCAGCCGCAACAAGCGGTCGACGATCGGATCGGTGCTGGCGGCGGCGGCCAGCATGGCGACGGGCAGCGAACTGGCGGGGCGGGCGATCGGCACCGGTGCGCAGCTCTACACGCTGAAATACGGGCGCGATCAGGAATATCAGGCGGATGCGCTGGGCGTGCGGTACATGACTGCGGCGGGCTATGATCCTTATGCGGCGGCCGATATCCTGTCCGCGCTCGATGCCTCCACCGGGCTGGCATCGAACGGCACCGGGCGGTCGCAGCCGACCTGGATGTCGTCCCACCCCAACAGCGCCGATCGCGTTCGCCGCGCGGTGGAACTGGCCGCCGCCACCGGCCGGCCGGAAACCACGCCGCCACAGGATGTCCGCTTCCTGCGGATGCTCGACGGCCTGCCCTATGGCCAGGGGCGGCAGGTGATCCGGATCGCGACGGTGGGGCCGCGCGACACGGTCGACACCCTGTCGGCGCGCATGGCCGGCGATACCAAGCGGGAGCGGTTCATGGTCCTGAACGGGCTGACCGACGATCGGCCGCTGGCGCCGGGATCGCTGGTGAAGCTGGTCGTCGCCGCCTGATCCCCGCCGGGAACGACCAGCGTTCCACGTGGAACGTTTGCGGAACATCTTTCATGTCATGGCGTCATCAAGCCCGATGACGACCCGCCCCGGCCTCGCTACAACGCCGGGTCATGCATCGTCCTGCGTTATCGATCGTCGTCCCCTGCTATAACGAAGCCGCCTGTCTCGACCTGCTCCACAAGCGGGTATCGGCGGCGGCGCGGGCGGCGGTGGGGGACGATCACGAGATCGTGTTCATCAACGATGGCTCGCGCGACGACAGCTGGGCGGTGATGCAGCGGCTGGCCGCCGCCGACCCGCGGCTGGTGGCGATCAACCTGTCGCGCAACCATGGCCACCAACTGGCGCTGACCGCCGGGCTGGACCTGTGTGCGGGGCAACAGATTCTCATCATCGATGCCGATTTGCAGGACCCGCCCGAACTGCTCGCCGACATGCGGGCGGCGATGGCGGCGCAGGGGGCCGATGTCGTCTATGCCGTCCGCCGCCGCCGCGAGGGCGAGACGGTGTTCAAGAAGGCGACGGCGGCGCTGTTCTACCGCGTGCTAGATCGCGTCACCGACACGCCGATCCCGCTCGATACCGGCGATTTCCGGCTGATGAGCCGCCGTGCGCTCGACGCGCTGCTGTCGCTGCCCGAACAGGCGCGTTTCATCCGGGGCATGGTGGCGTGGATCGGGTTCCGGCAGGTGCCCTTCCCTTATGACCGGGCCGAACGCCATGCGGGCGAAACCCATTATCCGCTGGGCAAGATGATCCGGCTCGCCTTCGATGCCGTCACCGGCTTCTCCACCGCGCCGCTGCGCTTCGCCAGCCATGTCGGGCTGGCGCTGACGGCGGTGTCGCTGCTGCTGATCGTGTATATCGCGATCGGCTGGCTGTCGGGCACGGCGGTGCAAGGCTGGACCTCGACGATGCTGGTCACCGTGGTGCTGGGCGCGGTGCAGATGTTCGTGCTGGGGATGATCGGCGAGTATCTCGGCCGGCTGTACATCGAATCGAAACGGCGGCCGCTGTATCTGGTCGCCGACGTGGCGGGGCCGGTGCTGGGTCAGGCGACCCTGGGGTTCCGGGCGGAGGTGACACCCGATCCTCTCCCCTCGCCCTCGGGGGAAGATCCTGTCGGCGAGCGCGGCATTCGTGAAAGCGCCCTGCGCCGCCCTTAGAGCCGGATGACATCAGGTTGAAGCGGATGTTCGTCGTTGCGAGCGGAGCGAAGCAATCCAGGGCGTCTTGGTCCGGCGCTGGATTGCTTCGCTACGCTCGCCATGACGGATGGGGGCACGTCATCATGTGCTGATGGGGAGGGACCGTTCAGGCCGGCTTCGCCAGCGTCACGATCGATACGCCCGGCCCCATCGGCACGCGGCCGACCATGTGGCGTTCCAGCCGGAAGATGCTTTCGAACAGCTTGTTGACCATCGGCGGCGGTGGCGAGTCGTCGCTGTCGTCGCGGCCGGTCAGCCGGCCGGCCAGTCGCGCGCCCGCCGCCAGCGGGAACAGCAGACTGTTGAAATACCCCAGCTTCTCCGGCTTCAGCCCCGCCGCGCCGATCGCGGCGCGCAGCGTCTTCTTCGAATAGCGGCGGTGATGGTGGTTCACCACGTCGTGCGCGCTCCACAGCCACTGGTGCGCGGGCACCGCGATCAGGATCTTGCCGCCCGGCGCGAGGCAGGTCGCCATCGCGGCGAGCGCGGCGACATCGTCCTCGATATGCTCGACCACGTCGAGCACCGCGACCAGATCGTAACTACCGCGCGGTACGCCGGGCAGCGCGGGCAGCGGCGCATCGCCGATCGGGCGGCCCAGCCGCTCCGCCGCGATCGCGCGCGCGGCGGGATCGATCTCGATGGCGTCGACATGGCCGAACTGCGCCAGCATCGGCAGGTTGTGGCCGGTGCCGCAGCCGATCTCCAGGATACGCGCCTGCGTCGGCAGGTCGCCGAAGCGACGGAGATAATCCGCCAGGATGTCGCGGCGTGCCCGGTACCACCAGTGCGTCGAGTCGTGGGCCGCCATGCGGTCGTAAACGATGCGATCCATGTCAGGCGAATACCCAGAAGCGATTGAGGGCGAAGATCACGAGCGGCGTCACGAACAGTACCGGCACCAGCGGCCACCACCACGGCCCCGCCAGCATCGCGTCGTCGGTCAGCAGGAACACCCAGCCGGTGTTGATCGCATAGCTGATGAGCGAGACCAGAAAGAAGCGGATCGTCGTCTGCCGCATGTCGGCGCCGTGGCCGCGAAAGCTCCAGCGGCTGTGGATGACGTAGCCGGCCAGCATCGCGACCAGATAGCCGGCCAGATTGGCGACCTGTTCGGAGGTGACGCGGTATTTGGCGAGCGGCGAATAGACGATCGTGTAGAGCGTGGTCGTGATCCCGCCCGCGATCGCGAAGCGGAACAGCTGCATGAACAATTCGCTCTGCCGCCATCTGTCGATTCTGGATAACACCGCCACCGCTTGCCCTTTGCGCCGCCATCCGTAGAGCGGACCCCCGCGCTTAGAGGGCGCGACGACAAGGGGAAAGCGTTTTGATCCTGGATGGGGCGCCCGCGTTGCGGCGCGAGCTGGAGCGCCGCTGGCTCGCCTTCGTCGTCATCGCCTGGGTCGTGGCGTCGGCCTGGTTCGTGTTCGACCGGTGGAGCGCGATCCGCTGGCTGTCGCTGGGCGATACCGACGACAATATGCGCCTGATGCAGGTGCGGGCGTGGATGGCCGGTCAGGGGTGGTACGACCTGCGCCAGTACCGGATGAACCCGCCCGCCGGCTTCGACATCCACTGGAGCCGGATCGTCGATCTGCCGATCGCCGGGCTGATCCTGCTGTTCCGCCAGTTCACCTCGCCAAGCTGGGCGGAGCGGCTGGCGGTGGGGGTCGCGCCGCTGCTGCCGCTGGGCATCGTCATGGTGTCGCTGGCGGCGGTGACGCGGCGGCTGGTGGCGCCGGTCGCGTGGCCGCTCGCCCTGATCTTCCTGATCGCCAGCGCCGGTGCGACGATGCTGATGTTCATGCCCGAACGCATCGACCATCATGGCTGGCAGCTCGCCTGCCTGGCGGTGACGGTGGCGGGCCTCAGCGATCCGCGGCGCGGGCGCGGCGGCGCGCTGGTCGGCATCGCCAGTGCGATGTCGCTGTCGATCGGGCTGGAACTGCTGCCCTATTGCGCGATGGCGGGGGCGATCCAGACGCTGCGCTGGGTGTGGGACCGGTCCGAGGAGCGCCGGCTGGAAATCTATGCGATCACGCTGGCGGGCGGCGGCGCGGCCGGCTTCGCATTGTTCGCCTCGGAGGCGAACCGGGTGATGCGGTGCGACGCGCTGACGCCGGTCTGGCTCAGCGTGCTGGTGGCGGCGGGGGCGCTGCTGTACCTGATCGCGCTGATCGCGCCGCGCACGATCGTGGTGCGCGCCGGGCTGGCGGTGGCGGCGGGGGCGACGATCGCGATCTGCTTCGCGATGTTCTTCCCGCAATGCCTGGGCCGCCCCGAACAGGTGTCGCCCGAACTGGTGCGGACATGGCTGTCGAACGTGCGTGAGGCCAAGCCGCTCTACATGCATCCGTTCCGCGTCGCCTTCGTGATCGCGACGCTGCCCGTCATCGGGCTGATCGGGGCGATCATCGGCACATGGCGTGCGCGGCGCACCCCGGAACTGACCGGCTGGGCGGCGGTGACGCTGTTCACCGCCTTCGCCGTCGCGATGCTGGCATGGCAGGCGCGCGCCGGGCCGGCGGCGCAGTTGCTCGCGATCCCCGGCGCGGTCGCGATGGCGGCGCTGGTCCTGCCGAAGATCCTCGGTCACCGGCTGATGGCGGTGCGGGTGATCGGCACCGCCGCGGGCTTCGTCCTCATATCCGGGTTGTTCGCCGGCTACGTCGTCCGCTGGTTGCCCGCCAAGGCGCAGGCCAATGCCTATACGAAGCGCGTCAACGCCGCGACGGGCGAGTGCATGCGCACTTCGCGCCTGCTGATGCTGAACGCGTATCCGGCGGCGACGGTGTTCAGCTTCACCGATCTGGGGCCGCGCCTGATCACCGTGACGCACCACAATGCGATCGCCGGCCCGTATCACCGCAACGGTGACGCGATCCTCGACGTGCAGCACGCCTTTGCCGGGTCGCCCGCCCATGCGCGCGCGATCATGAAGCGGCACGGCGCGACGCTGCTGCTGGTCTGCCCGAACATGAGCGAGGCGACGATCTATCGCGCGCGCAACCCCGGCGGCTTCTACGACCGGATGGCGCATGGCGAGAAGTTCGGCTGGCTGACGCAGCTGCCGCTGCGCAAGGGCGCGCCCTACCGGCTTTACCGGATCGGGTAGGAAACGATCCGTTTCGGACCTTGGTGGCCCTTTACCATCGCGTTTTGCGTACAGGCGCGGCCATGCAACCGATGTCCCCCTCCGACCGCCGGCGCGCGCTGGCGGCGATGATCGCCGAATCGCTCAGCCTCGCGGATGCGCTGGGGCTGGGCATGGTCAGCCTGTCGCTCAACGGCGCGCTGGAGGACCTGACCGGGCATGGCATGCCGCCGCAGGGATATGAGGCGACGGCGCACTGAGCCTGCCGCCGTCGTCGTCATCATGGCGACGCGGTGCCCCCGCCATGACGGCGATCAGCGCAGCGCCACTTCCACCCCGTCGATCACGAACTGCACCGCCAGCGCGGCGAGCAGCACGCCGAGCAGGCGGGTGATGACCGCCTCGATCTTGGCCCCCAGCAGCCGCATGATCGGCCCCGCCGCCAGCAACGCGATCAGCGTCAGCGCGAGGATCGTCGCCAGCGCGGCCAGCACCACCAGCGTGCGTTCCAGCCCGTCGTTGCGGCTCATCAGCAGCATCACCGACGCGATCGAGCCGGGACCGGCGATCATCGGCATCGCCATCGGGAAGATCGAGACGTCCTCCGCCTCTTCGGGGATTTCGGCGACCTTGGCGGCGCGATCCTCGCGGCGCTGGGTGCGCTTCTCGAACACCATCTCCAGCGCGATCAGGAACAGCATGATGCCGCCCGCGATGCGGAAGCTGGCCAGTTCGATGCCGAGGCCGTGGAGCAGGTCCTCGCCGACCAGCGCGAACACCAGCAGGATCGCGGCGGCGACGCCGACCGCGCGGATCGCCATCGCCTTGCGGTGCGCCGGCGATGCCGCCGCCGACAGCCCGGCATAGATCGGCGCGCAGCCGGGCGGATCGATCACCACGAAGAAGGTGATGAGCGACGAGACGAACAGCTCGATCATGACGCCGTATCGACCGGGGCCGCCGCCACCCCCTCGCGCCGGCAGGCGGAGACATAGGTGTTGCGGAGCAGGCAGGCGATCGTCATCGGCCCGACCCCGCCCGGCACCGGCGTGATCGCGCCCGCGACGGCCACCGCCTCCGCGAAGTCGACATCGCCGATCAGCCCGGTTTCGGTACGGTTGATGCCGACGTCGATCACGGTCGCGCCCGGCTTGATCCAGTCGCCCTTCACCAGCGCGGGGATGCCGACCGCCGCGACGACGATGTCGGCGGCGCGGACCCGCGCGGGCAGATCGCGGGTGCGGCTGTGCGCGACGGTGACGGTGCAGCTTTCCGCGATCAGCAACTGCGCCATCGGCTTGCCGACGATGTTGGAACGGCCGATCACCACCGCGTCCAGCCCCGACAGGCTGCCATGCACCGATTTCAGCAGCATCACGCAGCCGAGCGGGGTGCAGGGGACGAAGCCCGGCATCCCCGTCGCCAGCCGGCCGGCATTGACCGGGTGGAACCCGTCCACGTCCTTGTCCGGGTCGATCGCGAGCAGCACGGCCTGCGCATCGACCTGTGGCGGCAGCGGCAGTTGCACCAGGATGCCGTCGATCGCGGGATCGGCGTTCAGATCGGCGACCAGCGCCAGCAGCGTCGCGGTGTCGGTGTCGACGGACAGGCGATGCTCGACGCTTTCCATCCCCGCCTCGCGCGTGGCGCGGCCCTTGCTGCGGACATAGACCGACGAGGCGGGGTCCTCGCCGACCAGCACCACCGCGAGACCGGGGGCGCGGCCGGTGGCGGCGCGGAAGGCGGGAACGTGGCCGGCGATGGCGGCGCGGAGGCTGGCGGCATGGGCCTTGCCGTCGATGATGGTGGCGGTCATGGTTCGCCCGCATAGAGGTTGCGCGCGGTTTCTGCCAGCGTGGCGGGATCGCCGGTGACGCGTAACCGCTTCAACCGGGCGGTGTCGCCGGCGACGATCGTCACCGCGCGCCTGGGCACCGCGAAGGCGGCGGCGACCAGCGCGATCAGCGCGGCGTTCGCCTTGCCGTCGACCGGGGCGGCGGCGATGCGGGCCGCCAGCCATGGCCCCTCACCACCGCCCAGCCGGTCACGGCCCCCGCGCGGCGTGACGCGGACCGCGACGACGATGCCGTCGGCGGTCGGCGTCCAGGGATCAGGCGACGCCGATATAGCTGGCCGCGATGTTGGGGATCACGATCTCGCCCAGGATGTAGACGATCAGCAGCACGATCATCGGCGACAGGTCGAGCGCGCCGAAATCGGGCATGACGCGGCGGATCGGGCGGTACAGCGGCTCCGTCATCCGGCCGAGTGCGGTCCAGACCGTGCGGACGAGATCGCTGTGCGTGTTGATGATGTTGAACGCGACCAGCCACGACAGGATCGCCTGGATGACGATGATCCACCAGACGATATTGAGCAGCAATTGGGCGATCTGAAGAAGCGCGATCAAAGGGGGAGCCTCCGGTGGGGATACGTCACTCTATAGGAAGCCGCGGGGCTGCGTAGAAGCCCCGTGCCGATATCGCCGGTCAGCGTGCGCCCGCCTTCGCGCTGACCAGCGTGCCCGCGCCCGCCCGGGTGAAGATTTCCAGCAGCATCGCGTGCGGCACGCGCCCGTCGAGGATCACGGCGGCGTCGACGCCCGATTGCACCGCCGCCACGCACGTCTCGATCTTGGGGATCATGCCGCCGGTGATGGTGCCGTCGGCGCGCAGTTCGGCGACGCGGGCGGGGTCGAGCGAGGTGAGCAGTTCGCCCTGCTTGTCGAGCACGCCCGCCACGTCGGTCAGCAGGAAGAAGCGCGCCGCGCCCAGCGCCGACGCGATCGCGCCCGCCATCGTATCGGCGTTGATGTTGTAGGTGTGGCCGTCCGCGCCGATCCCCACGGGGGCGACGACCGGGATGATCCCCGCGCCCGACAGTGTGTCGAGGATGCGGCGATCGACCGCGATCGGTTCGCCGACGAAACCCAGATCGACATGGCGCTCGATTCCCTGGAGCGGATCGGGGTCCATCCGCCCGACCTTTTCCGCCAGCACCAGTCCGGCGTCCTTGCCGGAGATGCCGACCGCGCGGCCGCCGGCCTGCCCGATCCAGCCGACGATATCCTTGTTGATCGATCCGGCCAGCACCATCTCGGCGATCTGCGCGGTTTCCTTGTCGGTCACGCGCAGGCCGTTGATGAAGCGCGATTCGACGCCCAGCCGCTTCAGCATCGCACCGATCTGCGGCCCGCCGCCATGGACCACCACCGGGTTGATGCCGACCGCCTTCAGCAGCACCACGTCCTCGGCGAAATCGCGCTGCAGTTCGGGATCGCCCATCGCGTGGCCGCCATATTTCACGACGAAGGTCTGCCCCGCGTAACGCTGCAGATAGGGCAGCGCCTCGGTCAGGGTTTCCGCCTTGGCGAGCAGATGGGGATCGGGCGTGTGGTCGGTCATCCCGGCCCCTTAGCCACTCCTCAGCGGGTGAACCAGTGGCGCTGCACGAAGTAGATCACCACTCCGGCCGCGATCACCGCACACAGGCCGGCGATCGCATCGAACGCCCAGGGTTCCTGCGCATAAGGCAAGTTCGCCACGTTCATCCCGTACAGCCCGGTGATGAAGGTCAGCGGCAGGAACACCAGCGCCGCGATCGAGATGACGAGCGAGCGGGTGTCGATCTGTTCGGCGCGCAGGTCCGACAGCGTCTCGTGCATCAGCGCGGAGCGTTCGCGGATCGATTCCAGTTCCTCGGCCATCCGCGCGGCGCGATCGGCGGCGGCAGCGAGGTGGAGGCGATCGTCGTCGCCCAGCCAGTCGCCCGGCAACGCCGCCAGCTTCTCCAGCGCCGCCCGCTGCGGGCTGAGGAAGCGGCGATAGCCGATCGCGGCGATCCGCACCTTGCTGACGGTGCGGCGCAGTTCGAAGATGCGGCTGGCGTCGATCCGCTCCTCGCAATCGTCCAGTTCGTCGCCCAGCTGCGCGACATCGGGATCGAGATCGGCGGTGATCGCGGCGGCGAAGGCGGTGATGAGGTCGCCGGGATCGTGCAGATGCCCGCCCTTCGCCTCCGCCTTCACCATGCCGACCGCGATCAGCGACTTGCGCGTGACCGAGAAGACCCGGCCCTTCTCCGCCCAGATGCGGACCGAGGCGAGCAGATCGCCGTCCAGCGCCGCCTGCGAGCGGCCGCGCAGGTTGAGGAACGCCCCCTCGCCGAACGCCTCGCAGCGGGGACGCGTCTCGGTCGCGGTGAGGGCGTCGACGACGTAATCGTCCAGCGCCGCGCGTCCGTGCAGCCAGCCGCGCGTCTCGTCGTCGATCTGCGGCAGGTGTATCCAGACGAGGTCGCCACGCACCGCCAGCGCCTCGTCCGGAGTGATCGCGGTGGCCTGGCCCCGGACGAAGCGGACGCAATACGCCTCCATCACCATGCCATCCGCACATCGACGGTCAGGCCCGGCCCCGCGTCCGCCGCCCCGACGATCCGCGCGGCATCGGCGCGGGCGCGGTCGAGGATCGCGGGCGGCACGTCCGTGCCGTGGAACACCCGGTCGGCATTGGCGAGCAGACGGGCATGGCGCAGCGTCAGGTCGTCCGGATCGGCGGAGGTCAGCATGATCGACTCCAGCCGTTCGGGCGCGCCGCCGGCGGCGATCGCCGCGACCATGTCGACACCGGCATGATCGGCCAGCGGATCGAGCGGGCCGCCCGGTGCCAGCGCCGCACCGATCGCGCGGCGGCGCGCGCCCATGTCGGGCAGCGCGGCCCGCAGACCGGCGCGCGCGGCGTGCATCCCGCGCGCCAGATCGCCGAGCGTCGCGGGCAGCAACGCCTCCAGCCGCTGGCGCAGCGCCGCCGCCAGCCCGGCGGAGACGCCACCGGTGCCGATCGCGACCAGCACCGGATCGCGGTCGACGATCGCGGGCAGCGTGAAATCGCAATGATCGGGCCGGTCGACCGCGTTGACCAGCACCCCGCGCGCCTTCAGCCGGGCCACCGCCGCCAGCGCCTCATCCTCGTCATCGATCGCGACGATGGCGAGCGCGGCCTGTGCCGTCTCGCCGACGACCACCGCACCGGCGCGGTCGAGCAGGCGGCGCTTGGCGTCCGCCGCCTCGCCTTCGCCCAGCAGGATCACCGGTCGGCCCGCCAGCCGCACGAACAACGGCAGGCTGTGCAGGCTCATGCCCCCGCCCTCACCCTTGCAGCCAGTCCGGCACGCGTTCGGCGGCGATCAGCGTCTCGGCCGCCACCCGGTCGGCGACGACGGCGAAGCGGTCGCCATCGACCAGCACCTCGGGCACCAGCGGCCGGCTGTTGTAGGTCGACGCCATCGTCGCACCGTACGCGCCGGCGGTACGCAGCACGGCGAGGTCACCGGACACGACACGGTCGATGTCGCGCCCCATCGCGAAGGTGTCGCCGCTTTCGCAGACCGGGCCGGCGATGTTCGCCGTCATCCGCTCGCCGGTGGGGCGCACCGCGACGAAATCGTGATAGGCATCGTACAGCGCGACGCGGGCGAGGTCGTTCATCGCGGCATCGACGATGACATAGGGGTGGACGACGCCGGGCTTCACCCAGATCACCTCGGTCACCAGCACGCCGGCATTGCCGGCGATGACCCGGCCTGGCTCGAACATCAGTTCCGCGTCCCAGTCGGCGGTGACGCGCGCGACCATCTCGCCATATTCGGCCGGGCTGGGCGGCATGTCCCCCGCCTTGTAGGGCACGCCCAGACCGCCGCCGAGATCGACATGGGTGATGGTGTGGCCGGCGGCGCGCAGTTCGGCGACCAGTTCGCCGAGGCGGACATAGGCGGCCTCCAACGGCTTCAGATCGAACAGCTGACTGCCGATATGGACCGCGACCCCGCGCAGGTTCAGCCCCGGCAGGCCCGCCAGCCGGTCGAAGATGCCGGGTGCCTGATCCACGGCCACGCCGAACTTGTTCTCCTTGCGCCCGGTCGAAATCTTGGCGTGGGTGCCGGCATCGACATCGGGGTTCACCCGCAGCGTGGCGGGCGCGCGCAGGCCGCGTTCATGCGCCAGTTGCGCGAGGACGACGCCCTCCTCCTCCAGTTCGAGGTTGAACTGGCCGATCCCCGCGTCCAGCGCGGCGGCGAGTTCGGCGCGGGTCTTGCCGACGCCGGAGAAGACGATGTCACTGGCCGGCATCCCGGCGGCCAGCGCGCGCCGCATCTCGCCGACCGAGACGACATCGGCGCCGTAACCCTCGTCGGCCAATACGCGTAGCACCGCCAGATTGGGGTTCGCCTTGATCGCATAGGCCAGGTGCTTGCGCGGCACCCCGGCCAGCCCCTCGCGGAACACGCGCGCATGGCGACGCAGCGTCGCGGCGGAATAGATGTAGACCGGGGTGCCGACCGCCTCGGCGATCACCGGCACGGCCACGTCCTCGACGTGCATCACGCCATCTGAATAATCGAAATGGTTCATCGCGGTGGCAGATCGAACTCGTCATTGCGGCGTTGGTCGGAACGACGAAGCAGTTCGTCGCTGCGCTGCGGGCGCTGTTGCGGGGTGGGGGTGAGCAGTTCCTGTGGCGTCGGCGTAGCGCGTGCGCCCACCGGCGCGACGGGCAGTGAACTGCCCTCCGGCGGTTTCAGCCCGGCGGCGGAGCCGCACCCGGCGAGCAGCAGCGGCAGCGCGATCAGGACGGGCCTCATGCCTCTCCCCTCGCCGCGGCAATCGCCGCACGGACATTGACGGGGGCGGTGCCGCCGAAGCTGGTGCGGCTGGCGACCGAGGCATCGACCGACAGCACGTCGTAGACCGAGGCGTCGATGCGGCCGTCGATCGCGGTCAGTTCGTCCAGCGACAACGCGTCGAGGCCGATGCCCAATTCCTCCGCCCGCTTCACCGCGCGACCGGTGACGTGATGCGCCTCACGGAACGGCAGACCCGCCTCGCGGACCAGCCAGTCGGCCAGATCGGTCGCGGTGGAGAAGCCGGCCTCCGCCACCTGCCGCATCCGGTCGGTCCGGAAGGTGGCGCTGTCGATCATCCCGGTCATCGCCGCCAGGCATAGGCCCAGCAGGTCGTGCGCCTCGAACACCGGCGGCTTGTCGTCCTGCATGTCCTTCGAATAGGCGAGCGGCAGGCCCTTCATCGTCACCATCAGCGACGTCATCGCGCCCATGATCCGCCCGGCATGGCCGCGCACCAGCTCGGCCGCGTCGGGATTGCGCTTCTGCGGCATGATCGAACTGCCGGTCGACCATTGATCGGACAGCGCGACGAAGCCGAAGGGCTGCGACGCCCACAGCACGAATTCCTCCGCCAGCCGCGACAGGTGCAGCGCGCACTGGGTCGCCGCCGTCAGGTAGTCGAGCGCGAAGTCGCGGTCGCTGACGGCGTCGAGCGAGTTGGTGGTCGGTCCATCGAACCCCAGCGCCGCCGCCGTCGCATGGCGATCGATCGGGAAGCCGGTGCCCGCCAGCGCCGCCGAGCCGAGCGGACAGCGGTTCAGCCGGCTACGCGCATCGGCGAAGCGACTGATATCGCGCTCGATCATCGCATGATACGCCATCAGGTGATGGCCCAGCGTCACCGGCTGCGCGGATTGCAGATGGGTGAAACCGGGCATCACGCTGCCGGCATGGTCCTCGGCCCGCGCCAGCAGCGCGACCTGCAACGCGGCGAGCGCGGCCAGCACCTGATCGATCGCGTCGCGCACCCACAGGCGGAAATCGGTCGCGACCTGATCGTTGCGGCTGCGCGCGGTGTGGAGGCGCCCCGCGACCGGGCCGATCGCTTCGGCCAGCCGTGCCTCGGTCAGCATGTGGATGTCTTCCAGCGACAGATCGTCGGGGACGCCGTTCGCCGCGTAATCCGCCGCCACCGTCTCCAGCCCCGCCGCGATCGTCGCCGCATCTTGCGGAGACACGATGCCCTGCTTGCCCAGCATCGCGACATGCGCCAGCGATCCGGCAATGTCCTGCCGCCACATTCGCTTGTCGAACGGCAGCGAGGCGTTAATCTCGCGCATCACCGCCGAGGGCCCTTCCGCAAAGCGGCCGCCCCACATGGCATTGGAGGATTTCATGCGTTCGTCGATCATTCCGGTCCTGCTCGCGGGCCTGCTGGCCGCGTGCGGCGATAAGCCCTCGGCCCCGGCGGGGCAAGGCAATGCGGCGAGCACCGCCAGCGCCGACGAGGTGAGCGCCGACGAGGCACCTCCCGCCGCTGCCGCCGCGCCCCGCAGCGGCTCGTTCGATCGGGCCCATGCGGGCGAGGCGGCGCCGACGCTCGGCTTCCTCGATCCCGCCGGCAAGCCGGTGACGCTGGCGTCGTTCCGGGGCAAGCCGGTGCTGCTGAACCTGTGGGCGACGTGGTGCGGCCCGTGCGTGAAGGAACTGCCGACGCTGGATGCACTGGCCACGCGTGAGGCGGGACGGCTCCATGTCGTGACGCTCAGCCAGGACATGGACCCGGCCAAGGTCGCGCCCTTCTTCGCCGCCCGGAAATTCACGACGCTGAAAGCCTATACCGATCCCAAGATGGCCTGGGTGCCCGCGGTGGCCAGCAACCTGCCGACTAGCATCCTGTACGATTCGGCCGGGCGCGAGGTGTTGCGCACGGTCGGCGACCTCGACTGGACCGGTGAACCGGCGACGAAGGCGATCGCGGCGGTCGGATAGCGTCGGCGACCGGGGAATGGCGGGGACGCCGCATGTGCGACGGTCCCCGATCCGGCGGCATGACGGAATCGCCAGGAGCCGGGTCCAATCCTCAGTGCGGCCGGTTCCGACACGGTTGATTAGTATACCAAAAAACGATGCTAGGCGTCCATCGAAGCCGATCTCGTCCTACACCTAGAGGCGGGGTGCACGCCAACCGCGTGCCACCCAGACCAGCGAGGCGACTTAGGGACCCATCATGACGTCACTCAACAATCTGAAGATATCGATCAAAATATCCCTCCTGTTGTCGTTGATCGGAATCGTCGCCTTGGGCTTGGCATGGACATCGTCCAGCCGGCTGATGACTGCCGATGCCCGGTACGGCAATCTGATCGCGCATACGATGGAACCGACCATTCACCTCGCCCGCGCCAATCGATCGTTGCTCAGCATGAGCTACCGATCGTACCAGACGCTGGTCTATGACGGCGGCTCGCCAAAGGCCCGCGCCGCTGCCGAGGCCGAGAAAGCGGCGTTCGACGCCGCCATCGGATCGCTGAACCGGGCCAAGGCGGGCGACCCCGCCGCTGCGACGATCATCGACGATTTCGCCAGGGAACTGACGGCCGTGCAGGACAGGTACGCGCAGGGCGTCGCGTTGGGCGTTCGCAACGACAACGATGCGGCCCGCCGGATGCTGCAGGCCGGCGACGCGCTCGCCGACCGGCTGCAGGTGCGGTTCGCGCCCTATAACGAGAAGCGGATCGATTTCGCCAGGACCTCGTCCGCCGACCTTGCCGCGTCGAACCGTTACACGTCGACGACGCTGATCGCGGTGGCGATCGTCAGCGTGATCGCCGGCCTCGGGCTGGCGATGGTCGCGACGCGCAAGGGTATCACGGGACCGCTCGACCGGCTTCGCGGCCAGATGGCCGACATGGCCGGCGGCCGTTACGACGCCGGAATCGTCGGCGTCGATCGCGGTGACGAAATCGGCGCGATGGCCAGGGCGGTACAGGTGTTCCGGCAGGACGGCATCGCCAAACAGGCGGCCGATCAGGCAAAGGCCCGCACCGATGCCGAACAGAAGATGGTGGTCGACACCGTATCGGCGCACCTGTCCGACCTGTCGAACGGCGACCTGACCGCGACGATCGATACGGATTTTCCCGCCGACTATGCGGCCCTGAAGGCGAATTTCAACGAGGCGCTGGACAAGCTGCGCGACCTGATCGGGTCGGTGTCGGACAGCGCCGCCACGATCCGTACCGGTTCCGGCGAGATCGCGCAGGCCTCCGAAGACCTCGCGCGGCGGACCGAAAGCAACGCCGCCTCGCTGGAGGAGACCGCCGCGTCGGTCACGCAGATGGATGGTCGACTACGGGCGTCGGCGGTGGCGGCGACACGGACGGTGGAACGCGCCGATCAGGCGATCGCCACGGTCGGTGGCGGTCGCGCGGTGGCCGACGAAGCGGTACAGGCGATGGGCCGGGTGTCGGACAGCGCCAAGGGCATCGACTCGGTGATCGAGGGTCTCGACAAGATCGCGTTCCAGACGCGGGTGCTGGCGATGAACGCGGCGGTCGAAGCCGGCCGGGCGGGCGATGCCGGGCGCGGCTTCGCGGTGGTGGCCGATCTCGTCTCCGCTCTCGCGATGCGCGCCGAGGAGGAAGCCAAGCGGGCGCGCGACCAGCTGACGGTCACGCAGACCGATATCGTCACCGCGGTCGAGGCCGTCACCAAGGTCGATGGCGCACTCGCCAACATCTCGGACGACGTGACGCAGGTCCACGAACTGCTGGCGACGATGGCAACCGACAATCAGGCGCAGTCGGCGGCGATCACGCAGATATCCGTGGCGATCGGCACGATGGACCAGTCCACCCAGCAGAATGCCGCGATGGTCGAGGAAACCTCCGCCGCCGCGCGCAATCTGGCGGGCGAAGTCGGCAATCTGAGCGAGCAGGCAAGCCGCTTCACCATCGGACATACCGGCGCGCAGGATCGCACGTCGGCGGGCAAGCCCGATTACGGCAAACCAGAGGCTTACGGCTCACATATCCGTCCCCTGCCGGCGGGCGCCCTTTCCGCCATGGTCCGCACGGACGACGAATGGACGTCATTCTGACGTCCGCGATGCGCGGCCCAGACCCCCAGGGCCGATGCCTCCCCGGCCATGACGGCCGCCGCACGACCGATGCCACCGCCCCAGACCGGGGCGGTGGCATCGCAGTTCAGACGCGCCCGTCGCCCCCGCCATCGACTGTCATGTCGGGCCGTGACACCCATCCGACGGCAATACCGGCCCATCCGGACGTGATAGCCCCGATCCCGATTCCGATCCCGGATAGCGAACGCTACCACTCCCATTGCTTTGGCAGGAAAGCCTTTTATACAGGGTCCCGGCCGTGGATGCGCTCGATTATGATAGCGCTATCACGATCAAGATGACGGCGTAACATGCCTTGGGCTGGTGCAGTCCGGCCATGAAGCGCGCATCCAGGAGAGGAAAAGAACAATGCAATCGACTGTCATCGCCCTGTCGCCGCGCGCACGCCCGAATCGCCAGCGGTGGCTGAACGCCTGCGCATCGTCGGCGCTGCTGGCCTTAGGCATTTCTCCCATGGTCGCGCTCGCCCAGACGACCGTTCCGGTCGCGAATGGGGACGCCGGCCAGATCCAGCCCGGACAGGCCGACGGCAGCGTCGGCGGCCAGCCACCCCGCACCGGGACGGCCGGCGAGCCGGCCCCTGCCGCGCAGGCGCCGATCGGCACCGAGGCCGCCACCGACACCGCCGAGGGCGACGACATCGTTGTTACCGGTATCCGCGCCAGCGTGCGGTCGGCACAGCAGATCAAGCGCAACGCCGAACAGATCGTGGATTCCATCGCGGCCGAGGATATCGGCAAGCTGCCCGACCGTAACGTGGCCGAGGCGTTGCAGCGCATTTCCGGCGTGCAGGTGGAGCGGAACTTCGGCGAAGGCAGCTCGATCGCCATTCGCGGCCTGACCCAGGTCCGCACCGAGGTGAACGGCCGGGACAGCTTCACCGCCAATGGCGGCCGTGGCCTCAGCTTCGAGGACGTGCCGTCCGAGTTGCTGGCCGGCATCGACATCTACAAGAATCCTTCGGCCGACCTGATCGAGGGCGGCATCGGCGGCCTCGTCAACCTGCGCACGCGCAAGCCGTTCGATTTCGCGGGTCCGAAGTTCGCGGCGAGCTTCGGGCTCAACCATTACGACCTGGTGGACCAGACGGAGCCGCAGGCCAGCGCGCTGGTCAGCTATCGGTGGAACACGCCGATCGGACAGGTCGGCATCCTCGCCAACGTCTCGTATCAGCGGACCGCGTTCCGGCAGGATACGGTGTCGACCGAACCATTCTACACCTTCGGTGCCGGGACCGACCTTGGCCCCTTCCCCGGCCGTGGCAATGCGACGACCACCGTTCCGTCCGGCGCCGGCATCGGCCAGGTCCAGGGCGACCGCCAGCGCTTCGGCACCGACATCGCGGTGCAGTGGCGGCCGACCGACCGGCTGGAATTCACGGGCGAGGTGTTCCGTGCGCAATACAACTTCGTCTTCCGCGACTATTCGTTCTTCGCGTTCACCGGCACCAGCAACATCATCCCGTCCACGATCGATCCGCCGCAGTTCGACAGCAACGGCGAATTCGTCCGCGGATCGTTCGTCGATGTGCCGACCGCGTCCAACACCAGTTTCTCGACACGCGATTCGGTGACCACCGATTACTCGCTGAACGGCAAGTGGAATCCGACCGACCGGCTGAACGTCAGCGCGGATTTCCAGTACATCAAGGGTACGTCGAGCGCGGATCGCGCGATCGTGTCACTCAGCCCGCCGAACACGACGGTGACGCAGGACCTGTCGGGCGCCGTGCCGGTGCTGACGCTGCCGACCGGCGCAGGGTTCACCAACCCCGCGAATTACGGCCTCGGCTATTATCTGGACAACATCGACGATTCGTCGGCGCGCGAATATGCCGGGCGACTGGACGCCGAATATAAATTCGACGGCGCGCTGAAATCGATCAAGGTCGGCGGGCGCTACACCAACCGGCGCGCGAACAACGCCTCGACGTCGTACCGCAACTTCGTGGGCTTTTTCGGCGGCCCCGGCACGCTGCCGGACTCCAGCTTCTACGAGGTGTTCGACACCAGCAGCTTCTTCCGTGGCCGGCCCGGCCTGTTCGGCGACGTTCTCGCCTTCCCGCTCGCCATCCTGAACGATTATGGTTCAACGCGCCGCAAGCTGGCGACGCAGCTGCCGGACGCGGCGGCGGCGGCGTTGATCGCAGGTCAGTCCTATCTGCCCAGCGATCGCAACACCCAGGTCGAAAAGACCTATGCCGGCTATGCGACCGCCCGGTTCGGGCTGGACGATTTCGCGGTGCCGTTCGACGGCAATATCGGCGTACGGGTGGTCCGTACCGAATCCCGCTCCAACGGCTTCCTCAGCCAGACGCCGCAGGTCCGGGTACTCAATCCCGATGGATCGCCGGCCTTCAACGGTGATGGCAGCCCCGCCTTCCAGAACGGCGTGACCAGTTTCAATGCCGTGAACGCGGACAACAACTATACCAAGTTCCTGCCCAGCCTGAACCTGCGGTTCCGCTTCACGGAACGGCTACAGCTCCGGCTTGCCGGATCGAAGGCACTGACGCGGCCGGACTTTTCGCAGCTAAATCCCAACCTGAGCATCACGCAGCCCAATCCGGCCACGCCGAACCCGGTGCGTCCGATCGCCACCGGGGGCAATCCGTTCCTGCGGCCGCTGGAATCGGACCAGTTCGACGCATCGCTGGAATGGTATTTCTCCAACACCGGGCTGCTGTACGCGGCCGGGTTCTACAAGAAGATCGACGGGTTCATCGCCAGCACGGTGACCCCGGAAACCTACACGTTCGGCAACACCAGCGTCGTGTACGACGTCAATCGCCCGGCCAATGGCGACGACGGCAAGGTCAAGGGCATCGAGATCGGCGGCAACACCTTCTTCGACTTCCTGCCGGGGCTGCTCAGCGGTTTCGGCGTGCAGGCGAACTTCACCTATGTGGATTCCGAGGCACCGTCGCCGACCGCGATCGATACCGGCGGCGCTCGCATCACCGTGCCGCTGGAGGGGCTGTCCAAGTACAGCTACAACCTGATCGGGCTGTACGAAAAGGGTCCCGTGTCGTTCCGCGCCGCGTATAACTGGCGCAGCCGGTACGTCCGCACGACGGCGGGTAACGGCACGCGCAACCTGCCGATCTACTCGAACGCGTTCGGCCAGCTCGACGCATCGGTCACGTACAGCTTCAACGATCATGTCGCGTTCACCGTCGACGGCACCAACCTGACCAACACGCGGCGCGACACCATCTTCGGGCTCGACACGCGGCCCCGCGATTCGGTGCTGAACGACCGCCGGATCAGCGGCATCCTGCGGCTGAACTTCTAAGGGGCGGCAGGGCGTCCGGATCGCTACCACGCGTCCGGGCGCCCTGCCCTTGGCACGACCGGCAAGATACTGGGGATTGCACGATGACACCGATCGATCGCCGCACCGTGCTGGCCGGCGCCACCGCACTGGGCCTGAGCCCGCTTCCCCTCGCGGCGCAGGGCGCGACGAATACCGCAGCCGCGTCATCGTCGCCGCAGGCGGCGCTGCGCCCGGTGGCGGTGCCCGCCCCGCGCACCTTCACCGCCGACTGGGCGTCGCTGGCCGCCGGCTACACCGCACCGGACTGGTTCCGGGATGCCAAGTTCGGCATCTGGGCGCATTGGGGCGCGCCGTCGGTGCCCGCCGCCGGCGACGACTGGTACGCGCGCAACATGTACCTGCAGGGGCACCCCTCCTACGCCCATCACCGCGAACATTACGGCCACCCCGCCGATCGCGGGTTCATGGAGATCCAGCAGGCGTGGAAGGCCGAACGCTGGGACCCCGCCGAACTGCTCGACCTCTACAAACATGCGGGCGCACGCTATTTCATGGCGCTCGCCAATCATCACGACAATCTCGACTGCTATGCCTCGTCCCATCATGGCTGGAACACCACCCGTGTCGGGCCGGGGAAGGACATCATCGGCACCTGGGAGAAGCTGGCACGCGCGCGGGGCCTGCGCTTCGCGGTGTCGAACCATTCGGGTCACGCCTGGCACTGGAACCAGCCGGCCTATGGTTATGATCCGGAAGGCCCCCGGCGCGGCGAGCGCTACGATGCCGCCAGGCTGACACGCGCCGATGGTCGCGGCACGTGGTGGAACGGGCTCGATCCGCAACAGCTATATGGCGGGGCGACGATGCGGATGCCCGACGATATCGGGTCGATCGCCGAGGCCAATGCCTGGCACGCCGCCACCGACGGGCTGTGGAACGAGGGTCCGTCTCCCGACCCGGCATTCGTGAACCGCTGGCTGCTGCGCTGTCGCGAACTGATCGACCGTTACCAGCCGGACATGCTGTATTTCGACAACCACGACCTGCCGCTCGGTCAGGCCGGGCTGGATATCGCCGCCTATTTCTACAATCAGAACATGCGCCGCAACGGCGGCCGGCTGGATGGCGTCTGCACCGCGAAGGAAACCCCGCCCCAGCGCCGCATGGGGCTGGTCGATGTCGTGGAGCGGGGGCAGAAGGGCCATATCGACCCCTATCCGTGGCAGACCGAAACCTGTCTCGGCAACTGGTTCTATGGCGAGCAGTATCTGCGCGACAACCGCTACAAGACGCCTGCCAAGGTCCTCCACACGCTGTGCGACGTCGTCTCGAAGAACGGCAACATGATGCTCAGCGTGCCGATCAGGGGCGACGGCACGATCGATGCCCGGGAACGCGAGATCGTGGAGGCGATCGGCGTCTGGATGCGCCGTTACGGCGATGCGATCTACGCCACCCGGCCCTGGCGCATCCATGCCGAGGGGCCGACCGGTTCGGGCGGCGGCAGCTTTTCGGAGGGTGGCCAGGACACCGGCTATACGCCGCGGGATATCCGGTACGTCCGCAAGGGCACGGCGGTGCATGCGCTGGTGCTGGGCTGGCCCGAGGACGGCGTGGTGCGGTCGACCCTGCTAGGCGCCGCCAATCCGGTCGGCCGTGGGCGGATCGAGCGGGTGTCGGTGCCCGGCGGCGCGGCGCTGCCGTTTCGCCGCACCGCCGCGGCCCTGGAGGTCGATGTCCCCGCCGCGCTGCGCAACGCGATCGGCATCGCCCTGATCGTCGAGGGCCCCGGACTGACCGACTGACCGATGGCGTGGGATGTCGGGCGGCGTAGGGCGGCTGGCCCTATGCCTTGCTCCCGCCCGCATCGGAGGCGGACAGGCCCGCGATGCCGCCGGTCACGCCATCGCGGGCCTCCACACCGGGGACATGGCGGATCACTGGCCCGAAGGGCCGCCATCCGATGGTGTCGGGGCAGGCGCCGGGGAACGCGGCTGCTCGGAGGTTTCCGGGGTCGACGCGTCCGGGGTTGAAGGGGGCGGCTCCAGATCGCGGGGGACGAACGGGCGGACGCTCGGCGGCGGTCCCGTCATGCCGGCCGGATCGCTCTGGCCGCGGCCATGCAACCGGTCGATCTCGGCCTGCCGCCGGTTCAGGTAAAAGGCGCGGGACGCGGCATAGGGATCGGGCGAATTGTCGTGCAGGTCCTTCAGCGTCTGATCGAACTCGGACCGGTGGTCGAGCGCCCCGAGAACGCCGGCCGGTATCGCATAGGTCGCGCTGGTGAACGGACTGCCCACCGCCGCCGGCAGGATGAGGCGGTCGATCGCCCCGCCGAACAGGTCCCGGACGGTGGTCGGCCCCACCAGCGGCAGGAACAGGAACGGCCCGTTCTTGATACCGTAATAGCCCAGCGTGTTGGCGAACCCGTTCGAGCGTCGCGGCAGACGGAACGGCTTCCGCTTGGCGATATCCACGACCCCGACGGCGCCGATCGTGCTGTTGATCGCGAACCGGCCGACCGTCTCGACCGCCTTGCCCGGCTTCAACTGCAGCAGGAAGTTCAGGAAGACGATCGGTTCGCGCAGATTGTACAGGAAATTGTGGATGCCCGACCGGATCGGGCCCGGCACCGTCTTCTTGTACGTCCTGGCCACCGGGCCGACCACCGCACCATCCACCTTCTGGGTGACGGCGAAGGACTCGGCATTGATCGCGCGCAGGGGATCGCCTGCCGCTTCCTTGCGGCCGGTGACGACGATGTCGTTTTGCGGGGAATGGCCGGAGGGCAGCGCCTGACCTGTCTGTGGCGGAGGCGGAGGGGTGGTAGGTGTTGCAGGCCTCGCAGGGTCAGCCGGCTCGGCAACGGGCGATGGCGGAACGGCGGTCGCGGCCTGCGGCGGGTTCTGACCGGGCGTTTCCTGCCCGACGGACATTGCCTGTCCGGGGGGCCGCGGCAGGCCATCCAGGTCCATGTGGATCGAGGCGGTTGCGGCTGGTGGCACCAGCGCCGGCAATATCTCGACGGAACTGCCCGTGAGCAACAGCGCAACCATGACTACCGACATCGACGCTTGTCATCCTCTAAGCGGCTTCCGTCATCCTATGGAAGCCCAGTCGTTAACGACATGCTCCCTGATGCCCGCACGCGATAGGGCCAATCGTCACGGAGGGCGCCGGATCGATACCGAAACCCGCGCCCCCTTGTCGCGCGCACGCCGGGCTGCCGGGGGCCGGGCATGGCGGACGACGGGCCGCGCGAATGTCTCCGCTGTCGCCTCAGCCTTCGATCAGATCGCGTATGCGCGTCGCGAGGATGTCCATGCCGAACGGCTTGGTCAGGACATGCATGCCGGGGTCGAGATGACCATGGCTCAACACGGCGTTCTCCGCATATCCGGTGATGAACAGAACCTTCAGATCGGGCCGCACGACGCGCGCGGCGTCGGCGACCTGCCGGCCGTTCAGCCCGCCGGGCAGGCCCACGTCCGTGATGAGCAGATCGATGCGCAGGTCGGAGTTGATGACCTTCAGACCGGCCGCACCGTCCGCCGCCTCGATCGCGGTATAGCCCAGGTCGGTCAGGACCTCCGCGACGAGCATCCGCACGGTCGGCTCGTCATCCACGACCAACACCGTCTCCCCGGCCTCGGCACGCGGCGCCGCCCCGGTTTCGGCCGCGATGTCGGTCGTCTCGGCCTCCCCTTGATGCCGGGGGAGGTAGACGCACACCATCGTACCCTGATCGACCTCCGAATAGATCGCCACCGAACCACCCGACTGTTTGGCGAAACCGTAGATCATCGACAGGCCAAGGCCGGTGCCCTCGCCGATCGGCTTGGTGGTGAAGAACGGATCGAACGCCCGGGCGATCACCTCCGGCGTCATGCCGGTACCCTTGTCGGACACGCACAGGGAAATATACTGGCCGGGGTCCAGACCACGCTCTGCGGCCATGCGCTGGTCCATCCAGCGGTTGCAGGTCTCGATCGTGATCGTGCCGCCCTGCGGCATCGCATCCCGCGCGTTGATGCACAGATTGAGGATGGCGTTCTCCAGCTGGCTGGGATCGATCAGGCTGGGCCACAGCCCGGCGGCATTGACCGTCTCGACGTCGACCAGCGGCCCGACCGTGCGGCGGATCAGGTCCTCCATGCCACTGACGAGGTGGTTGACGTTGGTGGGCTTGGGGGCAAGCGTCTGCCGGCGCGAGAAGGCGAGCAGCCGGTGGGTCAGCGCCGCCGCGCGCTTGGCCGCACCCTGCGCCGCGCCGACATAGCGTTCGACATCGGCGGTCCTGCCTTGGGCGATACGAATCTGCATCATTTCCAGACTGCCGGAAATGCCGGTCAGCAGGTTGTTGAAATCATGCGCGAGGCCACCGGTAAGCTGGCCGACCGCTTCCATCTTCTGCGCCTGTCGCAGCGCATCCTGTGCCGCCATGAGATCCGCGGTCCGCTCGGCGACGCGGACCTCCAGCGTCTCGTTAAGCTCCCGCAGCGCCTTTTCCGCGCTCTTGCGCTCGGTCAGGTCCAGCATCGCCCCGATCATGCGGATGGCGGCGCCTTCCTCGTTGCGGAAGACGTGCCCGCGGTCGAAGACATCGGCAAAACTGCCGTCGCCGCGGCGAAAGCGATACTCGGACGTCCAATGGTCGTCCGCCCCGGCGATGACGGCGTGGATATCCGCATCGACCCGTTCCCGGTCATCGGGATGGATGTTCCCGATCCACCAGTCGCCGGTCGGCTCGATCTCGTCCTCGGCATAGCCGAACAGCACCCGTACCGCCTCGTTCCACTCGACGCAGTTCGAGGCCAGGTCCCAGTCCCAGATCGCGTCGTTGGTCGCCTTGGCGGCCAGACGGTAACGCTGCTCGGTCTCACGCAGCGCGGCTTCGGCGCCGCGCCGTTCGGTCTCGTCGCGGACGATCTTGATGAACCCGGTGATCGCACCCTGCGCATCGTGCAGCGGACGAACCGAGCCATTGGCGAAGAACCGGCTTCCGTCGCGTCGAACATGCCATCGCTCGTCACTGGCACAACCCTCGTCGCGTGCCCTCGTCAATTCGTGCGTCGGAACGCCGGCGGTGCGATCTTCGGGAGTGTACAGGATATCGACGGAGCGGCCGCGAATCTCGTCGGCGGACCAGCCGAAGACGGTTTCGGCACCGGGCGTCCAGTCCATGACCCGGTTCCGGGTATCGACCGTGAATATGGAATGATCCTTCACCCCTTCCACGATACGGCGGTTACGCTCCTCGCTCTCCCGCAACTCGGTCTGTGCGCGATGGGTCTCCGTGACATCCTGCCCTTCGACGAAGATGCCGGTCACGTGGCCGGCATCATCGACGATCGGTTCGTAGATGAAGTCGAGGATACGTTCCTCCCGGCTGCCGTCTTCCACCTCCAGCACGAGCGGGATGTGATGGGCGACGAAGCGCTCGCCGGTCTGATAGACGCGGTCCAGCAGCTCGTAAAAGCCCTGGCCTGCCAGCTCGGGAAAAGCCTCGCGCACCGTCCGGCCCACGAATTCCCGGTTGCCGAACAGGCGGCGATAGGTCGCGTTGGCGAACTCGAAGATATGCCCGGGCCCCTGCAGGATGGTGATGAACCCCGGCGCCTGTTCGAACAGACGCCGCTGCCGCCGGGTATCGGCGGCGCGGCGGCGCTCGGCCAGGACCTGATCGGTAATCTCGGTACAGGCGCAGAACACCCCTTCCACCGTCCCGGCCTTGCCCCGGACCGGCGTGTACGAGAACGCGAAATGGGCCTCCTCCACATACCCCCGCCGGTTCATCATCAGCGTGATGTCGTCCATGTGGACGGGCAGGCCGCCATAGGCCTGCCGGACGATCGGAGTCAGGTCGGCCTCGATTTCCGCCCAGACCTGCATGAACGGGCGCCCCAGCGCGTGCGGATGCTTGTCCGCCAGAATGGCCGCATAGGCGTCGTTGTAGAACAGCGTCTGCGCCGCACCCCAGACGACGAACATGGGCTGGTTGGAACCGAGCACGATGCCCACCACGGTCTTCAACGGAGTCGGCCATTCCGTCGGCATACCCAAAGCGGTGTCGCTCCAGTCATAGGCGCGGATGGCCGCCCCCATCTGGCCACCGTCGATGAGAAAACTCAGCATCTGATGTTCCGATGTTATGATGTCCGACCTGTCGGCCCGGCACGCCGTTCGTCGTTCGACGCCCGGTCCGGCATCTAGGCCGCGCGAGGGTCTCGCTCAATGAAACTTCGCCAAAAACGGCAAGATCTTTCCCGATATCAGGCATCGCTCGACCGGTGGAGCCACGCCGGCGCGATGCGGTTTCGACGTCGAACCACGCGGGGTTTGTGGAATTCCCCACCAATTCCCCGGTTACGTATCCGAGTCGCAGGTGGGTATCAGACCTTCGTATGGTCGTTATCCTGCCCACGACGGCAGCATATCCGACCGGTGCCATCCAACCTCCACCGCCTTCCCAACGATGCCATGCATCGCTGGAACCTCGAGCGGCTCCGCCAAGCGATGCATGAGGACAACCCTTTGCCACGGGAAACCAGCCGGCCCTTCACGGCGCGCGGTATCCGCTTCTTTTTCCCAGCACGAGCCGCGGGCGATGACAGGGCGCCAGGCCATGTCCGGGGCCGGCTTGGAAGTGACGGTGATGCCGGACGGTTCTTGCGAACCCTCCGTCCTGCGGATCCCGCTCGGAGCCTTCGACTTAACCCGCTCCATCAGGCTGGCCTGCACCGCGCCTATCGACGCGCAATCCGCCCCCCCCCATCGCCAGATCACCGCCGCACTGGACGCTTTGATTGCATCCATACCCTTTGTCCACGACGCCTAGCTTGATCGCAGGCCCTGCGCGGACAGCTTTCGTGCCAGCGTGCGGCCGATGTTGCCGGTGCCTGTGATGCCAGTCTTCGTATCAGAACCTGCTTGTCGAGAGAGGGTTCAACGCACGACCCGCTGGTCGAGTCCGTATTGACCGGGGACGCCGAGATGGTCGCGCAACGTCGTGCCTTCGTAATCGCGGTGGAACAGGCCGCGTTCCTGCAGGATTGGCACCACACCGTCGACGAAGGGATCGACGCCGTCCTCGTAGACGTCCGGCGACACCCAGAAGCCATCCGCCGCGCCGGCCTCGAACCCGCCTGCATGTGGTCGGCCGCCTCCACCGCCGGGCCGGCGATCACCGGATGATAGTCGATGACGCCATGCGCAAGTATGTCGCGCAGGCTCCAGCCCTCCCGCGCGATCTTGAGCGCGTGCGGCGAGCGCGGGTCATAGGGCGACGGGCGCGCGGCGGCGAGTTGCGCGGCTGACAAGGGCTCGTCGAGACGGGCGGGGTCGAGCCGCAGGCCCAGCATTTGCGCCAGATGGCCGACACGCTGCGGAAATGTCTGCCCGGTCAGCGCGATGCGACGGTCCAGTCCGGCGCGGCGATCCGGCGCCAGCGTCGTCATCAGGCCGGGAAAGAACTTGATCTCGTCCGGGTCGCGCCCGGCCGCTTGCGCTGCGTTGCGCAGCGCGGTGCGCTGGGCACGCGCGTCCTCGATCGTGTAGGTCGCGCCGATCACGCCGCTCGCGTAGCGGCCCGCGACCACCAATCCCTGATCGCCGCCACCGGCCTGAAAGATCACCGGCTGCCCCTGTTCGGATGGCGGCAGCGGCAAGGGACCGCTGGAGCCGACATGCTGTCCGCCCAGATTGATCGGCGCGACCTTTGCCGGATCGGCGAAGTGGCCGGAGACGGGATCGGGCGCCCATGCGTCGGCCGCCCAACTACCCCACAGCGCCTGCACGACCTGGACGCTTTCGTGCAACCGCCGGTACTTCTCCTCACGCGGGGGAAGCGTGCGACCGTAATTGGCCGCGATGGCGGGATCGCTGGTGGGCACGGCGTTCCAGCCGACGCGCCCATGGCTCATGATGTCGAGCGCCTTGAACTGGCGAGCCAGATTATAGGGTTCGTTGAAGGTGGTGGAGCCGGTCGCGACCATGCCGATCCGCGTCGTGCCGCGTGCGACCGCCGCCAGCGTCAGCATCGGGTCGATCGTGATCTGCGGTGGCTCGCTGGCACCAGTCCGCCCCGCGTCACGACCGAGCCGCCGATGTTCGGCAAACCGATGGTGATCGGCAGCATGGTGGGAATGCCGAGCGGGCCACTGTCACGCGCGGTGCCGATCGGGCGGTTCCAGATCACCTTGCCCGTGCGCAGGTCGACCGCTGTCAACAGGCCCCAGGGCGGCGCATTGCACGGCGTGCCGAGGACCGACAGGAACGGCTGCACGTCCACTGCGAACGGCGTGCCCTCCATCGCCTGACCACGCGCCGGATCGGCTTCGGGGTTCTCGCTCACAATGCCCATGCCACGCTTCTTGGCATCGGCGCGGGTGATGAGTTGGTCGTAATTGGGCATACGGTTGGAGTTGACGATCATGATCATGCGATCGCGATCGACCGACACGCTGCCCCAGTCGCTGCCGCCGAGATAGCCGGGATAGGCAAAGTTGGGCCGTTCCACCTGCGGCGGCGTCATCGGGCCGTCGTAGCGCGCCTGCTTGAACTTGATGCGGCACAGCATCTGGTCGAGCGGCGTCACGCCCCACATGTCCGCCTCGATCATGTCCGGCCCACGGAAGGACGGCATGCCGACGGAGAAGGGCTGCGTGCGCGAGAGCCGTTCGCCGGGCGCGATCGGCCCCTGCGGCACCGGCAGTTCCTCGACCTTGCGCAGCGGGCGACCGGTCCGCCGGTCGAGCACGAAGACCTCGCCCCGCTTGGTGGGCTGAATCAGCGCAGGGACCGTCGCGCTGCCAACCGGAAGGTCGATCAGCGTCGGCTGGGAGCCCAGGTCATAGTCCCACAGGTCGTGATGGACCGTCTGGAAGCGCCAGCGCATCGCCCCGGTGTCGGCGTCGATCGCGACGACCGAGGACGTCAGGAATTCATCGAACGGTCGACGCTGTTTGCCGTAATAATCGGGCACGGAATTGCCGACCGGCAGGTACACCATGCCGAGTTGCTCGTCCGCGCTGATCGGCGCCCAACTGTTCGGGGTCGAATAGGTGTAGTGCGCGTCGCCAGTCGGCTCGGAATGGTCGTTCGGGCGGGACACGTCGAAGGCCCACGCGAACTTGCCGGTGACCGCGTCGTAGCCGCGGATGACGCCGGACGGCTCACCCCAATATTGCCCGTCGAGGATGCCGCCGCCCACCACGATCTTTCCGCGCACGATCTGCGGCGCCGAACTGACGTAGTAATAACCGTCGGGCGCCTTGCCCATGCCGGTCAGCAGATTGGTGCGGCCGTTGTCGCCGAACTGCGCGCAGGGCCGACCGGTCTTGGCATCCAGCGCGACGAGCTTTGCATCGGGGCTGGCCCAGATAATCCGTTCCGCGCAGGTGCCGGAGGCCCCAGGCACACGATAATAGGCGACGCCGCGGCAGAAGCTGGAGATCGCCTTGCCGGACGCCGGCTCGTTGTGCGTCCAGCGCCGCTTGCCAGTCTCGGCATCGAGCGCGAAAACCGCGCTGTACGGCGTGCAGCCGTACAGCGTGTCGCCGATCTTGAGCGGCGTGACCTCCAGGCTGGCGAGCTTGTTCTGCGGGGCGGGCCCCATGTCGGCCGTCCACGCGACCTTCAGGTCCTTGACGTTGTCAGGGTTGATCTGGTCGAGCGGGCTGAAGCGGCTGCCGCCCTGATCGTTGCCATAGTGCAGCCAGTCGCCGGGCGCGCCTAGGCTCGCAGCGGCCAGCCTGTCGGGGACGGCCGATTGCGTCCCCGTCTGGAACAGGGGATCGATGCGATCGGGCCGAAGCGCATGCAGCCCCGCGCCTGCCACGATGGCGACTATGGCGGCGACGGCGAAGGTCGCCAGGCCGCGGCCTCGCCGAGCGACGCCCTCTTCGGCCTGACCGCCACCACGAAACGCGGGCAGCAGCAGCACTAAGCCAAGCACGACCGGCCCCACCAGTCGCGGCACCAGCGACCAGCCCGTGAAGCCCACCTCCCAGATCGACCAGGCCAGCGTGCCCGCCAGCATCGCGCCGAACACCCATCGGCCGCGCCGGTAACCGCGCCAGATCAGCACGCCGCTCGCGGCAACCGCAAGGCCGGTGACGAGATAATAGAGCGAGCCGCCGAGCGTCAGGAGGTAGATGCCGCCGACCGCCAGAAAGGCGCCGATCAGCAGCAGCACCACCGCCATGACGCGACGGAGCAGAAGCGCGCCAAAACCTGGCTTGCGCAAACCACCTCCACAGAGTCCGAACTGCTGCACCCCGACCTCGGCCGCGTCTATCGCGAGAAGGTCGGACAGCTCACTGCGGCGTTCGAGGACGATGCGCTGAAGGCGCAGGCATTCGAACGGCTGCGCTCGCTCATCGAAGCCGTCGTGCTGACGCCGGAAGACGGCGATCTCGCGATCGACCTGCGCGGCGAGCTTGCCTCGATGCTGTCGCTATGCGCCGGAGCTGAAACGCAAAAAGCCTCCGCGGTGGTGACCGAGGAGGTGTTGCAAATTAAGTTGGTTGCGGGGACAGGATTTGAACCTGTGACCTTCAGGTTATGAGCCTGACGAGCTACCGGGCTGCTCCACCCCGCGGTGGCCGGCTTGTGTGCGCCGGCGTGTACCTGCCCCGTTGTGATGCGGGG
>Ga0265797_10000418_pt1 | contig 78452 bp, 38 predicted proteins | sample P2T30metagenome_FD_192433 | JGI IMG/M metagenome (GOLD analysis project Ga0265797, IMG submission 192433) | Plant litter microbial communities from East Loma Ridge, Irvine, California - P2 T30 | ecosystem: Environmental > Terrestrial > Plant litter > Unclassified | place: USA: California... | reverse complement strand
ATCTCATCAGTAGAAATTGCTGATGCTGTAAGAGCGGCTGTTGGCTCGGTAACGGTTACAACCGTAGTTGTAAACTCACAACCAATACTGTCTTTTACACGGATAACATATTCACCTGCGGTAAGGCCGGTAAACTCTTTATCGTCTTGATATGAACCAAAAGCAGGTGGGGTTGTATTTTTTGAGATTGCATATTGTAATGTCCCTGTTCCACCTGTAGCTGCTACTTCTATAACACCATTTGTACCGCCATAACAAAGTACAGCTGCTGTTGCCGATGCGTTTGCATTAACAGGCACGAGGTTGTCAATTGTAAATGGTACTTCGAAAATACAACCATTAGTATGTTTTACATACACAATGTGAGATCCTCCATTTGTAAAGTTAAATTCGTTTATTGTGCTGTAGCTATCTGGTGCAGTGCTGTCAAGAGAGTAAGTTACATCTGCTACCAACAATGGGTTTACATCTATTGTTACGATAGTACCCGGTACATTAGCTGTACATACCTCCTCAATTTTAGCGTCACCCTGAATGTCAACACCTTCTTCGATCTCAACTGCTGTAGGGATAGTGTAAGTACAATCGTTTGCATCCTTCACTTCCACTGTATAGCTGCCGGGTGTAAGACCAGTGTAGGTCATATCTGTTGAGAAAGCATCCGTAGAACGGATTCTTGACTCATACGGACCTGTACCGTCCTGCGCGGTGATGGTGATTGTTCCATCGTTCGCACCAATACAGATTTCATTAGTAGAAACTGCCGTAGCTATAAGAGCAGCTGTTGGCTCTATAATAGTTTTTGTGATAACAATTTCACAACCTATGCTGTCTTTTACACTGATAGTATAATTTCCTGCCGGAAGGTTTTCAAAAACATCCTCAGTTCCATAGTCGCTATCGACGAATACCGGAGCAACCTCATCAGAAATTGCAAACTTTATAGGTGCTGTTCCGTAAGAAGCTGTTACAGTTATTTTTCCTGTGTCTTCACCGTAACAAAGCACTTCTGTAGTAACATCTGCCGTAGCTGTTAAAGCATCGTAATCTGTTAAAACAAAGTCATCTGTTTTTATACATATAAGTCCGTCACCGTCGGTATGTCTTATATGGGCTGTATGTGTACCCGCGGCAAGGGATACGTTTAAAAATTCGTTAGATGGCTGGTAAGTTGTACCATCAATAGAATATTCAACATTTGTAATATCTATAGCCGGATTTATAGTAATTGTTACATTGTTTGAAGGGGTATTATTATCACATGTTACACTTACCTCTGCAGCTGGCTGTAGGTCTACACCTTGTAATATTTCATTATCAATAGGTGGATTAAGCGAACAACCATTTTCGTCTTTTACATAGATTGTACTTGTTCCTGCCGGAAGACCTTCTAATAAATAAGTAGATCCTGTTACCGGTAAGTAAGGGCCGTTTTCATCAAGGCTAATTACGTAGTCTCCTGTACCACCTTTTATGCTAACAGCTATTGTTCCGTCGTTAGCACCTAAACAGGTTTCGTTTGTAACTTTAGTTATATCCGCTTCTATTTCTTTAGGTTCTTTTATCTCTACCCTATGTATCTCGAAACAGCCGTTAGCGTCCTGTGCAATGACATCATAGAATCCTTCTTTAAGGAACTGGAAAACGTTAGTATCTACAAACTCATTAAGGTTTGGAGAAATAGCGTATTGCACCTTGCCCGTACCGCCTGTAGTTGTAATTGTAATCTTTCCGTTAACTTCTCCAAAACAAACAATATCTGTAGCTTGAGGTGTTACTAAAAAAGGTTCCGGTTCTTCTATAGTCACGTCTGCAGAAGTAGCATCGCAATCGCCGCTTTTTACTAAAATACGGTAAGTGCCTTTAGAAAGTCCAGGGAATACACCGCTTGGTTGATAAGCTGTTGTATTATTTGCTGTTACATTGTAAAGAGCATACTCATAATTGCCAAGCCCAGCCGTTGCTACGGCTGAAATTTCGGCTGAATTTTCTCCTGCACAGTTAATTACTGCGCCTGCAAGGTTTAGTTTAATGTTTATAGGTTGTACAGCAGGTATTGTAACCGAGTTGGTAAATACTGCAGTACAATCATTAGCATCTTTAACCAGGTATTTGTAAGTGCCACTTGCAGTTATATCTATAGTACTGGTGTCGCCATTGGTAAAAGCTGTATATGTACCATTAACTGTTGTGCTATAGCGATATGGAGCAGTTCCTCCGGTTGCCGAGATAATTAGCTGGGCATCAGTATCACAAGTAAAGCCTTTGTCTAATGAGAGTCCCACTACAAGAGGTTCGGGCTGGTTAATAGTAACTTTAGCTGTTTCAACATCACAACCCCATCCATCGGTTACTGTAATTGAGTAAATTCCTGCATGAAGGCCTGTAAATACAGGGCTGGTTTGTGCGCCTGTAGTTGTTGCAATTGCAGTACCGGCAGTATCATAGGTATTAAGCGCATACTGGTATACACCACGCCCTCCTGATACATTGGTAGCATGAACTGTTATACCGCCATCGCCGTAACACGATACATCAGTATCAGAAGCTATAATAGTAGCTGTAATCGGCGTCGGGCGAACCAGGTCAACCGTTTCACTATATTCGCAATCACTACTGTCTTTAACTGTAAGTGTATAACTTCCTTCTTCAAGTGCTGTAAATGCACTATTGAAATCGAAATCCTGAACCAATTCGTAAGAAGGTATCGTTCTTTCCAGCTTATACTGATACGTACCCCAGCCTCCTTTAGCCTGCGCCGAAATTTCACCTTTGTCATTACTACAGGTAACATTTGCAGTTATAATAGAAGGTAGATCTAACGGCTCCGCCGGAGATGGCATTGTAATTATTGCTGTATCGGCAGAACAGAATGGCGTATCGGTAGCTATTACCCTTACGAATAAATTGCCCGCAGATACACCGTTAATTTCAAACGGATTAACCGCGAAATCGCCCGTGCCGCTTGCTACGTTTGTTGTTCCGTTGTACACTTCATAATTATAAGCACCCGTATAACCCGATACGTTTATAGTGATTGAACCGTCGCTTGCGCCATAACAATTTACAGCCGTAGTGCTAACAGCTTCTACTTCTATAGTATTAAATGGTGCAATGGTATGTGTTAGGGTTTTTGTACAATCTGTATCAAGATCGGTTACTTTAAAAGTATACGTTCCTACTTCGGTAAGTGTAAATCTCGATTTATGTACATCAGGAACAGGTAAAGCTGTACCCAATGTTCCCGAAGGCAGCATTTCGAATTTAAAGTTGCCTGAACCACCTGACACTGTAACCTCAACAAGTGCATCGTTTATACACGTCATAGCAGTTACCGTGCTAAGGGTAAATGTACCCATTGCAGGCAGCGGATCTATATTAAAGTTATAAGAGTTAACGCAGTTGTTGGCATCTTTTACATACACAGTTACACTTTGCGTGCTTCCGTTATCTATTACTTCAAAAGTATCAGACGCTATATAATTACTACCATCCCTGCTGTATCTGTAAGTACCTTTTCCTCCTGTTGCTGTAATAGTAACAAGAGATGTTTTTACGGTATTGTCTGTAGCACATTCAAATGCTGTAGCTGTAGCATTGGCTACCAGTGCATCCGGTTCTCCTACAGTTATTGCTACATCTTTTGTACATTTTTTGCCCGATGTTACCGTAACAATATAATCATCTGCCTCAAGGCCCGTAAATACGGGGTTATTAACATTATTGTGCGTATATGTACCGGAAACATTCGCTATACTATACGTATATGGAAGATCTGTACTAATCACATCCAGTTTAGCTGTAACAGTACCTGTGTTGCCACCGTTACAAATAACATCTGTTTTTGTAAGCGTAAAGTCTACCTCAATGGCTTTTTCAAGGGTTACATCTGCCTGAGCAGTACAGTTTGTAGTAGTATCATGTATAATAACGGTATAATCTCCCGCTTTTAAACCTGTAAAAATATTAGACGGCTGTGCTGCCACTGTAACAGCACCCTGCAATTCGTATTCATAGTTTGCAGCCGCAGAACCACCAATACCTGTTACGGTTATTTCGCCATCGTTGTCATCACAATTTGGTTGTATAGATACCGATGCCATAAGGTCTAACGGTTCATGTATGATTACGTCTGCCGCCTGGAATATACATCCATTACCATCTTTTATTCTTATTTGATACGTACCTGAAGTAAGGTTATCATAGGTAAAGGTATCGGCCTTAGCCTGGAAAGCGGCTCCATTTATGCTATATGTAAATGGTGCCGGACTTGCGTTACTAGTTCTTGCTACATTAATCGTGTAGCTTCCATCTTCGGTATTACACTGTGTAGCTGCAGATGCAGTTACTACAGGTGTGGCGTCCAGAGGTACAAAAATATCTGCTTTTACAATACAGTTATTAGCATCTTTTATGTAAGCATCATAATTTCCGCTATTTCTCTTAAACATATTGGCAGAAACCCATGTAGTAGGCTGAGGAGCTCCATCGATTACAACCTGATAGCTATAATCACCTGCACCACCCTGTCCTGTAATCGTTATTTCGCCGGAATTAGGATTACAATTTGCGTTTTTAGCTTCTGCATTAACTAATAATTCGTTTACAGATTCGGTAATTGTAAATTGTGCGGAAGCCATTTTACAGCCTGCATGCAGACCCCCAACTTCCTGGAACTGGATGTAATAAATACCCGGTGTCAATCCAGTTAATGTATCGGTTATAGTACCTGACGGGGTTAATGTTGCATCCTGTATCCCTGTAACAGCTGTATTAGACTGTGCCCTATATACCTGATATGTTACCTGCGAAGCACCACTATCAAATCCACTAAAGTTGAATATTACATTACCGTTACCCGCACCTTTACAGGCAACATCGTTTACAGCAAGTATATTAACTACCAGATCAGATGGTGTAACATCAGTAATTTTAGCCGTTTCAAAGTAGTGACAACGTGTATCCTTATCATATACAACAAACGTATAGATTACTCCAGGAACAAGACCTGTAAACGAAGCTGTTCTAGGTGCATCGTCAGGATCATCAGCCTGTTTCCAGTTTGTAGAGTAAGGGTATTCATTTGTCTCCAGTATAGCAAATTCGTAATTATCACTAGTTATTGCCGCACCAACAGTTACAACAGCTTTACCTCCACCTGCACAGGTAGATGGCCATGTAGTGTCTATATTAATGTCAAGCTGATTAGGAGGCGAAGCCATGATAATATTCTGCTTAACAGCGGTACAGCCGTTAGCATCTTTTATAACAACCTGATAAATACCGTAATTTAAGATTATAAACTCATGGGAAGTTGCCGATGTAGTTACCGGAACAGCAGAGTATCCAAAATTGTTAGTAAGTTCATAGGTGTACGGAGCTGTACCCCCTGCAACAGTATGTACCCTGATTTTTCCGGCAGAAATATTTGTTCCCGGATTATCAGGATCTTCAATACAACGAATGTTGTCTTCTGTTGTAAGGAAAGTTATAGCTGGAAGCTCTGTAATAGATGCAGTATCGGTAACGCTACAACCATTGCTATCGGTAACTTTTACCGTATAATCACCTGCCGGAAGCCCTGTTGTCTGTGTACCATAATCGTGAGTGGTGGTGCTAACGTTAATTACATAAGGAGCAAGGCCTTTGGTTGTATCTATATCAACTTGTATAGCACCTGTACTGGCACCATTACATAATATATTAGTTGGTTTAAGTAACGTTATTTCCGGCTGGCTTAACTGCGGAACATTAATTACGTTTGTTTCTGCCTTACATTCGGCAGCATCTGTAATCTTTATATTATAATCACCAAAATCGGCAGGGGCAATATCAAGAGTTATAGTAGCACTGCCCGCTGTAATTAGCGATCCGTAAGCACCTCCGTTTAGGTTACTGTTAGATACCTGGTACTTGTAAGGAGCTTTACCTCCTGTTATAGTTGCTTCAACCACTGCCCTATTATCTGGAGCAGGTTCACAATCAAAGGCTGTTTTTAAGTCTCCGCTAACCAATAATCGGTTGTTTATATCAAACTGCACGTCATCCGTACAGTTGTTGGCATCCAGTACTGTGATGGTATAACTTCCCGGTACAAGGCCTGCAAAAGTTTCAGATGCCTGATAAGTAGTACCTCCGTTAATACTGTATCTAAAAGGTGCTTTACCCGTTCCTGCATTTACTGCTACTGTAGCCGAAGCGCCATCGGCATCATAACATAAATCTGTTGATGCTGTAACTATTGATACTACCGGAGAAACGGCAGCATTTAATGTAATAGTAGCAGAATAAGGGCATCCGTTAAGGTCTTTTACTTCAAGCTCATACGTGCCGTTAGCCAGGTCTGTAAATTCAGGGTTAGATTGTGTTATGGTAGTTGTACCATTTGAAAGTATGTAAGTATAGTTACCCCATCCATTTGTTGCATTAACAGTAATACTACCACCAGTAGTACAGGTAGGCTGTACAACAGTCTCGGTTACTGATAAGGCTGAGGGAGGAGCATCTATTGTTATTGTAGCATGGTCTGTACATTTTGTTACAGGGTCTTGTACTGTAACAGTATAGGTTCCGGGTGCAATATCTGTAATGGTAACTGTAGCATTTGTTTCGCCTGTAACAGCAGGAACGGCAGTGCCGGGTCCTGTTGCTATAACTGTATAATTATACGTTACAGCACCACCTACTGTAAAAGTAAGGGATCCATTTGTATCACCAAAGCATTCTATATCTTTTATCTTTTGCGCAGTAACCGTAATAGGCGTTATAGGGTCTATTACATAGTTTTGTGTATATACACAGCCTTTGGCATCGGTAACTTCAAAAGTATAGGTGTCTGCATCCAATCCTGTAAACAGAGGGTTCGACGTATTGTCTACCTCCTTACCTGCAGGTGCAATAATTTTATATGTTAACGCTCCGAAACCACCTGTTGCCGCAAGGGTAACATCTGATGTAAGCGAAGGGCATTCTGCATCGGTTGCCGTAAAGGTAATGGCAGTTACGGGGGTTAAAGAATCAACGGTTACGGCAGGGGTTTGTATGGTACACCCGCTTGCATCTTTCACCGTTACTTTATATGTACCGGCAGTAAGCCCGGTAAACGTAGTGGTGCCGGCAAAGGCAGTACCATTAATGCTATATGTGTAAGGAGCTGTACCACCCGATACCGTAGAAGCATCAAAAGATATGGTTGCAGTCGTAGTACATGTATATTGCTGTGTTACTGTTGCTGCACCAACCACTAATGCAGCCGGTTCTGTAATGGTAAAGTTTACCGGAAACTTACAGGTATTATTGCTGCCTGCCTGTACAACATTTACAATATAATCTCCTGCTGTAAGGCCGGTAAACTGCCCTGTAGCATTGGTTTTAAGTATTGTTTCAGGATCTAATGGGTCAACTAACTCAAAAGATATAGCGTGTGCACCAGTTGCTGTTATTGCAAACGTAATACTCCCATCTGTACCTCCCTGGCATAAAATATTTTGAGATGTATATGTATATTTTACTCCCGGTACATTTTCTATAATTACAGGCTCAGAAATTGCTGTACAGCCATTGGCATCTTTAACAATAAATACATATTTGCCAATATCTGCCAATTCAATCTCAGCCGGATTTATTAATATATAATCCTCTAATTGCGGATTCTTAAGAACATCATTAAAACTATATATGGCATAAGTAAATGGCGACTTACCACCTGTAACTTCAAAATTTACAAGACCGGGGTCGCACGATACATGAGGGCGTACATATGCAGTAATTTGCGGATTGCTGTAATCATTTATTACAAAAGTGTTGGTATAGGTACAGTCATCCGTTGTTACTTCTACATCATAAGAACCGGGAAGAAGATCGTCAAACGAATAAATATTACCCGCCTGAGGCCCTATTGGGCCTATTTGTATATTGTTAGTACCACCTTTAAGCTTGTAGGTGTATTCCGGTTTCACATCTAACACCCTTAACGTGATACTTCCGGGTACTACACATGTTTTGTCTGTTACAACAGGGACAACCCTTATTGCCCTGGATTGTACTCCAATATCTTTAAGCTTAAATTCACAGCCAATAGATCCTGCCGGTACACCGGTTTGTTTTATCTCTACAGTATATACACCAAGTGCAGAAACGGGAAATACAGGATTTGTATTTGGATAATCTACAAGCACAGTTCCTGTATCCTGATCAAGAAGTCTTATCTGATAATTTTGAGCAGGAACACCCAAAACTTTTATCTCTCCAGGATTACCACAAATAACATCTTTAACCTCTATAGTTGGGTTAAGAAGGTTTTTAGAAACCTTAAAATAGTAATAGCTGCGACAGCCATTCTGGTCAACCTCTATACGATATTCACCATCGTTTTCAACAGTATAGTTTGGCCCTGTAAAAACGGTATTCCATCCGGTCATACATTGGTTTTGCGGACACGGATCCGGAAGGCTTACATTACAACCAGGCGCTGTTTTATCAAGTTTTTGCCATCTTACAGTACCCGAAGAAATATTACTTGGTATAAAGCGACTGTCGTTAAGTCCACATAAAAATATCTTCGGAATTAAAAGATTATTATTTTCGCACCTTTCCTCTTTATCTGCAACGGCTGCAACAGGATTAATTAAAGAAAGGTCATTAAAATTCTTTACTGTAATGTATTCTTCTGTTCCTACAAGACAAGGTGCAATTGGTGTTGTTTTTACATAATATTCACCGGGCACTGTAACCGTTATCTGTTGTGTATTGCCCATAGGGATATCATTTGCAGTATTTCCGCCAGGATCTTTTAAATACCATTCATATTGTCCATATCCGGCTCCGGCACTAATATTTAAAGTTCCGCCACAAATAATTTCCGACCTTCTAAATTCGCATCGGGAAATATCTACTATAAAGTTTGCAGGCCCTTCTTCCGGCCTGTTACAGGCACCAATACCGGCAACGCTGGGGTCATCTGAAATAACGTTAGAGTTCTTTATACCACTATAGGTTGCATATGCAATATTTGCAATCCTGTTCGCACAGGCATCTGTAAAGTCATTACAGTTTTCGGCGACTTTTACTTCAATTATTATATAATGCTCGCCGTTCCCACTTTCTTTAGTAACATATTTATCGGGTATTGAAATGATAATTTCACCCGGAACTGCACCCGGAACATAAGAAGCATCGGGCACATCGCTAAAATTTACCGATCTTAAACTTGTATTTGGCGGCAATACATCTTTTATTGTAAAATTATGAGCGTCATCTTTCCCTGTATTATTAAACGTTAGCTTATACTGTAAAACCCATCCAAGATCTACATTTTTTCCTGCCCAGTTTTCACCACTTGGTCTCTGTACCGTCTTTACAATTGTAATATCTGGTTCAATAACGTCTATACTTAATGCATTAAAGAACATGTAGTAACTATCTCCACTTGATGTTATTTCAACTGTCGCAGACGTTGCCGAATTGGGTATAACCCCTGAATCCAGTTTTATAATATCCGAATCATACCCCAGTGTATTCACACTTTTTGGTGTTCTGTCTGAGAAATTTACAGACTGGTCCAGTGCATCAAGTACCGTAATACTGCTATTGAAAAAGTTATTTTGCGGATTTTTATCATTCTTAAGCGTTGTGAAACCAGTAGAGTTACCCGCTTTTATTCTAAGCCTGTCACCAGTAATCCTATTGTCGCCCTCTAGGGCAGCGGCTATCATTTTAGCATTAACCGGCTGAGGAGCCGGTACAGTAATGAACCCGTTATAATCAATATTCACTGCACCAAGGTTTTCATGTACACCAGCAAAGCCGTCAAATGACGTAATATACTTACCCGGCATTGAAGGGTTTTCATATATCACAAATAATGTCCATCCTCCCGAAACACCACCGGGAACTTTTCCCTGACTAGACTTTATGTTTGCGACTGTATACTCGCCATTAGGATTTGTTAGTGTAGAAAGGTAACTCGTTACATCTGCGTAGCAGGCATATACTCCATTACTGCCAAAAGCAGGGGTGTTGTAACCGTTGTAAATTACATTTCCGGTAATATTCTGATAAACACCGTTTTTAACCTTAAACTTTATCTTGGTAATATCTTCCCTATTGCTGGTATTAGCATAAGTTGCCGACCAGTATAATGCTGCATATACTACCTTACTACACAAAGGATCTGGTATAGACAATGTAGCTTTACTTGAGCTGGTAGTACTATTATCGTTATCAATATCAATATAGTACATGTCTACATTGTCATTATATGACGAGTTATCCCCTGTTGTATTATAGGAATTGTTGGGACTACCGTTTACATTCCTGTTCACAATATTATTGGCAATCATTGTCATGTCGCCCTTAATTGTGTACTGTTTTCTTTTAGAAAAGTTTACCGGCACTTGTGCCTGTACAGCAAAACAAGACAATAATACCCCCAGTAGGATGGTTATCCTTAACTTTTTTAGTGTAAGATGATGCATTGGGTTTTTGGTAGTTTTTAGGTGTTTCTTGGTGTTTTCTTTTTGATATTCTTTAGTGTTAGTTGGTATTGATGCTCATAATCCAAATCGAGTCAAAATAAGAATTGTCTACGTTTGAATAGTACGAGATCAGTGCCTCCCGCCAGGTGTAGTGTTTTTTTAAGTACACATACCTGAAATTGTTTTTAGGATTTAAAAATATCCCGGCTTTTAAACCTCTTTCGCCCATTTTGTTGACGAAATTTTCTGCGTTTTCCTGTCCCGAAAACACATTGGCTATAATATAAAAGCCCGGTTCCATGCCTTCAACCGACAGCCTGTTCACTTTCTTAACAGTTTCCCTCGGCTTTGCGGTTTTGCCTGAATAAAATTCTTTAATATCCTCTTCCGTTTTTAAAGATTCTTCTTTAATATCACGCGGATGGGATAACGAAAATAGTCCCTCCCGTGGTTTTTCGGGTGTTGCCGATGAAGTATCTTTAGCTCCTTCTTCTGCCTCCGATCCGGTTTCTGCTGCTATATCGCGAGGCCGTGATAATGAGATTGAGGTTTCCCTCGGCTGGTTTTTTTGTGGGGTTTCATTTTGTAAGGTGTTTGTTATTGGTTTGTTATTACTTTCGTTTATCTGTTCTTCCAGTTCCGGGTTAGGGTTGTTATCTACGTGTACTATATACACACCCTTTTCTTTACCCGACTCCCTTTTCTTTCCGGCAGTATTTGCAGCTTCGGTAAACGTTTTACGCTTTTCTATTTTTAATGCTTTGTCACTGTCTTTTGCCTTAATGTCTTTGGAAACTATATAGTATCCGTCTTCGGCGTGTTTAAGATCTTCAAGCGTTTTAGGGTCGGCAATCCTTTTTCCCTGCTTGATATTTTTAAGTTCCAGCGGTTTGTTTTCTCCTGCCTGTTCTTTGGCTGCCTTTTCTTTTTCGGCATATTCCTTAAGGTTTTTTACCTTTTGGTCAAACTCAGTTTTTCGTATTTTAGCTACCGAATCTTCTTTTATTAAAGCATCTATAAGATGCTGGTTATCGCTGTCCATATCCAGTTTAAGCTTCTCCAGTTCTGCTTTCCTGTCAAAAGAAGCATCTGCTTTTTCGGCTGCAGCTATAGAATCTCTTTTTACCTCGATAGAGTCTTTAGGTTTTATAAGATCTTCTTTCAGTTTTTCCTCAATCGCAGCCAGCGTATCTTTAGGCTTATTTTGTTCTTCAAGCAGTTGTTTCTTTGCTATTTCCCTGTCTTTAAAGGCAAAAATCATTGTGATTTCGTGCGTTGGTCCCAGGTTCACCAATCCTTCTTTGGTTGTCCTTTCAAACGTATATCCTAAAGAAAGCCTTTTGGTAAAATGAAAACCTGCCCCTATAGCTACCCCGTAATAATCGTCTATACCTGTCTGAAGCCATCCGAAACTTGGAAAGTTTGCCATTAACGAACCGCCAAGCCCAAACCCGAATTCTTCACTTGTTTTACCGCGAAGCATCAGCCTTAGATCGCTGTCTTTAAAAAGATCTTTACCATTGGCAATTGGGTAGGTATACATAAAATGGCCTGAGTAGGTTTTGTTTGTAAACAGCTTTGCCATACCTGCCGATTTAAAATCGTAATCCACAAAATTCTCGGCATAAAAACCAACATCAAAACCTTTGTAGCCCACATTGATACCCGGCTTTATGCTTACCAGAGAATTATTTCGCATGGCCATAAGCACCGGATCAGGCTCTTCGGTAATTGTCCTGTTCTTATCGATACCACTGTTATAATACGCTACGTTAAAGCCCAGCGTAACATTAAACTTATCTTTAATTTTTACGTTATAGGCATAGTTGGCAATACCGCCAAAACTGCTTATAACACCCAGCCTTTGCTGATAGATACCAAACCCAAAACCGGCTCTATCGGTAAATTTGCCGTTGTACGACAGCATGTACATTTTAGGAGAATCGTCATACTGTACCCACTGGTTACGGTGGTACAGTGTTATATAAGTATTGTCTTCCCTAACAAAAGAAAAAGCAGGGTTTACCAAAAACCTGTTATATCTTACATTGTTTTGGTACGGAACGCTAAAGGTTAGCACAGGGGCATCCTGCGCATTTAAAATATTAAATGCACTTATAAATAACAGAAGCAGTAAGGCAGCGTATTTTTTTATCATAAGCTTACTGTATAATTGTTATAGAGCCCCTACGGGTAATTTTATTATTTACCATTATCGTGTAATAGTATACCGGGTTTTTCTGCGACCATGTAAAATCGCTATCAGGCCAGCTGTTATTGTAGTGTGTAGCCCTAAGTACAATTGTGCCATCGGGTGCATATACAACAACTTCTGTATCTTCATTTAAATATTGTAATGGCAACGACCATTTATCATTCTTACCATCGTTGTTTGGCGAAATAAGGTTAGGAATGGCAATAAGGTTATTCTCTTTAATGCTCACTACAAACTGTTTTGTAACCTCACATTCACCTACTGTCGCAACAAGGGTATACGTTCCGGGTTCACTAACTTCTATACTCGGGTCGTTACCAATCTGAGTCCCGTTTAAGAACCACACATAGCTCTCTGCACCACCGGCAGTAACAGTAATACTTGTGTTTTCCGGTATTTCTACATTTTCGCCTACGCTAATAGTAATCAGGTCCATATCATATGGCTGCAATACAATTGTATTAGATGTTATAGTACATCCGTTGTAGCTAACCTCCAGATAATAGCTGCCTTTTTCGCTAACCGTAATAGATGGCGCAGACCCACCTATAAGGCTCGTACCGTTATGATACCATGTATACAAATATTCAGCATTAGTCACGTCGCTAAACAATGTAACTTCTGTACCATCGGCACAAAATGCGCCATCCATATCAATTGTAACCCCGCTAACAAAGGCAAGCTCAACGGCAATACCGTTAGATGTTACTATTCCAAAATCAGGTATATTAACCTCAAGCGTATAAATTCCTGTTTCGGTAGCGGTGTATGCTATTTGAGTAGCTCCGCCTATAATGGCACCGTTTTTATACCATTGGTAGTCATAGTCGTAATTGTTGCCTATAAGGTTTACAAATCCCGGCCCTGTAATCGCCTTAAATTCGGCTATGTATAATATCGCCTGTGTATCTACACATTTTTCATACGATTCTGCTGCTACAGTAAGTGCAAAGCCTGACGGATTAACCAGTTCAAACACCAGTTCTTTGGTCATTACACACTGGTCGTTTTGGGTTACCACCACTTTGTATACGCCCGCAAGGGTAGCAGAAATAGATGCTGTACTCTCACCCGCCAATACAATACCATTGCGGTACCATACAAAAGTTGGCAATAGGGCATCTGTAACAACAGTAATACTTTTAACCTGACCCGGAATTATTATATCGCTAAGCGGGCTGGCAGGTGTAAGTGTAAAGTCACTTTGTTGTATGGTTACCGTGTTAGATATTGCCGAGCAAGATCCGTTGGTTACCCTTACATAATAATTTCCTGTTTCTGTAGCGGTAAAATCGGGTACGTTGCCCGATGTTACCTGAACACCGTTTTTATACCACGTGTATACAAAAGCCGTAGTAGTAAGACTGTTGCTTATAACAACCTGAGAATTCTCCCCACAAAGCTTACCCGCAGCAGTTATAGCTACCTGACCAAAACCAAGGTTTACAGTAATTGCGTTAGAATATACCGGAGCGAATTCGGGAATGGTAACTTCCAGTTTATAAATTCCGTTTTGAGACGAATCGTTAAGCGATAAGATTGCCAATACTGCACCCGGCACAGGCACATTGTCTTTGTACCACTGGTATGTATAGCCCAGGTTGGCAGCGTTTATATTTCCAGCAGGAGTTATTGCTATTAATCCTGTTACATTTAATGTTACTGCGGCACTCGTACAGGCAGTGTAACCTGCATCTGCGGCAATTGTCAACTGGAAACCTGTTGGATAGTTTAGTGTAAACAGTTTTTCTGAAGTAACAGCACAGCCCGATGTTTGGGTTACCACTACTTTATATTCTCCTGCTTGCGTTGCTGTAAGCGTTGCCGATGTTTCAGCTATAAGCACATTGTTTCTGTACCATGCATATTGTGGTGCAACAGCATCTGTAGTAACGGTAAGCGTTTTAGTTTGCCCCGGAAGGATAACATCTGTAGAAGGGTTACTGCTGTTGATTACAATAGTAGCATTTTGTATCTGAAGCGTATTGGATTGCGATGTACATGTACCTGCTGTTACTACAAGGTAATAGTCAGCCGCATCGCCTGTAATTAATGTCGATGCTGTTTCGCCTGGCAGTTGTACACCGTTTTTATACCATTGGTAGGTATAACCAGTTCCTGTAAGGCTTGATGAAAGAACAATTGTTGATCCTTCGCAAAGCACACCGCTTTTTGAAATGGTTACTAATCCTGCCGGATTGGCGATATTAACCGCTACCACATTAGAGATAACCGGACTAAAATCGGGTATTGAAACAGCAACCATATATTCGCCATTTTGCGTAGCATCTGCAATAACCAATGATGATGCTACAGCACCTGCAACCGCAGTTCCGTTTTTAAACCATTGATAAGTGTAGCCAAGGGTAGAAGCATCTACATTGCCGTTTGCCGTTTGCGCAGTAAAGCTTGTTATGCTTAACGTTGCCGTTGTACTTGTACATGCAGTATACCCTGCATTAGTTGCAATAGTAAGCGTAAACCCTGTTGGATAGTTAAGTGTAAATAATTTTTCTGAAGTAACAGCACAACCCGATGTCTGGATTACTATTACTTTATATTCACCATTTTGTGTAGCTGCAAGTGTTGCCGATGTTTCTGTTAAAAGCACATTATTTCTGTACCATGCATATTGCGGTGCAACAGCATCTGTAGTAACGGTAAGCGTTTTAGTTTGCCCCGGAAGGATAACATCTGTAGAAGGATTACTGCTGTTGATTACAATAGCAGCATTTTGTATCTGAAGCGTATTGGATTGCGATGTACATGTGCCTGCTGTTACTATAAGGTAATAATCAGCCGCATCGCCTGTAGTTAATGTCGATGCTGTTTCACCTGCCAGTTGTACACCGTTTTTATACCATTGGTAGGTATAACCGACTCCTGTAAGACTTGATGATAGAACAATCGTTGATCCTTCGCAAAGCACACCGCTTTTGGAAATGGATACCGATCCTGCCGGAATAGCGATATTAACCGCTACCGTATTAGAGCTAACCGGACTGAAGTCTGGTATTGAAACAGCAACCGTATATTCGCCGTTTTGCGCAGCATCTGCAATAACCAATGATGATGCGACAGCACCTGGAACTGCAGTTCCGTTTTTAAACCATTGATAAGTGTAGCCTAGCGTAGAAGCATCTACATTGCCATTTGCCGTTTGCGCAGTAAAGCTTGTTATGCTTAACGTTGCCGTTGTACTTGTACATGCAGTATATCCTGTATTCGTAGCAATGGTAACTGTAAATCCTGTTGGGTAGGTAAGTGTAAATATCTTTTCGGCAGTAGCGGCACATCCTGCACCCTGAGTAACCACTACCCTGTATTCGCCGTCTGTTGTTGCGCTAAGCGTTGCATTTGTTTCACCCGTTACAACTGCACCATTTTTGTACCATACATACTGTGCCGAAACAGCATCGGTAGTAACACTTAGTGTTTTAGTCTGACCCGGAAGTATAACATCTGTAGCAGGGTTTGTAGTGCTTACCGTAATAGCCGCAACCTGCAACTGTATGCTGTTAGACTGTTTTGCACAGATTCCTCCGGTTACATTAATGTAATAGCTACCTTGATCTGTAGTTGTAAGTGTAGACGATGTAGCACCTGTAACAGCCACCCCATCTTTGTACCATTGGTAAGCGTAACCCGAACCGTTAATGCTTGCTGTAAGTGTTACCGTACCACCATCGCACAAAGCGGTATTATTGGTAATAACAACATCTTCTACCTCAAGGTTTATAGTTAGACTGTTAGAGGTTACGGTACCAAAATCGGGTACTGTAGCTTCCAGCCTGTAATTTCCGTTTTGCGATGCATCGTTTATCACTAAAGTAGCCGATGTTGCTCCTGCAACCGCTGTGTTATCTTTAAACCATTGGTATTGGTAACCAAGGCCTGAAACGTCTACGCTGCCTGAAATAACTGTAGCTGTAAAGTTGGTAACCGCTAAAGATGCAATAGTGCTGTCGCACGAAATGTAACTGGCATCCGCAGCGACAACAAGGCTAAATGCCGACGGATAAGCCAATGTAAATGTAGCTTCGTTAGCTACTGTACAACCCGATGTTTGTGTTACCACAACTTTATAAGTACCATCCTGCGTTGCTGTAAGCGTTGCCGATGTTTCTGCCAAAAGCACATTGTTTCTGTACCATGCAAACTGCGGCGCTACACCGTTTGTACTTACTGTAACAGTTTTTGGCTGCCCCGGAAGAATAAAATCGTTGGCAGCAGCAGTTACCGTTACGGCAATAGCAGCAGCATCAACAGTTAGCGTATTAGATTGCGCCGTACAGCTTCCTCCTGTTACAACAGCATAGTAAGCACCTTCGGCATCTACCGAAAGCGTTGCGCTTGTTGCTCCCGTTATAACAACTGTATCTTTAAACCACTGATAAGTATAATTTGAATCGGCAGGTGTTGCAGTCAGGCTAACAGTAGCGCCTTCGCAAAGCGTAGTATCGCCATTAATTACAATTGCAGGAAGCGCCAGGTTAACAGCAGTAGTGTTAGATGTTACCGGAGTAAAATAAGGTACGGTTGCTACCAGCTTATACGTTCCGTTATCGGCAGCATTATTTATAGTAAGTGTTGCCGATGTTGCTCCCGTAACAGCAACATCGTTTCTATACCATTGGTATTGATATCCTAAGCCTGTAACATCAACAGCACCCGAAGGTGTCTGCGCTGTAAAAGCAGCTATACTTAATGTCGCAGTAGTGCTAACACAAGGTGTAAATCCTGAATTTGTTTCCGTTGTAAGCGTAAAGCCTGTAGGGAAGCTAAGCGTGAAAGTAGTCTCTGCAACAGCATTACATCCAAGAGTTTGCGTTACTACTACTTTATACTCACCATCCTGAGTTGCTGTATACGATGCCGAAGATGCTCCCGAAATAACAACACTGTTTCTGTACCACACATATTCCGGCCCCAGTGCATCGGTAGTTACGGTTAGCGTTTTGTTTTGGCCGGGCAGTAAAACATCGGTAACCGGGTTGGTACTGCTAACCGTTATCTGTTCGATATCAATATGAATGGTGTTTGACTGTGATGTACAGCCACCGCCTGTAACTTTAAGATAGTAGTCTCCTGCATCATCGGCAGCAAGAGTGCCCGAAAGTATTGCAGGAAGCAGGAATCCGTCTTTATACCACTCGTACGTATACTGAGAATTGTTTATGTTTGATGTAAGCGGTGCAATAGCACCTTCGCAGATGCTTGCTGGCCCAGATATTATAACGTTACCCACAGAAAGGTTAACGGTTACCGCATTTGAAGTTACATCACCAAAATCCGGAATGGTAACTGTAAGCGAGTAGCTTCCGTTATCTAAAGGGCTTGTAACATTTAACTGTGGTGTAGTTGCCCCTGCAACCGCAACATTATCTTTATACCACTGATAGCTGTAACCGTAAGAATTATTTAGAATACTTGTAGTTTGGGCTCCTGTTACCACATCAAATTGTGCGATATTTAATGTTGTGGCAGTGCTTACGCACGATTGGTATGCTGCATCTGATTGTATTGCTACATTAAAACTATCCGGATATATGATGTTTACCGATGCTTCTTTGGTAATATTACACGGAACAGCATCATTTACCACCACTTTGTAAGTGCCTTTTTGTGTAGCATTGTAGCTTGCCTGCGTTGCGCCACTAATAGCTGTATTATCCCTGTACCATTGATACGAAGGGTTAATTGCATCTGTAATGGCGGTAAATATTTCGGTTTCTCCGGGAATAACAACCGTGGTAGCAGACGGATCTATATCGAGGTTAAAATCTACCGGTTCAAGCTCAATTTCGTTCGTTTCAAAAACACAGCCACCACCTGTTATTACGAGATGGTAGATTCCTGCTTCGGTAGCCGGATACGTGGGTTGCGAAGCCCCCGCTATTAGTATATTGTCTTTATACCATTTATATACAAAATTACTGTTCTGTACATCGCTGGTGAGTAGTTTAGGGACACCCGGACAGAGATTGCCCGTATTATCATTGGTTGTTATTTGCGGACTGAGTATAGACTGTACCGTTACATTAACAATATTTGAATAGGAGTTAAGTACGCAGCTTCCAAAATTTGTGGTTACGTAGTAACTCCCTGTTTCGGTTACATTTATAGACGAACCTGTCTGACCCGGTATTTCTATATAATCCTTATACCATTTATAGGTAAGGTTCGGGTAATATAACGGCGATGCGGGTGTACCTGTATTATCTATAGCCAGTGTGTAGCCGGTACCCGAACAGATATTTACCTGCCCTACATTATTATTGATAGCATAAGGCTGATTGTGTATTGCATAGTATGCAGGAAATGCTGCACTTTGCGGGCTTGTTTTTGCAGGATTGGTACTTCTTACCCTAAGCCTGTACCCTTCGCCAAATGCATTAGTAGGAACACTAAATGTACCGCTTACTACCGTTGTGGTAGTTGTAGGCAGCGTAGCCACAATTGTTGGGGTAGAAAAACTGCCTGTAGGCCCCGACATTTCTACAATAAACTGATTACCGGGACCAAGGTTTAAAACCGGAGCTACTGAAAAGTTAACTGTGAAGGAATTGAAAGATGAAGAAGCACATGCCCGTGTAAAGCCAAATGTAGGTGTAGAAATATTCACCTGCGAATACGCGCAAACACTGCCGGCAAGCCAAAGCAGAAAGCTAAATATTAAATAAAAAATTTTATTCTTTTTATTCATCTAGGGGAAATGGTGAATGTGCGAATATCAACTTAAAAGAATAAACCTATGTAAACAAATTCTTATCAAAAATTAAATTCGATAAACGGAGATAAAAACACGATAAAACTCAACTTGATATTCATTTTATAACTGAAATTTTTACAAAATTTTAGATTTTAATTAACAATACAGATTTTTCAAAATGTTACAAAAGCAACAAATTGTTACATAAATATGTTAATTAAGAACTAATTTACGTCAAAATAACAGTTGCGGTTTTATGCATAATAGCTAAAAATTTGTTAAAATATCTATTTTATAATTAGTCGGACACCCGTAAAAATACCTGTTTTGATGAAGAATATTCAATAAATTCACAATCGTATAAACGTTAATTTTTTGTATTTGAACGTTTTATATTTCATTTTCATCGACAGCACAACTCTTTTAAAAGTCAAACACTTACACCCCAATACCTACTCTTCTTATTGAAGCAATTGGGATCATATCCAATCAATTTTGAAAGCTGATTCTGACAGATATTCCATTTTTTATCAATATTTAAATTTTAAGAGTCCGTGAAAGCTGCAACTCGCATCTGCATTTTTTATTGTAGGAATAAACAATAGATATGTTAAACAATTCTATATACTAAAATTGAAATAGTAATATTTTAACTATTAAATCAATGTTATAGTACCTAATTATTCACACTGCTACCCCACCCTCACGTTATGACATATAACCTGAAGAAAAGATACACTTAAGCCCGATTTATTTAATATGTATAATTTTAGCACCTTAATATGCTCATTTTCACAAAAATTACGTTTTATAAAATTTTTAACCGCTGTTAATTAATAATTTATATACATTTGCACCCTGATGAATAGAACTGAATTACATATTACTAATATGTCACGGACAAACACCACGGCTCCCAGCCGGATGGTGCGGTAAACTATACCGCTAAAGTTTTCGCCCGAATATTCATTTTTATTTATTTCTTCTGAATTGAAATCACAATCCTTTTTTATTGGAAGTCCTGTATTTACAGGCTTTATATTAATTGCTTCACTTAATATCCTATTCAGTCCCAGACCGTTCCGGCCATAGGGTCTACATCTATTATTTAAACCGGTCCGCCCGGTTTGTATTCCCGTATTTGAACCCATAATTATAATTTTAATACATTTTTGCAATGGATGTATCTATTGTGATAGCCCACGAAGGGCATTACAAATTTGCGCAGCAGATATGCGATACCATGGAGGCATCGGCCATTATAAGAGGCACAGGCATTGCCAAAAGGAGTCCTGACTACATCATAAAAAAGATGGAGCACGGCGACGCTGTTATAGCATTAGTAAACGGCGCATTTGCAGGCTTTTGCTACATAGAGAGCTGGTCGCATGGTAAGTTTGTGGCAAACTCCGGACTTATAGTGCACCCCGATTTTCGAAATCTTGGGCTTGCCAAAAAGATCAAGGAGCGCGTGTTCGACTATTCGCAGGAAAAGTATCCGGGTGCCAAAATATTTGGTATTACCACTGGGCTTGCCGTTATGAAGATTAACAGCGAGCTGGGCTATAAGCCTGTACCCTTTAGCGAATTAACAGACGACCCTACCTTTTGGAACGGCTGCCGTGGCTGCACCAATTTTGATATCCTTGAACGCAAAGAATACAAGATGTGCCTGTGCACCGGCATGCTGTATGATCCTGCAGACAAAAAGCAAAAAGAAGAAAAATACAATTTTAATCAGAAAGTGCTAACCAGGCTTAAAAGCATTAAGCAGGCACTCTTCCTTAAAAAAGAAAAAGCATAATGAAAAAAGTAGTTTTAGCCTACAGCGGAGGCCTTGACACCTCTTACTGCCTTAAATATTTAAAGAACGACCTTGGGTATGAAGTACATACCCTGCTTATAAATACAGGAGGTTTTACTCCCGAAGAACTTACAGCTATAGAAAAAAGAGCCTACGAATTAGGTTCTGCAAAGCATACCAACCTGGATATTATAGATGCGTATTACGAAAAAGCTATTAAGTACTTAGTATTTGGTAATGTGCTTAAGAACAATACATATCCGCTTTCGGTGAGCGCTGAGAGGGTTTTTCAGGCTTTGGAAACCGTTAAGCACGCTAAAAAAGAGGGTGCCGATGCCATTGCACACGGCAGTACCGGAGCAGGTAACGACCAGATTAGGTTTGACCTTGTTTTCCAGACTATTGCTCCGGAAATGCAGATCATTACCCCTATTCGTGACCTTAAGCTTACCCGCCAGCAGGAGGTAGAATACCTTCAGCAAAATGGTGTGGAGTACTCATGGGAAAAAGCGCAGTACTCCATTAACAAAGGCATTTGGGGTACAAGTGTAGGCGGAAAAGAAACCCTTACATCGGATCAGCCGCTCCCGGAAGAAGCCTACCCTTCTCCGTTACAAAAAACAGAGCATGAAAAAGTTACCCTTCATTTTGAAAAAGGTGAGCTTGCAGGCGTTAACGGATCTTTCGAAAAACCATCATTAAACATCCAGAAACTCGAAGAGCTTGCATCGGCATTCGCCATAGGCAGGGATATACATGTGGGCGATACTATTATAGGTATTAAAGGGCGTGTTGGCTTTGAGGCTGCGGCTCCGCTTATCATAATTAAAGCGCACCACCTGCTTGAAAAGCACGTACTTGGCAAATGGCAGCAGTACTGGAAAGAGCAACTGGGCAACTGGTACGGCATGCTTTTTCATGAAGGGCAATACCTTGACCCTGTAATGCGTAACATTGAAACTTTCCTTACAGACTCCCAGAAAACGGTGACAGGTACGGTTACTGTTACCCTGAAACCTTACCATTTCTCGCTTGACGGTATTGAATCGGCTCACGATTTAATGAACACAGGCTTTGGGCAGTATGGTGAAGTAAACAATGCCTGGACGGCAGACGATGCTAAAGGCTTTATTAAAATTGTGGGCAATGCCCAAAATATATATGCTCAGGTAAATCAGGAAAGTTATGATTAAGGCAGGTATAATAGGCGGATCTGGTTATACGGCGGGTGAATTGCTTAGGCTGCTGGCCTACCATCCAAACGTATCTATTGATTTTATATACAGCACAACCAACGCGGATAAGCCCGTAACATCGGTTCATCAGGATTTGCTGGGCGATGTTAACATTAACTTTACCGGAAACGTAAATCCGGATGTTGATGTCGTGTTTTTGTGCTTAGGCCACGGTCAGTCGAAAGCATTTTTAACAGCTAATCCATTCTCGTCAACTACCAGAATAATCGACCTGGGCAATGACTTCAGGCTTGAAAAGGACAGCAATTTTGACGCAAAACAGTTTGTTTACGGACTGCCGGAACTAAATAGAAAAGCTATTACCAAAGCTAAATATATTGCCAACCCCGGATGTTTTGCAACTGCAATTCAGCTGGCATTACTGCCACTGGCGCAAAAGGGCTTGTTGCAGGACACGGTACATATTAATGCAACAACAGGAAGTACGGGCGCAGGTGTTATGCCATCGGCAACATCGCACCACCCGTGGCGAACCAATAATATGTCGCACTACAAGGCATTTGAGCATCAGCATTTGGGAGAGATCGGCGAAAGCCTTACCCAATTGCAATCGGGTTTTGAAGCTGAACTGCTTTTTATCCCCAATCGTGGCGACTTTACCCGTGGCATATTTGCAACGCTGTATACTAAGCTAGAAGCAGATTTTCAGGAAGTTGTAGAATTGTACAACAGCTATTATAAAGATGAGCCATTTGTAAATGTAACAACCGATGCTATAAGCCTGAAACTGGCAGTGCAGACCAACAAATGTTTTATAAGCTTAGAGCAAAAAGGCAGTTACCTGCTGATTACTTCGGTGATTGATAACCTTGTAAAAGGCGCATCGGGGCAGGCAATTGAGAACATGAACCTGATGTTTGGGCTTGATGAGACTACAGGATTGAGACTGAAACCGGCAGGGTTTTAGACATATCTATCACGAAAAGGCCTCACCCCCAGCCCCCTCTCCTCTGAACAGGGCTGGGGTGAGGATAAAAAAAATTTAAGAAAATGAGCAATTTATTCAACGTATATCCAATATATAATATAACCCCGGTAAAAGCACTGGGGGCAAAAGTGTGGGACGATAAAGGACAGGAATACCTTGACTTTTACGGAGGCCACGGCGTTATTTCGGCAGGACATTCGCACCCGGATTATGTAAAAGCAGTAAGCGATCAGGCGGGTAAAATAGGGTTTTATTCTAACTCTATTTACAATCCTGTTCAGGAAGCACTGGCAACAAAGTTATCGCAGCAATCGGGTTACCCTGACTACACGCTATTCCTTTGTAATTCAGGCGCAGAAGCCAATGAAAACGCACTGAAACTGGCATCTTTCCATACCCAGAAAAAGAAAGTGATCGCTTTTAAAAAAGCCTTTCACGGAAGGACATCGGCAGCTGTTGCAGCAACTGATAATCCTTCAATAGTGGCTCCGATAAATGCAGGCCATGAGGTAGTATTTCTTCCACTAAATGATGTTGATGCTTTTGATGCAGAAATTGCAAAAGGCGATGCTTGTACGGTTATTATAGAAGGCATTCAGGGTGTTGGCGGATTGGATGAAGCTACAACAGCCTTCTTTCAGCACATAGAAAAAGCATGCAATGACCATAATGTAGTGCTGATACTGGACGAAATACAGAGCGGTTACGGGCGTTCGGGTAAATTCTTTGCACACCAGCACCATAGTATACAGCCCGATATCATTAGCCTTGCCAAAGGTATGGGTAACGGTTTCCCTATCGGGGGTATTCTTATCTCGCCTAAATTTAAAGCATCACACGGATTGCTGGGTACCACTTTTGGTGGTAATCATCTGGCATCTGCGGCAGCATTATCGGTACTGGAAATTATAGAAAATGAAAACCTTATCGAAAACGTAAACGAGGTAAGCAACTACTTTAGGGAGCTTGCAGGACAGATTCCGCAGGTAAAAAACATCAAAGGACGCGGCCTGATGCTGGGCCTTGAATTTGACTTTGAAGTGGGCGAACTGAGGAAGAAGCTTATTTACGACGAACACATTTTTACAGGCAATGCTTCGCAGAAGAACCTGTTGCGCATACTGCCGCCACTGTCTATAACCAAAGGAGATGTAGATGTGTTTTTTGCAGGGTTGAAGAAAGCGCTTGAGGCTGTATCTGAAGATGCAATTTCTGCAATATCTTGAAAACCTTGTAGGTTGTAAACCGTTGATTTTAAATTTAAAAACAATGAAAAAATTCACTTCTGTTGATGATATTCAGGATCTTGAAAGTCTGGTAGCATTAGCAAAAACAATAAAAGCGGCTCCCTTTGCCCACCCCGAAAAAGGCAAAAACAAAACCCTTGGTTTACTGTTCTTTAACCCTAGTTTAAGAACAAGGCTCAGCACCCAAAAAGCGGCACTTAACCTTGGAATGAATGCCATTGTAATGAACCTGAATACCGAAGGCTGGTCGCTGGAATTTGAAGATGGTGCTATTATGGATGGTACCAGTGTTGAACACGTTAAAGAGGCAGCGCAAGTAGTTTCGCAATACTGCGATATAATTGCTATCCGTAGCTTTCCTACCCTTACAGACAAGGAAAAAGATGAAGAAGAGTACGTTATAGGTGCATTTCTTAAATATGCTTCGGTACCCGTTATAAGCCTTGAAGGCGCTACAGAGCATCCGTTACAGGCTGTAGCTGATGCCCTTACGGTAGAAGAATACAAAACAAAGGCACGCCCTAAAGTAGTGCTTACATGGGCACCGCATCCTAAAGCGTTGCCTCATGCTGTACCGAATTCTTTTGTGAAAGTGATGAAAAAGGCTGATGTAGATTTTGTAATTACACACCCCGAGGGCTATGCGCTAAACCCTGAATTTACTGAGGGTGTTACTATTACACACAATCAGGACGAGGCTTTTGCCAATGCAGATTTTATCTATGCCAAGAACTGGAGCTCGTATGAAGAATACGGTCAGATTTTGAGCAAAGACCCTTCGTGGACAGTAACTACAGAGAAAATGGCACTTACCAACCATGCCAAATTTATGCACTGCCTGCCTGTAAGGAGGAACATGATCGTAACCGATGCCGTGCTGGACAGCGATGCGTCTATAGTGATTCCGCAGGCGAACAACCGTACGTTTGCCACACAGGCAATACTGACCAAAATACTTGACAATGAGCAATAATACACCGCTTACCGTAGTAAAGATTGGTGGCAATGTTATTGACGATGCTGCTGCTCTTGACAGTTTCCTAAAAGATTTTGCAGCTATAGAAGGTGCCAAAATACTGGTACACGGTGGTGGAAAACTCGCCACAAGGACTGCTGAAAGCCTTGGTATTGAAGCCGTTTTTCATGAAGGCCGCAGGATAACCGATGCCCCAATGCTGGAAGTTGCCGTTATGACCTATGCAGGATGGATAAACAAGAGTATTACAGCTAAACTTCAGGCGTTTGGGAGCAATGCTATGGGCTTTACAGGTGCCGATGGTAACCTGATACGCTCTGAAAAAAGGAAGAATGTAGCGGTAGATTTCGGCTACGTTGGCGATGTGGTTTCGGTGGATGCTAAACTATTGGAACTACTTACAGTACTGGGTGTTGTGCCGGTTTTCTGCGCTGTTACCCATGATGGAAACGGGCAACTGCTGAATACAAATGCCGATACTATTGCCAGCGAATTAGCGGTTGCAAGCAGTGAATACTTTGATGTGAAGCTACTGTATTGCTTTGAGAAAAAAGGTGTGTTACTCGACGTAAATGATGCCGATTCAGTCATAAAATCCCTTACTTTTGGGGAATTCAGTATACTGAGGGAACGGGGTGCAATACACAGCGGCATGCTGCCTAAACTGGAAAACTGCTTTAACGCTCTGAATAAAGGGGTTACGCAGATAGGCATTGGCAGTCCGGCTATGATAAACGGCGAAGCCCACACCCTTATTACGCCTTAACCAAAAAACACTATTATGGCCGTTAAAACCATACAGACACTTACCCAGGAAGCCATTGCACTCTTAAAACAGCTAATTGCAACACAGTCTTTTTCATCGGAAGAGGAAGGTACCGGACTGCTTATAGAAGCTTGGTTTTCTGCTAATAACATACCTTTTAAACGGGAAAAGAATAATATTTGGGCTTTTAACAAACAGTACGATGAGGCTTTGCCTACCCTGCTGCTGAACTCTCATCATGATACGGTAAAACCCAATCAGGGCTATACGCTAAACCCACTTGAACCTATCGTAAAAGATGGTAAGCTATTTGGCCTTGGCAGTAACGATGCAGGAGGCTGTTTAGTATCGCTAATTGCCACGTTCACTTACTTTTATGACGCTGAAAACCTGCCATATAACCTTGTTATTGTGGCATCTGCAGAAGAAGAAAGCAGTGGCCCCGACGGACTAAATAGTGTACTAAAACACCTGCCAACACTGGATTGTGCTATAGTAGGCGAACCTACCGAAATGCAATTGGCGATAGCTGAAAAAGGGCTTTTAGTACTTGACGTTATTGTGGAAGGAACTCCGGGGCATGCCGCACATCCAAACGATAACGTATCTATTTACAATGCTTTAGGTGTGGTAGAATGGTTTAGAGATTACCGTTTTGACAAGGTAAGCGATGTATTAGGCCCGATGAAAATGACGGTTACAGGCGTCAATGCCGGCAAGCAGCATAATGTTGTACCCTCAGAATGCCATTTGGTTGTAGACGTGAGGGTTAACGACCGCTACACCAACACCGAAGTACTCGAAATTATACAAAAGGAGCTTGAAGGTAAGGCAACAGTAAAACCGCGATCGCTGCACTTAAACTCCTCATCTATAGATAAAAACCACCCTATTGTACAGGCAGGGATGGCCCTTGGAAGAACTACCTATGGGTCGCCAACATTGTCTGATCAATCGGTGCTGTATTGCCAGTCGCTTAAGCTGGGCCCGGGCAGCTCGCCGAGGTCGCACACAGCAGACGAATTTATTTTTATTAATGAAATTGAAGAAGGAATAGCACTGTATATCAATATACTGGCTACTTTCCTGAAGCAAAATATACCCTCGGAAGCACTGCTATCCGACTTAAAAAATTTACCATGAAACTCTGGGAAAAAGGAATACCTACCGACATAAAAACCGACCTCTTTACTGTAGGCAACGACCGTGAACTCGACCTGCTTTTAGCTGAATATGACGTAGTTGGATCTATGGCTCACGCTAAAATGCTGGCAAAAACCGGACTGCTAACCACCGAAGAAGCACAAGATCTGGTAATGGCCCTTGAAGACATACTGACCGACATTAAAAAAGGCAACTTTTTTATTGAGCAATCCTTTGAGGATGTGCACAGTAAGGTAGAATACCTGCTGATAGAAAAGCTGGGCGATACCGGTAAAAAGATACACACCGCACGTTCGCGAAACGACCAGGTTTTAGTAGATGTGCATCTGTTTTTAAAAGCTGAATTAACAGCTATAAAGCAGCAAACCAACGAGTTATTCGAACTATTACTTGCTAAAGCCGAAGCTACCAAAGACATACTTTTACCGGGTTACACTCATTTTCAGGTGGCAATGCCATCATCTTTCGGAATGTGGTTCTCGGCATATGCCGAAAGCCTTGTAGATGACGTAGTTATGCTAAACGCAGCCCTTTCTGTAGCCGATCAAAACCCATTGGGATCTGCGGCAGGATATGGCAGTTCGTTTCCTATAGACAGGACATTCACAATGCAGGAATTAGGATTCAATACATTGAAATACAACTCGGTAGCAGCACAAATGAGCCGTGGAAAAGCTGAGAAAACGGCTGCTTTCGCTATGGCATCGGTAGCGGGTACATTGTCTAAACTGGCGATGGATATCTGCCTGTATCTGAGTCAGAATTTTGCCTTTATTACTCTGCCACAGCATCTTACAACAGGAAGCAGCATTATGCCGCACAAGAAAAACCCTGATATTTTTGAGCTTATACGAGGTAAATGCAATAAAATTCAGGCATTGCCATACGAAATAACCTTGATAACCAATAATTTACCAAGTGGCTACCACCGCGATTTGCAGTTGCTGAAGGAAGGGTTGTTTCCTGCACTCCAAACTTTGAAATCGTGTCTTGAAATGGCGATTTTCAGCATCAGGGAGATTGAACCCAACCAGAACATACTGGACGACAAAAAGTACGATTACCTATTTACTGTAGATGCACTAAACGAGCTGGTAACCAGCGGAGTACCCTTTAGGGATGCCTATAAAATAGTGGGCGAACAGGTAGAAAATAATTCTTTCCAATCGCCAAAGGCCACTAAACACACCCACGAAGGCAGCATTAACAACCTGTGCCTTAATGAGATAAAAGCAAAAATGGCAGCTGTTTTTAGCAATTAATAGTGCACAATTGGTACATCAAAATGCTTATTTTTGATCCATTTTGGCTAAAACAGGCATTTTTTAAAACACTGAAAAAGTGCACATTATAAATAATGTTGCACTTTTTGTTTTTTAAAAATCCAGGCACCGGATCACTCAACAAACCCGGCACCCGGATTTCAGAAAGTGAAAGTATTAAACTCAAGAAAACTCAATTTTAGTTGCAGGTACCTCATCGTAAATTGTGCTTTAAGGAGGTCGTATTCGGTAGTGAGCAACTGGTTTTTTGATGTGGTAAAAACAATGGCCTCTACCAGCCCACTACTAAATTTTGCCTGCGTGGTCTCAAACGACTTTTGAGCATAAGCTCTTGTTTGTTCTAACTGTAGTGCAAGCACCTCATTCTGCTGTTTTTTAGCCGTTTCCTGCTCGATTGTCTGTCGTAGCTTTATCTTTTCCTGCTCGGTTTCTACGTTACGCTTCTGAAACTCTACTTTTGCCAGCTGAACGTCGCGATGCGTCTTTAATCCATTGAAAATAGGCACTCTAAGCTGTAAACCTATATAATGGTTTTTGTTATCGTTAAGCTGTGTCCAAAACGGGTCTACCATGTTACCCGGCTCATTTAAAGGCAGGTAGTAAAAAGACGAATAGCTGTAAAACGCCGATATCACCGGCAGATAAGCATTCTTTTGTATGGTAATGTCTTTCATAGCAACGTCTGCACTCAATTGTGCCGATTGTATCTTAGGGTAATGCTGTAAAGCATTGGTATACACCTCAGCCGCAGGTTTACCGGCAAGATCTATGCGCTCTATATTGGCAAAGATGATGTTGTCAGGATCTGTATCCTTTACATTCATAAGCTGTAACAATGTAAGCTTTTGGTTGTAAAGCAGTTGTTTGGTTTGCGTTATGCTATTCTCTTCCTGTGCATAACTTACCTGCATGTCGTACAGGTCGCTTTTGGGCTTGCTGCCAATGCTTACTTCCTTGTCTATCCTGTTAAGGTTGAACTTTGCATTTTCAAACCTTCCTAACTGAATCTTCAGTAATTCCTGGCTGTACAGTACATTGAAATAATTTTCCAGTACCGTAAGCTGATATTCGGCAGCAGTGGCCTCTTTATCAGCTTTTACCTTAAGCACTGCGATCTTATTTCTGCGTGCCGTGGTAAAGGTATTAAAGTTGATGATGTTCATATTAGCATCCAGCGATACATTATCGCTTTGTATGTTCCTGCTCACCCTGTTATTGGTCGAAGGATCAATAGTTGACCCGATACTATAACTGTGCGATGCCGATACCCCCACCGTTGGCAGGAACTCCAATAGCGGACTGCGGTGCGTAGTCTCGGCACTCAATATCTCTAACTGGCGCAACTGAAATTCGGGATTGTTTTGCATTCCTGTAGCAATGCACTGCTCAAATGTCCATACTTTCTGCGCCTGCATAAAGCCGGATGATAGTAGTAAAAACAGGAATAGGTCTCGCGATAAAGCCTTCATTTTGGGTAGTATTGTACCTCCGCCTGCAACATCTGCCGCAGGCGTAAAGTAATTATATAGTATGTTTTATTCGTATTTTAAGTAGGCAAGAACATTTACCCGGGTAGCGTACCACGCCCTTGAAAGCACCACCAAAAGTGTTAGCACCATTAGCGAAAGGAAACCAACAAGAAACGGCAGTACAGAAATTGCTATACGGTACGAGAAATTTTCAAGCCATTTATCCAACAGCCACCATGCCGGCGCAAGGCCTATTACAAAACCGATAATGCAGAACAGCACATATTGCCTAGAGAGTGCTGCAAGCAGTACACGTGTTTCGGCACCCAGTGTTTTGCGTATGGCTATTTCTTTCATCCTGCGCTGTATACTGTAAGATGATAAAGCAAACAGCCCGAATAAAGCTATAAGTATTACCACGACATTCAATAGGCCGAAAAGATTGCGCTGGTGAACAAATCCCTGATATGATCTGGCAAAATTTTTATCTACAAAATCGTAGTTAATAGGATAATCAGGATCTACCGAATGCCATAGCGCTGTAATTTCGGCAAGAGCCGGTTCCATATAGGCAGGATCTACCTTTATATATATATTATTGATATTCGCCACCATCCAGTTCATCGTTTTGTAATGGGAAAAGATCATTGGCGGAATAGGGTCTTTCGGACTATTCAGGTGAAAGTCCTTTACAATTCCCACAACCTTAAATTTCTGATCGTCCCAATAGGTGACCGATTTACCTAAAAGATTTTTTTCTCCAAACATCTTCATAGCCGTTTCGTTGACCAAAACCGAATTGATGGTATCTGAAGCAAAGTTGGGAGACAGGTTTCTACCCTGGGTAACCTTTATATTCATCATGTCCATAAGATCAAAGTCGAGTATCATATATTGTAATGAAACTTCTGTTTCCCTATAATTGAAAGAGGTTTGGTACGATCCTCCTCCTCCTATTTTAAAAGTACCGCCAGAGACCTGCTTAACACCTTTAATAGCCTTGATCCTCTCTTTTAGCGATTCATATTTTTGGGCAAGTATCTTTTCAGCACCTTCTCCCCTAACATTAAACACATCCCTGTAACTTACATCTATAACCTGATCGGCTTTAAACCCAAGGTCTTTAGACGACAGGTAATTTACCTGCTGGTTTACAATGTAAGAGCCTACAATAAAGAACGATGCTATACCAAATTGAAATACAAGCATGCCGTTACGCAGCCATATTCCTTTTTTGCTTCTTGAAAAATTACCTTTAAGTACGTTTACAGCTTCAAACTTTGAGACATATATTGCCGGGAAAATTCCTGATAACGCTACTATTACAATAAATACCAGCACAAGCTGCATATAAAACTGGCTACTCTTTATAACCAGTTCTTTACCCAGAAACATATTATAATACGGCAGCGATATTTCTACTATCACCATAGCCAGCAGTATGGCAAACAGGGTGGTAAGCACGGTTTCAAAAACAAACTGCCTTACAATATTGCCTCTAGTGGCACCCAGTATTTTACGTACCCCTACCTCTTTTGCCCTTTTAATAGCATTGGCGGTAGCCAGGTTTACATAATTTACTATAGATATCAGCAATATAAGTAACGATAAGCCCGACATTATAATTAAGAACTGGTAGCTGCCCCTGCCTTCGGGGAAGTCGCCAACGCGGGAGTGCAGCCTTACATCGGCCAATGCTTCCAGGTATATTTTAGTCTTTCCATAACGTTTAATATATTCTTCAGGGGAAATTCCACTCTGCGCAGCACTTACTTTTGTGTTATTATCATAATATAAACGCTCAATTTTTTCCGCTACCGTAACTGCATTTTCGGGACTTTTTAGTTTTACGAACATGGCATAACTAAAACTACCCCAACGCGTTTCGGTTTCTTTTAACTTGGCTTCTATTGCATTGATAACCATATCGGGCATTACAGATGACTTTTCATTAAGCCTGTAAACCCCTTTTACAGTAAGCATTTTATCGCCGGCTTTTACCTGTTCTCCCATAGGGTTTACATCATTAAACAAGCGCTTTGCTGTAGCTTCAGATAATACTATACTTCCCTCGTCCAGGGCAGTTTTAGGGTCACCCTGAACAAATTCAAAAGGGAAAAAGCTGAAGAAGCTTTTTTGCGCATCGGTAACTTTCTGTATAATCTCTTTTTTGCCTTTGTACTCCAAAATTTCACTATTGTACCACGCATTCATATAGCAGTATTCTGTTACTTCAGGTATTGCCCTCAGATGAGGACCTACCGGTACTGCGCTGGCACCCCACATTTTGTTTTCGCCGAGGTCTGCCACCGAATAGAATATTGTATCCTTATCCGGATTCCAGTTATTATAGGCATGTTCATCGTTCCAGTATAGTATAGAAAATACAAGCCCTGCAATACCAAGGCTAAGCCCCAACACGTTTAGTGCCGTAAAGAACTTGTTGTTCTTTACCTGATATAAATATATTTTAAGCCAGTTGTTTATCATGGTTATTCGTATTTAAGGTAAGTAAGTACATCCATCCTGGTAGCATGCCAGGCCCTGCTTATTACAACTATAAGTGTAAGGACCATAAGCACTATAAAACCTGCCAGGAACGGCAGTACCGATATATCTATGCGATAGGTAAAATTTTCCAGCCACTTATCAAGCAGCAGCCATGCGGGAAACAAGGCAATTGCAAACCCTACGATACAGAACACGATATACTGTTTAGAAAGTGCTGTAAGCAGTACGCCTGTTTCCGCACCCAGTGTTTTACGTATGGCTATTTCTTTCATTCTGCGCTGAATGCTGTACGACGACAGGGCAAACAAACCGAACAAGGCTATCAGTATAACTACAATATTCAGCAGGGTAAACAAATTACGCTGGTGTACATAACTCTGGTATGAGCGGGCAAAATACTTATCTACAAAATCGTAGCTAAAAGGATAATCCGGATCTATAGAATGCCATAGGTGTTCCATTTCGGCAAGAGCCGATTCCATATGGGCAGGGTCTACCGTTACATAAATATCGTTAGTATTCTGCATCATCCAGTTCATTGCTTTTTGGTGCGCAAATACCATTGGTGGAATAGGATCCTGCGGATTGTTTAGATGAAAATCTTTTACAACACCCACAACCTTATAGTCATCTTTATCCCATTTAATGAACTTGCCTACAAGCTGTTTGTCGCCAAACATCTTCATTGCCGTTTCGTTTATCAGAACAGAATTGATAGTATCTGAAGCAAAACGGGGGGACAAATCGCGGCCCTGCGTCATTTTTATTTTCATCATGTCCAACAGTCCAAAATCGGTTACCATATATTGCAGCGATACTTCTGCATCGCCATAGGTAAAAGAACTTGAGTGCGATGATCCGCCACCGAGTTTAAAAGTACCGCCGGATACCTGCTGTACCCCTTTTATAGCCAGCAGCCTTTGCTTAACCGAGCTGTATTTTTGGGCAAGCTTTTCCCTGAATTTTTCATCTTTAAAATCGTAGCTGTTTCTATAGGCTATATCTATAACCTGGTCGCCTTTAAAACCTACATCTTTAGCTGCCAGATAGTTTACCTGCTGGTTAACAATATACGAACCGATGATAAAAAACGACGCTATACCAAATTGAAGCACGAGCATGCCATTGCGAAGCCAGATTCCTCTTTTGCTTCGCGAAAAATTGCCTTTAAGTACATTTATAGACTCAAATTTCGAAACATACACCGCAGGCAGTATACCCGAAAGCAGCACTATAACTATAAACACTACGATAAGCTGTATATAAAACTGGCTGCTTTCTATAACCAGTTCTTTACCCAGAAACATATTGTAGTACGGCAACGAAATTTCTACTATAACCATTGCCAGCAGTAAAGCAAACAATGTGGTAAGCACTGTCTCAAACACAAATTGCTTTATGATGTTGCTTTTTGTAGCCCCCAGTATTTTACGTACTCCAACCTCTTTTGCCCTTTTAATGGCGTTGGCTGTGGCAAGGTTAATATAGTTTACGATTGACAATAGCAGTATAAGCAGCGACAACCCCAACATTATCATTAAGAACTGGTAATTGCCCCTGCCTTCGGGCACATCGCGAACACGAGAGTGAAGCCTAAGGTCGGCAAGCGACTCCAGGTGTACCTTAGTATCGCCATATCGATTTATATATTCCTGGGGCGAAATACCATTTTCGGCAGCATATAATTTTGTGGCGTTGTTATAATAAAGCTTTTCAATTTTCTGCTCTACAGCGGCAGCGTCATCGGGGTTTTTAAGTTTTACAAGCATAGCAAAGCTAAAGGCACCCCAGCGCGATTCGTTTTCTTTCAGTTTAGGATCAATGCCGTTAGTAACGATATCCGGCTGAAAAGACGATTTTCCGTCAAGCCTGTATATTCCTTTTACCGTAAGCAATTTTTCGCCATAGCGTACCTGCTCCCCCATTGGATCCTGACTGCCGAAGAGGCGTTTGGCAGTAGTTTCAGACAATGCAATGCTGCCTTCATCTAAAGCTGTTTTGGCATTGCCCTGTATAAATTCAAAAGGAAAAAAGCTAAAAAAATTCTTTTGGGCATCGGTAACTTTGCCTATCATTTCCTTTTTGCCTTTGTATTCTAAAACCGCATTATTGTACCAGGCGTTCATATAACAGTATTCGGTCACTTCGGGTATAGAAGCCAAGTGCGGACCAACAGGTGCTGCACTCGCTCCCCACATTTTATTTTCGCCCATATCTATAACACTGTAAAACACCCTGTCCTTTTCAGGATTCCAGCTATTGTACGCGTGTTCGTCGTTCCAGTATAATATAGAGAACACAAGCCCTGCAATACCCAGGCTAAGCCCCAGCACGTTTAGCGCCGTAAAGAACTTGTTGTTCTTTATCTGATATAAATATATTTTTAGCCAGTTGTTTAGCATCGTTATTCGTATTTAAGGTAAGTAAGTACATCTACCCTTGTCGCTTGGTAGGCTCTTGAAAGTACTACAGCAAGCGTTAAAACCATAAGTACCGTAAATCCAATTATAAACGGAAGTATAGAAATATCAATACGGTAGGCAAAGGTTTCAAGCCACTTGTCCAGCAGCATCCATGCAGGTACAAAAGCAATAAGAAAACCTGTAATGCAAAACACTACATATTGTTTTGAGAGGGCCACTAACAGTACACCGGTATCGGCGCCAAGGGTTTTGCGTATGGCAATTTCTTTCATCCTGCGTTGTATACTGTATGATGACAGGGCAAACAAACCAAACAGTGCAATAAGAATTACCACAACATTAAGCAATGAAAAAAGGTCTTTTTGCTTAACATATTCCTTATAGGTATCGGCAAAATTTTTATTTACAAAAACATATTTAAAAGGATACTGGGTATCAACTTTGGTTGTCCATAGCTGTTCAATACTTGCTATAGTTGCTTCCATATTTTCCGCCTTTACCTTTACGGTGATGCCGTTTACATTTCCAAAAAGCCAATTTATTGTCTTTAGGTGAAAAAAGGCCAATGGCCCTATGGGGCTGCTGATGTTTTCATGATGGAAATCTTTAACCACACCTACTATTTTCAACTTATTGCCATTCCAGTCTATTTCCTTACCAATAGGGTCTTTCTCACCCATTACACGTGTGGCAGCTTCATTAAGAAGTATAGAACTGATCGTATCCGATGAAAACTGAGGCGATAAATTACGGCCCTGTACTACTTTTATTTTCATCATATCCAGCATTTCGAAATCAACGGCCATGTTCTTAGCCATTACATTAGTATCATGATATCCAAAGGTTGTTGAAGAACCCGAGCCACTGCCAAAGAAAAATGTTCCGGCAGATACCTGTTCTACACCTTTAACTTTGCTAAGTTCCTGCTTAACAGTTTCATACTGGCGTATCTGCAGTCCCCTATTCGCCTCCTCACTCAACTCCGGATTATACCTTTGCTGGTTATATAATATTTGCAGTACCTGATCGCCTTTAAAGCCAAGGTCTTTATTGGTTAGGTATTCTATTTGACGATACACTATGTACGATCCGACAATAAAAAAAGACGCTATGGCAAATTGCAGTATAAGCATACCATTACGCAGCCATACCCCACTTTTACTTCGCCCGAAATTGCCTTTAAGCACATTCAGTGTTTCAACGTTAGAGACATAAACCGCCGGAAATATACCCGCCATTACTATTACAACAATAAAAATAAGTATCAGCTGCATATAAAACTGACTGCCCTGTATTGCCAGGTCTTTAACTAGAAAGTCGTTATAATAGGGTAATGAAAGTTCTACAATTACCAGTGCGAGCAGAATTGAAAATAGTGCTGTAAGTACTGTTTCGAAAATAAATTGCAGGATGATGTTGGTTTTTCCTGCACCCAGTATTTTACGAACCCCAACTTCTTTTGCCCTTTTAATAGCATTGGCCGTAGCAAGGTTTATATAGTTTACAATTGATAATATCAGTATCAGCACCGATAAACCAGACATAATAACCAGAAAGCGGTAATTGCCCTTGCCTTCCGGGTTATTACTTGCAATAGAATGCAGTCTGATATCTGAAAGTGATTCAAGAATTGCTAGTGGTGCCTCGCTTCTTTTTATGTAATCTTCTACAGATATACCCTGAGCTAAAGCTTCTTTTTTAGTTTTATTCTCGAATACCAACTTCCTCAGCCCATCCTGAACTGCCTGTTTATTTTTGGGACTTTTGAGTTTTAAGAACAGCCCAAAATTGTAATTGCCCCACTGTTCTATAGTTTCTTTGAGCCGTTTATCCATAGTATTTAACACTACATTTGGCATAAATGACGATTTTCCTGCAAGCCTGTAAACCCCTTGCACAGTAAACGTATCACCGCTACCAAAGGTTACGGTTTTACCCATAGCATCTGTATCTCCAAATACCAGCTTTGCCATTTCTTCAGATATTGCGATCGTATTTGGAGTAATAGCTTTAGTGCCACTACCCTTTATAAATTCAAAAGGAAAAAAAGAAAAAAAGTTATTTTGGGCACTTATAAGTTTAGTTGCCAAATGTTTCTTTCCATCATAGACGATTACATCTTCATTATACCAGTCATTAACATAACAGTAGTCAACTACATCGGGCAGCCCTGCTTTTGCAGCAGATCCTAAAGGTGCCACGTTCGATGTCCATATCACCCCGCTCCCCATATCATTTATTACCTGAACAACAGTATCCTTATTAGGGTTCAATTGGTTGTACGACTGTTCGTCGTTCCAGTACAATATAGAGAACATAAGCCCTGCAATACCAAGGCTAAGCCCCAGCACGTTTAGCGCCGTAAAGAACTTGTTGTTCTTTATCTGATATAAATATATTTTTAGCCAGTTCTTTAGCATCACTATTCGTATTTAAGGTAAGTAAGTACATCTACCCTTGTAGCCTGGTAGGCTCTTGAAAGTACAACAGCAAGCGTTAAAACCATAAGTACCGTAAATCCAATTATAAAAGGAAGTATAGAAATATCAATACGGTAGGCAAAGGTTTCAAGCCACTTATCCAGAAGCATCCATGCCGGTACAAAAGCAATAAGAAAACCTGTAATGCAAAACACTACATATTGTTTTGAGAGGGCCACCAACAGCACACCGGTATCGGCGCCAAGAGTTTTGCGTATGGCAATTTCTTTCATCCTGCGTTGTATACTGTACGATGACAAGGCAAACAAACCAAACAGTGCAATAAGAATTACCACAACATTAAGCAACGAAAACAAGTCCTTTTGTTTTACATACGCCTTGTAGGTGTTCGCAAAATTGGCATTTACAAAAGAATAGTCAAACGGGTAGTCGGTATCTATTTTGGTAGTCCATAATTTTTCCAGCCCGGCGAGGGTCTGTTCAATGTTTTCGGCCTTTACTTTTATGGTTATACCGTTTACATTGCCAAACATCCAGTCGATGGTCTTAAAATGAAAAAACGTCATCGGCGGAATTGGCTCATTAATGTTCTGAAAGTGAAAATCTTTAACCACACCTACTATTTTCAACTTTTCATCATTCCAGTTTATTTCTTTGCCAATAGGGTCTTTTTCGCCCATCATTCTAACGGCCGTTTCATTAACCAATACAGAATTAATAGTATCTGATGACAAAGCAGGCGATAGATTACGACCCTTAACAACTTTTATCTTTAGCATATTTAGCATTTCAAAATCTACTGCCATATTCTTAGCCTGCACATTAACTGTTTCGCGATAGCTAAAGTTAGACGACGAACTTGCCTCACTGCCAAATGTAAACGCCCCTGCAGAGACTTCCTCTACACCCTCTATTTTTCGAACCTCCTGCTTAACGGTTTCATAGCGCTGCATCATAACCGGTGTCCAGTCCCTTTTACTCCAGTCGTAATTGGGCTGCCTGTATTGCACCTGTATAACCTGGTCGCCTGTAAAGCCAAGGTCTTTATTGGTTAGGTATTCTATTTGGCGGTATACTATATACGATCCTACAATAAAAAAAGACGCTATGGCAAATTGCAGTATAAGCATACCATTACGCAGCCATACCCCGCTTTTACTTCGCCCGAAATTACCTTTAAGCACATTCAGCGTTTCGAAATTGGAAACATACACCGCCGGAAATATACCCGACATCACAATAACCACTATAAAAATGGCTATCAGCTGCATGTAAAACTGACTGCCGTGTATGGCGAGTTCTTTGCCCAAAAAGTCATTATAGTACGGTAACGAAAGCTCTACTATTACCAAGGCCAACAGAATTGCAAATAAGGTTGTAAGTATCGTTTCAAAAATAAACTGCCTTATAATATTGCCTTTTCCTGCGCCTAAAATTTTACGCACCCCAACTTCTTTTGCCCTTTTAACCGCATTTGCAGTAGCTAGGTTTACATAGTTTACAATAGATAGTATAAGCACCAGTACAGATAATCCTGCCATAATAAGCAGGAAACGGTAGTTACCTTTCCCTTCCGGGCTGCCATGCGCTACAGAATGCAGCCTGATATCTTTAAGCGCTTCAAGGTACACCATGGTTTCGCCATGTTTTTTTACGTACTCTTCTGGTGTAAGTCCTTCTTCTTTAGCATTTGCTTTTGTCCTGTTCTCAAAGTATATTTTTCTTATTCCTGCTTCTACTGCTTTTGATTTAGCAGGGTCTTTAAGTTTTAGGAATAACCCAAAACTATAGTTGCCCCATTGGTCTTTATTATCCTTTAACCTGCTGTCTATGCCGTTAAATACCATGTTAGGTTCAAACGACGATTTTTGGTTTAGCCTGTATACTCCCTTTACCGAAAATACACCACCGTTGGCAAACTTTATGGTCTTGTTCATCGGGTCGGCATCGCCAAACAGCAGCTTAGCCGCTGCTTCAGATATTGCAACAGAATTTGGCGTGACCGAAGTAGCAGCACTTCCTTTTACAAACTCAAAAGGAAAGAAAGAAAAAAAGTTGTTTTGTGCACTTATAAGCTTGCTGACAACCTGACCTTTTCCGTTATAACTTACTACGTTTTCATGGTACCAGTCGTCCATATAACAATAGTCGGCAACCTCCGGAAGCAGTGTCTTTGCCAGTTCTCCTGTTTGCGCAATGTTGGTTGCCCATACATTACCGTTCCCTAAATCGTTTATCACCTGAAAGGTATTGTCTTTATTAGGGTTCCATTGATTGTACGACTGCTCGTCGTTCCAGTACAATATGGCAAATACCAGCCCGGCAATACCAAGGCTAAGCCCAAGCACATTTAGCGCCGTAAAGAACTTGTTGTTCTTTATCTGATATAAATATATTTTTAGCCAGTTCTTTAACATGTAATTTGTGGATTTGGTTATCCATGATTTGATTGATGATGATTGATTTGTTGACGGTTGTCAGTTTTCAGTTGATGGTTGTCGGAACTCACTCTGATGAAGGCCTTCAGCCAATATCTGATCTGACAACCATCAACCGATAACCAAAAACTATTTATGCCTCATTCGTTACAAAAACATCGGTATTCCTGCTGTTTTTTCTTTCGCTAAGCACCATACCGTCTTTCATTATTATGGTTTTCTGCGAGAACGATGCATCATATTCAGAGTGGGTTACCATAAGTATGGTTGCCCCTGCTGCATGCAGGTCGGTAAGTAGTTCCATCACCTCATTACCGTTTTTACTGTCAAGGTTTCCTGTAGGCTCATCGGCAAGTATAATTTTTGGGTCGTTAACCAATGCTCTTGCTACGGCAGCCCTTTGCTGCTGACCTCCCGAAAGCTGCTGCGGAAAATGTTTCAGCCTGTGCGAAATGGCAAGCCTTTCTGCAATAGCTTCCACTTTTTTCTTTCTTTCGCCAGATGGTACATTGTTATAAATCAGGGGTAGTTCTATATTGTCGTAAACCGAAAGCTCGTCGATAAGGTTAAAGTTCTGGAATACAAAGCCTACGTTTTCTTTTCTCATTTTCGACTTTTCGCTTTCGCTGAGTCCGTTTATTTCTTTACCCAACAGCTGATAGCTTCCGCCCGATGCGCTATCCAGCATACCAACAATATTTAAAAGGGTCGATTTTCCACAGCCCGAAGCGCCCATTATGGTTACGAATTCACCCTGTTTTACCTCAAGCGAAACATCGTTAAGTGCTTTGGTCTCTACTTCTTCTGTTCTGAATACTTTCGAAAGGTTTTTAATATGTATCATACTATTGATTTTTGGCTGCTGCCTGCCGGAGTTGATTACGCTCCGTACACACAGCTTGGTTAATGATTGTTTTTTCTGATTTTTTTGATTGATGACTGAACTCTTCCGCTGTTATTTACTCAAACCCCACTTACATTTATACGAGCCGCTGGTTTGCTTTCCTGTAAATTTAATTTTATACTCTTTGCCTGCCGCAAGGGTAATTATTTCAGTGTCCTTTTTGTTTTCATTAAAAGTGTGTTCTAACAATGTGTTACCATCGGTGTCGGTTACTTCCATTTCCAATTTACCTTCTTTTACTACAATATCGTAGGCAAGGCTAATGTTGGCAGCCTTAACGGGAGTAAGCGTAAAGTATACCTGCCCCGTAAACTCTTTGTATGTTGCATCGCTATAGGTATCGGTATGATGGTTTGTCCATTGTTTATCTTTTACAGGCTGTATAAAATGCAGCCCTGTAGCCTTGAGTACCCCCTCCTGCGCTGCCATTTTTACTATTGACATAACTATGACAATAAATAATAAAACTAACTTCTTCATAATTCTTATTCGTTTGTTATATTTAAAACTTCTACTTTTTCATAATCTTTATATGATGATGTAACCACCTTTTCGCCAGGTTTAAGCCCTTCGGTAACCTCATAATACAGCGGATTTTCGCGCCCCGTTTTAATAGCCCGCTTTTCTGCCTTATCGCCATTTACCACAAAGATCCAACGCCCGGCAGTCACATCAAAAAAGCTTCCTTTAGGCAATACGGTAGTCTTAGATTTTTCAGAAAGTATAAGCCTTACTCCAAAGCTAAGCCCCTGCTTAACATCGGGCAATACTTTGCCAATAAAGTTAAGCTCTACAATAAAGCGGCCGCCCTTAATTTCCGGTATAACCTTCATTACCTCAACATCCAGCGTTTCGCCTTTAAAGTCTACCTTTCCTTTTTGCCCTACGCCTACACGCTCCAGGTAAAACTCATCAACATCTGCCATAAGCTTATACCCTTTCATAACGTCTATCTTACCTATGCTTTCGCCTGCAATATAGTTTTTACCTAGCACCGGCTCAAACGATGTTAACCTTCCTGCCATTGGCGCGGTAACCAAAAAGTTCTTTTTGTTGGTACGCAGTATGCCAAGGCTTTTGTACATTATCGCCTGCGACTGGCTCATCTGGCCTATCTGCATCAGGTTGGCCTGTTTTTCTTTCTGTATACTTTGCTGGATTATATTCTTACGCTCCTTTTGGAACCTGAAATTCTCCTTTGTCTTTTCCCACTCGTTTTTAGAAAGTATCTCTTCCTTAAACAACTTCTCATTAAGGTCATACAGGTTTTTGGCATCCTGATAGTCATGGTCTATTGCAACCAGGTCTTTTGCCATATTAAGTTCCTGGTTTCTTAAATCCAGCTTGGCTTTGTTCAGGTTATTTATCTGCTCTATTATAGATGTCTCCTGCGTAACATAGCCCAGTTCGGTATTTGGGTTGTACAGTCTTGCCAACGGCTGCCCTTTGGTAACCATATCGCCGTTAGATACAAATATCTCCTGAATCGATCCTCCTTCAATAACATTTAGCAGCATCGCGTTTAGCGGCTCTACCTTTGCCTGAAATACAATAAAGTCTTCAAAATAATTATCCTCCACCGCCTTAATTGCAATCTCACTCTTTTTAACGGTTAGTCCTCTTTTTTTGGTTACCGATGCATACACAAAATAGCCTGCCAATAAAAAAGCGGGCAGCGCCATGAGCAGATACTTATTTTTTCTATTTTTACGGGTAACGATAGTGTCCATTTCAGCTTATTTATCTTACAGTAATGCAATTTTGTGCCACAATTTTAAAACCAACAATTTGCTGAAATTGAACAACTTATAAATTCACTTTACTTTGCAAGTGTCCGATAATGAACACCTTTTGTCCGAAAACGTACAGTACATGAAAAAAACACAGGCCAATATTTTAGTAATAGACGATCAGGAAGATATACTCTTTGCCTCTAAAATGGTTTTAAAGAAGCATTTTGAGACCATTTATACCCTGAGCGACCCTAAAAAAATACTCGCAACCCTGGCAGGACACCCCATAGATGTGGTGCTTTTGGATATGAACTACCGTATAGGTTTTGAAGACGGCCGCGAAGGTATTTATGCCCTTAAAGAGATAAAAACCTTTTCGCCACAAACCACAGTAATTTTAATGACAGCCTTTGGCAAAGTAGAAACTGCTGTAGAAGGGCTAAAGCTCGGCGCTTTTGATTATATACTGAAACCGTGGGATAACGAAAAGTTGCTGTTCGTGGTAAAGTCGGCAGTAGAAGAAAGCCGCAAAGAGCGTAAAAAAGAAGCGCGCCTGCCTAAAAAGGAAGCTTTTTTTGTGGGCGATTCGCCTGCCATAAAACGCGCGTATTCGCTTGCCGAAAAAGTAGCAAAAACCGATGCTAACGTACTTATACTTGGCGAGAACGGCACAGGTAAATATGTAATGGCAAATTACATTCACCAAAATTCTAACCGTGCTGCGCAGCCTTTTATGCATGTAGACCTGGGGTCGCTTAGCGACACCATTTTTGAGAGCGAATTGTTCGGTTATGCCAAAGGTGCTTTTACCGATGCCAAACTGGATACCCCTGGACGTTTTGAACTTTCCAACAACGGAACTATTTTTCTTGACGAAATTGGCAACGTTCCAATTCACCTTCAATCGAAGCTCTTGCAGGTGATACAAAACAAATCGGTTACCCGATTAGGCGAGGCCAAAGCACGACCGCTTAACGTACGCATTATTACGGCTACCAATATCGACCTGAAGCAGGAAGCTGCACTTAAAAATTTCAGAGAAGATTTATACTACCGTATCAACACTATGGAAATTACCCTTCCGCCACTTCGCGAACGTCGTGAAGACCTTGTCCCACTGGCAGAATTTTTACTGGAAAAGATTGCCGGTAAATACGAACGTGACAGCATTTCTTTTGATGCCGATGCATTACAAAAAATGGCACTGCACTCCTGGAATGGTAACATCCGCGAGATGGAAAACCGTATAGAGCGTGCCGTTATACTTTGCGAAAACAACACTATTACTGCAAGCGACCTCGACCTAACACACGTTACTGCTGTATCTGCAAAAGAAGAGGCACAACTTTCTGACATTGAAAAGGCAACCATAGAAAAAGCACTGCAAAAACATAGCTTCAACATTAGTAAAACCGCCGAAGAGCTCGGACTATCACGCGCTGCATTATATAGAAGGATGGAAAAACACGAAATTGGCAACCACTAAATGAAACAACTACAACTCTACCAACTGCTCTTCCTGCGCATTGTGCTAATTATAATAGCCGTGGGCAGTGGCTTTCTGCTGTTGCAAAAAGATTTGGTATATACCGCTTCCTTCATCTTTTTGGTGTTCATGCTATTATTGTTCGAGCTGTTCGCCTTCATCCGTAACTCATTCCTTTTTTATGACAAAACCATAAGTGCCATTCTAAACAACGATTTTTCTGCCGATTTCTCAAGGCTGAGTTCTTTCGAAAATTACCAGAATCTTTTCAGGCTCTATGACAGGCTCAAAAATATGCAGAATGAACAGGTATCTAAAGACATCGTGTACCGCTCTATCCTGAACAACATAGAGACCGGGGTACTTATACTGGAAAAAAAGGAAACCGACTGGGGCATCTTTTTAATGAATGATTACTTTTCTGAGCATTTTACTGTTCCTAAAGTTTCAAAGTGGAGCTACCTGCGCAACCAGATTCCGGCACTATGCTCTATTATAGAGGAGCGCGATTTTAGCGATATGCGTACCTCAGTACAGGTGCGTGTTGGCAATACAGACAGCCAGACTTTTATGCTGCAAACCTCTAAAACGAAAACATACGATACCGATTATTATATTATCCTTTTAGATTCTATACAGAAAGTAATTGCCAAAAAAGAGAAGGAAGCCTGGATTAACCTGATGAAAGTAATTTCGCATGAGCTGATGAATTCCATTACCCCTATACGATCGCTGGCGCAGAATATGGAGGAGATCGTGGCACAGGATGACCTTTCTAAAGACGATCTTAACGACATTAAGGAAAGTGTATCTGCCATGATACACCGCAGCGACCATCTTCAAAACTTTATAGACAGCTACCGAAAGCTTGCCATGCTGCCATCGCCCAATAAAGAGGTGCTGAACCTTGAAACAACGATGAATGGCGTGCTTAAAATTATGGCACCGTTGTTTAAAAATGCCGGGGTTACCATACATAATACCATAGGCTTTAACCGCCGATTTATGGCTGATGCGCTGCAACTGGAACAGGTGCTTATTAATCTTTTCACCAACAGTATTTATGCACTTGAAGGGCTGTCTGAGAAAGAGATCACCGTTACTGCCGAGTTTAGAAACGGGCGTATTTTTATTACTATTACTGATACCGGAAGCGGCATAGACCCTGCCATTGAAGACAAAATATTCCTGCCATTTTTCACCACCCGTAAAGAAGGCGCAGGTATTGGACTTACCCTCTCTAAAAATATTATTGAAGCCCACGGTGGTTACCTTACCTATCAAAGCGAAGGTAACGTTACACGATTTACTATTTGCTTGATTGAGTAAAGTTTTAGCTACGCGTGTCGCTCGCGCCAGCCTGATAAAGTGTTCTTTTGATGGAACGCGAATGACGCGGATCTGAGCGAATTTCCACGGATCTAGCTTCCTGTGCTAGCGCGAGCGTCACGCTTGTGCTAAACATGACGCTCGCCCCGGCACCCCGGCATAAAAAAAGAGGCCACGCAAATGCGTGGCCTCTCACTTTCAAAAAACTATCCTAAACTAAAACTACTACTTTCTTTTCATTAGTTTGTAAGAGCCTGTTTTCTCGCCCGCATGTACGCGGATGATAAATACCTGTTCTCCTTCAACGCCTGAAAGGTTGATGTCAATTTTCTGGGTTGCTCCGGCAGATTGTCCTTTAGCCTCGGTAAGTTTCCTTCCAAGAAGGTCAAATACCTCAACATAAACATTCTCTCCGGCTGCATCGCCATTTACCTCTATAGTAAACTTACCATCTGTAGGGTTAGGGTAAAGGCTTACCATATTTTTAAGCGGATTCTCATCCAGTCCAACAGTTTCGCTTACAAGGATGTAATCTACTTTCTCTGCTGCTGTACTTGTACCTGCCACGTTACCTGTAGTAAGGCTTACGTTATAAGTACCCGGTTCAGCATAAGTAACTGTTGGTTCTTTATCTGTAGATGTTGCAGGGTTACCACCTTCAAAAGCCCATGCCCATGTTGTAGGCTTGTTGGTACTTAAGTCGGTAAACGTTACCGTTTCGCCTGGTTTTACTGTTGTAACATTCGCTGTAAAGTCTGCCACCGGCGTGTGTGCTCCAAGATCCTGATCTAATGAGAACACTACCGACGCCGACTTGTTAAACGCTACATTACCAAAGGTTGCATCCTGTTGGTCAGGATTGTTACCGCTTGGGTGCTGTACAGAGAAGAATCCGTATTTAAAGTCTGGTGTAAAGGTTAAACCTGTTGGCTCTGAACCTGCAGGCATAGACGCGAATAATTTAATATTCGGGTTGCTTTGCGTGTGGTCAGGACGAATTACCCAGATATAATTTAATCCACCATCCTGAAGTACCCAAAGGTTACCTTTGTTGTCAAACGTAAGGTTGTCGTTACCATCTCTCCAGTCTTCGGTTACAGTACCGTTAGCTGTTTCAATATCGTAACTTCTTCCACCCGCAAAAGTTTCGAATTCAGAGAATGTTTCTCCGTCATCTTTAAACCTGTATACACGGTTAAGACCTTTACACGTAAAGTAGATCTTACCATCAAGCGGGCTTATCTCACAGTCTTCAACACCATTAAAACGTGTACCGCCTAAGTTAGCAGCCAGATTGGTAATATTGTTACGGTCTGCCTGTGTAGCATTAGGCACCTGTACCCATGTACCAATAGCAGAACTTGGCTCATCGTTAGATAGTTCAAGATCAAGCTTCAATACATATACTTTACCCGAAGTAAGGTTACCTGGTGTATCGGCTACAAATTTGTATACACAGTGTGTACCTCCGTCTTCACCATAGTATGCTGTTTTCTGGTCGGCAGCAATCACTACGTTCTCGTGGTTCATTCTACCCATAGCCCACAGTTTTTCCTGTTTGCCATTACCGTAATCTTTAACCTTAGCAGTTGCAGGGTCTATTTCTACAAGCCATCCAAGATCCTGGTAACCGTCGCCGTTAGCGTCGCCACCTGCAGTATCTTCTTCAGCTGTAATTACAGTTCCCCAAGGTGTAATACCTCCTGAACAGTTTCTTGACGTGCTTACAAGGTCATTATTGTAAAGGTCTACAGCCTGAGAGCTGTCTACCGTCCAAAGGTTTGTGTCTTCGTTTAAATGAAGGTTAAGCATAGATACACCACCCGGTCCGTTTTCCTGGTTAACAGAAAGGTATCCGTTAGTGCTGCTACCCGCTTTCGGTATATAAGCTGTATAATCGTGGTTACCCGGTACATTACCGCCACCAATTGTATACTGCTCTCCTTCTTTAAATATCTGCTGGAAACGGTGGTCTTCAGCGATAATTAAGCGGTTTTGCTGTGCTGTAGGCGCAATAGATGTAAAGCAGCCAATGTGTGGCGCATCACACTCAATACTTAAGTCCTGAGTATTTTTAACATACATATCGAAACCTATGTCAGAGCTTGACTGGTCACGGTTGTGAATCTCAACCGATATCCTGTTTACACCATCAACAAATGCTGCTTTTGGCACAAAGTGTATCTGGTATCTTTTCTCATCGGCACCATCTACAGTGTTTACAGAATGTGTAAGGTAATCTATAGCTCCCGCAGGCATATTGTCGCGGATAACCTCAACGCCATTTACATAAACAACAGCACCATCGTCTCTACGGATACCAAACTCTACCGTATCAGTAAGGTCTGCAGCAGTTAACTGCACATCTCTTGAGAAGTATGACGTAATGTATTTGTTACCTGAATCCGGTCCGAAAGAAAGTACCGTTTTCATAGGGTCGCCATAACCAAGTGGTGCCGTTCCTTTGCTCCATGATGTATTATCAAAAGCAGTAGTGTTCCATGTTGTGCCCTGGTTTGTTCCGTTATCAAGGTACGTCCAGTCACTTCCTTTTGGCAGTGGGAAAGCCGCTGCAGGTAATGGAGGAAGCTCAAAGTCTACCGTCATATCAAAACCAAGGTCAGAACTGTTTGCAGCAGCCTGGTGAAGCTCAACCGCAATTACGTTCTCTCCTGTTTGCAGCAGGTTAGCCGTTTCAAATTCGTAGAATGTAGTTTCAGCAGCATCGTTTACAGCAGCAAGCGCAACGGTAGCCGAAGTGATATCACCCTGAGGCATATTATCCCTGAATGCTTCTACACCATTTACATATACTACAACACCATCGTCTCTAAGTACCTTAAATTTAAGGTTGCCTATTGCCGCAGCATCTTCTACATTGAAGGTATGCCTTAAGTAAGTCGTTATGTGTTTGTTCTGAGCATTGTCTCCATAGCTAAGGGTAGTATTCTGGTTCGGGTCTCCGTAACCTAATACACCATTGCCAAAGAACCATTCGGTATCGTCATATTCGTTAGCCCTCCATTCGGTACCAAGGTTAGCACCGCTGTCGTTATATTTCCAGATGCTTTGAGCAGCAATAGGGAAAGTACCAACAGGATATTCCGGCTTGTTTTTCCAGGCAAGGTACACAGGTGTACCGTCAATAGCCATTTCAGAGAAAGTAACAATGTTACCTAACTTAGTACCTGTAGCTGCAATTTCTATCGCTTCGGCAGGATTGCCTTTTAGTAAGAAATATTGCTGAGCAATAAGCTGAACATCGTTAAGGTTTGTGAATATCTTAGAAAGGTCTGCTTTTGGCGAACCGTTCTCTATATATAGCGTAGCCATTTTCCATGGTGTGCTAAGGTATAATGTATCGTTAACCGTTTCGTTAAGTACATGAAGCACTTCGCCACCGGCTTGTTTACCAATAACAACATTGCTGTCTACATTATCAATAACATCAGCAAGGTAAAGACCATTCCTGTTGTCGTTTTTAAGGCTCCAATTACCCGCAACTTTATTACGGAAAGGCGCTTCTATATTACGTACTGGGTCTGTTGCAGGAATAATCGATGCATTAGTGTAAGCTACCTCAACCTGTTGCGATCCGCTGTTTACAATGAAACCGTTGTTGTCATGGTTAAAGGTATAGTTGTATGGCAGGTTTGCAGTACCTTCCGGCATGGTAAGGTGCATATCTTCACGAATTTCTTCGATCGTTTTTGCTTTTGTCCATATCCTGAATTCATCTATATTACTACGTGTCGGCGAGTTGTTTGCAACGTTTTTACCAAAAGCAAGGTCGTTTGCATTTGCTGTAAACTGACCCACCGGTGTACTGCTCGCAAGCTCTCCGTTGATGTAGAATTTAAACTCTCCGTTTGGTGTAAATGTAACCGCTGTGTGGTTCCACTCGTTAAGTTTCCAAACGTGTGTAGAGTTTAGCGAGTTCCATCCTCCGGCAGCACCTTTACCTGTAATAGTTTGTAGTGTCTGGTTGTTCAAGAACTCCATTTCCCATCCAAAGTTACCACCTGTAAGGCTTGTAAACCCTACAAGTTTGGTATTGTTACCAGCAGGTTGCGTTAAACGAGCCCAAAGCTCAATAGTAAACGGACCCGAAAGTGCTGCGTTAACACCATCTTTAGGGATTAGCACCGAGTGGTTTGCCTCAAGGTTAAGCGATCCGCCCTGTTGTGCAATTACCGAGTTTACGTCTGTTTTAAACGCAAGGTAATAGTTACCGGCTGTAATTGCTACATCGGCAAAATCAATTAAACCATCTACCGCAACACCTGTTGCAACTGTCTGGTAGTTGCTTAACGGATCTCCTTTTATAAGCATAAACTGCTCTGCAAGATTTTCTATTTGTGTTGGGTTAGCAAATATTTTAGAAAGGTCTGCCTGAAGCGTAGCCGTTTCAAGCCCCATAGTATTAAAGTTCCATCCTCCTTTTACGTACGATGTATCTTCAACAGTACCAAGTGGCAATACAGTACTGTCTGTATTACGGCCTATAACGAGATTAGATGTAAAACTGTCAATATCTGTCTTAACATATAAACCTGTTCTTGTTTCATTCTGAACGCTCCAGTTACCTGTAACCGCAGGGAAAGCAGTATTAAATTCTGCTACCGGGCTTGTACCGTCTATAATCTGTGCGCTTGTATATGCTATTGTTCCGCCTTTAGTACCTGTGTTAGCAATTGTACCATTATTTTCCTGATCGAAAGTAAGGTTGTACACAAGGTTATCGTTAGGCATTTTTATACCATAATGCATCTCAGCTTTAATCTCGTCAGCTGTCTTAACTTTATTCCAGATACGGAACTCATCCATTTTAGAAAGCGTCTGACCATTGTAGTTGATGCTTCTTCCCAAAGCAAAATTCCAGTTGGTGTTAGGTGCAAAAGCAGTATACGCGCTTTTAGCTTTAAGATCTCCGTTAAGATAAAGTTTAATAGAATCGCCCGGTTTAGCCGTAACAGTTACATAGTTCCACTCGCCAATAGTAAGCGGAGTACCAGAGTTTATACTGTTCCAGTTAGGTGTGTTAGTACCAAATACCGCAGATATTGAATTATTATCCGGCATTTCAAGTGTTAAACCTGTAGTGTTGTTGTTTACCCTTCCGTGGCTAGATACAAGCGGAGTATTATTACCCGGATCCTGAGACATATTTACCCAGAATTCCATTGTAAACTCACCGCCTAATGTAGGGTTGATATCAGCATGAGGTATCTCTACAATGTGACCTCCTGTTAATGATAACGAACCACCTCTGCCCTGGCTGAATGTTTCAATATTCCAACCTAAGAAATACTCCCCTTCTGTAAGGTTCGCATTGTGGAAGGTAGCATTCTGTCCGTCGAAGTCACCTTCTGCAACAGTAAGGTACGATGTACCAGATTCTTTTTTAAGCAACAGGTATTTACCTGCTACATTGCTTATAGAGTCATATTTAACCAATGCCTCGGCAAGGTTAACTTTTACTGTAGCAAACGGGTTGCTTACAGGGTCTATCTTCCAGCCTCCTTTAAGGTAAGAAAGCGTAGTGCTGCCCGGTACTGCTGCAACAGCAGTATCGTTGTTTTTACCAATAACCACGTTGCTTGCGTAGTTGGTAATATTATCAGGAAGGCTTAAACCAGCCACATTTACTGTGTTGTTTTTGCTCCATTTACCTTTTACAACACTTTGGTAGTCTGCTGCAACGTTAGCCACAGGAGATGTAGCCGGTGCAAGTACCCCGCCGTTAAGTGTTATTACATGAGGCGTGCTGCCTTTACTTGTAATGGTATTAGCATCTTCTGTAGTAGGTGCAAAATCGTAGTATAATGCAAGATCCTGCTCTGTACCTGTAAGGCCATAGTGCATTGTCTCCTTAATTTCTTCGGGAGTAAGTACTTTTTTCCAGATACGCATATCGTCAAGCTCTGCCTGAACCGCACCCGAATATGCAGGGCTGTAACCAAGGCCAAGACCCCAGTCGTTACCAACATATCCTGCAAAGTTAGTTTGTGCCACAAACTCACCGTTTACATAATATTTAAGCTGTCCGTTTTTAACTGCAGTAACCGTTACCTGATTCCACTCGCCTACATTCCATGCAGCACCCTGCTCAGAAATAGTGCTCCATCCCGATGTATTGTTACCAATAACAACGTTTAGCTTGTTACTGTCTGGAAACTCAAAAGATATACCGGTAGAGTTACCGTTTACCCTTCCGTTACTTGCAATCATCTTAAAGTTAGTACCCGGATCGCCGTTAAGCTTAGCCCAGAACTGTATAGAGAAGTTTTCTGCCAATAGTGGATTGATAAGAGATCCCGGAATTGCCATTTGCGGAGCACCCGCAACTTTAAGCACTTCGCCACGTGTTGTTTCAAAATCAGCTTCGTTAAGGATGCTGTCATCAGAGATGATCCTTCCGTGAAGTACTAATTTATCAAGTGCACCGATGAATTTTTTACCTTCAAAATTGTTACCAACTTTAATCTCGGCAGACGACGCTACCGGAGAAATTACGTTACTCCAGGACTGGATAACAAAACCATTGTAGTAAAGCGTTAGCTTTCTTCTTACGTTGTCGTACTTCCAGACAATATATGCCCATGTATGAGGCAACAGGCTGTACTGGCTTGTATAACTTGCGTTAGATGCATGATCCTTATATGTAAGTTTACCATTGGCATCTATACCAAAAGATACACCTGCACCCGCAGCACCGTTAGAAAGTATCGTCGATCCGTTGGCTGCAAATTCAGATGGGTTAACCCAGAATCCTAAGCTGTACGGACGGTTATGGAAGTTTAACGATAATGCATTGGGTATAGTAACCGATGTGTTTGCTGTAAAAGCAATTGCTTCGTTAGCCATACCATCTTTATCGTTTACAAAAGTATGTCCTGTAGCAGTAGCTACATGGTTGTATGATGAAGCGTCTACTACCGAATTACTAACATTCAGCTGAAGCTTAAGCGCATCGGCATCCTGGCTGGTAAGCATGTCTTCGTGAATGATAGTCTCAAAATAGGCAACCCCTGTTGGGCCTACATATTCTACTTTCATCCTACGGTCATCTTCAGGACCAAAAACGTTTATTCTTAAATACGTTTGCTTAACACCTGTCATCAGGTAGTCGCTTCCGTAGTTTACGTTGTGTTGTCCGTTACCAATATCAGAGTTAAGGTTACCCGATAAGATATCGTAAAGCGGGTATTTAACATCGCTGCCTTCGCGTATCATGAATTTTTGTTCATGAATATCGGCACTTAAAGAAAGTACACCGTTAATGTTGTTATCCCTTATAAAGTTTACAAGCTCGTTACCCTGTGCACTTGCACAAAAGTTCCTTCCGCCACAGTTACGCTCAAAAGTTGGCGTACCGTTAATTATCACTTTAAATTTAGCTGTAGATGCCAATAGCGCACCTTTAAACCAAGCCATCTGGTCAGGGCCAAGGTGTGCCAGCGTACCATCACGGTAGCTACGGTTGTCTAACAAAAAGTATTCAACATCTTTGTACACGTATGAAGAGAAAAGACCTGCACCTTCGGCAGTACTTTTATACTCCGGGTTTGGCCACCAGTCTTTAAATATCTCTTTCATCTCACCAAGCGTAGGCATGGTTTTGTTGAATTCATTAGGTCCCGTATCATGATTATCTGTAATAGCCAGTTGCGGCATTGCCTTAGTAAGGTTATCATGATAATCCCTGTAGAACATATAACGGGCAAAAGCCATGTCTTTGTTCGCCCAGTCATCAACACCATCGGGACACTGCCCCATAGCATGCTGAAGGCCTAAAAGGTATACGGCATCGCCCAGCCATACCATCATGTCGCTGCCTTCCTGCGCCATAACGTTAAACATTTCCGGGTCACCGTTAATGTGTGTTGCAGATTCCGGTATGTCTATACAACGTGTAAGGTCATATATCCTACCGCATCCGCCCGAAAGAAACTCGAAATCGTCTATGATCTCCTGTTCGTTCCTAACGGTTGCTACCCTGCTTGATGCCGTACCGTTAACCATAAGCTTGGCAGTGTAGTTGCCGCCCGGCACAAGGTTTGTGTACTCAAAAGAGCGCAGGTTATACCCTAAGCGGGTATCAGAATTGTACACCGTACCGGTTAAAAGTGTGCCCGGTGCGGCATTTTCGGACATGGAAATAGATAAAGCATTTCCTGATCCGGTGTTGTTTTTCGTTAGCACCCACACCCTCACCTTGTTATTGTAAGGCGGGCTCATCATGGGGCCGTAAACTAACGAGTCTCCGGGAATGACCTGGGCCTGCAACCCGTAGCTCAATCCTAAGAAAAACAGTAAACCTAAAAAGAGTAATTTCTTTTTCATGTTTGTCATTAGATGTTTTTGTTGATTATTAAAAGGCCAAAATTAGCCCCGTAAAACGGCTGATGACGGGTAAACAGGTTTAAGATTAGTTTACCTAAACATGAAGAATCGCAGTTTTTTCCTATATATTAAACTTTTAGAAACGTAACTTAATGTGGAACGAAACTGCTGAACTGTTATATTTTTTTGAAATAACAGCATACTGAGTAGTAAAAGACAAAAAAACTGAGGGTGAGCGCAAAATCATTACAGATTTCACGTGTCTTAATCATAATTTAACTATAAACAGAAAGGTTAAGACAAGTTTAAGAATAGTCTGCATGTAAATTCTAAAACCGCGAATTACCGTCTCCTAAAACGGTTTAGTATCTATAGTAAGCGATTCTAAAAAAGCAATAAGTGCAGCCACTTCTTTTTTAGACAGGTTTAAATGATCGGGAGGAAGGGTTTGGTTGGGTACTTCATACGCCATACCTACACCTGCTGCGCCGCCCGTATTGTAGAAGTCGATAACCTGCTCTAAAGTGCTATAAGCCCCGTTATGAAAGTAGGGTGCCGTAAGCTTTACATTGCGTACGGTCATGGTTTTAAAAGAGTGCCTGTAAATTTCTTCGGCGTCTTCTATAATGTTGTTGGCTATGCGCCCGGAGTCGGTATCAACAACCATGGTAGACGGATTCGTCATAACACCCAGTACTTCGCTTTCGTTTTCGTGGTACAACGGCGGAACGATTCCGCTAAAGGTGGGTGCAAAATGACAGGTAGCACAGGCCGCTTTACCCATAAACAGGTTAAAACCCTGTTTTACCTGCGGTGAAATTGTATTGGCCTCACCACGGGCAAACCTGTCAAACGGACTATCAAAAGACCGTAACGAAGCCACATAAGAGGTAAGCGCCGCCGAAAAGCGGTAACGGTTTGCCTCACTATCGTTACCAAATGCTTTTTCGAATGCAGCTTTATATTTTGTACTACTCCCCAGTTTTTTAAGTATCTCTGTAAATGTGGTATTAAACTCCAAGTGGTTTTCTATAACATGCTCTGCCTGCTCTTCAAGGTCTACCGCCCGCAGGTCGTAAAAATACTTATCGGAGAAGACAGAATTAATAAGCGATGGCGAATTGCGCAATACAACTTTGCCTTCTGCACTGGCCAACGATTTTGGTACGCCGTCAGAAAAGGCAAGTTCGGGCTTATGGCAGGTAGCACAACTCATAGTGCCGCTGCTGCTAAGCGCTGCATCGTAAAACAATTCTTTTCCCAACGCCCTAAGCTCGGGGCTGTCGTCCTGCTCCTTTAATAAGGTATAATAATACGGATTAAGAAAATCTTCGCCAAACAGGTTGTCGCTGTTAGCATTCCACGCCGATATTTCCCCGCTAACCTCCTGCGAGCTTTTAATACTCAGTTTTAACTGCATATCACGCAGGGCTTTGTATAACGGATTATAATAATCGGTCATAAACACCAAACGGTCAAAACTATCAAAGTCTTTATTTTTAATCAGGTAAGCAATGTTCTTATTTAGTAAACTTTCTACCTGTTGCTTTTGAGTAGCATTTAGCCGTGATAAAAATGGCTGTAAAATTTCGCGCATACCCTGTAGCGAAGCTGCCGCTTCCTCCATTGCGTTAAGCGATCCGGGTGTATCAAAGCCGGTAATGCCCATTGTAAAAATACGCACCAGTTCCAGCCTTGCCGCTTCCATTATTTCGTGGTCGTAGTAGTAGTTTCTAAACTCAACCGCCTTAACTAAAATGGCATAGCGTTCTTTTAGGTTGGCAGTGAGTTGCAGTACAGCATTAGCTTCAATAGCATCGCCAAATACGGTTTCGTCAAGCACCTGAAGCCCAACCGGAGCTACAACACGCGGCGCACCACGGTAATGATCGGTATTTAAATGATCTATAGGCTGTGTTTTGCTGTATTCCTGCGGTGTTAACCCGTAGTAGTTGTTATCGTGAAATTCTTCTTTAACCGGATATGGATCAAGGTGATTTAACGGCGGCCCATTGATATAAGACTTTATATGTTTAGGATAGTAGTATTCCAGTATGCATTCGGCTTGTTTAAAGGCAATCCGTGTTTTAGCCACCTGATCGCGAAGTTGTTTTAGCGTAGCCGATTTTTGACTGTAACCTTCTGCAACGGTGTTAAGTTTTTCTATCTCTTTAGCAAGTGCAAATGCCTGATGGTTTACCACCGGACGAAATTCATCCTGGTAATATCCACTGGTGTATATATCGGGCGAATGCCAAAACCACACTGCGATAACACAAAACAGTACGGGAACAGTCAGCTTTACGCTCATTAGCACTTTACATAAGAAATGCAAACTTAGGCTTAGCGGTAAAGCACGGGGTTAAGCGAGGGTTAAGGAATGATTAAACACAAAAGTATTATCTACATTTGTAAAAACAGGTAAAATTACGTGGTTTTTTATCGGCGCTATGTGTTAGATTTGCCATACAAACCAATTAAAGCTTAAAGCCGCATATGGTTGCCTTAGGCAAATCGCAGCTTGTAACCCCAATACAATCCAATCACCAAAGACTAAAAGCATCCCGAAAGGGATGCTTTTTTTTATTACAATGAAAATCAGGTATTTTTACTCATCTCAGAGTAAAGCGGAAGGTATACTTTTATAGACAACCAATTATAAACCTTACCTTATGTATTACATTATTTTAATAGCCTTTGCCATTTTAATGATATGGATATCTGAAAAATCATCCATGTTGAGAAATAACATATTTAATGCAGAAAATTTTGCTGCCATAGCCAAAACAGAAAAGATAAAGAAACCAAAAGCTTCTTATAGCCTTGGGCGGTCTCAGCTTGCTTTCTGGACGGTTATTGTAGCATCATCATTTGTATACCTGTTGCTATCGCAGTCGGCATATCCTCAAATACTGGTTCCGGCGCTTGACACTGTAAATCTTACATTAATAAGTATTGCTGCCGGTACTACTGTAATTTCTAAAGTAATAGATTCGAGCCAGAAGGAAAACCAAAACGGAAGTATACCTCAACAGGATTATCCGTCTGAAGGTTTCTTTATAGATATTATTTCCGATGAAAAAGGTGTGAGCATCCATAGGCTCCAAAATGTTATATGGACAGTTATTGTAGGAGGTATCTATATTGCTTATGTTTCGGGGCATACCACATTGCCGGACGACACCATATTAACCAGTAATCTTTTGGGGTTAATGGGTATAAGCACCGCTGCCTATCTGGGATTAAAACTGAATGAAAATAAAGGCACTCCAAATAACACAAACGTTACAAATGAAACCCCAAATAGCGTTAACACCATTGCGCCCTCTCCAACATTATCAACAACAATTCAACCTATTAGTACTACCGTAAATGCACAACCTGAAACCGTTGCAGAAAGTCCGATACAAAACAACTCATAATAACAAACCTCTCTTTTTGAGAGGTTTTGTTTATCAGGTCAGTTTAAACCATTACTCTTAATCCCTTACTTTTTAAAGTCCGTTATGGTATTTCCGTCATAACGATATACCCCATCCATAGATCCAAACCAAATATTACCTTTATTGTCTTCTAAAATTCCAAATATCATTTTTTCATTTGCTTTTACTTCGGTTACAATCGGACTTTTACCCGACAAGGACTTTTCATCATAACGGGAAAGTACCCAGCCCTGTTTATTAGCATTTTCTGAACTGGTCCAGATATTACCCTTTTTATCTTCGCAGATGTATCCAACAAAATTCGGGGTAAATCTGGTAAATATTTTACCGTCATAACGCCAAAGGCCATCAGCGCCACCAAGCCACATATTACCTTTCTTATCTCGTATTATCGAGCGAACGTTTATAAAAGGTTTGCCGTTATTATTTGTTATCGTGGCAAAAGCCTTTCCGTCATAAATAGTAGCATACCCCCTTGTACCAAACCATAGTTTCCCTGTATTTTCTTCAATAATAACATTAACATCATTGTGCATCCAATGACCTTTTGGAAGCGAATTTTGATACGATGAAACATGAACAGAATCAGCCTCATTAACGGGAGGGGCTTCGCTCATTTTAAAATTTTTAAAGGATTTTCCATCGTAACGGCTTGCCCCGTTTTCGGTACCAAACCAAATAACACCGGCTTTATCCTCATAAATGCTTGTAACTTCATTACTGGCAAGTCCGTTACCGGTTGTGAAATTTTGAAACGATTTTCCATCATAGTAATAAACCCCGGAACCTATAGAAGCGAACCAAAAATTTCCTTTGCTGTCTTCTAAAACAGAAAAGAAGCGCGCCGAACTCACTTTACGGGTTACATTGTTAAACGATTTTCCGTCATATTTAAAAACACCCTCCCATGAGGTAATCCAAATATTGCCTTTTGTATCCTGCTTGATGGTGCGAACGATACCGTTAGGTCCGTAAGAAGTAGATATACCTTCTATTTCAACGGCATCCTGAGCACCATTTCTTTGTTGCGCCTGCGCGGAAAAATTCATTACACCTGCCAGCATGATAATCACGCTATACAAAACATTCCTTTTATTTTTCATATCTTATCTAATTGATTTCTGCGAAATTAGTTCGGCAGCTGTCGACTTAATAGATTTGAATTGTAAATAAAAATGTAAATTTTGTAAATAAACACCTGACAACATAGGTCTTAGCCAAAATCTATCATAAAAGAAACAAGAATAGTCATAAACAAATGAGAGCCCCTTGAACAGATATAAAAAAACCTCTCATTATTGAGAGGTATCGTATAACTTTAATTTTTCCAGTTCGGCGGCAATCTTCTTTATCCAGTTGTTCTGACGAACGTCATTAAAATACACCTGGTTATCATATAGCGTATTGTAAGCAATACACTCTTTGACAAGCTGACTGTATACTTTTTGGTATTCATTAAAATCAGAAATCTTCCTGCTATTCATTCCTGCAAAGGCCTTCCTTATCTTACGGGCGTAGACTTCATATATATCAAAATGGAGCTGCTCATGCGCCAGCGTTTTTTCATTTTTACTGTCAATTCTTATCCATGATTCATTTTTAACGAAGTAGCAATGAACTATCGGCTTAGGTATCATATTTTCTACAGGAACATCAACAATTTCTATCGAGCCTTTAATTTCAGCACCAACAATATCACTTGTACCAACCGGGCGCATACCTGTAAAATCCTCGTAAGTAAGCTTCCTTTTACTCCACAATATCCTGTTCTCATCCTGCAGGTTAACTAAACAAAAAGAAGACATAACCATATAGGATATGCAAAAAACTGTATATTTAAAAAAACTAGTCTTCATTTATAGGAATATAAAAACCTACCGCGACAGCTCCGGAGAACTGCTCGACAGCGTCATGATAATAATAGGTGAATTTTATTTCGGTACCACTCTTACGCCCTAATGCCAACCCCAGTGTAACCGGGATATGAAACAAAACACCATCTTTATTCAGGCTGGTATATTGTGTATTTGTCTGGAAAGAACCAATAGACATACCGGCGCCAACTTCAAAAAACGGTGCGACATATGGAATTGGCGCTGCCAGGCGAATTTTACCCCCCAATAAAAAAGCATTAGATTTTATTGACTCTCTTATTCCGTTTTCATCCGTTTTATCAGAAGCTATAATTACTCCTGCATATGGCCTTACTCCAAACCAGGTCTTCGGACTCCAGACGTATTCTGCCTGCGCATAAAATCCTGATCCTGTAATCTCTGACTCATCGTAGGGTGCAGCCAGGCCAAAACCTGCTGAAACATCGATAAACTCCCCTGTTCTCGGTTGTGCATACAGTGGGCTGCACAATATAAGTAGTAAAAATGTAGTGATTGAAAAATAAAGCTTGCTCATAATGACCGGTTTGTCAGCGCAAACTTACTATTTATTTAAATATGGATTTTGTGATTTTGCTAATTTGTTAAATCTGCCCCCACGACCTTCGGAACCACAATCCTACACTATAAAAAAAAAAAAGCTCCTCACAATATGTGAAGAGCTTCTTAAAGTACCTGAAGTGGGAATCGAACCCACACACCTAAGTACACGAGTTTGAGTCGTGCGCGTCTACCAATTCCGCCATTCAGGCTTGTAGATTGTAATGTCAATCTGTACAAATCAATTCGCAATGCCTTAATTTGTGGGTGCAAATGTAAAAATAAATATTTAATTTGAGTAAAAATACATTACAATTTACTTCCAGAGTTCAATTAAATTCCTAAATTTGCACCTTCGTTTATGAGTCACAAGACTAACTAACTACAAAACAACTATTTAAAATGTCATCCCACGAGCCTGAAGCAAAAATTTTTGCATGTTCTCAAAGTGTGTACCTGGCCGAAAAAATAGCTAAAAGCTATGGCGCGGAACTGGGTAAAGTTACGTTCTCAACTTATAGTGACGGCGAATTTCAGCCTTCATTTGAAGAGTCTATAAGAGGGTTACGAGTTTTTCTTGTATGCTCTACTTTTCCAAGTTCAGATAACCTTATGGAGCTTTTGCTTATGATAGATGCTGCTAAAAGAGCATCGGCAAGGCACATTACTGCTGTAATACCTTACTTCGGTTGGGCAAGACAGGACAGGAAAGACAAACCAAGGGTGCCAATAGGAGCTAAACTTGTAGCTAAACTGCTGGAATCGGCAGGCGCAACAAGAATTATGACTATGGACCTTCATGCTGACCAGATACAGGGCTTCTTCGAGAAACCGGTAGATCATTTATTTGCCTCTACTATTTTCTTACCATACGTTAAGAGCCTTAACCTTGAAAACCTTACTATCGCGTCTCCGGACATGGGAGGTTCTAAAAGGGCTTATGCTTACTCTAAATTTTTAGGGTCAGACGTAGTTATCTGCTACAAACAACGTAAAGAAGCAAACGTAATCGAGACAATGGAACTTATCGGTGAAGTAACCGGAAAGAACATAATCCTTGTTGACGATATGATTGATACAGGTGGTACGCTTGCAAAAGCAGCCGACCTAATGATAGAAAGAGGAGCGCTTAGCGTTAGGGCTATATGTACTCACGCTATACTTTCGGGTGAGGCTTACGAGAAAATTGAAAACTCTAAGCTTACAGAACTTATTGTTACCGACAGTATTCCTCTAAAAAAGACAACCTCTAAAATTAAGGTTGTAACATGTGCAGACCTGTTTGCAGATGTTATGCACATGGTGCAGAACAATACTTCCATAAGCGGGAAGTTTATAATGTAATTTATTTTTATTAACTATATTAATTATTTCAAATGAAATCAATTACGATCAATGGATCTGAAAGAGAAAGCGTGGGTAAGGCGGCAACGCGTACGGCACGTAATGCTGGAATGGTACCTTGCGTGTTATACGGAGGAGATCAGCCAGTGCATTTTACTGCAGAAGAAAAAGCATTTAAAGGCTTAGTTTACACTCCAAACGTACACACTGTAGTAGTTGACTTAGGTGGAAAAACTTACAACGCTATCCTTCAGGATATCCAGTTTCACCCGGTATCTGATAAAATTCTTCACATAGATTTCTATCAACTTGATGAAGCTAAAGAAATCACTATGGAAGTTCCTGTTAAAGTTACAGGTAATTCTCCAGGTGTTATGGCCGGTGGTGTTTTACGTCTTAACCAACGTAAACTTAAAGTTAGAGCTTTGCCTAAAAACCTTCCTGACTTTGTTGAAGCAAGCATCAGCGAGCTTCAAATGGGTAACAAACTTTATGTTACTTCACTTCCTGCTGAAAACTATAAATTACTTCACCCGGACAACACTGTTGTTGCACAGGTAAGAATTTCTCGTGCTGCTATGAAAGCTGCTCAAGAAGCTGCAAAAGCTGCAAAAGCTCCTGCAAAAGGAAAGAAAAAATAATTCGTTATTTTTCATATACAGAAAAGCGTCCTCAAAAGGGACGCTTTTTTTTGGTTATTAGTTTTTGGGATTATCAAACTATTGCCTGTCAAATAAGCAAATCCACAAATTACCAAATCACAAACTCCCTAAAAATTCTATCTTTGCACCATGAAATGGTTAAACACCCTTTTTAGTAAAAAAGACACTCAGGAAATTACAGACCCTATGAAGAAGTACCTTATCGTTGGCCTTGGTAATATTGGCGCAGAATATGTGAATACCCGCCACAATATAGGCTTTAAGGTGGTAGACAGACTGGCACAGCAGGAAGGCGGCTCTTTTGAAACCGCTAAGCTTGGCGCTATGGCCGAAGTAAAAATTAAAGGCAGGACATTATTCCTTCTTAAGCCTAACACCTACATGAACCTTAGCGGAAAGGCTATTAAGTACTGGTTGGATAAAGAAAACATTCCGATAGAAAATCTTTTGGTTATTACCGATGACCTTAACCTGCCATTCGGCACTATTCGTATTAAAGCTAAAGGTAGCGACGGAGGCCATAACGGACTTAAAAGTACACAACAGCTTTTAAACACTGCCGATTATCCTCGCTTTAGGTTTGGTATTAGCGATGAGTTTAAAAAAGGACAGCAGGTAGACTACGTTTTAGGCGAATGGAGCGAGGAAGAAAAAGCAAAACTATCCGAAAGACTGGACACCTCATCAGAAGCTGTAAAATCGTTTGTGCTGTCGGGGCTTGCCAACACCATGAGCAGCTTTAACGGGAAATAAAATAGTTATAAAACCGCCACGAATTTCACTATTCACACTAATTAATGGTATTCTTGTGAAATTCGTTGCGGTTTTTTTATGTCTTGCACCCTTTAGAAAGCATATTCTGTTACCGCTTCAACAGCCTTTGGCAATGCCGTTTCTGCAAGTTGGGGAATCTTTACCCCTTCGGCACGGAAAGTGGTTACATCCGTCATACCCAAAAAGCCGAGAACGTTTCTTAAAAACGGTTCCGATGAATCGTATGCACTCATAGGCCCTTCTGAATATACACCGCCTGATGCAACCGCTAAAAATACTTTTTTACCGTTTACAAGACCTACAGGACCCTGCTCTCCATAGCTAAAAGTTATTCCTGCCCTTACAATGTGGTCTAACCACGCTTTAAGCGTAGACGGTATGCTAAAGTTATAAAACGGCACACCTATAACTACATAATCTGCTGCAAGAAGGTCGCTTATTGCTGTATCAGAATAGTGTGCTGCACCTTGCTGGTCGGCAGTACGAACATCGGCAGGTACATTAAAAGCTTCAAAATGTGCTGCATCAAGATGCGGAAACGGATTCTTGGCAAGGTCGTACGTTTTTACAGTACTACCCGGATATTCCGACTGAATACGGGCTATAATTGCATCTGCCAGCTTTATGCTATATGAGTTTTCTCCGCTTATGCTTGATGTGATATTGAGTATGTTTTTCATCGTTACTTCTTATTTAAATAATTCCAAAAGCAAATGTATAACACCCATCAGGCGGTTTTACGCTACTATAATTGCTGATAGCACTATCAGAGAGTATAGTAAATAAAAAAAGGGATGCTATTGCATCCCCTTTCCATTATTGTATTACTATTTTTTTTGTTACTGTTTTATCACCATCCTGAATACTGACAAGATAAATACCTGCCTGCGCATTCCTTAAAGATATCGGCTGTTCTATAGCACCTGTATTGGCAAATGACGAAGCAAACAATTGCCTGCCGCCGATGTCAAACACTGTTACTTTAATATCGTTCCCGGTTACAGAAGTAAGCTTCACTGTAAAGTCACCCTTATTTGGATTAGGGTAAACCGATAGATTGTCGATAACATTATCCTTTAACCCTACGATCTCTTCTTTTGTACTGCATACTGTTAATCCCCAGCTTACAAGCTGGCCACCATCCTGTTCAAAACCATCAGCAATCCGCAGCGTCCATGTACCCTGAGGCGACTGTCCGTTAAAAACTGACAACACCTCTACAGGCAATACAGTTCCCGAAATAGCAGGAGTGTTTCCGCAAACCAGTACTGTACCATTATCGTCAAAAATCGCATCAACATTATTAAGGTCATCGCAGGCACCGGCAAAAAGCACAACCTCTGTCCCCGACGGGCTTTGTAATATTGCTGTAAGATCGCCCATATAACTGTGGTTTATTTTTAACTGAACCGTTAACTTCTCTATTGGGTCTGTTCCAACAATAGCAAGGGTAGAATTTATAGTTACTGCTTCTGAATCTGAAATAACTACAGGCACGTTTGCAGAAATAAGGTTTGTGCATACCGTATCTCCGGTAGTAAAGCTAAATGCAGCACTCGCTCTACCAGCACAACTAATGTTAACGGGGCTTAGCCTCCAGTAATACGTTGTGTCATTTTCCAGTGATGCACTAAACGCCGGTAAAGTTGTTGTTTCGTTAACCACTATATTATCAAAAGCTTCATCGGTGGCAACTTCAACTTGGTAAGCTGTTGCATTTTCTACCGCCTGCCACTGCAGGTTTACAGACGATAAAATATTTTCTGCGCCGTTAGCAGGCGAACTCAGTACGATTTCACCAAAATTGGTAGTAAGCACATTAAGATATACATTAATTGTTTTTAAAACATCACCCGATGTAGCTGTAACTGTTATAGGATAAAGACCTGTAGCAACTGTTTCAGGAAGGGTTAAAGTGAGCGCAACCACTCCGTCTGCCGAAATAGTTTCCGGAGCAAAAACCGCAACAGATCCTTCCGGATTTCCCGTTACCGTGAAGGTAGTTTCACCTGTAAAGCCGCCAAGAGCTTCATACGTAAATTCATATACAACTTCTCCGCCAGTACAAATGGTTTTCTGCTGCTCCCCGTTTACGGTAACAGCAAAGGTAGATGCCGCAGATGTAACCGTAAAATTAGTATTGGATATATCATAGAACAAATTGCCATTTGCCCTTACCATAATTCTTTTGTCCGATCCGTTACCAACAGGAACCGTAATCACTTCACTTCCATCATTCGGCACTTTACTTGCCAATACTACAGGATAGGTATATCCTCCGTCGTTAGACATTAATATATCTACGAACGCGGTATTCACATTATTTGCTGTTGTGCCCGCCACATCCCAGGCTACAGTCTGGTTACTGCCTGCCTGCCATGACACATTAGTATCGGGCGATGTTACCAAAAATGGACCCGCAGTACCCGATACCGTTACCTGCATATCATCATACGCTACCTGTCCGCCTTCTATATTATTATCCCTAACTGTGAAGGCAAAATTATAAGTACGTGCAACGTTAGCTATCACTTCCCATGTTGGAGCAAGATCGTTAACCAGTACTGCCGTTATACTCGGCAAATAACGCTCGGGCGTTGTTTTAGGCAATAGCGACCTAAAGTTTGGTCCTTCGGTCGATGTAGCCACCGGAGGCTGTATTGAAACTTCAATATCGCCTTGCTCCCAACTGTAAGTTAACGCATCGCTGTTAGCATCTGTAGCCGATCCCTTAAGTATAAAAGGTGTCCCTTTCGGAATTGTATAATCTAAACCTGCATCGGCAACAGGGGCCGAATTACCCGTTGCTGTATTTTGCGAACAATTACCCCAGTCTTTTATAAATTCGGTTATTTCTACAATACTACTGATATGAAAGTAAGCATCAGAATTATTCTGTACACTCGGAAAACATACACCGGCATATGCCATAATTGTGCTTCCGCTGCCGGTTTCAAAAGCGGTATCGCTCTTCCTGTTATCGTCGCATGAATTATTAAAGGTATGGTTTGCCCCAAACTGATGTCCGATTTCGTGGGCTACAAAGTCAATATCATAGGGGTCGCCAACAGGTGCATAAAGTCCTGTAATCCCCATAGCTTTATATTCTGAACACGGCGAATATAACTGCGCCACGCCGCCACCGCCTGTACTTACTGTATGGCCAATATCATAATTATCAAAACCAATAACATTATCTATAACCTGCTGGCTTTGGCTTAATAATATAAAGTTTTCATTCTCATTATCAAACTCATCATCATCAATAAATATAAGCGAATCATTATTATCAACAAGTTCCAGTGTTATAGCCAATTCTTTTTCATAAACACTGTTAATGCGCGTTACAGTAACACTCATAGCTGCAAGTACAGCCTCTTTTTGTTGCGTTTCTGTTCCGTTTTGCAGATTAGCCGCTTCAATATGAAATGCAGCATACTCTATAGTACAAGCCATAGCAAGCCTGTATTTTCTAAGTACACCGTCGCTGGCTGTTGTGCTAAACGTAGTGAGTTGCGGCTGTTTGTTTTTCTTTTTAGGGTTGGCTTCCGTAACACCACATTTAAAGGTGCGTGGTGCCGAAAGATCTGTCCTGTTGTATACAATATAAAACTGCTTGTCTTTTGTATACGGATCGGTATACGATGTTCCATCTTCGGTAAACATCATATTATGAAGCCCAAATACTGTAAGGCTGAAACGTGTAATCTCTGATGGATTATCAACACCCTGCCCTACATACGATTTTATATCCTTATATTTTTTAGAAAGGCCTTTCTGCACAACAGGGGCTTCGTATATCCTAAAATTTTTCATTACTCCCTTGCCATCTGGAAACTGAACAATAACCGAAGACTTGCCTTTACCCCTTAAAGGTGCATTGACAAGTTCTTTTTTAAGGGCTTCAATATCCAGCGAAAAAAGCTGGTATTTCGATGGGACAGACATCCGGGAAACCACGTCAGACGCCTTGATATAGCCGCCATCTGCCTTTTGCCAAATTTTCTGCGCATATACTCCATTACAGAATAATAGTACAGAAATTAAGAATAATAGTAATTTTTTCATGAATTTTTCTTTTTTTTGCCGCTAATATAACAAATAACACTACACGTTTTGGTTAACGTCCTGATATATTCACCATTATGAAGCAATAGAGCGTTTCGACGATTTTTCGTATATTTAGAATATGAAAAACAAAATTGCCATTGTAGTATTAGCCATTCTGCTCGTTTCATGCAAAAGCCAAAATGCTAATTCATGGAAAAATGCATCTGTTATAAGTTCTTGTCCCGAAAACACCGAATGCACTTTCGAAGTACTTGAAAACAAAAGCCTGCTGGTAAAGTCTGACGATACAGGGCATTTGTATTATCAGATTCAGGATGAAGCCGGCAAAAAAGTGGTACAGTTTACGTCCAGTAAAGTAACCGACCCACAGCTTATGGATGCTGGCTACAGCGAAACCGTAATTTTTGAAACTGACGATAGGCTATCTAACCTTAACAATAGTGGCATAAATATGCAAAACACAAAAATGCTGCTTGGTGTACAATGTTTCTGCCGTGGCAAATCCGGATTTTACAAGATAGAAAGCGGTAAAATGACCTACACCGCAAACAAATTGCACATAGAAGTGCCGGGCATTGTCGAAGGCCAAAAGATACAGGAGGTAACCGTTACTTTCAACTAAACTTCACTATCAGCAATCTACTTTTTCTAAAACAGCCAAATATTGCTTAATTTTTAGCCACAGATGATAACTTTATTGAAAGCAGATAGTTAAATTTGCTGAACTTTAATGATTCGGTTTGAAAATCTTCAATTCAATACAAGAGTTTGATTCAGCTACAAAAACAATTGTTACGCTGGGTACTTTTGATGGTGTACATAAAGGCCATAAGAGTATACTTGATAAACTCATAACAAGCAGCAAAGCATCGGGCTGCGAAAGCGTTGTGCTTACATTTTTTCCGCATCCGCGGATGGTGTTGCAGCAAAATACCGACCTAAAACTCCTTAATACTATAGACGAAAAGGCTGCCCTGCTTGAAAAAGAAGGCGTAGACAACCTTATCATCCACCCTTTTGACCACGCATTTTCCAGGCTTACTGCCGAAGAATTCGTAAAAGATATTCTTGTAGATAAGCTTAACATACATAAAATAATAATTGGCCACGACCACCGCTTCGGGCGAAACAGGACCGCTACTATAGACGACCTTATAAGGTTTGGCGAAGAGTTTGGTTTTGAGGTTGAGAAAATATCAGCACTTGCCGTAGACGAAATATCGGTTAGCTCTACCAAAATACGCAATGCCCTTAACGAAGGAAATATAGATTATGCCAATAACTTTTTAGGCTATCCTTATTTTATAAACGGCAGTGTAGTTCAGGGCAAACAACTTGGCAGGACGATCAACTTTCCAACAGCCAACATTCAGCCTACAGAAAGCTACAAGCTTATACCTGCAAATGGTGTTTATGTAGTATCATCTGTTTTAAACGGAAAAACTGTTTATGGCATGATGAATATAGGCAACCGCCCCACTGTTGACGGCGTTGGCACAACTATAGAAGTGCATTACCATGACTTTAACGAAGACCTGTACGGACAGCTGCTTAAGGTAAGCATTCACCACAGGTTGCGCGACGAGGTTAAGTTTGAATCGTTTGACGCACTTAAACTTCAGTTGGAAAAAGACAAGGAGCAATCACTCGCCTACTTTAAAGACCACAGCCTATGAAACAGCGCCTCTTCCTCCAAATAGATAACGCTCCGTTAATTATTTTCAGGATATTTCTGGGTTTCCTGCTAGCCTGCGAAACCTTTGGCGCTATTGCTACCGGATGGGTAAAAAGTAACCTTGCAGACCCTAAATTCACCTTTTCTTTTATAGGTTTAGAATGGCTGCAACCACTACCCGGTTATGGCATGTATGCCTATTTTTGTGCCATGGGGGTATTGGGCCTTCTTGTAATGATAGGCTACAAATACCGTTTTAGCCTTGGGCTATATACGCTGCTTTGGGCAGGAGCCTATTTGATGCAGAAGACATCATACAATAACCATTATTATCTGTTATTACTAATTTGCCTTATTATGCTGTTTCTTCCTGCACACCGGTATGCCTCTATAGATGCAAAGCAAAATCCTTCAATAAAAAAACTTACCATGCCCGCCTGGTGTTCGTGGGTTATGATTATTCAGATATTTATTGTTTACTTTTTTGCCACACTGGCAAAGTTTTATCCCGGTTGGCTCGACGGTACTTTTGTACACAATTTACTGGACTATTCGGTAACGCATGAGGGCCTGAATAAAGTTATGACACACAAAGCCTTTTACCTGTTTATCACCTATGCAGGTATGGCTTTCGACTTGCTTGTGGTACCGCTTATGTTGTTTAAACGCACAAGGACAATTGCTTTTGTTGCATCTTTAATTTTTCACATCTTTAATTCAATTACCCTTCAGATAGGTATCTTCCCGTTCTTCGCTCTTAGTTTTGCGGTGTTCTTTTATCCACCGGAAAAAATCAGGGCATTATTCTTTAAAAAGAAACCTGTCGCAACTGAGCAAGGACAGCCAGTTACCGATGGCAATTCCGTATTCTATTATTTCTTTGTTCCCTATCTTATAATTCAGGTATTGCTTCCGTTAAGGCATTATGCCATTAAGGGCGATGTACTATGGACAGAAGAAGGCCACCGTATGAGCTGGAGGATGATGCTGCGCTCCCGTACCGGCTATACCAACTTTAGAATAATAGATAAAAAAACAGGACAAATACTGTTTTATAATTTTACTGAGGAGTTTACCCCGAAGCAAATAAGCAGTATGGAAACCAAACCTGATATGATCTGGCAAACCGCCCAGCACATTAAACAGCACTACCTAAAACAGGGCATAGAAGCTGCTGTTTATGCAGATACCAAAGTATCTATAAACGGTGGCCCGTATGAAAGGCTAATCGACGAAAAAACAGATCTTGCTGCCGCAAAGTGGGATTATTTTTTTCACTGCAAATGGGTCTTACTACCTGAAAATAAACAATCTGTAAAAGATTAAATAAATAGACTATTTAATCATACTTGTTTTATTAAAATTTTATTAATCCTTATCCGTATATGCCGTATTATCGCTAAATTCGAGGATAAATACATCAATAACCATACAGTTCGTTTTGATGCGTTTTCAACAATATATTGTTACACAATTTATTAACTGAATATAAACACACAAAAACAAAAACTATGAACTATCAAAGAGTAATAATAAACGGCTTCATTATTTATATAGGCATTGCTCTATTTTTTATACTAATGGAACTTTTAGGCTGGTCGGATCAGGTATATCTGAGACTGGTAAACTTCATCTTCGTAATATACGGAGTAAACAAAACCATAAAATCAAACTACGAAGACCATACAGACGGATACTTTGCTAATCTTACCGCGGGTATCTTTACAGCTTTAATAAGCCTTGCGCTAGGTGTACTAAGCTTTATTGGCTATATAGAATACAAAGGCGGTAACGAATACCTTAACCGATTTGAACAAAGCTACATTTTTGGAGGTGGCGAACCGTCATTATACCAATTTTGTATAGGACTTGTTGTAGAAGGTGTTGCTGCATCGGTAATTGTATCTTTTGCACTAATGCAGTACTGGAAAGATAAAGTGGAAAAAATTAATAAAGTAGATGACGTTGCACACAATCAGCATTAATAGTAACGAGACATTAAAATCTTAATACAGAAAGGCTTTTCTTATACATAGAAAAGCCTTTTTTATTTGCATTTACTTTGTTTATATTTGGCGTACCATAACTCCCGCCTAAATTGAAAATACATATACATAACAGGATTATTACGGCAGTACAATTACTGCTGCTATGCCTTTTTATGTGTATTCCTGCACATGCTTCGAGTCCTGAGCAGTGCGAGATCCTTATCCAGAAAGGCGTAGACGCCATGTGGAAAAAAGATCATGTAAAGTCGCTGGAACTGCTAACAAAAGCCAAAAACATTGCCGAAAAAAACAATTGGTACAAACAGATGTTTTTAGCCACCAATAACATTGGCGCCAACTACTACGAAATGCTGGATTATGGCGAAGCACTTAACCACTATCTTGAAAGTTATAGTATAGCACTTAAACACCTTGAACCAACATCTGAAATGGTGGTTTTAAACAATATTGCTATTTTATATTCACGCGAAAGGAACTATGAAAAATCCGGCGAGTATTTTAAAAAAGCCTATTTAATTGCCAAAGAAAACAAGAACAAGATTAAAATAGGACTGTATGCCATGAACCTTGGCAGTATGGCCAATGAAACTGGCGACGCTGCTACGGCAAAAAAATACATAATGGAGTCATTACCTTACCTTAAAGCAGACCCAAATCTCTATACATTAGGCCTTATTACGCTCGCCCAAAATGATTTACTTACGGGCAATGCAAGACAAGCCAGGGAAAACGCTCAGGAATTGTATAAAAATGCAAAAGACCTGGGGTTTAATAACATTGGCACCCAACTATCACTTATAATTATTGAAGCCTCTATTAAAGAAGGAAATTTTGAAACTGCCGAAACAGATGCTAAAAAGCTACTGACTAAGAACGATAACAAAGACACGCGCAGGTCGTGCTTTAATTTATTATCTAAACTGTACACCCAAAAAGGCGAACTTCATCTTGCGCTGCAATACAAAGACTCTCTGCTAAAAACAGAAGAACAGCTTAACGACATAAAAAACGGAAGGCTTTTTGAAAACAACAGGGTTAAATTTGAAATTCAGAACTACCAGAACGAAATTGCAATAAATGAGGCAAAGCTATCAAGCGAAAGACGTCTGTTTTACTCTATTATAGTATTTATTATAATATTGGTTATTATAGTTGTGTTATTTTTTAGAAACCTGTCTATAAAGCACAAACAGAAAAAACTTATCGCAGAACGTAATGAAAGGGTACTTGCCCTTGAACTGGAAAAAGAAAAAACAGACAACCTGCTGCTTGAAAAACAAATAAGCGAAAAAGAAACCAGTGCTCTTTTAGAACAGGAACGCCTTAAAAATGAAATTGAAGCCCGAAACAGAAAACTGTCTGCAAAGGCTTTATATCTTTCCGGCAGGAACCAGCTTATAGAAGAAGTGTTATCCTCATTATCCGAGGTTCCGGATCTGGCTAAAAATCCTGCGCTTAACAAACAGATAAAAACCTTAAAAGGACACCTTAAAACCGATGACGAATGGGACAGCTTTATTACCCATTTTGAAGAAGTAAACCACGGTTTTATAAATCAGCTAAAAAATCTCCATCCATCGTTAACTGCAAACGATATACGTTTTATTTCATACATATATATGAACCTCAGTACAAAAGAAATTGCAGCTATGCTTAATATCACAGCAGAGGCATGTCGTAAACGAAAAGAACGCATTGCTACAAAGATGAATATTCCTGAAAATACCTCACTGTACGATTATTTGTCAATAATTTAATGTTAAATAACAGGCTAATTGAATTTTGTCACATTATTTATGTGTTTTAACTCATTTTGTCACATAATTTAGTGCAATTTTAACATCGATATGTTGATTTTTTTTTAGAAATTTAGCCTTTACAATAAACTAAACATACTAAATTAACTTTATGAAGAAAATTACTTTAACTTTTCTTTTCTTTTTGTATTGCCTTTTTGGCTATGCACAGATGGAAGAAACATTTGAAGGTGCGACGTTTCCCCCGCCAGAATGGGGAGTATACGACAACGGCATCGGAATCAATTTTTCTTGGACAAAAAATGGACAGAACAACACGGAGCAACCTGCTTATCAGGGTACGAACGCTGCATTTATTCAGCGTGAAGACGTTTTAACAGGAATGCCGGAAGACTGGCTTGTAACCAAAAGGTTCACGGTACCTAATAACGGAAAAATTAGCTTTTACTCAAGGCTTACCATTGTTGGTGACCAGGGTGGCATTTACCAGGTAAAAATTTCTACTTCGCCTGATCAGTCTTCACTGGCAGATTACACACTGATGCAGGAATGGACAGAATCACAGATTAACGGTGTACAACAGCGTGAATATGTGCTTAAAACACTAAACTTTGCTCCTGAATTTTACAACCAGGAAGTGTATGTAGCCTTTATAATGAAAGCTGATTTTGCTGACAGGTGGCTTATAGATAATGTAAGCGTAACAGAAAACTGTTTAGATCCTGCCAACTTAATTGCTGGAAACTTTACTACTACAAGTGCAGAGCTTAGCTGGGATAACCCAAGCCTTGCAACACAATGGGAGGTTGAAATTGTAGAAGAAAACGCTCCTTTTACAGGAACCGGTACACTTTACTCAGGAACTTTACCTTATGTACCAACATTAGAGGAAGATACAAGGTATAAGTATCAGGTAAGAGCAGTATGTCCACTTGGAGGAAAAAGCGAATGGATAGGTGCTGCAAGGTTTAAAACCAGCCGAAAAGGAGATATATGTACAGATCCTATAGTTGTAAACACACTACCTTACAGTAATACTGATGATACAGCCGATGCTGCCAACAATTACAATGGCACTCCGGGTACAAACTGTGGCACATTCGAATGGGGTTCTTACATAGAAGGTAATGATGTTATCTATCAATTTACACCTACAGAAGATCAGATTATTACAATTAAAGCATCAGGATTAACAAATCAATATTCTTCTATGTTTGTTTATACTTCTTGCGCTGACATAGGAACAAACTGTTTTGCATCTGATTTTAATGAATTTTCTTTAGAAAACCTGAGTATACCATTTTTAAATGTTACGGCAGGAACAACTTATTATATTCTATTCTCAACATCTTGGGATACAACTCCTTATTTCCTTACAATTCAGAGAGAATACTGTGATACTCCTGCATCATTGCAGGCTACAGGCCTAACTACAAGTAGCGCAAACCTGTCATGGACAGAAACAGGTACTGCAACATCATGGCAATATTCACTTGTGCCTAAAGGAACAGGTTTACCGCAAGGTGCGGGCACTACAACAACAGCATTATCATATAATGCTACAACATTAACGGCAGGAACTCAATATGAATTCTATGTTCGTTCTAATTGTGGTGATGGCACATTTAGTAGCTGGTCTGATCCGTTGTATTTTAACACACAATGTGATCCTCTTGGTACGCCATACACCCAAAACTTTAACTCAGATTCTGCTACAGAGTTCTGCTGGAGTGTTGCCGACTTAAATAATGACGGAAAGGTTTGGGATCTGGATACTCAATGGACTACATCTGAGGGTGACCAAAGCGCAAGTTTTTTCACAGACGGTAGCGCAGATAATGACGATATGCTTATATCGCCTACATTAACTATTCAACCAAACTTAAGATTACGTTTTAGATACAGGACAGATTCATGGAATGAAACAGCTTTTAAAGTAACACTTTCTACAACGGGTACAGACCCGGCAGATTTTACTACAGAGCTGCTTCCGCTTCAAGCGTATAGCCTGGGCGAGTTTAAGACAAGAATACTTGATCTTACTCCTTATGCAGGCCAGAACGTAAATATCGCATGGCATGTACCACCCGGAGAAGATGGCAGTGGCAGCGTTTATATAGATGATATAATTATTGAGCCATGGCCTGCGTGTGCAGAGCCTACAGAACCTACGGCTAGCAGCATTACCACAACAACTGCACAATTATCGTGGGATAATGGACACAACGAAACTGCATGGCAGGTTGGAATAAAAGAAACACCTGCTACAGGCGGCCCCGTTCCTCCGGTACAGGGAGATACGCTTCTAAACGTTTCAACAAACCCTTACACAGCAACAAACTTAGAACCTAATACAAGCTACACATATTATGTAAGAGCTTCGTGCGGTCCTAACAATGTAAGCCAATGGGTAGGTCCGTTTACTTTCAGGACAGCATGTTTACCTTTCGCTGTACCATTCCAGGAAGGATTTAACTCAGACTCTGAAACAGAAAACTGTTGGAAAATAGTTAACGCTAATAACGACTGGTCTGTATGGAATGTTAACTCTGGCTTCCCAACTTCTTTTGAAGGTGATGAGCATGCATCAATTTATGCAGGCCCGGAAAATATAAACGACTGGTTAATCTCTCCTGCCCTTATGCTTACAGGTAACGACAGGCTGAAATACCATTATGAAGTTGGAGACGGCGGAGCTAGATTTAGAGTAATGCTTTCTACAACCGGAACAGATATTGCCAACTTTACCGAAGTACTTGTACCTTCAGAAGTATATGACGACACAGACGGTTTCCTTAAAAAAATCGTATCGCTCGAAGCATATTCAGGCACTGTATATATTGCGTTTCATGCTGATCCGCCATCAGGAGGATATTCTAATATAAACATCGATAATTTTATAGTAGAACCTATCCCATCTTGTCCTGAACCGCTGGAACTTGCTACAGACAACTTAACGAAAACTTCAGTAGACGTAAGCTGGACTGCAGGTGGAGCAGAAACACAATGGGAAATTTTTGTACAGTTACCGGGTCAGGGACTACCGACAGGCGCAGGAACACCTGCAACAAGTCCTTTCACTGTTACAGAATTAACAGACGGAACTCCACTTGAGTCGGGAACAACATACGAAGTGTATGTTAGAGCGATATGTAACCCTGGCGATGCCAGCGTTTGGAGTGATGTACTTAAATTTACAACTATAATAAGCAACGACGAATGTGTTGATGCAATTACAGTTCCCGTAAATTTAACCGGAGATTGTATTCTATTCCGTGCAGCTACAACAATAGGCGCTACGATGTCTGCAGAAGAACAATGTGACGAATGGTCATCTGACGATGATGTTTGGTTTACATTTGAAGCACTATCGGACATCCACACTATTAACTTTAGAGGTTTACCTGAATTTGAGTCTGTGCAGTTTGCCGTGTACGAAGGCGGTTGTGGTGCATTAACATCACTTATTTGCCCTAGCAGCAGTAACAGCGGAACAGTTTTAAGAAACTTAACCGTAGGACAAACGTACACGCTAAGAGTATTTAAATATGCGTTTGATGAGGGTAAAAATTTTGAAATTTGTATAACAACGCCGGTTACCCCTATTGCAGTAAGCTCTACAGACTACACTCCTGAGCAGTTGGTAAGGGAATTACTTATAGGATCGGAATGTGCACAAATAAGCAACATTACTTATTCTACAGGAACAAACGTTGGAGGGCCTAACGGTATCGGATCATTCACTAAAAACGGATCTGATTTCCCTTTTGAGTCTGGAATAGTTTTAACTACAGGAGAAGCAACTCAGTCTCCGGGACCTAACCATGATAATCTGGGCGCAGGCGGAGGATTTGATTGGGCAGGAGACACTGAACTTGAAGACATAATCCTGGAGGGTACAGGTGTGCCTATGGATTCTCATAACGCAACTATACTTGAGTTTGATTTTATACCTCTGATAGATACCATGACTTTTGATTTCTTATTTGCATCAGAAGAGTATGGTCAGTACCAGTGTTTTTTCTCAGACTCATTTGCATTTATATTAACCGATTCACAGGGTGACAAGAAAAATCTTGCTGTACTTCCGAACACTGAAATACCGGTTTCGGTTGTTACAATTAGAGATGAGCTTTATAACGACGAATGTGATTCTCAAAATGTTGAATATTTTGATGTCTATAATGGTATCGTTGAAGGCGAAAACTTCGGTGATAAGTCTGCGACAAACTATAATGGACAGACTGTTGTATTACAGGCAAAAGCTAACGTTATACCGGGTAACTCTTACCACATAAAAATGGTAATTGCAGATAAAGGTGATACCGGAGTTGACTCTGCTGTTTTCCTTGGAGCTGGTAGCTTTGATATCGGTGAAATGGATCTTGGAGCTGACTTATTAGTTTCAGAGGGTAACGCACTTTGTTCTGAAACCGAAACTACTCTTGTGAGTAACCTTGACGCTGAAGCATTTATTATAAAATGGTTTAAAGACAATGTAGAAATACCTGGCGAAACAGGATCATCTCTTGTAGTTTCAGAATCTGGACTATATACTATAGATGCTCAGCTTATTGGGTCGCTATGTAATGTAAACGACAGCATTAGAGTTGAGTACTTCCCTGATGTTGATGAAGATACAAATGCTCCTGAAAACCTGTCGGCTTGTAACGATGGTGGTAAAGCTACTTTTAACCTTGAGCTTAACACTACAGCTATACTTGACGGACTTGATGCAGATGATTATACTGTAACATACCATACAAGTGAAGCAGACGCTGAAGCAGGAGCTAATGCTCTTCCACTTTCTTACGAAAACACATCAACTCCTCAAACTGTCTATGCAAGGATAGTTGAGGACGGTAACCCATGTTACGCTGTAAAATCGTTTACTCTTAGAGTAGATGCTTTACCTGATTTTAGTATTGGAGAAGACTTTACTGCTTGTGAAGGCACAAATTCGACGATTGAAGTTAGCGCAGTTAACTTTGACGATACTGTTGCTACGTATGCATGGACTAAAGATGGCGTAGCACTTACAAATGTTACAAAAAGTATTGTTGTGACAGAATCTGGAGTCTACGAAGTTACCGTAACTAACGGAAACTGCGTTGCTACAAAAAGTGTTACTGCAACTATTCTACCAGCTCCTGTAGCAGATGCACCTGCAAATGCTGAAGCTTGCGATACTTACACATTGTTACCGCTAAGCGCAGGAAACAGGTACTTTACTGCAACAGGTGGCCCTGATGGAACAGGTACAGAAATTGCTGCCGGTTCGGCTATTACAACAACACAGACAATCTATGTTTTTGCAGAAAGCCCTACTACACCGGATTGTACATCAGAGAATAGTTTTGTTGTTACTATTAATGCAACGCCTAAGTTTACTCTTAGTAATCCTGTTGTATGTTTAGCTGAAAATGGTGTAATTACTATTTCGCCAGAGAACTTTGAACTTAATGAGGCAACGTACGAATGGACGCTAAATGGCGTTACTGTTGGCACAGGAAACAGCATTGAAGGCACAGAATTTGGCACTTATGAAGTTACAATAACCATAGGAGATTGTACTACAACAAAATCTGCAACTATTACGCAGGATACTAATGGTGTAGCATTATCAATTTCTGATGATTGCGAAACTGGTATTTACCAGGTTACTGCAAGTGATGACGATGGTTCGTTTAACGTTGATACAGCTACGTATGAATGGACAGGACCGGACGGATTTACTTCTACAGACCGTACAATTACACCTACTGTTCAGGGTATTTATACTGTAACAATAGTAACTGAGAACGGATGTATTGGTGAAGATTCTTACCCTGTTACAAGTACTACTTGTAAAATACCACGTGGTGTTTCACCTAACAATGACGAGAAAAATGACACGTTTGACCTTAGCTCTCTTGATGTAAGGAAACTAGCCATATTTAACCGTTACGGACAGGAAGTTTACACCAAATCTAACTATAAGAACGAGTGGCATGGACAAGGCAAAGGCGGAAACGAATTGCCAACAGGTACTTATTTCTATATGATAGAACGCGAAAACGGTGAATCAGTAACCGGATGGGTGTATCTTAACAGAGAGGAATAATTAATTTTTAAATACCGGATTAAACCTTTTGTGTTTAATCGAGTCTAAAATAATGTTGCTGTTGCCTATTAGTAGGTAGCAGCAGCATTTTTTATTAAATGTCCTGTATCGCTAACTAAAACTAACTTAACTACCAAATGAAGAAACTATACCTTGCAGCACTATTGGCGCTGGGCGGCCTTGCGGATGCTACTGCACAGCAGGATCCTCATTACACACAGTACATGTATAACATGAACGTGATTAACCCGGCATACGCCGGTAGTAAGGAAAACC
>Ga0265797_10000417_pt1 | contig 78524 bp, 59 predicted proteins | sample P2T30metagenome_FD_192433 | JGI IMG/M metagenome (GOLD analysis project Ga0265797, IMG submission 192433) | Plant litter microbial communities from East Loma Ridge, Irvine, California - P2 T30 | ecosystem: Environmental > Terrestrial > Plant litter > Unclassified | place: USA: California... | reverse complement strand
AAATTCAGCCGCATCTACACCCAGGACGACAGCTTGCCCGCCTCGCAGGCCATGCTCATCGGCGCGGGCCTGTCGGATGCGGATTTGCGCAAGCCATTCGTGGGCATCTGCTCCACGGGCTTCGAGGGCAACACCTGCAACATGCACCTCGACGGGCTGGCCGACGAGGTGAAGCGCGGCGTGGCCGCCCAAGGGCTGGTGGGGCTGCGCTTCAACACCATCGGCGTGAGCGACGGCATCACGAATGGCAACGCGGGCATGCGGTTCTCGCTGGTTTCGAGAGAGATAATCGCCGATTCGATAGAGGCGATGGCTGGTGCGCACTATTACGATGCCATTGCCACGGTGGTGGGCTGCGATAAGAACATGCCGGGCGCGCTCATCGCCATGGCGCGGCTCAATCGGCCGTCGCTCATGGTGTATGGCGGCACCATCAAGGGTGGCGAGTTTAAAGGCCAGCAGCTCAACATTGTATCGTGCTTCGAGGCGTATGGCAAGAAGGTAAACGGGCAGATTTCGGAGGAAGACTACCAGGGCATCATCCACAATGCGTGCCCGGGGCCGGGCGCCTGCGGCGGCATGTACACGGCCAACACGATGGCGGCCGCCATCGAGACCCTAGGGATGACAGTGCCGGCCTCGTCGTCGCTACCCGCCGAGAGCAGCGCCAAGGTGCAGGAGTGCCTGGACACGGGCGCATACCTGCGCCGCCTGCTGGAGCTGGACCTCAAGCCGCGCGATATCCTCACCCGCGAAGCATTTGAGAATGCGATGGTTATCATCACCGTCCTAGGCGGCTCGACCAATGCCGTGCTGCACCTCATTGCCATTGCCCACGCGGCCGGCGTGCACCTCACCATGGAGGATTTCCAGGCCGTGAGCAACCGCGTGCCGGTGCTCGCCGACCTCAAGCCCAGCGGCAAATACCTCATGGAGGACTTGTCGAAAATCGGCGGCATCCCCGCCGTGCAGCGCACTTTGCTCGACTACGGCCTGCTGAATGGCGACCTCATGACCGTGACCGGCCGCACGCTGGCCGAGAACCTCGCCGACGTGCAGCCCCTAGGTGCCGAGCAAGACCTACTGCGCCCCCTGAGCAACCCCATCAAGGCCGATGGGCACATTCAGATGCTGTACGGCAACCTGGCTACCAAGGGCAGCGTGGCCAAAATCAGCGGTAAGGAAGGCCTGCGGTTTGAAGGCCCAGCCATCGTATTCAACTCGGAAGAAGAACTAAACCAAGGCATTACGGAACACAAAATCAAGGCCGGGCAGGTGGTCGTGATTCGCTACGTGGGGCCAAAAGGCGGGCCGGGCATGCCCGAAATGCTGAAGCCGACCTCGGCCATCATGGGCGCCGGCCTAGGTGATAAAGTGGCCCTGATAACCGACGGGCGCTTTTCGGGCGGCACCCACGGCTTCGTAATTGGGCACGTGTGCCCCGAGGCGTTCGACGGCGGTGGCCTGGCCCTGGTGCGGGACGGCGACTGGATAGTGCTCGACGCGACGGCCAACACCATCGACGTGCAGCTCTCCGACGACGAACTGGAAACCCGCCGCGCCGCCTGGCAGCGCCCGCCGCTGCCCGCCAAGCAGGGCGTCCTCCTCAAGTATATCCGCACCGTGAGCGACGCTAGCCACGGCTGTATCACCGATTTAGTAGAAGAAAATTATGTCCCCGCAGACCTTAGTCCAGCCCGCCGCTAGCCCGGCCGCCGCCCCCGAAACCACGTCCCTGACGGGCGCGGTCGCCACGCTGCAAGCGCTGGTGGCCGAAGGCGTAGACACGATTTTTGGCTACCCCGGCGGAGCCATTATTCCGATTTACGACGCGCTCTACGACTTTCAGCCGGAGCTAAACCACGTGCTGGTGCGCCACGAGCAGGGCGGCATCCACGCGGCGCAGGGCTACGCCCGCAGCTCGGGCCGGGTGGGCGTGGTGCTGGCCACGAGCGGCCCCGGCGCCACCAACCTCGTGACGGGCCTCGCCGATGCCATGATTGATAGCACGCCGCTGGTGTGCATTACGGGCCAGGTATTCGCGCATTTGCTGGGTACCGATGCGTTTCAGGAGACGGATATCATCAATATCACGACGCCCGTTACGAAGTGGAACTACCAGGTAACCAATGCCGAGGAGATACCCGAGGCGCTGGCCAAGGCCTTCTACATTGCGCGCAGCGGCCGGCCCGGTCCGGTGGTGGTCGATATCACCAAGAATGCCCAAATGCAGACCTTCGACGCGCCGGCCTACGAGCGTTGCACGCACATTCGGAGCTACCGGCCCGCGCCGGTGGTGCGCAAAGAATACGTCGAGCAGGCGGCGGCCTTGATTAACAGCGCCAAGCAGCCGTTCATCCTCTGGGGGCAGGGCGTGGTGCTGGGCAAAGCCGAGCAGGAGTTTAAGGAGTTTGTCGAGAAAAGCGGCATCCCGGCCGCCTGGACCATTCTAGGTGTTGGGGCGCTGGCCACCGGCCACTCGCTGAATGTGGGCATGCTGGGCATGCACGGCAACTACGGCCCCAACGTGCTCACCAACGAGTGCGACGTGCTGATTGCCATTGGGATGCGCTTCGACGACCGCGTGACTGGCCGCCTCGATAAATACGCCAAGCAGGCGCAGGTCGTGCACCTCGACATCGACCCCACCGAGATTGACAAGAACGTAAAAACCACCGTGCCTGTCTGGGGCGACTGCAAGGAAACCCTCCCCCTGCTCACGGCCTTGGTCGAGCGCAAGGAGCACGCCGAGTGGCTGGCCCGCTTCAACGACTACGCCGCCCAGGAAGTGGACGCCGTGATTCGAGAGGAGCTGTTCCCAACCTCGGAGGAGCTGACGATGGGCGAGGTACTGCAACAGCTCAACGAAATAACCGGCGGTGAGGCCGTTATCGTGTCCGACGTGGGGCAGCACCAGATGGTGGCTTGTCGCTACGCGCTGCAAAACCAGTCGCGCAGCCACGTCACGAGCGGCGGCCTAGGTACCATGGGCTTTGCGCTGCCGGCGGCCATTGGGGCCAAATTTGGCGCGCCCCACCGGCCGGTAGTAGCCATCATTGGCGATGGCGGCGTGCAGATGACCATTCAGGAGCTCGGCACCATCATGCAGACGGGTGTGGATGTAAAAATCATCATCCTCAACAACCAGTTCCTAGGTATGGTCCGGCAGTGGCAGGAGCTGTTTCACCAGCGCCGCTACTCGTTTGTGGATATCCAAAGCCCTGATTTTGTGGCCGTGGCAGCGGGCTACCGCATTGCAGGCCAGAAAGTAGACGACCGCGCCGAGCTGCGCCCCGCGCTAGAGAAGATGATGGCGCATCCGGGCTCTTTCCTGCTCGAAGTGATGGTAACCAAGGAGAATAACATCTTCCCAATGGTGCCGCAGGGATGCAGCGTGGCGGAAATCCGGCTGCGCTAGTAGTTCGCTGCCAACTAAATAAGGTCGTCATGCTGAGCGCATCGCAGCGGAGTCGAAGCATCTCTACCGGTGAACTAACTCTTAATGGCAGCAACGAAGCGGCAGAGATGCTTCGACTCCGCTACGCTACGCTCAGCATGACGAATGATTTAAACTTACTGATTATGAGCCTTGAACCAGCCGCCCGCCAGGAATACAACATCACCGCGTACACCGAAAACCAGGTGGGCCTGCTCAACCGCATTGCCATCATCTTTTCGCGCCGCAAAATCAACATCGAGAGCCTCAACGTGTCGCCTTCGGAGATTGAGGGCATCCACCGCTTCAACATCGTGATTGTGGAAACGGAGGAGGTGGTGGAGAAGCTCGCCAAGCAAATTGAGAAGCAGGTGGAAGTACTGAAAGTGTACTACAACACCAACGCCGACGTGATTTGGCAGGAAATGGCCCTCTACAAAGTGCCCACCGACATCATTGCCGAAAAGGTACTTGTGGAGCGTTTGCTGCGCGAAAACGGGGCTAGGGCCGTAGTGATTCGCAAGGACTACACGGTGTTTGAAACCACTGGCCACCGCGAGGAAACCGACAATCTCATTAAGGCTTTGCAGCCGTACGGGCTGATTGAGTTTGTGCGCTCGGCGCGCATTGCCATCATCAAGGCCAGCGATGGGTTCCACCGCAAGCTCAGCGAGTTTGAGCGCCGCGAGCCTAGCGAAGACGTGGCCGAAAACGAGTTTTTGAACGACCGCGAGGCGGTGTTTACGATGTAGCGCGGACTTTCAGTCCGCGACCCAACTGATTTAATACGACACCTTTTTTCACCCAACTCGCGGACTGAAAGTCCGCGCTACTCCTCCCCACTATGGCTACCATCAACTTCGGCGGCGTACCCGAAACCGTAATCACCCGCGACGAATTTCCGCTGCAAAAGGCGCTTGAATTCCTTAAGGATGAAACCATTGCCGTAATCGGCTACGGCGTACAGGGACCTGGCCAGGCACTGAACATGCGCGACAACGGCTTCCACGTAATCGTGGGCCAGCGCGAGGGTACGCCCTCGTGGGAGCGCGCCCTCAAGGATGGCTGGGTACCCGGCGAGTCGCTGTTCAGCATCGAAGAAGCAGCCGACAAAGGCACCATCATCTGCAATCTGCTGAGCGACGCCGGGCAAATCGCCCTGTGGCCGACCCTCCAGAAATACCTCACGCCGGGCAAAACGCTGTATTTCTCGCACGGCTTCGGCATCACGTTCAACGACCAGACGGGCATCGTGCCTAGCAAGGATATCGACGTGGTATTGGTAGCGCCCAAAGGCAGCGGCACCAGCCTGCGCCGCTTGTTCGTGGCCGGTGGCGGCCTTAACTCGTCGTTCGCGGTGTTCCAGGATGCCAGCGGCAAGGCCTGGGAAAAGGCCATTGCGATGGGCATCGGCGTAGGCTCGGGCTACTTGTTCGAGACTGATTTCAAGAAGGAAGTTTACTCTGACCTCACCGGCGAGCGCGGCGTGCTGATGGGTGCCCTGGCCGGTATCATCGAGGCCCAGTATCAAGTGTTGCGCCAGCGCGGCCACTCGCCTTCGGAAGCGTTCAACGAAACCGTGGAAGAACTCACCCAGAGCCTCGTGCCACTGGTGGGCGAGAACGGTATGGACTGGATGTTTGCCAACTGCTCGGTAACGGCCCAGCGCGGCGCCCTCGACTGGAAAGGCAAGTTCCGCGAGGCTACCCTGCCCGTACTCAACGACCTCTACGACAGCGTAGCCAGCGGCGAAGAAGCCCGCCGCACCATCGAGCGTGGCACCACGCCCAACTACCGCGCCGAGCTGGAAGCTGAGCTGAAAGAAGTGCGCGAGTCGGAGCTGTGGGCCACCGGCGCCACCGTGCGCGAGCTGCGCTCGCGCAGCAGTGAGAATGTAGAAGCATAACCGTCAACGACTGTCATTGCGAGCGCAGCGAAGCAATCGCACCAGAGCAGTTGCGCTGGCTTCGTGCTGGCGCAGCCGCTCTGGTGCGATTGCTTCGCTGCGCTCGCAATGATAAATGACCTTCATCACCCCGAATCCCATGCCCGACCTATTAGCCCCGGCGGCCACCGCCGTCACTCTGGAAAACGTCGAAGCTGCGGCGCGCCGCCTCAAGGGCGTCATTACCAAAACGCCCTTGATGCTGAACCTAGGGCTGTCGCGCAGCTACGACGCTACCATTTTGCTCAAGCGGGAGGACTTGCAGGTGGTGCGCTCTTACAAGATTCGGGGAGCTTATAACAAGATTGCCACGTTGCCGACTACCGTGCCGGGCCGCCAAATCGTGTGCGCCAGCGCTGGCAACCACGCCCAGGGCGTGGCCTACGCGTGCCAGCTTTTGGGCCTGCAAGGCGACATTTTCATGCCCGCCCAAACGCCCGCGCAGAAGGTGGACAAGGTGCGCCTTTTCGGCAAGGACATGGTGACGGTGCACCTCACGGGCCGCACCTTCGATGACTGCTATCACGCCGCGCAGGCATTTTGCGACGAGCGCGGCAGCACGTTTGTGCATCCGTTTGACGACCTCGCTATTGTGGAAGGACAAGCCACGGTAGGGTTGGAAATTCTGAAATCGGCCAAGGAGCCGATTGACTTTTGCTTTATGCCCATCGGCGGCGGTGGGCTGGCCTCGGGCCTATCGAGTGTGTTTCGGCAGCTGAGCCCCCATACCAGGCTCATTGGCGTGCAGCCGCTGGGGGCGCCCAGCATGCACGACGCCCTGCGCGCCGGGCAGCGGCAGGCGCTCCCCAGCCTCGACACTTTCGTGGATGGCGCGGCCGTGAAGTGCCCCGGCGAGCTCACGTTTGAGATTTGCCAGGCGCTGCTCGATGAGGTGCACCTCGTGCCCGAGGGCCAGGTGTGCGAGGACTTACTAAAGATGTACAACGAGGAAGGCATGGTGCTGGAACCGGCGGGTACGCTCGCCATCTCGGCCCTGCACGCCTACGCCGACCAGATAAGGGGCAAAACGGTGGTCTGCATCATCAGCGGCTCCAACAATGATATCACCCGCATGGAGGACATCAAGGAGCGCGCCCAGCGCCACCAGGGCCTCAAACACTACTTCATGGTGCGCTTCAACCAAGCGCCGGGGGCGCTGCGCCGCTTCGTGAACAACGTGCTGGCCGAGGGCGAGGACATCATCCAGTTTCAGTACATCAAGAAGAATAACAAGGAAAAAGGCCCCGTTTTCATCGGCGTCGAGGTCAAGCGCCCGCACGATGTGGAAGGCATTAAGGCGCGCATGACGGAGGAGGGCTTCGGCTTTGAGTACCTCAACGGGCAACAGGATTTTCTGAGCTTGCTGGTGTAGCGGCTAGGTCACAATTCGGTCACGTATTGCTGGCCTCGGTCGCCATATCTTTGCAGTGGCAGCCAGGGCCGGGCCGGACTCACCACGGGCCTGATTGCCAGCCCCCTGCTCGCCGCCCCGGCCGAGCTGGGTAGCGGGTAGTAGTCTATGCAAAAAGCCCCTTTCTCCGACGCCGAAACCGAGCCGCTCGCCGCGCTGGCGCTGGGCTAGCGGCCGGCATTTGAGGCGCTGTACCACCGCTACAAGCAGCCGGTTTTTGCCAATATCCGCAAGATGGTGCCCGACCCCGACGCGGCCGAAGACTTGCTGCAAGAGGTATTTATCGCGCTCTGGGAAAACCGCCAGGCCATCGACCCTGCCAAGGGCGCGGGCGGCTGGCTCTTCGTGGTGAGCTACAACAAAGCCGCTTCCTACCTTAAAAAGAAGCTGCGCGAAGCCGCCATCCTAGAGCCCGCAACCGACCTGGCCGAGCTAGCCGTGGCCGACGAGCTGGCCGATGAGTAGCTGTATACCAATCAACTGGCTTTAGTAGAAGAGGCCGTAGCCCACCTGCCGGCCCGCAAGCAGGCCGTATTTCGGCTGTGCCGCTTCGAGGGCAAGTCGGCCGAGGAAGTGGCCGCCGCCACGGGCATTTCAGTAGCCTCGGTGAAGGACTACCTCAAGCAATCGACGCGCTTTATCCGCGAGTACATCCACGCGGGGCACACGCCTACGCAGGCACTGGCGGTGGCTGGGCTGCTGGTGTTGCTGGAACTACCGTAGGCAGGCGCATCCCCCATTACCAAATCATTACTCCCCAAGGTTTTGGCCTAATGATTTAGCAACGCCCACCGGCATCCCCTTTCCGCACCCCTCGGAGTATTTAGGGGTGATGAACCCGGACGCGCAGCACCTTATTGAGAAGTTTTGGGCCGGCACCGCCTCGGCAGCCGACAAGCAGCAGCTTGCCGCGCTCTTCGGCCCCGAGGAGGATGCCTGGCACGAGCACCTGCACCGCGAATTCAGCACCTACCCAGCCAGCGCGGCCGGTCCGCTCAGCGAGGAGCAGTCAGCACGGGTGTGGGAACGCCTGCGCTGGCACCTGGCTGCCGACGAAGCCGCCGCGCCGGTGCCGCGCCGCCGTGACTGGGCGCGCTGGGCCGCCGCGGCCGCCGTACTGCTGGCCGTGGGGTTGGCCGCGCTGCGCCTCACCTACCGGCCCACCGCCCCCGCCCCGCTGGCCCAGGCCCCCAGCCCCGCCCCGGCCGCGCCGGCGCTGGTGCGCCGTGCCAACACGGGTACTACCCCGCTGCGCCTGCCGCTACCCGATGGCTCAGCCGTGACCTTGCAGCCCGGCAGCGCGGTGGCTTACTACCCGCCGTTTGCCCACGGCCGGCGCGACATCAGCCTGCGCGGCACGGCGCTGTTTGAGGTGGCCAAGGATGCGGCGCACCCGTTCACGGTGCTGGCCAATGGGTTTACGACCACCGCGCTGGGCACCAAGTTTCGGGTGCAGGCCACTGCTAGCGAACGGGTAACCGTGCGGCTGCTGGAAGGCAAGGTAGTGGTGCGGGCCACGCCGGCCACCCACCTCGCCATGCGCGAGCAGTTCCTAAAGCCTGGCCAGGAGCTAACCGTGAACATCCGTACCCGGCAAGTGCGCCTGAGCATCTTTGGGACGGGGCCGCAGCCCGCCGGGCCGCTGGCCGTGGAAATTCCTACCGGGCTCAGCTTCGAGAAAGATGACCTGGCGGAGGTACTGGCCCAGGTGGGTGCCCGCTACCACATACGCATGGCCTACGACTCGGCCGCCGTGCGCGGGCTGTCGTTCTCGGGCAATTTTGAAGCTACCGACCCGCTGCCCGTGGTGCTGCGGGCCGTGTGCGCCGCCAATAATCTGACGTTTACCAAAACCCCCGGCCTGATTACCCTGCGCAAGTCGCCCTAGTCTGCCCCACTCCTTTCTGGCTTTCCTCGCTTTAAACGCCCTTTTTCGGGGCGCGGGGCCCCGCTTTGCCTTTTTTATTCTCCCTTTTTTACCCGTTAGATGAAACAGCGCTTACGATTTTTGCAAGGTTGGCCGGTGGGCCTCATGGCCTGCGGCCTGCTGCTGGTCGAGCCGGCTACGGCCCAGCCGGGCACCCGCCCGGCGGCCCAGGCCACGGCCCGCATGAAAGGCGCCGTGCTCGACGACAAGGGCGAGCCGCTGGCCTGCGTCACGGTTTTGCTGGCCGAGGCGGGTGCCGCTGGCAACCCGCGCGGCATCGCCACTACTGCGGAGGGCCTTTTCACCCTCGACAACCTGAAGGCTGGCACGCGCTACACCCTCACGGTGAGCTACGTGGGCTATGAAACGCAGCGCGTCAACGACTTCCTCATCAACGCCGGCGACAACAACAGCCTCATGGTGCGGCTGCAAGCCGAGAACAAGGCCCTCACCGATGTGGTCGTGATTGGCTACGGCTCGCAGTCGAAGGCCAAGGTGACGAGCGTGATTTCGGAGGTGAAGGGCGCCGAGCTGAACCGCTACAGCGGCAGCAGCTTTGGGCAGCAGCTGGCGGGCAAGGCGGCCGGCGTGGTCGTGAACGACGCCTCGGCCCAGCCCGGCTCCGACCCGCAAATCGTGATTCGGGGCATCGGCACGCTCACGGCGGGGCGCAACCCGCTCATCGTGGTCGATGGCTTTCCGCTGAGCGAAGGCTCGTCCCTGAACTCGATAAATCCGCAGGATATCGAGAAGCTGGACATCCTGAAAGACCCCGCCTCGGCCGCCATATACGGCTCGCGGGCAGCCAACGGCGTGGTCATTATCACCACCAAGAAGGGCAAAACCGACAAAATGAGCGTGGCGCTCGATGTGTACACCGGCTGGCAGGAGCGCTCCGACCGGGTAAAGTACGTGAATGCGGCCCAGGCGGCGCTCTTCTTCACCGAGGCCCGCGACTATGGCTACGTGTCGGCCAACCCTGCCACCCGCAGCATCGGCGACGACCGGGCCACCCGGCTGGCCAAGGGTGCCAGCCTGCGCCAGCTGCGCCTCAACTACTTGCAGCCCTACCTCGACGGCACGCCCGGCCTCACCGACACCGACTGGCAGCAGGAGCTGTTCCGCAAAGGCCACCTGAGCAGCTACAACCTGGCGTTTTCGGGTGGCTCGGCCAAGATGAACTACTACCTGTCGGCCAACTACTTCGACCAACAGGGCATCGTGATTAACAACGGGTTGAAGCGCTACAGCGGCTCGCTCAAAATCGACGCCCCTCGGATAAGTTCACGGTGGGGGCCAGCCTCAACCCGTCGTACAACGCCCAGCAGTACTTCAATAACAACGCCGACTTCTCGACCGACCCGCTCTCGAACCTGTACATTATGTACCCGTTCTTCAGCCCGCGCAACGCCGATGGCTCGCTCAACATCAGCGAGCAGATACGGGCCAACACGCCCGAAGACGGCGCGCTGGGCGAGAACGCGGTGGCCATCGCCACCCGCATCACGAACAACCGCACGTTTTTCCGCACCTTCGGCAACACCTACCTCAGCTACCAGCCGCTGCCCGGCCTCACGCTCAAAACCCTGCTGGGCGGCGACGTAACCAGCAACTTTTTCGACTTCTACAACCCCGGCGCCATCGGGGCCTACCGCACGGCGGCCCCCAAGCCGGCCGTGGCCACCGAAAGCCGCGAGTTCAACGTCAACTTCCTGACGGAGAACACCGCTACCTACGCCAACCAGTGGGGCAACCACACGCTCGACGTGCTGGCGGGCTACACCTACCAGCAGGAAAACGGCACCAGCACGCTCGTCACCGGCTCGGGCATTGCCGACGACAACACGCCCAACATCGGCGGGGCCAGCGCCTTTGTGGCGGTGCCCGTGCGCTACACCTGGACGCAGGTTTCGTACCTGGCGCGGGCGCAGTACTCGTTTGCCAACCGCTATTTGTTCACGGCCACGGTGCGGCGCGACGGCTCGTCGCGCTTCGGGGCCGACCAGAAATGGGGCAACTTCCCGTCCGTCACGGGCGGCTGGATACTCAGCAACGAGTCGTTTTTCCCCCAGACCAAGGTGCTGACCTTCGCCAAGCTGCGGGCCAGCTACGGCCTGGCCGGCAACAACCAGATTGGCTCGTACAGCTCGCAAGCGCTCCTGAGCCCCACCAACTACGTGTACGGCAGCACGTTATCGCCGGGCTTCGCGGCCACCACCGTAGCCAACCCCAACCTGGGCTGGGAAACCAAAACCTCGACCAACGTGGGCCTCAACCTGGGCCTGGGCCGCAAGCTCACCCTGGCCGCCGACTACTACGTATCGACCACCAAAGACCTGCTGCTCAACGTGCCCGCGCCGGCGCAGTCGGGCTTCACGTCCTCGATTCAGAATATCGGTAAGATTAAAAATACCGGCTTCGAGCTGGAGTTGGGCGGCAACGACATCGACCTCGGGCCGGTGAAATGGGGCTTTAGCGGCAACCTCGCCACCAACCGCAACGAGGTGCTGGCCCTGGCCGCTGGCCAAACCCAGATAATCACCGGCTCGGCCGGCACCTGGCGCACGCAGGTGGGCGGCCCCATCGCCGAGTTATATGGCTATAACGTGACCGGCGTGTACAAGTCGCAGGCTGATATCGACAACACGCCCCACCTGGCGGGCACCCTGGTGGGCGATTACAAGGTGGCTGACCTCAACGGCGACGGCGTTATCGACCTGAGCGACCGCCAGGGCTTCGGCACTTATAACCCGAAGTTTACCTACGGCTTTTCGAGCAATTTCAACTTCCATAACCTGGAATTGAGCTTCAGCCTCGTGGGTATTCAGGGCCGCAAGATATTCGACCAGGAGCTGGCTAACCAGGAAGAATCGGGCGAGGGGTTCGGGGTGCCGAATCAGTATTATTTCGAGAACCGATACCACCCCGTCAACAACCCCGACGGTACGCTGGCCCAGCCCAACCTGGGCAATTTCTCCAGCGCCCGCCGCCAGATTCGCTCGTCGAACATCTTCTACAAGAACGCCGACTACCTGCGCCTGCGCACGTTGCAGCTCGCCTACAACCTGCCCGCCAAGTGGGCGGCGGGCGCGCACCTCTCCAGCGCCCGGGTTTACATCTCGGCCAATAACCTGTTCACCATCACCCAGTTTCTGGGCCGCAACCCCGACGCCACGGCTACCGACAACGTGCTGCAAAACGGCTTTTCGCAGGCCAACTACCCCATCGCCAAGTCGTTTCTGGCGGGCTTTAACCTCACTTTTTAAGCGCGCTCGCCATGAAAAAACCGCTTCTCCTCTGCGTCGCGCTGGGCCTGCTGCTCGGCACCAGCGCCTGCCACGACAACCTCTACCAGGACCCCCAGACCTCCAAAACGCTCGGCGCCTTTTTACGCAACGAAACCGAGGTCGAGGAATACGTGAGCGCCGTGTACGGCACCTTGCAGTCGCAGAGCCTGTATGGGCTTTACCTGCCGGCCATCACCGAAATCCCGTCGGATAACACCTACGACGAGGTGCCGGCCAACGACGACGGCATCTATGGGCAGCTCGACCAGTTTACCACCATCCCGTCCAACGCCGTGGTTACGAGCGTGTGGCAGGCTTCGTACCAGGGCATTCAGCGGGCCAACGTGGTGCTGAACCGCATCGGCGGCGTCACGTACGCCTCTAGCGCCACCCGCGATGCCCGCGTGGGCGAGATGAAATTCATCCGGGCGCTGCTGTATTTCAACCTCGTGCGCCTCTACGGCGACGTGCCCCTGGTAACCCAGGAAACCACCGACCCTAATACCTACTTCGGCCAGGGCCGCACGCCCGTGGCGCAGGTGTACACCCAGATTATCAAGGACCTGACTGAGGCCGCCCCGGTGCTGCCCGCTACCGTCAGCCAGGCCGGGCGTGTGCGCCAGACCGCCGCCCAGGCCTTGCTCGCCAAGGTGTACCTGACCCAGCGCAACTACGCCGCCGCCCTGCCGCTGCTGCAAGGCATCGTAGCCGGCGGCCGCCACGCCCTGCAAGGCAACCCGGCCGACGTGTTCAGCCTGCCCAACGAGAACAACTCGGAAATCATTTTCGCGGTGCAGTTTGCCTCCGGCGTTAATGGCAACAGCGAGGGCAGCATTGCTTATCAGCAGTTTAGCCCCTCGGGCACGGTGTCGGGGGCCAAGGGCCACAACCTGCCCACCAAAAGCCTCTACGCCCTCTACGCCAGCCCCGACCGCCGCAAGGATACCTACGTGGCCGTCACCAGCTCGGGCACGCCCTACCTGCGCAAGCTCTCGGCGCCCACCACCGTCATCACCGACGGCGGCAGCAACGCCGTGGTGCTGCGCTACGCCGACGTGCTGCTCATGCTGGCCGAGGTGCAAAACGAGCTGGCCACCCCCGCCGACGCGGCGCCCTTCCTCAACCTCGTGCGCACCCGCGCCGGCCTGGCTGCCACCACCGCCACCACCCAGGCCACCCTGCGCACCGCCATCGCCCTGGAGCGCCGCCTGGAACTGGTGGGCGAAGGCCAGCGCTGGTTCGACTTGCTGCGCACCGGCGCGGCTATTTCAGTGATGAACAACTTCTTCCAGGCCAGCGGTATCCTGGTCACCATCGACAGCCATAACCTGCTGATGCCCGTGCCGCAGGCGCAGGTCAATACCGACCCGAGCATTCTGCAAAACGCGGGGTACTTCCAGCCTTCAACAAAAAACAGAAAGCTCGTCATGCTGAGCTGGCCGAAGCATCTCTACCGCTTCATCCGAGCCGTTCAACGACACGAACGAGATGCTTCGGCCGGCTCAGCATGACGAACGGTTTTTAAGCCCTACTCTATTATGAAATACCTTCTTTCTTCCCTCGCCGCTGGCCTGCTGCTCACCCTGCCGGCCCTGGCCCAGCAGCCGGTGCAGGCCATTATCCGCACCATGAAAGACCCGGCTACCAAGCAGGTTATCGTGGTGGCGCACCGCGCCGACTGGCGCCGCGAGCCCGAAAACTCCATTCCCGGCATCGAATCGGCCATTAAAATGGGGGTGGATATGGTTGAAATCGACTTGAAGAAGTCGAAGGACGGCGTGCTCATCCTCATGCACGACGAAACCCTGAACCGCACCACCACCGGCAAGGGCAAGCCCGCCGACTACACCTGGGCCGAGTTGCAAAAGCTGACCCTCAAAAACGAGCACGGCGGCCCCACCCGGATGCGCATTCCCACCTTCGAGCAGTGCATGCGCACGGCCAAGGGCCGCGTGATGGTGAACGTGGACAAGGGCTACGAGTACTACCAGCAGGCCTACGACGTGCTGGAAAAAACCGGCACCGTGGACCACGCCGTCATCAAGTCCTACGAAACCTACGCCGACGCCAAGGCCGCCAAGGGCAGCCTGCTCAGCAGCAAGCTCTTATACATGCCCATCGTGAACCTGGCCAAGCCCAACGCCAACGACATGATACGCGAGTACGAGCAGCAGCTCAAGCCCGTGGCCTACGAGCTGAACTTCGCCAGCGACAGCGCCCTCATCCATTCCATCTACCAAACCATCCCGAAAACGGGGGGCAAAATCTGGCTCAACGGCCTCTGGGCCAGCCAGAACGCCGGCCACGACGACGAGCGCAGCGTGGAAGAAGGCCAGCCCGCCGACGGCTGGGGCTGGCTGCTGGCCCACGGCGCCACCATCATCCAAACCGACCGCCCCGCCGAGCTGCTGGCCTACCTGCGCCAGCGCAAGCTGCACAAATAGCCCGTTTATCAACGCCAAAAAAAGGGCGCTACTCCGGCCGGAGCAGCGCCCTTTTTTAGTGGCTGGGTTCAGCGTTCGCTACTCCTTCGTCACCTTGAACGACTGTGTGAAATCCGCCCCCGTGAGGCGCACCACGTAGAGGCCCCGGGCTAAGCCCGAGGCGTCGAAGGTGTTTTGGGGGCCGGTTTCGCCGTAGGCGCGGGCGAGCACGGTGCGGCCGGTGGCGTCGGCCACGGTGAGGGTGTGGGCCTTGGTGCCAGCGGGCAGCGCGTAGGTGAGGCTACCGATTACGGGGTTGGGGTAGGCGGTAAAATCGGCCGGGGCAGCGGTGCTCGTGGTGGCCAAAGGACTGGCCAGGCGGGCATTACCTACCACGCTATAGCGGAAAGCCTCCCAGCCCGAGATGGTCTGGCGGGTGCAGGTCACGGCCTGGGTGCCGTTTTCGCTCGATACGTAGCGGCCGTTGTAGCCGCCCAGGCTGATGGTGCCGTCGGCGTTCACAATCCAGTCAAAGGTTTCCCACCAGCCGAAGCTCGTGCGGTTGGCGGTGATGGCCTGGGTGCCGTTTTCGCTCGACACATATTTGCCCTGGCTGCGCAGGGCCACCTTGCCGTTGCCGGCATCGACCACCGCAAACTGCTCCCAGGCGCCGGCCGTGGTGCGGGTACAAGTCACTGGCTGGGTGCCGTTTTCGCCCGAGAGGTAGGCGTTGTTGCTCACGGCGCGCAGCGTGATAACGCTGCCGATGGGCGTACGGGTGTTGCGCACCGTGCCGCCGGGGTTGGGCGCAATGGCGTTGAGCGTGCTGGTATTCACCACGCAGTTGGCAAACTTGATATTTTGCACCACCGCCGGGATATTGCCCGGGCCGTCTACGATATAAGGCGAGTTGATGCGGAAAAGCGCCGCATTAGAGCTGTTTTCGAAGCGCTTGTAGGTCCAGTGGCACCAGCCGATGCCCACGCTGTTGAGGTTGCGGGCGGCCTCACCCATCCACTCGGGCGAATTTTCGCCGGTTTCACCCACCCAAATGGGCACGTTGTTATCGGTGCGGAAGCGCGTGAGGTTGCCAATGAGGCGCAGGGTATTGGGGCTGCCGCCGTCCACCGAGTTCACGTTGTTGTCGATGGTGTAGTTGCCCGCGCTGTAGCGGTGCGAGTTGTACACGAGGTTGGTTGCGCTGGTGAAAGTGCGCTTCTCCATGTAGTTGTAATCATTACCAAAGCCGTTGCCTTCCAGTAAGATAAGGTGGCTGTCGCCGTTGTTGCGAATGGTGGTGATGAAGCGCTGCATCACGTCGTGCAGGCGCTGGTTACCGTTCTGCGTCGAGCTATTGGGGATGTTATTCGGCTCGTTGAGCACGTCGTACATGGCCACGCGCGGGTCGCTTTTGTAGCGGGTCGAGAGGGCGCTCCATAGGCGCACGGCAATATCCTGGTTTATCTGGTTGTTCCAGAAGTCATTGCCGCCGCTCACGAGCGCATCCGAGATGTTGGCGTCGCTGCCCTGCGCGCCGGGCGCGGCGTGCAGGTCGAGCACCACGTACATGCCGTTGGCCCCGGCCCAACTCAGCACCTCGTCAATCATGCGCACGCCTTCGAGCGTGCTGGGGTCGTTAAAGAGCTGATTATTACCGTACCACCCGCGTAGCGAGTTGAGGTAGGTGCCGTAGCTCGTGGTGCCCTTGCTCACGCTGGTCCGCACCGCCCGCTGGCTGGCCGTGAGAAACAACTCGTAGTGCAGCGGCAGCCGCACGCAGTTGAAACCCTTGTCTTTCAGGTAGTCGATGTCGGCCTTGGTGAAGAAATTATCGCGCCACTGCTGATAAAAGTTCTCGACCTGGCCGTCGCTCTGGCCCTGATTGAAAAGCCCTTTCTTGACCAGGCTCTGGGTGCCGGTGCCCTCGTTGCCGTAGCCGGGCTTCAGCATGTAGCCTTCCTGCACCTGCCAGCCACCGAGGTTCACGCCGCGCAGCACTACTTCCTGGTTGCTGGCGTTTATGATGCGGGTGCCGCTGGCTTGCAGAAAGCTTTGGGCCAAAGACACTTGCCAGCCGAGGCAGGCGAAGAGGAGTGCGCAGCCGGCTAAGGCACGCTGCGCCAGTGCGCGCTTGGTAGCGCGGGGAATAAAGGTGGGCATTGGTGGGTGGGAAAAAAGTGGAAAAGGATTTGGGCCGCGCCGCAAACGTTTGCAGACACGCCCACCTATACTACACCGCTCAAAGCCTTCCCCCTTAGTGCCAACTAAAATTTATTCTTCAGCCGTTGGCTAAGCGTTGCTTCTCCTCACCTCCTGCCCAGCTAGACGCTAATAATAAGTAGAGCGCAGGGTCGGGTGCTTGGCCTTGATGGCCTTGGGTGCAAGGCGCAGGCGCCCTTGGCCGGCAAGGGTCACCTTGGACAGCGGGTCCAGGAAAAAATAGGCCCCGTCTTCCACTATCAGCTGCCCCGCAATGGTCACCTTCACGCGGCGCAGCACCTCCAGCGAGCCGCCTTTCTTTACCGTTAGGCGGGTGGTAGGGCCAACGTAAAACTCCGCCCCGCTGCCACCCATCTCATTCACAACTAGGGTATTACCCGGCCCTATCACTACGTTCACCGAATCGCGGGGCCGGGCCGGGCGCCGGCCTATGTCCAGCCCGCCCTGCACCAGGTAGTAGCTGTTGGGAGCCAGAAATTGCAGGCTGCCGGGGGCACGCACGACCGTGGAAGCGGCGGCCGCCGGGTTGCCCAGTATCATGTCGCTGCGGTGGGCGCTCGTCCGGTGCGGCCCGTTGCGGAAGACCGTATTGCCACTGAATACCACGCCCATTAGCTTATCGTAGGAGCCCTCAGGAGGGGCGGTGTAGTCGTAGATAAATGAGCACCCCCTCAGGTGAAAGAAGCTGGCCGAATCGAGCTGCGACGGGCTGGCGTGGATAAAGTAGGCGTACGAGCCCACAAAGCGGCAGTTAACCAGCTGCACGCTACGGGCTTGCCCATCGGAGTGCAGCATAAAAGGCCCGTAGGCCGGCTGACCGCGATACGCCCGGTTTTCGAAGGTGCACCCCACAAAGCGGGTGGCCTCGGCCGGCGTGCGGGCCTTGCAGCCGTGCACAAAGGCTCCGTAGATACGGCAATTGGTGAACTGCACATTGGGCTGCGTAACCCAGGCCGACCAGTTGGTGATGCCCCAGAGCAAGCTGTTGGCAATCAAGATGTTCTTGGTGGTTTCGGGGTGGTCGCCGGCCGGCCGGTCCGCTACCAGGGCCTGGCCGGCGTTGTTGACCAGGCGGCAGTTGTCGAGGCGCACGTTTTTGACAAAGCCGCTTTCGGGCTCTAAATCCACGCCCGCGCCGGGGCTGGAAAACAGCGCCTTGCCCAGGGCCGGAATCACGACCCGCCCGGTGTGGCTGAAGCTGCAATTGACGGCCCGCAGACCGCTCACGCCCGTCACCGACAGGCCCTGGCGGCCATTGTAGTCGCAGGTCAGGTTTTCGAGCACAATATTGTCGGCCGTCGCATCATCGAGGCGCGCGGCCATTTGGTTGAGCACCTGGATACCATCGCGGCCAAAATGGTGCAGGGCCAGCCCACGCAGCGTGATGCGGCGCGAACCGTTGATAAAAATGCCGTCGTAGCCGAGCTGAATACCCGTGTCGCCCCAGTGCCCGCCCACCACGGCCTTGCCCGCATTGCCGTTGAGGGCCAGGCCAGTTACGGCCACGTTTTCGCAGTTTTTCAGCACTATGCCCGCGCCCACGGTGGCGGCGTAGCTTCTATCCACAAAGAAGGCGTTGGGGGCCTCAAACGGCCGCTGGCTGGCCGGGTCAAACGCGCCGTAGCGCACGCCGTTGGCGTAGCGAATTTCGGTGGTGGCGCTGTCGGCACCCTGGATGGTGAGGTTGTGGCAGTCGACCAGCCGCAGCACATCGAGGCCATCGCTACCCAGCGGGTTTTGGCGGGCCACGAGGTACACGCCCTTCGGGATGGCGAGCACGGCCGGCGCGGCGCCGGCGGGCGTTTTGGCGCGCTGATTGAAAAAATCGGTGGCTTTCTGGAAGGCGGCCAGGTCGTTGGTTTTGCCATCGCCCACGGCCCCAAAATCTTTTTTCAGGTCTTTGCGCAGGGTGGTGGTGGAGGTTTGGGCCAGGGCCGGGCCGGTCAGCCACAGCAGGCCAGCCAGCAGCAAGTGCCAGGCGCGCAGGCGGGTAGCAGCTACGAGGTTGAGTCTCTTCATCAAGGTCATTTTTAGCTTCTTCCGGCTAACTCTCTGGCCGGGGCCAGTAGTGTGCCGGGGGGCAAAAATACCCGGCCGGCCAGTAGGCGCGGCCGAAATAAACCCGGCCCCACCGCTGGCCACGCCGTAACTTTGTCCCCCGTCATGCCTGAACGCTCCACCCCCACTCCCCCAGCGTCGGCCGCGAAGTATATCTTCGTCACCGGCGGCGTCACCTCCTCACTCGGAAAAGGAATCATTTCCGCCTCCCTGGCTAAGCTTCTGCAAGCCAGAGGCTTTCGAGTTACCATTCAAAAGTTCGACCCCTACATCAACATCGACCCCGGCACGCTCAACCCCTACGAGCACGGCGAATGTTACGTAACCGACGACGGCGCCGAAACTGACCTCGACCTGGGCCACTACGAGCGCTTCCTGAACGCGCCCACCTCGCAGGCCAACAACGTAACCACCGGCCGCATCTACGACACGGTTATCCGGCGCGAGCGTGAAGGCGCGTTCCTCGGCAAAACCGTGCAGGTAGTGCCCCACATCACCGACGAAATCAAGCGCCGGATGCTGCTGCTGGGCCAGGATGGCAAGTTTGACGTGGTGATTACCGAAATCGGCGGCTGCATCGGCGACATCGAGTCGCTGCCCTTCGTGGAGGCCGTGCGCCAGCTGCGCTGGGAGCTGCCGCCCCACGATTCGCTCGTCATTCACCTCACGCTGCTGCCCTACCTGGCGGCGGCCGGCGAGCTGAAAACCAAGCCCACCCAGCACTCGGTGCGCGACCTGCGCGAGGCCGGCTTGCAGCCCGACATCCTGGTGTGCCGCTCCGAGCACCCGATTCCGGCCGAGATGCGCCGCAAAATCGCGCTGTTTTGCAACGTTAAAATAAACTCCGTTATCGAGAGCCTCGACGCCGACAGCATCTACTCGGTGCCGCTGCTCATGCTCAAGGAGGAGCTGGATACCCGCGTTATCAGCAAGCTGCGCCTCAACGGCGGCCACACCCCCGACCTGGAGGAGTGGAAGGAATTCCTGGGCCGCCTCAAGAACCCCACCGAGGAAGTAACCATCGCGCTGGTGGGCAAATATGTGGAGTTGCCCGATGCCTACAAGTCTATCATCGAGGCGTTTATCCACGCCGGTGCTACCAACGAGTGTAAGGTGCGCGTGCGCTCCATCCAGAGTGAGTTCCTGACGCCCGAAAACGCCGTGCAGCAGTTGGAGGGCTGCGACGCGGTGCTGGTAGCGCCCGGTTTTGGCGAGCGCGGCTTCGAGGGCAAGGTGGCCGCCGTGCGCTACGTGCGCGAGCAGGGCATTCCGTTCTTCGGCATTTGCCTGGGCATGCAGGTGGCCGTGGTAGAGTACGCCCGCAACGTGCTGGGCCTGCCCGAGGCCAGCTCTACGGAGATGAACCCGCTGACGCCCGACCCGGTTATCGCCCTCATGGCCGACCAAAAGGACATCACCCAGAAGGGCGGCACCATGCGCCTCGGCGCCTACACCTGCGAACTGAAGCGCGGCTCGCGCGCCGCCAAGGCCTACGGCCGCAACACCATCAGCGAGCGCCACCGCCACCGCTACGAGTTCAACGGCGCCTACGCCCAGCAGTTTGAGGACGCGGGCCTGCACCTCTCGGGCACCAACCCCGAGACGGGCCTGGTCGAAGTAATCGAGCTACCCAAGACGGTGCACCCGTGGTTTGTGGCCGGCCAGTTTCATCCCGAGCTGAAGAGCACCGTGGAAACGCCGCACCCGCTGTTCGTGCGCTTTGTCAAGGCCGCCATTCAGCGCAAAAAAGGGCTGTAATAGGTTAAGTAAAAACAGCGATAGAACGTCATGTTGAGCCTGCCAGGCAGCTCGCTCGCGCCGCTAGGGTACGTTATCCTACCGATTCGAGCGAAGTGCTTTGGCAAGCGCAGCGTGACGTTCTTTTTTGTTGCGCGCCCCTACCCCGCCCCGCCGTACCTTTGCCCCTCGTATTCTTTTTATTAGTAAATGGACCGCAATCAAGCGACTGGCCTCTTTCTTATCTCGGCCTTGCTCCTGGTGTACCTGTTTTTCTTCTCGCCCAAAAGCGAGCCCGAGAAAAACAAAGCCCAGGCCCCCACTACCGCCACCACGGCGAAGCCCGCCGGCCCCGCGCCCGCGCTAGCCCCCGAGCCCCAGCCCACCGATACCGCCGCCGGCCCGGTGCGCACCATCGAGCTAAAAAACCCCGAGCTGACGCTGAACTTCTCGACCCAGGGTGGCCGCGTGGTGGCCGCGCGCCTCAACAACTACAAGACGTTTTTCGGCAAGCCGCTCGACTTGTTTGATGCCCAAAGCGCCCGCTTCAGCACCAAGCTGACGACCACCGGCGGCCAAACGGTGGACTTCGCCAGCCTCAATTTCCGGGCTGATGCCCCGACCGCTACCGCCGACGGCGGCCAGCAGCTTGCCTTCACCGCGCCCGTGGGCGGCGGCACCATCACCCAGACCTATACGCTGCCCAAGAGCGGCTACGAGGTAAAATATAACCTGAAGCTCAACGGGGTAGCTACCACGCAGCCGCTCACCTGGAGCTTCGTGGACAACGTGCGCCAGACCGAGCAGGACCTCAAGCAGAACCGCAACCACACCGCCATCAACCACTACCTGGCCAGCGACGACCCGGGTAGCCTGGGCGAGGCCAGCGAGAAGCCCGAGGAAATGAAAATCACGTCCCCCATCAAGTGGACGGCCGACAAGCACGACTTCTTCGTGGCCGGCTTCATCGCCGATTCGCAGCCCTTTGCCAGCGGCACCTACAACTCTACGGTGGACCTGGCCGATTCCACGTTTATCAAAACGCTGAGCACCACGCTGGCCCTGCCCGCCGCCGACGTCACCAGCGCCGCCGGGGGCCAGTACCGCTTTTTCTTCGGCCCCAACCAGTTTAACCTGCTCAAGGAAGTAGCCCCGAATTTCGACCGCAACGTGTACCTCGGCTGGGGCTTTTTCCGGGGTGTGAACCGCTACGTGGTGCTGCCGGTGTTCCACTTTCTGGAGCAGTACATCACCTCCTACGGCGTGATTATCCTGCTGCTCGTGGTGATTATCAAGCTCGTAACGTGGCCCCTGACCTACAAGACCTACGAGAGCCAGGCGCGCATGCGCGTGCTGAAGCCCGAGATTGACGAGATTAAGGCCAAGTACCCCGACGACCAGATGAAGAGCCAGCAGGAGACCATGAAGCTGTACACGCAGTTTGGCGTGTCGCAGCTCAGTGGCTGCGTGCCCACGCTGCTCACGCTGCCGATTCTGTTTGCCATGTTCCAGTTTTTCCCCAACGCGATTGAGCTGCGCCAGCAGCCCTTCCTGTGGGCCCACGACCTGAGCACATACGACAACCCGATTATCCTGCCCTTCACGCTGCCCTACCTGGGCAACCACATCAGCCTGTTTACGGTGCTGATGACCATCTCGACGCTCTTCATGACCTACCAGAGCAACCAGATGAACACCGCCGCCATGCAGGGGCCCATGAAGTTCTACAGCTACCTCATGCCGCTCGTGTTCTTCTTCGTGCTCAACAGCTTCGCCTCGGGCCTGACGTGGTACTACCTCGTTTCCAACCTCGCGACGCTGGGCCAGCAGGCCCTCACCCGCACCTTCGTGGACGACACCAAGATTCGGGCTCAGCTCGAAGCCAACAAGGTGAAGAACAAGGACAAGAAGCCCGGCGGCTTCCAGGCCCGCCTCGCCGAAGCCATGAAAACTGCCCAGGAGCGCGAAGCTCAGGCTAAGAAGCCCGGCAAAGCCTAGCGGCAGCGGTTGCAAGCTTGAAAAAGGCCCCTCGTGCGTTGCACGGCGGGCCTTTTTTATGGTCTGCACGCTGGCCCGGTTTTCGTTTTAGTCACGGCACTGCATTTTTGCAGCGCGCGGTATTCGCGCCTTTTTCACTTTCAGTATGATGCGCTACCTGACTTTGCTCCTTGCCCTCTCGCTGGCCCTGCCGGCTTGCGCGCAGCACAAGCTGCCCCGCAAAGCCAACGCCGCCACGGCCGCCACTAAAGCCACCCCGCCCGAACCCGTGCTCATCTACCAGCGCACGCCCTGCAACGGCCGCTGCCCGGTGTACACGGCCACTATCTTCGCCGATGGCCGGGTGGAGTACGACGGCCAGCGGCACGTACCGCTACTGGGCAAGCACACCCTCGGCCTGCCGCCCGCCACCGTGGCCGCCCTGCTGGCCGAGGCCAGGCGCATCAATTTCGACAAGTTAGCCGAGCGCTACGCCGGCAACACCTCCGACCTGCCGGCGACCATTATCACGGTGCACCCGGCCGGCCGGCCGCTGCACGCGGTGTACGCCGCCGAAGGCATCCCGGCCAGCCTGCAAGGCTATATCAACTACCTCAACGGCCGCCTCGACCCGCTGGCCGGCATCAACGTGACGGAGTAGCGCGGACTTTCAGTCCGCGCGTTTAGGACGTCCTCACTCGCGGACTAAAAGTCCGCGCTACTACTTATTCCTTACGCACGCGCTCCAGCAGCAGCTGGTTCATAGGGTTGGCCGTGAGGCCACGCACATTACGCTGGGTGAGGCGGATTATCTCATCGTAATAGAGCGAAATCACTGGCTGGTCGCGCACCACAAGGCGGTCCATCTGCTGGTACAGCGCCGTGCGCCGCGCCGCATCCTGCTCGCGGATAGCCTGGGTATACAGCCGGTCATACTCCGCTGACTTATAGTGCGTTTTATCAGGCCCGGCGGGGCTGAAGTTGGGCGAGTAGAACAGCGCCAGGTAGTTCTCCGCGTCGGGGTAATCGCCCAACCAGCTTTTGCTGAAAAACGCGGCCCGGCCATTATCCACCAGTTCCTGCTGGGCGGCCGACTGGTTGATATCAATCTGCACCTGCACGCCCACGTCGGCCCAGTTTTTCTGGAGGTATTCGGCCACCGCCTTGCGCTCGGCCACGGTGCTCAGGCGCAGTTTGAGGGGCCGGCTGGCCCCGTAGCCCGCCGCCGCCAGCAGCACCCGCGCCTTCTGCGGCTGAAACGTGTAGCCCGGCACTTTCTCCGGCGAAAACGACGGCAGCGCCGCCGGCACGAAGCCCGACTCGCCGGGCCGGCCCACGTGGTTGAGCACGTAGGCCAGCATCTCGGGCCGGTTGATGGCGTAGCTCAGCGCCTGACGCACGCGGGCATCGCGCAGGGCGCGGCCCTGGCTGGCCTGCTCGCCGGTGAGGTTGGCCGAGTCGAGTTGAAAGCCGAGGTATTCCGTGTTGAGATAAGGCGCTTTCTGCAAGTTGAAGCGGCCCTGGAAGTCGGCCCGCACCGAGCCATCGGGGTTGAGAATGAGGTCGCGTGAGCCCTCGCGGATACCACTCAGAAAGTCCAGCTTGCCTTGCAGAAAGGTCAGAAACTCCGTCTTGCGGTCGGCAATGAAGCTGATGGCAACGGCATCCAGGTAAGGCAGTTGCTTGCCCCGCGCATCCGTGCGCCAGTAGCCGGGGTTGCGGTGATAAAGCAGCACGTTGCCCTCGTCCCACACCTTGAATTGAAACGGCCCCGTACCCACCGGATGCGCCCGAAAGTCCTTGCCATACTTCGCCACCGCCTCACGGGGCACCACGTAGGTGTAAGGCATCGTGAGCAAACTCAGGAAAGGGATAAACGGCGCCTTCAGGTGAATGCGCAGCGTGGAGTCGTTGGCCGCCACGAAGCAGGTGTCGCTGATATTTCCCTTACTGTCTTCCAGTACTTTCCCTCGGAATATCCAGCCACCTGGCGAGGCCGTGACCGCATCAAACAGCCGCCGAAACGAGTAGACGAAGTCGCTGGCCAGCACTTCCCGGCCTTTACCACCGGCAAAAGCTTCGCTGGCCTGAAAGCGCACCCCGCGCCGCAGCCAGAACGTGTAGGTCAGCCCATCGGGCGAAATCTGGTAGCGCCGGGCCAGCGCGGGCGCGGGCTGCAAGGTTGAGTCCAGCTCCAGCAGGCCGTTGTAGAGCTGCGCCACGGCCCAGCTATTGGCCTGGTTGCGGGCAAAGGCGGGGTCGAGGGAGGTGAGGGCCTCGGGCTGGTTGTAGCGAAACACACGCCGCTCGTCGGCCGCCGAGGGGCCGGCGCCCGAGCAGGCGGCCAGCAGCGTGAGGCTGGCCACAGTGGCGAGCCCGGCTAGCCAGCGAAAACGCGAAGGAGGTAGAAACATCGGTTTGGGGTGTCGGTTGCAAAGGTAGGGGCCGCACCGGCCCGATTTTTCGCTCCTTTTCCTCCCCATTTTATGCAGCTTACCTATTTCGGCCACGCTTCTTTTCTGGCTACCATCGGCGGTGTGCGCGTGCTTTTCGACCCATTCATCAGCCCCAACCCGCTGGCCAAGCACATCAATGTGGACGCTCTTCAGGCCGACTACATCCTGCTTTCGCACGGCCACGGCGACCACATCGCCGATGCCGAGGCCATTGCCAAGCGCACGGGCGCTAAAATTCTGGCCATCGCCGAGATAGCCGGCTACTTCGGGGCCAAGGGCATCGAGGTAATCGGCACCAACCTAGGCGGCAAAGTGGTGTTGCCCTTCGGCACGGTGCACTGCGTGGCCGCCGCCCACAGCTCGTCGTTCCCCGACGGCTCGTACGCTGGCGTGGCCATGGGCTTCGTCATCGACGCCAACGATGGCTCGCACAAGACCTTTTACTTCGCCGGCGACACGGCCCTCACCTACGACCTCAAGCTCATCGGCGAGCGCCACAAAGTGGACGTGGCCCTGCTGCCCATCGGCGACCACTACACCATGGGCCTCACCGACGCGCTGGTGGCCGCCGACTGGGTGGGCACCACCGAAATTATTGGTATGCACTACGATACCTTCCCCGTCATCGCCATCAACCACGAGGCGTCGCTGGCCGAGGCTAAAGCGGCTGGCAAAAACCTGCGCCTGCTGCGCATCGGCGAGTCGGTAGAGCTGTAACCTGGTAAGCCCTAGCCGCTAGCCCCACCAAACGTCAGGCTGCCGACACAAGCACCGCGCCCTACCGCTGGCCAACTACCCTGGTTGGCATGGGCGCAATGCTTGCTTAGGCAGCCTGACGTTCTGTTTTATTACGTCGCCGGGCCGCCGCCTGCTTGGCAAGTCCATTTTTTTTAGCCTTATTTTGTAGATTGAACAGCGCCGGTAGCGGCTAGCTTTATCTCTTCCGCGTAGGCGTATTCTCTAGTTATTCGTTTGTTGTTATGGGCAAAATTATCGCGGTAGCCAACCAGAAAGGTGGCGTCGGCAAAACCACTTCGGCTATCAACTTAGCCGCCTCGCTGGCGGCTCTGGACTACCGCACCCTGCTAGTAGACGCCGACCCGCAGGCCAACGCCACTTCGGGCGTGGGCTTCGACCCCAAGGACATCGAAAACAGCGTGTACGAGTGCATGGTCGATGGCATTGCCCCGCAGGATATCATCCTGCAAACCAATATCCTACCGCACCTCGACCTCATGCCCTCGCACATCGACCTCGTCGGGGCCGAGGTGGAGATGATAAACCTGCCCAACCGCGAGGAGAAGATGAAGGAGGCCCTGCGCCCCCTCGCCGACCAGTACGACTTCATCATCATCGACTGCTCGCCCTCGCTGGGCCTCATCACCGTGAACGCCCTCACGGCGGCGCACTCGGTCATTATCCCGGTGCAGTGCGAGTACTTTGCCCTCGAAGGCCTGGGCAAGCTTTTGAATACCATTAAGATAATCCAGAGCCGCCTCAATACCGACCTCGAAATCGAAGGCATCCTGCTCACGATGTACGACGTGCGCCTGCGCCTCTCCAACCAGGTGGTGGAGGAAGTGCAGATGCACTTCCAGCAGCTCGTGTTCGACACCATCATCCCGCGCAACGTCAAGCTGAGCGAGTCGCCGAGCTTCGGCATCCCCGTCATCCTGCACGACGCCGAGAGCAAAGGCGCCGTAAGCTACCTCAACCTGGCCCGCGAAATCGTGGAGAAAAACAGCGTGGAGGCCCGCCCCGAGGAAGAGGCGGAAGATGAGCTGGTGTAGGTAGCTTTTCTCCTCCCCTATCTCCATGAATCTGTCTAGTACGTCGCCTAGCCGCCTTCCTGATTTTCGAGTGACGTATCGGCTTTTCACTGCTGAAGAAGGTGGCCGAAAAACACCTGCTTACCAAGGTATCCGCTGGGACTTCCGTTACGAAGACAAGGCTGTCTCAACTGGCACTTGGATAATTCATCCTGAATTTCTAGGATTGACGGGTGAAGCACTACCTACTGAATTTCTGGGACTGACGAATGAAGCAATAGCTATTGAGCCACTGCCCATGTTAGGGCAAGCTAATATGTTTATCCTCAGTCCCGAATTAAGAAGTTTTCATCAACAACACCTACGCCTTGGCACCCGTGGCTATTTTGTAGAAGGGCCGCGCCGGGTTGGGGTGTGTGAAGTAGTTGAAATCATGAATCTTCGCAAAGCCTCAGTAGCCTAGCTACTTGTCAGACGCTACCAGCACGTCATGCTGACGGAGGAAGCATCTTGGCCGCTTCATCCAACGGTCGTGACAAGCTGCTTTCTGCGTCAGCATGGCGTTCTTTTTGGGCCGTGCCTTACTTGCGACCGGCATAGCTTGCCCTTCGCCCCCTAGTCCGTAATTTTGAAGTTCTGGGTGCGCCGGCCTCTCGGCCCCCCAGACCCTAGCCAAGATGTCCGCAGAGAAGAACAACGAGAAAATCCAGGCAGCCCTGAACGCGAACCCCAGCGCGGCGGCTGCCGCCAAGCGCCGCATTGGCGGCCTGGGCCGGGGCCTCAACGCGCTCATTGAGGGCAGCTACGACAAGCCCAGCGAGCACCTGATTGCCTCCTCGCCCAACCCCGTGAGTTCGGTGGGCATGATTCCGGTGGGCCACATTGAGGCCAACCCCTACCAGCCACGCACGCACTTCGACCAGGAGGCGCTGGCCGAGCTGGCCGATAGCATTAAGATTCAGGGCATTATCCAGCCCGTGACGGTGCGCCAAATGGGCACCAACTCCTACCAGCTCATCAGCGGCGAGCGCCGCCTGCAAGCCAGCAAGCTGGCTGGCCTGGATACCATTCCGGCCTACGTGCGCAAGGCCGACGACCAGCAGATGCTGGAAATGGCCCTCATCGAGAACATTCAGCGCGAAAACCTGAATGCCATCGAAATTGCCCTCAGCTACCAGCGCCTGCTCTCCGAGTGCCAGCTGCGCCAGGAAGACCTGGGCGAGCGCGTGGGCAAAAACCGCTCGACCGTCACCAACTACCTGCGCCTGCTCAAGCTGCCGCCCAGCATCCAGATTGGCCTGCGCGACTCGGTTATCGGCATGGGCCACGCCCGCGCCCTCATCAACATCGAGGACCCGCAGCAGCAGGTGGACTTGTACCGCCGCATTGTGTCGGAAGACCTGTCGGTGCGCCGCGTGGAAGAAATCGTGCGCAACGGCTTTGGCCGGCCCGTGCCTGGCGACCCGGCCAAGGCCCAGGAAGCCGCCGCGCCGGTGGTGCCCGTGGCCGAGCTGCGTCGCACCGAGCGCCAGCTCACCGACTACTTCGGCTCGAAGGTGCAGCTGCGGCCCAGCCCCCAGGGCCGCGGCGAAATCAAGATTTCGTTCGATTCGGTAGAGGACATGCAGCGCATCCTGCACATTCTGCATCCTGCCTAAGCAACGACCCGCAATTCCCTGCGCTGGCCGGCGTTAGCCACTTGCTTATGAACGACTTCTTGCCCAAAGCCCCCGCCGCTTGGCGCCGCCCGCTGGGCTGGCTGCTGGGGCTCGCCAGCCTGCTGCTGGCGCTGGGCCAGCCCGCCCAGGCCCAGGTGACCAACACGCCTTTCGACCCCACCGCCAACCCGGCCGCGCCGCCCCAGATGGTGCGGCCCGATACGGCGGCCATTCGCAAGCCGACCAAGAAGGAAAAGCGCGCCCTGGCCGCCGCCGACTCGGCACGGCGCACCGAGGAGCTGTTTGGCCTGCGCCTCACACGGCCCGAGAAGGCGGGCATTCTGGCGCTCATCCCCAGCGGTGGGCAGATTTATAATAAGCGCTACTGGAAGCTGCCCATCGTGTACGGCATGGTAGGCGGGCTAGGGTACTGGGTATGGTTTCAGCAGAGCCGCTACAGTGAGTATAAAGCGGCTTATTACATAGCGCGGGCCCGGCCAGCGACAACAGTTGCAGAGCTACCCTCCGTTTACCTTAACGCTGGTGAAAATGCTGGCAAATACCCGAATGCTAGCCGCGAAACGTCGCTGAATAATATCTACAACAACCTCACGGGCTACCGCTCCTACCGCGATTTATCCATCCTCATCAGTGCGCTGGGCTACTCGCTCCAGATACTGGACGCGGTGGTGGATGCCCACTTGCACGACTTCGACGTGAGCGACAACCTGACGCTCAACTGGCAGCCCGCGCTACTGCCGGTGCCCGGCCAGCTGGTGCCCGCCGGCGGCGTGGCCCTCACGCTGCGGGTCAAATAACTCCTTGCTACGCTTCTCTTCATGAAAATTCTTCTTATCGGCTACGGCAAAATGGGCCAGACGATAGCCGGGCTGGCCGCCGGCCGGGGCCACGAAATTGCGGGCATTGTGGACCACCAGACCTCCAGCCAGCGCATCGAGGACTTCACGCCGGGCCAGGTGGATGTGGCCATTGAGTTTACGCACCCTGAAGCGGCTTATGGCAACGTGGCGGCTTGCCTGCGCCAGGGCCTGCCGGTGGTGTGCGGCTCAACGGGCTGGCTGCACCACTTTGAGGAGGCCAGCCAGTTGGCAGCAGAGAAGAATGGGGCATTGTTCTACGCTTCGAATTATAGCGTAGGCGTGAACCTGTTTTTCCACTTCAACGAGTATATCGCGGCCAAGATGAACCAGTTTGCGGCCGGCTACGACGTGGAGATGACCGAGATTCACCACGTCCACAAGGTGGACCAGCCCAGCGGCACGGCCCTCACGGCCGCCGAGGGCATTTTGGCCAATTTCCCGGCTAAGACTACCTGGCGCAACGCGCCCGCCCAGGCCCCGCACGAGCTGGCGGTGCTCAGCGAGCGGCAGGGCGAGGTGGTGGGCACCCACGAGGTGCGCTACGTATCGAGCGCCGATACCATCGAGCTGCGCCACGAGGCGCACTCCCGCGAGGGCTTTGCGCTGGGCGCGCTGCTGGCGGCCGAGTGGCTGCCCGGCCGCCACGGCGTGTTTGGCATGAAGGAATTGCTGGGACTGTAAAACGGAACTGCCAAGCTGGTGCAGTTATGGGCACTTCGCTTCGGGGCTAATAAGTTGTTCGACGGTAAGGCGGAGTGGTACTCCGTTTTACCGTCGTTTATTTGTCGAATATTCTCTTGGGGAGCTAGCGCTCCCGCTCCTGTTTCATGCTCTTTCGTAAAACTGACCCGACCGCTCCGCCCCAGCCGCCCAAGAGCAAAAGCCGCGAGTGGGTCGATTCGCTCCTGTTTGCCGTTATCGCGGCCACGCTCATTCGCTGGGCCACGTTTGAGGCTTACGTTATCCCCTCACCGAGCATGGAGCACTCGCTGCTGGTGGGCGACTACCTGTTTGTGAGCAAGTTGCATTACGGGCCGATTACCCCGCAGACGCCCTTACAGGTGCCGCTGACGCACCAGACGGTACCGATTTTCAATTTCAAAAGCTACTCCGAGCTGATTCAGCTGCCCACGTACCGGCTCCCGGGCTTTAGCTCCATTAAGCGCAATGACGTGGTGGTGTTTCACGTGCCGCACGAGCAGCAGTACCCGGCCGACTTGCGCACCAACTACATCAAGCGCTGCATCGCCATTGCGGGCGACACGCTGGAGATTCGCCAGGGCCAGATTTTCCTCAATGGCAAGCCCGGCCCCATCGCTGGCGCACCCCAGACCACGTATTTCCTGGAGGTCGAAACGCCCAACGACGAGGTGCGCCAGGCGCTGCACGACCAGGGCGTGGTGGACTACGACCAGCCCGACGGCATTCCAGCCGCCGGCACCAGCCCCGAAACGGGCAAGGTGGGCTACATCATCAGCTGTCCGGCCACGGTGGCCGAGTATTTCCGCAAGCAGCCCTTCGTGAAGTCGCTGACCGTAACAGCTCCCGAGGTGCAGCTCTTCCCCGACGTGGCTGATTTCCACGTCTCGGAGGCCATGAGCGCGGTGCAGCGCAAGTGGCAGCTCGATAGCTTCGGCCCGCTGCCCATCCCGAAAAAAGGCCAGACCATCGCCCTCACGCCCGCCAACGCGGCGATTTACTACAAAATCGTGAGCCAATACGAGCACAACGCGGACATCACCTGGAAGGACGGCATGATTCAGCAAAAGGGCCAGCCGCTGACCAGCTACACCATCAAGCAGAACTACTACTGGATGATGGGCGACAACCGCCACAACTCGGAAGACTCGCGCTTCTGGGGCTTCGTGCCCGAAGACCACATCGTGGGTAAGGCCGTGCTCATCTGGCTCTCGCTCGACCCCTTCGGCGATGCTACCCACAAGGTGCGCTGGGGCCGGTTGTTCCACACCATCGACTAGGTTTGTTTAGCTATTAGCTGTCAGCTTTTGCTAGCTAATTCATAAAAAAGGCCCGTTACTGATGCAGTAACGGGCCTTTTTCTGTGGTAGCCTCCCTCCTACTTGCGGCGGGCTTTAGCGCCGGGCGGGCTGCTGAGCACCTCCACGATGGGCTGGCCGGTGCAGGCGCTGGGCAGCTTGCTGTTGAGAATCATGGCGGCGGTGGGGGCAATGTCGGTGATGGTGTGCGGGGCGTAGCTGACGCCGGCCGGGATGCCCATGCCCCACCACAGCAGCGGCACATGGGTATCGTAGGCGTAGCCGGTGCCGTGGCTGGCCCCCACGCCGATGTCGCCGGTCCAGCCGGGCAGCAGCTCGAAGCGCACGTCGCCGAAGCGGGGGTAGTAGAGGCCGGCTTGCAGGCGGGCTTCGAGGCCGGTGGTGTAGCCGGCGTTGAGCAGCTGGCTAGTGGTGTTGACCTGCGCAATGCCGGGCTGGTCGCGCAGGAACTCGGCCAGCACCTGCTGGGCGTGGGCCAGCTCGATTTTATGCTGGGCCAGCAGCGGGCGGTTGAGGTAGTATAAGTGGTTGCGCTCGGCCTCTATCCACTGGCCGGGGCCGAGCTGGGCAGTGAGAAAGGCGTTGGCGGCCTGGTTGAGAGCGGGCTGGGAGTAGGAGCCCACGGGCGCCTGGTGGTCGGTGAGGTAGCGGGTAACCTCGCTGGCCCCGTGGTCGGCGGTGAGGAAGACGGTGTAGTTGCCCTTGCCCACCGTCTGGTCGAGGGCCTTGAGGAGGCGGGCCAGGTCGAGGTCGAGGCGCAGGTAGAGGTCGTTTTCCTCCTTAGACAGCGGGCCGAAGGTGTGGCCCACGGCATCGGGGCTGCTGAAGCTGATGGCCAGCAGGTCGGGCACGTCGTCGCGGCCCAGGTCGGTGCCCTGGAGGGCGGCTAGCGCCAAGTCGGTCAGCAGGTCGTCGCCGAAGGGCGAGGTGTACATGCTCTCGAAGGCGGGCGGGTTAAGCGGGGCGATTTTGGTGAAATCGTAGGGAAAGGTGGCCGCCGTTTTGCCCTTGAAAATGCGTTCGTAGCGGTTGGAGTCGGGCAGGCTGTTGCGGTAGGCTTCGGGGCCGCGCAGGGGCATCCAGGTTTGCTGGCGGTAGGCAGCGGCCTTCTTCTGGGCGTTGAAGTCGCGCACCCAGGCCGGCAGCTGCGGCACATAGAAAGTGCTGGAAATGAAGTCGCCGGTATTGGTATCGAGCCAGTAGGCGCCGTCGGCCATGTGGCCGGCGGGCAGGGCCGAGGCGCGGTCTTTCAAGGACAAAGCCAGCACCTTGCTGCGGCCGCCGTAGGTCATTTTGAGTTCGTCGCCCAGCGTGGTGCTCACCTGGTTGCGGGCCGACACGCCCATACCCTTAGCGGTGCCCACGAGCTGCACGGTAGTATCGTCGGTGCAGTACACGTCGCGGCGCAGCTGGCGGCTGTACCACGAGTTGCCGATGATGCCGTGGTAGCGCGGCGTGGTGCCCGTGTACACCGAGGAGTGGCCGGGGCCGGTGACGGTGGGGATGTAGTTGTAGTGCGTGTTGCGGCACTCCATGCCCTCGCGCCGCAGCCGGTTGAAGCCATCCGGCCCGAAGTCATCGGCGAAGCGGGTGAGGTAGTCGGGCCGCATCTGGTCCACCATGATGCCGACTAGCAGCTTGGGAGCGGGGCGGTTTTGGGCGAGCAGCGCGGGGCTGGCCAGGAGCAGGCCAGCGGTTAGAAAGCGGGGGAGAAACATCGGCTATAAGAAGAAGTAGCGCGAAGCTCCGGCTTCGCGCACGAGCGTAGCGAGTAGCTGGCGACGGGGCTCCTCCGCACGTTCATACTCACTGCGCTCGTGCACGAAGCCGGAGCTTCGCGCTACAGGCATTAGTGTAAATACTTAGTGCGCAGGGTGGCTAGTTTTCTGGGGGTGAGGCCCATCTCGGTAGCCAGGTACTTATCGACGGAGCCGTACTGCTTGTCGATAGCGGCGAAGGTGCCAGCCAGGTAGGCGGGGTTGGCGGTCATCATCGGGCGCACGGCGTTCACGGCCTCGGCCGACATGCCGGCCTGGGCCATGCGCTGCAAGCTCTGCTCGCGGCCGGCCTGCCAGTAGGTATCGGTGGCGGCGTAGTCCTTCAGAATAGTGCGGCGGTCTACGCCCAGTGCCGAGAGCACGAGCGCCGCCCCAATGCCGGTGCGGTCCTTGCCCGCCGTGCAGTGGAAGAGCATCGCCTCATTGCCGGGCAGGGCCAGCAGCTCGTCAAACATCGGCCTGTACTTGGCCGGGAAGAAGCTGATGGTGGTGTACACAGCGCGCATCAGCGAGTCGCGGTTGAGGGTTTTGGCACCGCCGCTTAGCAGGCGCGGGTCAATTTTTTCGCTGCCGGCGGGTAGCTCCAGGCGGCGCACACCGGGGGGCAGGCGGTCGGGCGCCTGGGCGTATTCCTGGGGGCCGCGCAGGTCGCAGACCAGGGCTACGTGGCGGCTTTGCAGGGCTTGCAGGTCGCTGTCGGTCAGCTTGCTGATATCGGCCGAGCGGTAGATGTGGCCCCATTTCACATGCTTGCCACCGGCGGCCGGGTAGCCACCCAGGTCGCGGAAATTGCTGGTGCCTTGCAGCGTCACGGCGCGCCGGGGGTTGAAAACGACGGTATCGGGCGTTTGGGCCAGGGCGGGCGTGGCGAGGCCGAGGAAAAGGAGCAGCTTTTTCATAAACTAGCAGAAGCGGAAAAGAGAAGCGGCCTGGCGCAGGAGAAATGTCCCACTGGCCAGGCCGCTTAGGTAAGATTTACTTCGTGAGCCAGGTATCCTGGTTTAGGTCGTCGGTGCCACCAAACTGGCTTTTCACCGCCGACAGGTAGTTATCGGCGTTATAGGTTTGCTCATCAACCGGGTACTGCCAGCGGCGCGGGATGCGGCCAGCGGCGTTGAGGCCACCGCCGGTGGTCACGAACGTGCGCGGGAAGTCCGTGCGACGCCAGTTGTAGAACGGCTCGTAGCTTGAGTTTTGGAAGAAGGCTACGTACTTCTGGTTGAGAATCTGCTCCAGGCCAGCGGCGTTATCGCCTTTGTAGACCACGCCGGCGTTAGTCAAAAACGCGCTGCGCGATACGGTAGCCGTGCCCAGCGCCTTGCCCGAGACGTTGCCGATGGTCAGCTGCTGGCCTTCGGCGAGGCCGTAAAAGTCGAGCGAGGCGTTGATGCCGCGCTGGTAGTAGGTAGCGGACGTGCCCGTGGCCCAGCCCCGGTTGAGACCTTCGGCGATGTTGAAATTTTGTTCGGCGTAGCTCAGCAGCAGGTAGTTTTCGGGGCCAGCCACCGAGGAATAGTAGCGCAGGAAATTGGTGAAGGAGTACTGCCCGTTGTTGGAATTGGTAGCCAGGTCGCTCAGGCCCAGCGCGGGGCTGCTGCCCACGTAGGCCGAAAAGTCACTAGGAGCTTTGCCGGCCGCCAGCTGGGCCGGGGCGGGCGTGGCCGTCACGAAGGTGCGCGGGTCCTGGGTGGCGGTGGTGAGGCTGAGGTAGGCCGAGCCCGCGTTTTGGCGGGCGTTGTAAGTGTCGTTGGGGGTGTGGGGGTAAGTATTGTAAGTCGAGTTGAACTGGAAGGCCCAGCTGTCGGCGTTGCTGGCTAGCAGCGGGTACTGGCCGGGGTTGTTGACGAGGGCCGCGAACTGCTGCGGCACCTGCAAATCGGGGTTGTCGGCGGCGCGCTTGCTGAGGCTGATGAGCGTGCGGAGCTTAAAGCTGTTCACCACTTTGCGCCACTGCGCCACGGCGCTGGCCCCATTTTGCTGGTAATAGATATCGCCGCTGAAAGTGCCCGTGAGCGGGCCAGCCAGCAGGGTGTTGGCGGTGTCGAGCATCGCCAGGCTACGGGCGTACACGGCTTTTTGCGAGTCGTAGGCGGGCGCCAGGTTGGCGAGGCCCTGGCCGGCTTGCGCGGCGGGGGTGTCGCCCACGCGCTGGGCCTGCCAGATAAAGATGTAGGCCCGGAAAAACTTAGCCAGCGCGCTGTAGGGGTTTTGCTTGGTACCCAGCTGCTTCACGGCCTGGGCGTCGAGCTGGTTCACGTTTTTGAGCACCGTGTAGAGCGAGGCCGTGTTGGTCCAGTTGTACTGGTTGGGGCCGCCGTAGTAGCTGTCGTTGGAGATGGTGTACTGGTTCCAGCGCTGCACCTGGGAGAAGGGGCCGCCGTCGCCGCTGTTGTAGAGGTCGTACTCGATGCGCGGCAGCAACAGCGACGGCGGCACGGCGCTGTCGGCGGTGGGCAGGTTGGGGTTGGGCAGCTGCTCGTCCATCGACTTGCAGGCGCTGGCAGCCAGGCTCAGCGTGAGGGCTACCCCAGCCAGTTTAACGAAAGGTTTCATCTAGAAAGTCAGGTTAATATTGATGCCCATCGAGCGCGTGGTGGCCGATTGCAGGCTGGGGTTTTTGAGGGTGCTACGGTCCGAGATGTTGAAGCCCTGCGCGTACTGGTCGAGGTCAAAATCCTTGCGCTGCGCGAAGTAGAGCAGGTTGCGGCCCACCACCGAGATGTTGGCTCCCTTAATGAAATGGGCCTGTAAGAAACTGGCTGGCAGCGAGTAGCCGATGATAACCTCGCGCAGCTTGGCGTAGGTTTTGCTCACCATGTAGGGCTCCTCGATGCCGCCGTTGTACACGCCCTGGGTGTAGGCCTGCACGGTTGCGGCCTTGGTGTTGGGGGCAAATTGCAGCTCGTTGTAGTTGTTGATGTTGCCGTTGGCGTCAAACTTCACGGTGCCGCTCGTGACCACCACGCCGGGGCCGACGTAGGCGGGCGTGGCGGCTTTGGTGCCCAGGATGGTGCTCTGCCACTCGGCCAGGCGGGCCGCGCCGAGGTCGCCGGTTACGAGGTCGGGATGGTTGCCCGAGCTAAGCGAGTAGGCATACACCTGGTCGCGGATGACGCCGCCCACGCGGCCGTCAAACTGGAAGCTGAAGTTGAAGTTCTTGTACGAGAAGCGGTTGGTGACGCCCCACACCCAGTCGGGGTTGGTGTTGCCCATAAACTGCATGGTGTTGGTGCCAGCGGGGCGCACCAGCGGAATGCCGGTGGCGGCGTTGATAACCTGGCCGTCGGGGCTGCGCAGGAAATTGTAGCTGTAGTAGCCGTCCAGGCGGTCGCCGATGCTGAAAACGTGGTTGGGACCGGGCAGGTAGATGCTCTGCTCGCGGCCGTCAATCTCCCGCAGGGTTTCCTTGAAGGTGCTCCAGTTGGCGAGCACGTCCCAGCTCAGGCCGGTGGGGTTAGCCAGCACGGCGCCGGTGAGGGCCACTTCCCAGCCGTTCTTTTGGGTGGTTACGGCGTTGGTAGTCTGGCTGGTATAGCCCGAGGACGAGGCCACCGGCAGGGCAAAAATCAGCGGCCCGTTGATGGACGTGAAGTGCGTCACATCGAGCCCGAGGCGGTTGCCGAAAAACTTGGCGTCGAAGCCGTACTCGTACGAGGTTACCGAGTAGCTTTTCAGGTTGGCGCTGGAGAGGCTATTGGTGAAGCTGGCGGCCGGCTGGTTGTTGTAGGGCTTGGTAATAGTGTAGGTGGCCTGGTTCACGTAGTTGGGGCCGTCGTAGGCGGTGGTCAGCTCCGTGCCGTAGGCAATGAGGTTCGAAACCGGGCTGCCCGTTACGGCCTGGTAGGCCGAGCCGATGCTCGACTGCGTGTTGCCGCCCTTCACGTTGGCGTACGAGCCGCGCAGCTTCAGGAAGGAAACGGCCTCGGGCAGCGGCAGGTAGTCATTCACCACCGTGCTCAACGAAACCGACGGGTAGAAAATCGTGCGGCTATCCTTGGGCAGCGTCGAGAGCTTGTCGAAGCGCCCGGTGAGGCCCAGCGAGGCGATGTTCTTGAATGACAAGTCGGTAGTGGCGTAGGCGCTCAGCACCGTCATGTCGGCGCCGAAATCGTAGGCTTGGGCGGGGTTTTTGGAGTTGCTGAAGTTGTACACGCCCGGCACGATGAGGAAGTCGGTCGTGGCCCAGCTGGAATTGTAGTTGAACAGGCGCACGTTGGCCCCACCCACCGCGCTCAGGGTGAAGTTTTTGCCCAGCGCCTGGTTGTAGGTTAGCAGCAAGTCGGTGTTGTTTTCGAGCAGCGTGCGGCGGTCTTCGCGGTAGTCGCCCTGGCGCAGGTCGGGTTTTTGCGCGTTGAAATAGGTGATGGCCGAGTACGGGACCTTCTCGGTGCGCAGCTGGTTCCAGGTCGTTATCTGCGAGCGCAGGGCCACGTTGACGTGGTCGCTGAGCTTGTAGCTGAGGCGGCCGTAGCCGTAGATGTCGGTTTTGCGGTGGCCGTAGAGCCACTCGTAGGACACGAAATAGGGGTTGTTGCCGCGCCCGTATTCGGCGTAGTACTGCTGCACGCCGGGCACGCCCTGCGGGCCCTTGTAGTAGTCGCGCATGTCGCTGAGCGCCCAGCTGCTGGAGCCGTACACCTGGAAAATGTAGGTCGGCCCTTCCGGCCCCGAGCTGCTCTGCGGGATGTTGGGCGAGTTTTGCAAGCTCAGGTTCAGCGCGCCGTCAAACTTGAGGCGGGGGTTGAAATTGACGCCCGTGCTCAGGTTGAAGTTGGTGATGTTGAGGCCCGTGTTGGGCACCATGCCGCGCTGGTAGTTATTGGATACCGACAGGCGCACGTCGTAATTCTCGCCGCTGGAGGATATCGACAAGTTATTGGCCGACAGCACCCCTACCCGCATAAAATCGCGGAAGTTGTTGGCACCCTTAGCCAGCCAGGGCGTGCCCTGGCGCACGCCGTTCACCACGGGCGAGTCGTACTGCGGCACGTTCTGGCCCTCGAAGCGCGGGCCCCAGATATTGGCGCGGCGGTTCACGTTGCCCTCGTCGTAGAGGCTGTTGGCGTAGGCGTACTGGTAATTCGAGCCGAAGCCGTACTCGTTCTGCTTTTCCGGGATGGCCAGGTAGCTGGGCTGAATCTGGGTGCTGGAATTGAACTCCACGGCCACCTTACGCTTGTCGCCGGTGCCGCGCTTGGTGGTTATCATAATGGCCCCGTTCTGGCCCCGGAAGCCGTAGAGGGCGGCCGCATTCGGGCCCTTCAGCACGGTGTAGGTTTCGATGTCGTCGGGGCTGATGTTCCAGGTATCGGAGTTAATCGGCACGCCGTCAACGACAAAAAGTATATCGGAGCTGCCGCGCAAAATGAGCTGCGGGCGGCCCAGCAGCTCGGCGCTGGGCGCCACGGTGAGGCCCGCGATTTTGCCGGTGAGCGAGTTTACGGGGTTGGGCTCGCGGGCTTTCACCAACTGCGCGCCCGAAATCTCCTGCGTGGTGTAGCCGATGGTACGGGCGTCTTTCTTGATGCCCAGCGCCGTTATCACTACTTCGGCCAGCTCCTTGGTGTCTTCGCCCAGGGTCACGTTGATAGCGGTTTGGGTGCCCAGGGCCACGTCCTGCGGCTTGTAGCCCACGAACGAAAACGTGAGCGTGGTACCGGCCTGGTTGGCGGGCACGGCCAGCGAGTACTTGCCGTCGGCATTGGTGACGGTGCCCAGCGAGGTGCCTTTCACGATGACGTTTACGCCGGGCAGGCCTTCGCCGGTAGTAGCTTTTACCTGGCCGCTCACAGCCTGCGTCTGGGCCAGGGCGGGCAGGGCGAGCAGCCCCAGCACCAGGGTTGGGGCAAGGCGCGGCCCGAAGCGCTCCAGCCGGGCGCTTATACTAGTAGAATAGTGCTTCATGAAAAGGGGGTAGAGAACGCGAATAGGCAGCAGCGGCGGCTAGCCAGCCAGGGGATAGCGGAGAAAGCCATTAAGAGCGTGAGCTAAAAAATCGACTCATCCAGGGCGCGGCTTGACGGTGCAAAATTCTCTCTCCCGGATTTCGTCAGCATTACTCGAATGCTACCTTTCAATCTTGGTTTAATGAAGTTTCCGTGAGTATTATTCGCCCCTTAGCCAAGCATTGCGTCTGGCAAATACCTCCGTCATAAATCACGATACCCTCCTGCCTAAAAGGCAAAAGGTAGCCCTGGCGCATGGCCAGAGCTACCTTTTACGCTGCCCGTGGCCCAGGCAGGCTACCCCTCCCGCACCACGGGCAGCGTGAAGGAGAACGTGCTGCCCGCGCCCACCTCACTTTCGACCCACAGCCGGCCGCCCTGGCTGGCCACAAACTCGCGGGCGATGCTCAGGCCCAGGCCGCTGCCGCCCTGGCTCGGCACCTGGCTAAAGCGCTGAAAAATGCGCTCGCGCAGCTCGGGCGCGATGCCGGGCCCCTGGTCCTGCACGCTCACTTGCAGGTGCTGGCCGGTGGGCAGCAGGCTGGCCCGGATGCGCAGGGTATCCTGCATGTGCGCGTAGCGGATGGCATTGGCCAGCAGGCTGAGCAGCACCCAGGTGGTTTTCTCGATATCGGCCCGCACCGGGGGCAGGTCGGCGGGCACCTGCACCTCCAGCACGAGGCGCTTGGGCTGGAGCTGCGGCCGGATGGTAGCCACCACAAACTGCACGATGTCGTGGAGGTGGGCCGCCTGAAAATTGAGCTGGATGGTGCCAGTTTCCAGCTGCGACACGTCGAGCAGTTCGTGCACTACCTTAAGCAGGTGCTTGTTATCACGCGCCAGGGTGTAGGCAATGTTGTGCTGTTCGGGGGTGAGTGGGCCGGCTTTGCCGTCTTGCAGGCGCAGCAGGCTGAGCTGCATCCGCGAGAGCGGCGAGTGCAACTCCTGCGACACGGTAGTGAGGAAGCGCCACTTCACCTGGTCGAGTTGGTGGTAGGCCGACACGTTGCGCAGGGTCAGCAGTGTGCCCTTGGCTACTGCTTGAGGGTTGGCTTCGCTAGGCAGCGGCACTTCGGTGAGTAGCAGCTGGTAGGGCACCTCACTGCCTTGCTGCGGCAGGGTGAGCACTGGCAAGGGCTGCGGGTGCTGTGCCCCGGCTTCCTCCAGGTAGGGCAGTAGCTTGGCCGCTACCGCGCTCTGCTGGGCTAGCTGCCCGAAGGGCTGGCCAGCAAGCGCCGCTACCGGCAGGCCCAGCAGGCAGCTGCCAGCTGGGTTGGCCAGCAGCACCTGGCGATTTTCGTCTACTAATAGCAGGCCTTCCTCCAAGGCATCAAGGACGCCGGCCATGCGGTGGCAGTCGACCAGGGCCGGGGCCAGCGGCGCAGGCTCGCCCGCCGGCGCCGGCCACCAGGCACCGGGTATGCGTCGCTTGAAAAACAGCAGAAGCCCGCCCACCACCAGCCCCAGCACAAGCTGCTGGCCGAGCAGCGCCGAAGCGAAGCCAGCCGGTTCTCCCCGCTCAGCCGCCGCCGCTAGCATCAGCAATGGGTAGAGCACGTAGGCGGTGGCGCCCAGCAGCCCAAGCAATACTCCTAAGCAAGGCACAATGATGGTTTTTACTAACATACTGAAGGCAGTTGTGATGCGATGGGCCCCAAGCAAGGCCGCCCGGCGCACTACTGACCAGGGACCACAATCCGACTCCTTACTGAGGCTCGGGCCAGCAGGTACAAAGGCGCGGCCAGATAATAGCGACCAATCTAAATCAGGAAGCTATTACCTTTAAACCAACTACTTATACAGCAAACCAACTTCCCTGCTGCGGTTATCAGCCAGCCCTTGTGGCTAGCATTTCGCTAGGGAGTGGTGCGCTTTGATAGGCCAGCGTTTTTTTGCAAGTGGTGGCGGCCAGCCAGCGGCGGCAGCTTAGCAGCTAGACGCCAATGCGTGATAGCGCGAAGCCAGCGCTTTTCACTACCGCTACCAGCGCCCTGCGAGCAGTAGCTTTGCCCGCTCATGGCCATTTCGGAAGCTTTATCTATGCGCGACTGCTACCGTTTTTCCTGTTTTCAACGGCTGTTCGTCGCCGCCTTGGCAGGCCTAGCCACCGGGCTGGGTAGCTGCACGGTAGGACGCGTGACGGAGCTTGACGCGGGCTATTACCAAGTGGTGCAAACCAATGACTCGCTGCTGACGCGGGCGGTAGCCGGCGTGCCCCGGCACCGCTTCTACGTGGAGCAGCCCGCGCCCGACACCCTGCTGCTGTACCGGCCCACCGCCCCGCCGGGGCCACCCCTGCGCTACGGCCTGCGCCCGCTGCACCGCGCCGTGCTGCTGCACCGCGAGTTCGACTTCGATATTTTCACGCTACCCTTCAAGATTCGGCCCGCCCAAGAAGGCGTGCCCATCGCGCTCAACACCACGTTTAACGCGGCGCTGTACCTGGGCCGGCGACTGGATTTTTACCACCTTACGCGCCACCGTAACCCGTCGGGCCGGGCCACGCCGCTCATTCGCACGGTGGGGCTGGGCTACGGGGTGTTCACGGGGCTGGGCTCGTCGCTCATCAGCGCCGACCTCACGCAGGGCCACGCCACCCTTGATTACGAGGGCTTTGTGATTCACAGCGGGGCGGCCGCCATCTACGATGCGCGGGTGTTCAACGTGGGCGTGGCCGTCGGCATCGACCAGCTGATGGGCCCCGATGCCTCGTACTGGGTGTACCAGCGCAAACCCTGGCTGGGCCTACTCTTCGGCCTGAACCTCAATTAACTACGCTCCCCTACCCCACTACCGGCAGGGTGAAGCTGAACGTGCTGCCGCTGCCCAGCTCACTCTCGACCCACAGCCGGCCACCCTGCGTGGTGATGAATTCGCGGGCGATGCTCAGGCCCAGGCCGCTGCCGCCCCGGTAGCCCGTCTTGTCGGGGATTTGGGCGAAGCGCTGGAAAATCTTGTCGTGGTTTTCGGCCGCGATGCCGGGGCCGCGGTCCTGCACGCTCACCTGCACGAAGCCGCCGGCCAGGGCGGCGCGCACTGTGAGCGGCTCGCCGCCAGGCGCGTAGCGGATGGCATTGGCCAGCAGGTTGATGAGGACCCAGGTGGTTTTTTCGACGTCGGCACGCACGCTGGGCAGCTCGGCGGGCAGCTGGAGGTCGAGGGCGATTTGCTTGTCGCGCAGTTGGGGCTCCACGGTGGCAGTGGCAAAGCGCACCACGTCGGCGAGGCTAGTGGGGTGCAGGTCGAGCTGGATGCCGGCGCCCGCGTCGAGGCGCGACACATCGAGCAACTCGCTCACCATGCGCTGGAGGCGCTGGGTTTCCTGCCGAATGTGGCCCGTGATGCGCAGGCGCTCGTCGGCGGGCAGGCGCTCGTCCTGCAAGAGCTTGGTGTTGATGTTAATGCTGCTGAGCGGCGTTTTCAATTCGTGCGATACCGTAGCCAGAAAATTCGACTTCACCTGGTCGAGCTTCTTATAGTCCGACACGTTGCGCAGGGTAATAATCTGGCCCACGAACTCCATCTTGTTCAGCGCCTCGTTGAAGGAAACTAGCTCCTGCATGGCCAGCCGATAGAATGCTTCTTCGCCGCGCTGCGCGATGCGCAGCAGCGGGGCGTCGGCCACGGCTTGCTCGCGGCGGGCGGCCTCCACATCGAGCGGGCGCAGGATTTCGCGCAGCAGGTCGTTGTCCTTGGCTACCTCGGCGGCGGGCTGGCCGAGCAGCTGCTCGGCGGGGCGGCTGAGCAGCGTGCAGGCCACGGGGTTAGCCAGGATAATGCGGCGGTTCTCGTCCAGCAGCAGCAGGCCCTCGTCGAGGCCACTCACGATGCTGGCGGTGCGGTTGCGCTCGGTCAGCAGCTCGGCCATCGTGGAAGCGCGGTACTGTTGCAGCTGCACCAGCATTTGGTTGAAGGCTTTGGCTACGCGGCCGTACTCATCGGAGCTTTCGACGGGAATGGTGGCGGTAAAATTCTGCTCAGTAGCATGTTCCAGGCTATTCGTGAGGTTGCGGAGCGGGCTTACGGCCGCCTCGGGCACGCTCAGCACGAACATCAGCCCCAGCAGCAGGCTCACCGCCGCGAAAAGTGCCAGGTACTGGCCGGCCTTGGCGGCGTTGTGGTTAGCCTGCTCGTTTTTGCGGGTGAGGGCGGCGGTGTTTAGGGCCACCATACGGTAGGTTTGGCCGCGCAGCACTTCGATGGTAGCGGCGCGGCTGGCGGGCGGCGCGCCCGCATCGAGCAGGCGCTGAAAATCGGCCTGGCTCTGGGTGAGGCTGTCCACCAGCTCACGCTCGCCGACTTCGGTGATGTTGCCGGCCTCGCGGGTGAGGCTCTGGCGGAACTGCGGCTGGCCCTGGGGCGCGTTAGGGTCGGTTTCCATGCGGTCGAGGGCGCGCAGCATCTGCTGGCCCAGCTCTACCGAGTAGAAGTTATCCTTCAGCACATTGCGCGAGTTGCGGTCGAGGTGCTGCACGGTGTAGTAGGCGTAGCCCCCGAGGCCGAGCAGCAAGGTCAGCATCGCCACAAAGCCTAGGGTGATTTTGGTTTTTAGGTTCATGGGAGTTGGGGGTCTTTATAGGCTCGTTCTGGGGGCACCTCACCCCCTATCCCCTCTCCAAAAAAGAGGGGGCTAGGGGGTGAGGTGCCAGGTCAATACGTTATCAGGTACACATCCAAGTCACTGCCATCGCCCGCCACGGCCGTGAGCAGGTCGTGCGTGACGCCGCCGCGGCTCAGGCGCTGCCAGATGCTTTTCTCGCCCGTGATGCCGCAGACGAGTAGCGTAGCGGCTTTTTCCTGCGCCACGCGGCGGATGGCCTGCACGATGTCGTCGTCCTTCACGCGCATAATTTGGGCGCCTAGCTCAGTGGCAAGTTGCAGGTTATTAATCAAATGCCGCTGGGCGGCCAGGCCGATGCGGTCGGCGCTTTCCTGGCCGGTTTGCACGTAGAGCACGTACCAGGCGGCGGCCCCGAAGCGGTCGGCGAGGCGCGAGGTTTTGCGGATGATTTCCTTTGCGGCGCGGTCGTTGGTGTTGATGCAGGCCAGCAGGCGGTCATCGTTGCGGCGCTGGGGGGCGATGGCCAGCGCCCCGCCGGCATCGGACTCGACCTGGCGGCCGAGGAGCTGCGCCACCTCGCGCACGGCCAGCCGACGCAGTTGCAGTAGGTTTTCGGGCTGGAAAAAATTGGCCAGCGCGGTGGGCACCTTGGCCGCGTCGTAGATTTTGCCTTCTTCGAGACGGGCGCGCAGCTCGCCCACGGTCAGGTCCACGTTTACTACCTCGTCGGCCTGGCGGAGCAGGCGGTCGGGGATGCGCTCGGTCACGTCGGTGCCGGTGATTTTGAGCACCTGGTCGTGCAGGCTTTCGAGGTGCTGCACGTTCACGGCGGTTATCACCGAGATGCCGCGGCTCACCAGTTCTTCCACGTCTTGCCAGCGCTTTTCGTGGCGCGAGCCAGGCACGTTGGAGTGAGCCAGCTCGTCCACTATCACCACCTGCGGGCGGCGCTGCTCGATGCCGTCGAGGTCCATTTCCTCTACCGCGTGGCCTTTGTAGAACACCTGCTTGCGGGGCATCAGCGGCAGGTCGCGCAGCTGGGCTACGGTGCCGGGGCGGCCGTGGGTTTCGATGTAGCCCAGCAGCACGTCCACGCCGTGGCTGTGCAGGTCGTGGGCTTCTTGCAGCATGCGGTAGGTTTTACCCACGCCGGCGGCCAGCCCTAGGTACACCTTGAGCGTGCCGCGCCGCTTGGCCTGCACGAGGCGCAAAAAGCGCTCGGCCGAGGTATCGCGGGCGTCAGACTCAAGGGCAGGGTTCATGGCAGCAAGTAACTGAAAACCAAGGCCGGCTACCTCCCCAGGGGAAGCAGCCGGCGGTAGGAAAAGGAAAGGTTAGAAAGACAGGGCGACACTGGTAGTCAGGTTGCCGTAGTTGCGGCTAGCCCCGTTATCGTGCTGAAAAATAGCATCCTGCGCCCGCAGGTAGCGCCCTTCTACCCGGAAGGCCACGTTGGCCGTGGGCAGGTAGTCGAGGTTGAGCGAGGTGCCGCCGGCTTTGAAGCGGGCATCGGTGAGGCCGGGGCTGATGCTGCTGATAATCACGCCCCGGTCGGCGTTGTAGTACTCGCCGCGCAGGGTGGTCGAAAACTGGTCGCTGAGCTTGTATTTCACGAAGGCCGAGCCGGTGTGCCAGGTGTCGTAGCCACGGCGGCCGGCGCTCTGCTGCTTGCCCACGTCGAAGACGGCGGCCAGGCTCAGGCGCTCGGTAGCGGCGTAGGTGACGTAAAAATCGTGAAAGTAGCGGCGGCGCTTGAGCGAATCCTGGGGCTGCTCGTTGCCATAAAACGTGCTGCTGTTGATGAGCAGCTTGGCGGTGGGCTTCCACTGGATTTGGGTGCCCAGGGCCTTGCCTTGGTTGGTTTCGCGGATGTTCTGCCAGCCGTTGAGGACGAGCGCGGTGAGCGTCAGCTTGGGGTCTACTTCGTAGGTGAAGCGGGCGCCCGACTCGTAGTAGGGCGAGTTTTCGGCCATCAGCGAGCGGGTCAGCGTCCAGTTATCCTTCGAGATGGCCGACTCAAACCCGATGTGCGAGCCGAAAATACCCACATCGAGCCACGCCTTTTCGAAGGGCCGGAAACCGGCGTAGGCTTCGTAGATGTGCTTCAACACCTGGTCTTCGGCAGCGTAGTTGGCGCTCACGTAGGTACCAGCGTGGATGCCGAGCGCCCCGCGCACCTTGCCGTCGTCGTAGCGCATACCCAGCACGGCGTTATTCACCGTGAACTCGTTTTGGCGGTTGTGCGAGTAGAGGAAACCCGGCCGCACATTGGTGTTGCCGTGGTTGAAATCGAAGCCGTAGTAGGCATCCACGAAGCCGTAGGTGGTGAGCGGGCCAGCAACCGGCGTGGCAGTAGCGGGCGCGGCTGGGGCCGGCACGGCTAATGCAGGGTCGGTGGTGGGGGTAGTCTGGGCCAGGGCGGCACTCGTGCAAAGGGTAGCCAGCACGGGCAAAAGTAACTTTTTCATGGGTAAGGCGCTTAGGAAGCAGCGCTTTGAATACATATCGTTGGGGTTGGCCAGCCATTACAGCGGGCGGGGCGCAGGCACTATTTTTTGCTAGCCAGCTCGTCCAGCGCCAGGTTGAGTTTGAGCACGTTTACTTTATCGGGGCCGAGCAGGCCGGGCTCCATTTGCTGCTGCACCAGGGCCTGCACGCTGGCCGGGGCCAGGCCGCGCACCCGCGCCACGCGGGCCACCTGCACCAGCGCGCCCTGGGGCGAGAGGTCGGGGTCGAGGCCCGAGCCGCTGGCGGTGATAAGCTCGGCGGGCACGTCGGCGCGGCGCACGCCGGGGTTTTGCACCAGGAAGGTGTCGAGGCGGGCCTGCACTTCCTTCAGGTAGTCGGGGTTGCTGGGGCCTTTGTTGGAGCCGGCCGAGGCATCGGCCTTGTAGCCAGCCGCCGAGGGCCGCGAGTTGAAATACTGGGGCTTATCGAATTTCTGGCCCACATTGGCGAAGCCTACCAGGCGGCCATTTTTCAGAATTTGCTCGCCTTCGCCGTGTCCGGGGGCCAGCTTGGCGGCGGCCCACACAATGGCGGGGTAAATGACGCAGCACAGCACCAGCATAGCCAGTGTGAGGCGAATGGCAGGAACGAGTTGGGATTTCATGGTTTTGGATGGCTGGTGGCCTGATGGCGCGGGGCTCTGCCCCGTGCCGGTTATGGGCAGGCCTCTGGCCTGCGGCGTTGGCGGACGTTGTTAGGTTTTCCTGACGTGCCCTAACGGGCGGGCCAGAGGCCCGCGAATAGTCGGCACGGGGCAGAGCCCCGCGCCATCGCTTCTATTTTCTACAAAAACAGCCCTACCACCATATCAATGACTTTAATACCGATGAAGGGCACAATCACCCCACCTAGGCCGTAAATCAGCAGGTTGCGGCGCAGTAGCGCCGAGGCGCCGATGGGCGTGTAGGCCACGCCTTTGAGGGCCAGCGGCACCAGCGCCGGGATGATGATGGCGTTGAAAATGACGGCGCTCAGGATGGCCGACTGCGGCGATTTCAGGCCCATGATATTGAGCGCGCCCAGGGCTGGGATGGCGACCATGAACAGCGCTGGCACGATGGCGAAGTACTTGGCCACGTCGTTGGCGATGGAGAAGGTGGTGAGCGTGCCGCGCGTCATGAGCAGCTGTTTGCCAATTTCGACTACCTCGATGAGCTTGGTGGGGTCGTTGTCGAGGTCCACCATGTTGCCGGCTTCCTTGGCAGCCTGGGTGCCCGAGTTCATGGCCACTCCCACGTCGGCCTGGGCCAGGGCGGGCGCGTCGTTGGTGCCGTCACCCATCATCGCTACTAGCTTGCCACTCTGCTGCTCGGCGCGGATGTACTTCATTTTGTCCTCGGGCTTGGCCTCGGCAATGAAGTCATCGACGCCGGCTTTTTCGGCGATAAACTTGGCGGTGAGGGGATTGTCGCCGGTCACCATCACGGTTTTGATGCCCATTTTGCGCAGCCGCTCGAAGCGCTCCTGGATGCCGGGTTTGATGATATCCTGCAATTCCACCACGCCTAGGATGCGGTCGTTTTCGCTCACCACCAGCGGCGTGCCGCCGTTGTTGGCTACGGCCGCCACGCGCTGGGTCGTCTCGTTGGGGAAGTTTTGGCCGGCGGCGTTAGCCAGGTTGCGGATGGCGTCGGAGGCACCTTTGCGGATGCGCTGGCCGCCAGCCAGCGTGACGCCGCTGCTGCGGGTTTCGGCCGTGAATTTGATGGCCTCGCTGCCCAGGGCGCGCTTTTGCAGGTCGGCGTTGTCGAGGCGGCGCACTTGCTGGGCCAGTTCCACGATGCTCTTGCCCTCGGGGGTTTCGTCGTGCAGCGAGCTGAGCGTGGCGGCCTCCACCAGGTCTTGCTCGCTCACGCCGGGGGCGGGCCAGAAGTGCGTGGCCTTGCGGTTGCCGATGGTGATGGTGCCCGTTTTATCGAGCAGGAGCACGTCGATGTCGCCGGCCGTTTCCACGGCTTTGCCGCTCTTGGTGATGACGTTGGCCCGCAGGGCGCGGTCCATGCCCGCGATGCCGATAGCCGAGAGCAGGCCACCGATGGTGGTTGGTATCAGGCAGACAAACAGCGCGATAAAGGCCGAGATGGTGATGGGGGCTTTGGAATATTCAGAGAAGGGCTGCAAGGTGACGCACACGATGACGAACACCAGCGTGAAGCCAGCCAGCAGGATAGTGAGGGCGATTTCGTTGGGCGTTTTCTGGCGCGAAGCGCCTTCGACCAGCGCAATCATCTTGTCGAGAAACGACTCGCCGGGCGCGGTGGTCACCAGCACCACGATGCGGTCGCTCAGCACCTTGGTGCCGCCCGTGACCGACGACTTATCGCCGCCCGCCTCGCGGATAACCGGGGCCGACTCGCCGGTGATGGCCGACTCGTCGATGGTGGCCAGGCCCTCGATAATCTCGCCATCGGTGGGGATGATTTCGCCGGCTTCGACCACGAACACCTGGCCTTTCTGGAGCTGGGCCGAGTTGACGGTTTCAAACTTGCCGTTTTCGAGCCGCACTTTGGCGGGCGTGTCCTGGCGGGTTTTGCGCAGCGAATCGGCCTGGGCCTTGCCCCGCGCCTCGGCGATGGCCTCAGCGAAGTTGGCAAATAATAAGGTGAGAAACAACACGAAAAATACCGTGAAGTTGTAGCCGAAGCTGCCCTGGCTGGCATCGGGGCGTAGGAGCTGGGCCAGCGTCACGAAGAGCATGACCACCGTGCCCAACTCCACGGTGAACATCACCGGGTTGCGGAACATGATGCGCGGGTCGAGCTTGACGAAGGCTTGCTTGGTGGCCTCAGCCACCAGCGCGGGTTGAAAAAGGGATTGGGATTGGGTTGCCATGAGAAGGGTAGAAATGGCGCGGGGCGGTGCCCCGTGTCTACTGGGTGCAGGCGTTTGGCCAGCGGCGTCTGGGTGTTTTGGGGCCGGTGGGGTTCGGGCAGGCGGGCGGGCCAGAGGCCCGCGAATAGTCGGCACGGGGCAGAGCCCCGCGCCATCGGAGCTGACAGCTAGCAGCTTACCTAGCGTACAGCGAGAAGTGCTCGGCCAGCGGGCCGAGAGCCAGGGCGGGGAAGAAGGCCAGCGCGGCGATAATCACGATAACGGCCAGCACCATCACGCCGAAGGTGGCGGTGTCGGCGGGCAGGGTGCCGGCGCTGGCGGTCACTACTTTTTTGCGGGCCAGCAGGCCGGCGATGGCCACCGGGCCAATGATGGGCAGGAAGCGCGAGAGCACCATGACCACACCGGTGCTGATGTTCCACCAGGGCGTGTTGTCGCCGAGGCCCTCGAAGCCCGAGCCATTGTTGGCGGAGGCGGAGGTGAACTCGTAGAGCATTTCGCTGAAGCCGTGGTAGCCGGGGTTGGCCAGCCAGCCGGCGTACTCGGTGGGGTTGCCGGCGTAGAGGTGGGCCGTCATGGCGGCGCCGGCCAGCACCAGCAGCGGATGCAGCAGCGTCACGATAACAGCAATTTTCATTTCGCGGGCCTCGATTTTCTTACCCAGGAACTCGGGCGTGCGGCCCACCATGAGGCCCGCAATGAACACGGCGATAATGAGATAGGCGAAGAAATTGAGCAGGCCCACCCCGCAGCCGCCGTAGAAGGCGTTGGTCATCATGCCCAGCATCTGGCACATGCCAGAGAGCGGCATAAACGAGTCGTGCATCGAGTTGATGGAGCCGCAGCTGATGACCGTGTTGGTGATGCTCCAGTAGGCCGAGGCGGCCGCGCCGAAGCGAATTTCCTTGCCTTCCATCGCCCCTAGGGTCTGGTTTACGCCCATGTGCGTGATGGCGGGGTTGCCGTGCAGCTCGTAGTAGACCGTGGGAGCCAGCAGGGCCAGGAAGCCGACGGTCATCACGCCGAATATCATGTAGGCCAGCTTGTTGCGCTTGAGGTAGAAGCCCAGCGCGAACACCATTGCCAGCGGAATGAGCACCAGGGCTACGTTTTCGGTGACGTTGGTGACGAAGTTGGGGTTTTCGAGCGGGTGGGCCGAGTTAGCACCGTAAAAGCCGCCGCCGTTGGTACCCAGCTCTTTAATGGCCACCATCGCGGCCACCGGGCCGCGCGATACGGCTACCGAGTCGCCCTGCACGGTTACGAGCGGCTGCTTGCCGTGCAGCGTCATCGGCGCGCCGTTGAAAGCCAGGATGATGGCTACTACTAGCGAAATGGGCAGCAGCAGGCGCGTGATGCTCTTGACGAAGTAGTTGTAGAAGTTGCCGAGCTTGTCGGTGGTGCGGGTTTGCAAGGCGTTGATGACGACCACGGCGGCGGCAATGCCGGTGGCGGCGGTCACGAACTGCAAGAAGGTAATCACTACAATCTGAGACAAATAGCTCAGGCCCGACTCCCCGGAGTAGTGTTGCAGGTTGCAGTTGACGAGGAAGGAGATGTTGGTGTTGAAGGCCAGGTCGGGCGACATGGAGGGATTGCCGTCGGGGTTGAGCGGCAGGCTGCCTTGCGTGCAGAGGACAATCATGGCGAAGACGAACCACACCAGGTTGATGGTGAGCAGCGCCAGCAGGTGCTGCTGCCAGGTCATTTCGCGCTTTTCGTCGAGGCCAGCCAAGCGGAAAATACCACGCTCCAGGGGCGCCAGGAAATCGAGGGCGTTTTTGTTGCCCTGGTACACATTAGCCAGAAACCGGCCCAGCGGCAGGGCCAGCAGCAGGGTGAGCCCGAAGGTGACGAAAATACCCAGTAAACCAGTAGTCATGACAGTAAATCGAAAGGGAAAAAGCGGCTAGAAGCGCTCGGGCTTCAGGAGCACGTACACGAGGTAGCCAAACACGGCCAGCGAGAGGGCAAAGAGGGCAAGCATCATGGCACGAGGCAGTTAGATGTTATCGAAAAAGTCCACCGACTTGTAGAAAAGCCAGAAGGACGCCAGGCCAGTGGCGGTGAGCAGCGGAATCATGAGCAGAGCAGGCATAGGAGCAGGTGTGAAAGGAGCGGAAGCAAGCGCCGGGCACCGGCGGTGCCAGCAGTAGAGCAAAGGCTGGCCCTGGCCGTGGCTAGCGGGGCTTTTTGCTTCGCAACCTTTTGTTTTACAGCGATAAATAATTTTAATAACCACCTAGCCAGGCCAGCGGCGGCTAGGCAAACCATAGCGTTTTGCTAGGGCACTCGTGCAGAATGCTAGCGGGACTAGTCATTTAGGGCAGCATGGTGGTGTGGGGGTGGCAGTAGGCTTGGTAGAGGCTCTGGGGCATGAGCTGGTGGGCCAGGTGCAGGTGGGAAGTACTGCCGTCGAGGTGCAGGCCGTGGAGGTACACGTTTTCGATGGCGTGGGCGAGGTAGCGGTCGGCGTGGCGCAATAGGCTGTCGGCCACGGCGAAGCAGTGGCGCAGCACGGCCAGGTGGTCAGCGCGCAGGGCGCGGCGGGTGAAGGCGGCGAAGCAGTCGAGCTGGCGGTACACGCTGTGCAGCATGTTGGGGGCGTGCAGCTCGGCCGCCAGCTCGGGAAATTCGAGGGTGAGCAGGTCGGCCGTTTCGTGGGGTGTCATGGGGCTGGTGAAAAGAGGGAGCGCCAACTAGCTGGCGGCACTGCTTCTTACCAAGGCTGGGGCCAGGGGCGGCGCTGACTACTACATGGAAATCAATCCACTGATTGGCACACCATTACTCAAAACATTTATTCAATTCACAGTAGTGTAAAATGCACGAGGCCCTAGCAGAACGCTAGGGCCTCGTGCATTTTACTAGCCAGGGGCAGCGGCGAAAAGTGGGTTTGCAGGCCGGGCAGGCACTTTGGCGGCGCTGGCCCCATGTTGGCGAGCGGCGGGGCGGCCTGGCCGCTGGTGGCGGGGCCGCACCCGCTATGCCCGACTTACTCGCCGAAATCACCACCACCGCCAAGGCTTACTACGCCCAGACGACTGACTTCCCGCTCACCGCCATCGACTTCTACGATTGGCTGGATTCGCTGCCCGCCGCCCGCCGGGCCGACGTGCTGGCGCGGGGCTTCATTACCAGCCAGTCGGAGCCCGATTTTTTACGGTGGTGCCTGGAATTGCGCGGCTACTCCATGCGGGTTTTTATGGCCGAGCGCATGTCGGTGGTGGCGTATGAGCTGTGGGCGGCGCATTGCCAGTTTAACGGCGACTTGCCGGTGCATTCGGTTGGGCGTGAATAGCGGAAGCAGCCGGGTGGCACCTCACCCCCCGGCCCCCTCTCCAAAAAAGAGGGGGAGCCGACCATAAACGGACATGAGCCCACGTCAAAAAGGCGTCAGGCGCCCCCTCTTTTTTGGAGAGGGGGCCGGGGGGTAAGGTGCCATCACAGGCCATATTCCTCAATCTTGCGGTAGAGGGTGGTGTGGGCGATGCCCAGGACCCTGGCGGTGGCGGCTTTGTTGCCGCCGCATTCTTGCAGCATGCGCTGAATGTGGTGCTTCTCGGCGTTGCGGAGCAGGCGCGGGTCGTGGGCAGCGGGGTCGGTGGCGTGGGTTTCGGGCGGGGTGACGGCGGGCGGGCCTAGCTGAGCTTCGAGGGCGGCCAGCTGGATTTCGAGGGGCAGGTCGGCGGCGGCCAGGGCGTGGCCGGGCGGCGTGAGGATGGAGGCGCGCTCCAGCACGTTGCGCAGCTCGCGCACGTTGCCAGGCCAGGCGTAGGTTTCGAGGGCGTGCAGGGCCTCGGGGCCGATGAGCAGCGGGCGCTGCCGCAACTGGTGGGCGAAGTGCTGGGCAAAGTACTCGGCCAGCACCGGCACATCGCCCAGGCGGTCACGCAGGGGCGGAATGTTCAGCACTACCACCGAGAGGCGGTAATATAAATCGAGCCGGAAGTGGCCCGCGTCGGCCTCGTGCTTGAGGTTGCGATTGGTGGCGGCCACCACGCGCACGTTCACGCGGGTGGGCTTGGAATCGCCGAGCTTGGTGAACTCGCGGCTTTCGAGCGCGCGCAACAGCTTGGCCTGCGCCTCGGGGGCCAGCTCGCCGATTTCATCCAGGAATAAGGTGCCGCCGTTGGCTTCTTCAAACAAGCCTTTCTTGTCCACATTGGCCCCGGTAAAAGCGCCTTTGCGGTAGCCGAACAGCTCGGATTCCAGCAAATCCTTGGGGAAGGCGCTGCAATTGACGGCCACAAACGGCTTTTGCTGGCGCGGACTGGCGTAGTGAATAGCCTGGGCAAATAGCTCCTTGCCCGCGCCGGTGGGGCCTTCGAGCAGCACGGTAGCCTCGGTGAGGGCCACTTGCTGGGCCGTGCGCTTCACCTGCTCCAGGGCCGGCGAGTGGCCTATCATTTCGGCGAAGCTGTACTGGCCGCCCACCTTCTTTTCGAGGTCGGCCACGCGGCGGCGCAGGCGGGCTTTTTCGGCGGCGCGGTCCACTACTACCACCAGGCGCTCGTCGGCATCGCCCTTGGCGAGGTAGTCGAAGGCACCTTCTTTCATGGCGCGCACACCGTCGGCGATGGTGCCGTAGGCGGTCATCAGGATGACTTCGGCCAGCGGGGCCAGGGCGCGGTAGCGGGGCAGCAGGTCGAGGCCGCGCCCGTCGGGCAGCTTCACATCGGAGAGTACGACGCTGATGTCGGCGGCATGGTCGGTGAGGAGTTGCAGACCCGCGTAGGCGGTGGGTGCTTGCAGCACGGGGTAGCCTTCGAGCTCCAGGGTGCGCGCCACGGCCAGGCGCAGCATTTCCTCGTCGTCGATGAGCAGGATGGTGTTGGCAGACATGGAAAATTAGGGTAAAATGGGCTGTTAGCCCCGACCCAGTAGCGATAAAAGTCCGGCGCTGGATGTAGCGCGAACTTTGTAGTTCGCGTTCCCGCGCCGCTTCAACGGCTCGTTCGGAACGCGAACTACAAAGTTCGCGCTACAGCTTTATTGCTAAGCGAGCGCCACGGCCAGCTTCTCCTCCACCGTTGCGCGCTGTAACTCAAGCTGGCGATAAGGCTGAATGGTGAGCGGCACGTTCTCCACCGTCACATCACTGGTGTCCAGGCCGAAGGCTTGCTGGTCGCTGATGGCCAGCTTATTGATAAAGAAATACGCTTTCAGGATGAAGCTCTCTTTGAAGGACAGCTGGTTGTCGAAGCTCAGCACTTTATCGAGCACCACGAAGCGGAAGTCGCCGGGCAGGTGGCGCTTTTGCAGGGTGGCGTAGCGCGAGGTAATGTCGATTTCGCCCTGGGCCGCCATGTCTTCGAGCACCCGGCGGAACAGCAGGTTAATGCGCGGCTGGATACGGAAACCCAGCTGGAAATTGATTTTATAGGCCACGTCGGGCACCAGCGTTTCGAGGGTGTAGCGCATGCCGAATGGCTCATTCAATAGGCTGATATTGAGGAACCAGTAGTGGTCGGCGCGTTTGGGCTTTTTGCGCAGGATAGAGTAGATGATGCGCGACTCGATGCGCGCCGCGTCCTTGCTGCGGGTGAGGTACACGAGGTTGGAGGCATACTTACCCACGGTGCTGTCCTGGCTCAGCTCTTGCAGCATGGCGAGGTTGTCGCCCCAGGTGGTCATGTCGAGGAAGCGGTTCTTAATCTGGCGGCCCTTGTAGCCCACCCACATGCTGAGAATCAACGCCCATTCAAAGACGAGAATGCCGAGGCGGTTGAGCAGTTTGGTGATATTGGCCACCAAAAAAGACAGCTCCACCGTCAGGAAAACCAACATGATGAGGCCCACCACCGGCAGCGCCCAGTGCCGCACGCCGCGCAAATACTGCGAGAGCAGGATGCTGGTCGTAATCATGGCCACGGTGATGGAGAAGCCGTAGGCGGCCTCCATATTGGACGAAGTTTTGAACCACAGCTGCACGGCCACGCAGCCTGCCCACAGCATCCAGTTGATGCTGGGCACGTAAATCTGGCCGCGCTGGTCGGTGGGGAACAGAATGCGGACTTTGGGCCAGAAATTGAGGCTAACGGCTTCGGAAATAAGCGTGTACGAGCCCGAAATAAGCGCCTGCGAAGCAATGATGGTAGCCATCGTGGCCAGCAGGATGAGCGGCAGCACGCCCCAGGTGGGGGCGATGAGGAAGAACGGGTTCTGGTCGCCGCCCAGAGGCTTGCCCACGAATTGCATAGCCCAGGCCGCCTGCCCGAAGTAGTTGAGCACCAAAGCACTCTTCACCAAAAGCCAGGATACGCGGATGTTCTTGCGCCCGCAGTGCCCCAGGTCGGAGTACAGCGCCTCGGCCCCGGTGGTACAGAGAAATACCGCGCCCAGCAGCCAGAAGCCTTTGGGGTACACGGTCAGCAACTTAATGGCGTAGAGCGGGTTGAGCGCGGCTAGCACGCCGGGGTGATGCACCACCTGCACCAAACCCAGCCCGCCGATGGTGAGAAACCACAGCAGCATAATCGGCCCGAACGCCACGCCCACCACCTTGGTACCGAATTGCTGGAAGGCAAACAGCAGCGTGATAATCGCCAGCACCGCCGCGATGATGTAGGTTTCGGACAGGCTGGGGTCCAGGATTTTGAGCCCCTCGATGGCGGAGGATACCGAGATGGGCGGCGTGATGATGCCATCGGCCAGCAGCGTGCCAGCCCCGATGATGGCTGGCCACAGCAGCCACTTGCCCCGCTTGCGCACCAGCGAGTAAAGCGAAAAGATACCGCCTTCACCGTGGTTATCCGCCTCCAGCGTGAGCAGGATATACTTAATGCTCGTTTGGAGCGTGAGCGTCCAGAACACGGCCGACACGCCGCCGTAGACCAGCAGCTCGCTAATGGGCCGGTCGCCGAGGATGGACTTGAAGACGTAGAGCGGCGAGGTGCCGATATCGCCGAAAATGATGCCCAGCGTCACGAGCAGGCCGGCGGCCGTGATGTTGCGGGTGTGAATACTGGATTCGGAATGCGCTGCGGGAGCCATACTAAACAAAAGATAAAGTGGTGGCTGCTAGGCCACATCAGCAATGGGAAGCGTGAAAAAGAAGGTGCTGCCGGCCCCGGGCGTGCTCTCGACGCCCAGCTGCCCGCCCTGCGAGGCAATGAATTCGCGGCCGATGCTCAGGCCCAGGCCGCTGCCGGTACGGGGCGCGCCGCCCGCGCCGGCGAGCTGCGTAAAGCGGTGAAAAATGCGTTCCTGGTCTTCGGGCGCGATGCCGGGGCCGGCGTCCTGCACGGCCACGCGCACGGCGCGGCCGTTGGGCGTGCGGGCGGCCGTCACGGTGATAGTGGCGCGCTCGGGTGAGTGGCGCACGGCATTGGTAAGCAGATTTAGGAGCACCCACACCGTCTTCTCGTGGTCGGCGCGCACGGGCGGCAGGTCGGCGGGCAGCTGCACGTCGAGGTGCAGTTGCTTGGGGGCCAGCTGGAGCTGCACGGGCGCGGCGGCCTGGGCCACGAGGTCGGCCACGGGCACCGGCTGGGCATCGAGGGGTAGCGACTCGCTTTCGAGGCGCGACACGTCGAGCAGGTTGCCGGTGAGATTAAGCAGGCGCTGGTTTTCCTGCTTTACGCTGGCGATTATCTCCTGCTGCTCCTCGGTGAGGGTGCCCACGCGGGCATCCTGCAGCAGCTTGAGGTGGAAGTTGATGGTGGAGAGCGGCGTACGCAGCTCGTGGCTCACGGTGGCCAGGAAGTGCGACTTGGTCTGGTCGCGCCGCGTAAAATCCGACACGTTGTGCAGCGCCAGGATGGTGCCGGCCACTTCGAGGTGGCCCAGCGTGGGGCTGGGGCTCAGCACGTCGTGCACCACTAGCTGGTAGTGGGTTTCCTCGCCTTGGCGCGTCACGGTGAAGGGCAGCGCGCCCGTGCGGCGCGGGGCGGGCCGCTGGGCGTAGGCCAGCCACTGTTGCAGCAGCGGCTGCTGCTCGGCCAGCGCCTGCGCCGGGCGGCCGATTACCTGGCGCTCGGGTAAGCCCATCAGGCTACAAGCCAGTGGATTGGCTACGAGTACCAGGCCGTTTTCATCAAGCAGCAGGATGCCTTCGTCTAAGGTGCGCACGATGCTGGCGGCGCGGTTGCGCTCGGCTAGCACGCCGGCTAGGTTGGTATTGCGAAAGGTATCGAGCTGCACCAGCAGGCGGTTGAAGCCCTCGGCCACGCGCCCAAACTCGTCGTGGCTTTCGACCGGAATGGAGGCGGTAAAATCGCCCTTAGCGGCGTGGTCGATGCTGGCCGACAGCTTGCGCAAACCGCTTACGGCGGCCTCGGGCACGCTCAGCACCAGGGTCAGGGCCAGCAGCAGGCCCACCACGGTGCACAGGATGAGGTAGCGGCTGGCCACCGTGGCGGCATGGGCGGCGGCGGCGTTTTTGCGCGTTAGGGCCTGCATGTTGAGTGCCACCATGCGGTGCGTGTGGTGGCGCAGCTGCGCCAGACTGGCCGCAGTAGGCTGCTGCCGGTAGCGGGTCAGCTCCTGCGTAAGGCTATCGACGAGGGGCCGCTCGCCGCGCTCGGTGATGTTGCCCGCCTCGCGGGCCAGCTGCGCGCCAAACTGCGCAATGCCCGCCGGCGCGGTCGGCGCGGCGTCTACCTGGTCGAGGGCCTGCAACATGCCCTGTCCCAGCTGCACCGAATAGAAATTGTCTTGCAGGATGGTTCGGGTGCTGCTTTCCAGCCGCTGCACTGTGTAGTAGGCGTAGCTACCGCCGCCCACCAGCAGCGCCAACATGGCCAGCAACCCAATCGTGATGGATGATTTGATACTCATGACGCGAAAGTGCGGCCTAATGCCGGACGCTTCGCCCCGAGTGTTACCAACGCTGAGCCAGCTTGGCTTAAACCATTATCTTTTCGACGCAATAAACTGATTAACAGTCAGTAAATAACGAGTATAAAGTTTTCTTCGCTTGCTCGCCCGGCAACCTACCGGGTCAAAATGACCCGGTGCCAGGTCAAAAGGACTCAATGACTACCTTAGGACAGGTTTGGGAATTTAAAAGAACGTCATGCTGAGCTTGCCGAAGCATGACGTTCTAGAGGCATTTCTAGCAAAACCCAAACACGCTCATAAGATGCTTCCTTCGTCAGCATGACAAACGGAGGTAGGATAGGTGGAATACCTACAGCCCGTATTCCTGGAGCTTGCGATAGAGCGTTTTTACGCCGATGCCTAGCTGCCGGGCGGCCTCGGTCTTGTTGCCAGCTACCTCTTGCAGCACCAACTGAATCTGGCGCTTTTCCACGGCCCAGAGGCTGCGGCCGCTGGCTGGCTCGTCAGCATTTGCTACGGCCAGCGCCTGAAATTCGGGCGGCAGGGTGTCGGCCGTCAGTTCCTCCTCATCGGCCAGGATTACGGCGCGTTCGAGCACGTTCTTGAGCTCGCGCACATTACCGCGCCAGTCGTAGGCGCGCAGCAGGCGCAGGAATTCGGCATCCATACCGCGAAGGCGCTTGCGCAGCTTGGCGGCGTAGAAGTGCAGGAAGTACTCGGCCAGCGGCTGAATGTCTTCGCGCCGCTCGTTGAGCGGCGGCACGGGCACCACAAACACCGAGAGGCGGTAGTATAAGTCGGCCCGGAAGTGGCCCTGGTCGGCCTCGGCGCGCAGGTTGCGGTTGGTGGCGGCCACCAACCGCACGTTGCCCTTGCTGGGTTTCGAGTCACCGAGTTTGTGGTACTCCTGGGTTTCGAGCACGCGCAGCAGCTTGGCTTGCAGGCTAATATCCAGCTCCCCGATTTCATCCAGAAACAGCGTGCCGCCGTTGGCTTCCTCAAACAAACCCTTCTTATCAGTCAGCGCCCCCGTAAAAGCGCCCTTGCGGTAGCCAAACAGCTCCGACTCCATCAAATCCTTGGGGAAGGCGCTGCAATTGACGGCCACAAAGGGCTTGCTGCGGCGCGGGCTGGCCTGGTGAATAGCCTGCGCAAACAGCTCCTTGCCGCTGCCGGTGGGGCCTTCGAGCAGCACGGCGGCCTCGGTCGGGGCCACGCGCTCGGCCAGGCTTTTGGCCCGTTGCAGCGCCGGCGAGGGGCCAATCATGGAGGCAAAGCTGTGCTGGGTGCCCACCTGCTTTTCCAGCTCGGCCACCCGGTGTTGCAGCCGAGCCTTGGCCATCGCCCGCTCCACTATCACGAGCAGCTGGTCGTCCGAGTCGCCCTTGGTGAGGTAGTCGAAGGCGCCCTCCTTCATGGCGCGCACGCCGTCGGCGATGGTGCCGTAGGCGGTCAGCAGGATAATTTCGGCCAGCGGGGCCAGGGCGCGCAGGCGGGGCAGCAGGGCCACGCCGTGGGCATCGGGCAGCTTCACGTCGCAGAGAATGACGAGCACCTCAGCGGCGTGCTGGCGCAGTAGCTCCAGGCCGCTGCGGGCATCGGCGGCCTGCCACACGGTGTAGCCCTCAAATTCGAGCACCCGCGCCACCACCCGGCGCAGGCTGGCCTCGTCGTCGATGAGCAGAATGGGGCCTTCGGGCATAAAGAATAAGTGCGGCGAACGAGTGTAAATGTAGGCTTGCCTGGCGGCACAAAGTGGGTTTGCATGGCTAGCGAGCCAACGCCCATCAGCCCAAAAGCTCCATCTATGGCCGGCAATGACCACTTGCTTGCCAGCCCTAGCCATCGTGGCACCGGCTACCCCATAGCCCGGCCGCTAAGCCCGGCCGTTTACCCCTGCCCTACCGGAATTATTCGGCCGCGTTTTCTTGTTCATGTGCATGAAATCTAGTAGCTTGCGCCTAACTAGTTTTCGCCTACCGTATATGGACCAAAAAGTGCTTGTACTCAATGGCGACTACACCGCCATTACCTTATGCAGCGTGCAAAAGGCTTTCGTTTTATTGTTTTTAGATAAGGCTGAGATGGTGGCGAAGTCGGAACACGGCACGCTCCGCACGATTTCGCAGGCGTTCCCGAAGCCCAGCATTATTCGGCTGGCACGCTACGTGCGGGTGCCCTACAAGGGCATTGCCCTCAGCCGCCACAACATCTTCAAGCGCGACCAGTACGAGTGCCAGTACTGCGGCTCCAGCAAAAACCTGACCCTCGACCACGTGATGCCCCGCTCGCGGGGCGGCGACTCGGGCTGGACCAACCTCGTGGCCGCCTGCTCGCGCTGCAACCACGCCAAGGGCCAGCGCACACCCTCCGAGGCCAACATGCCGCTGCGCACCCAGCCCAAGAAGCCCACGCTGGCGGGCTTCCTCAAGCTCTCGGCCGGCACCCTGGACCAGAACTGGCACGCCTACCTCGGCTAGCTAGGGTCAGGTGCGGGACAAGTAAGTTTTCTTGCTGACAACAAAAAAGCTCCCGACCTGACCGGCCGGGAGCTTTTTTATTCTACCTGATTAGACTAATAGGTCTGCTGCTCGGCAGCGCCGGCAGGGTAGGTTTCGCCTTCCGAATAGTCTTCCGACACTGGCTGGCCGCTGATGAAGGTCAGCAAATCGCGGTTGAGGCGGTCGGCCGAGGTCACGTTCAAGCCGTGGGGCTCGCCGGCGTACACCACCAGTTGGGCACCGGGCACCAGCTTGGCGGCGCGCTTGCCGCTGTTGTCGAAGGGCACCGTTTTGTCGGCATCGCCGTGGATGAAGAGCGTAGGCACCTTGATGCCTTGCAAATCCTGGCGGAAATCGGTGGCGCTGAAGGCTTTTACGCACTCGGTGGTGGCGCGGGGCGTGGCTTGCAAGGCAATGCTCTGGCTCCAGTCCAACAGGGCCTGGCTAACGGGGTGGCTCAGGGCACCCACGCCGTAGAACTGCTTGCCAAAGTTGGCCAGGAAGTCGGCGCGGTCCTTACCGATGCCCTTCAGCATGTCGTCAAAGACTGACTTATCCACGCCCTCCGGGTTGTCGTCGGTCTTCAGCAAGTACGGCGTTACGGCGCTCACGAACACCACTTTGCTCACGCGCGCGCCCTGGTGGCGGCTCATGTAGCGGGCCACTTCGCCGCCGCCCATCGAGAAGCCCACGAGCGTCACGTTTTGCAGGTTCAGCTCGTCGAGCACGGCTTTGAGGTCGTCAGCCAGGGTGTCGTAGTCGTAGCCGTCCCAGGGCTTCGACGACTTGCCGAAGCCGCGGCGGTCGTAAGCTACCACGCGCACGCCGTGCAGCGGCAGCTCAGCTAGCTGGGCTTCCCAGGACTGATGGTCGAGCGGCCAGCCGTGGATAAGTACCACGGGATTGCCCTGGCCGTAGTCTACGTAGTTGATTTCGATGGGCTTGCCAGCGGCGTCGCTGCCTACTTTGATGAGATTCATAAAAGGAAAAGGAGAATGAGAAGAGGGGAAACCTGGACTGGATTTACGTAAAGCCCAGCCGCAAGGATTATTAATGCCCTAATTTTTCCGTTAATTATTCTAACGGTAATATTCCGGGTGCGGGCCCGGCTGGCACGCTTGCTGCACGGGGCGAACCCCGGGGGTTTTCACCCGTTTTTTAGTGCATGAAGTATTCGCTGTGCGCCCTGCTGGGGCTGGTGGCCCTGGGGGCCTGCAACTCGCCATCGTCCACCACCGCCACCGCCGATAAGGCCAGCGCCCCGGCCCGGCCGGCGGCCATCGAAGTCAGCTCGCCTGGCACCTCCTACCACACGTACCGGGCGCTGCTACCGGGCCAAACGGACAGCATCACGCTGCATCTGGTGGCGGCCCCGCGCAGCTTCGATTTCACGAGCGGCACCGGCCGCTTTGGCAGCTACTACGGCGCCGATGGCCACCCCTACACCTTGCAGGGCCAGGCCAGCCCCGCCCCCGACAGCGTGGTGCTCTTTGAAACGAGCCCCGAAAAGGCCATTTCGCCCAATGGCCCCACGCTGTACTGGCGCCTGCGCCGCGAGCCCGGCCGCGGCAACCTGGCCGGTACGGTGGGTGGGCAGCCCGCCCGGCTGCGCCTGGTGCAGCCCCGCGCCGGGGCGCTCACGTTTGTGGTGCGCTACTTTGCCGACTCGGTGCTGGCGTATCCAAAGGATGCCAAGTCGCCGAAGGGCCACCTCAGCTTGCAGGCGCTGCTGCCTATCGGCGGCGACGGCGCCCGGCGCCAGACCCTGCTTGATAACATGCTCATGGACCTGCGCGGCGACACCCTCGACGGCCTGCCGCCGGTGGCACTCTCGGCCCTCTATAAGGAGCAGCGCCAGTCGTTCTTCAAATCCTACCGCGAGGATGCGGCCGACAGCCGGCTGGCTCCCGAGGACACGGCTGGCATCGGCCCGTACATGGCCGGCCTCAGCTACGAAGACCAGACGGCCACCTACGTGCTCTACCGCCAGGCCGACTTGCTGAGCCTGGAGTTTTTTCGCTACGATTTTAGCGGCGGCGCGCACGGCAACTACGGCAGCACCGGCGCCAGCTACGACCTGCGCACCGGCCGCCGCCTACGCTACGCCGATATTTTTCGGCCTGAAGCCGCCGCGCAGCTACCAGCTATGCTAGCCACCGCCGTGCGCCCCCTCGTGGGCCTGGCGGCCGACGACCCGCTGGATAAACAGCTATTTGTAAAGCAAATGCCGATTACTAAGAACGTGTACCTGACCACTGGCGGCGTAGTCTTCATCTACCAGCCCTACGAAATAGCCTCCTATGCCCAGGGCGAGGTACGGGTCTTTTTGCCGCTCTCCGAGCTGCGGCCGCTGCTGCGCTCGGGCTTGCCCTTGCCCGAGGCGGGCGGCGTAGCCGCGCGCTAGGCTGCCGGGGCGCGGCTGGCACGCTTATTTTGCGGGGCAGGTGGCCAGTGGTTCACTGGCCACCTGCCCTTTTCTTATGCGCACCACTAATTATCGCCTGGCCTCCGCTTTCCGCTTCTTCGATGCCGTCAATAGCGAAGACCCCAACCTGGAACCCGACGAGCACGGCCAGCTTGTGCCCAAAGAGGTGCTCTACGCCCAGCGCATGAGCGCCTGCCTCGCCCGCGTGGCCCCCGAGGCACCCGAGGCCGTGCAGCTCGCCGCCCGCGCCCAGCACATCCGCCGCTGGAGCATCCCGCGTGCCGACTTCCCCCTGACGCGCCCCGGCTACCACCAGTGGCGCAACACGCTCAAAAAGTACCACGCTGAACTGGCTGGCCAACTGCTGGCTCAGGCCGGCTACGAGCCCGAAATGATAGCCCGCGTGCAGGAGCTGCTGCAAAAGCTGCGCCTCAAAGACGACCCCGAGATGCAGCTGCTCGAAGACGTTATCTGCCTGGTGTTTCTAGAGTATTACTTCCTGCCCTTCGCCGCCCAGCACCCCGAGGAAAAAGTGATGGAGATAGTGCAGAAAACCTGGCCCAAGATGACCGCGCGCGGCCACGCGCTGGCCTTGCAGCTGCCCTTCACGCCTGAGGCGCGGGCGCTGGTAACCAAGGCCCTGGCCAGCTAGCCGCCAGCAAGCGGATACCCGCTACGCCAGGCCCATTTCGCGCCCCACGCCAACCACATCGCCAATAAAAATGATAGCAGGGTACGTAATGCCGGCCGCCGTTACTAGTGCCGGCAATTCGTCTACGCGGCCCACTACCACCTTGCGCTGGGGCAACGAAGCGTGCATAACCACGGCAGCGGGCGTGTGGCCGCGGCCCATTTCGGCGTAGGTAGCTACTATTTCGGGTAATTTCTTGAGGCCCATGTAGATAACCACCGTAGAGTTGCTTTGCATGGCCAGCCGCAGGTCGGCCGAGAGGGTACCGTCTTTCTTGGTGCCCGTGAGCACCCAGATGCCCTCGCTCACCTGCCGGTGCGTGAGCGGAATATCCTCAAAGCCCACCGCCTGCATACTCGAAATACCCGGCACGTAGTGCGCCGCAATGCCGTGGCTGCGGGCAAAGAGCATTTCCTCGAAGCCCCGCCCGAAGATGAACGGGTCGCCGCCCTTCAGGCGGATAACGCGGCCCTTGGCCAGCGCCTTTTCGCGGATAAGCTCGTGGATTACTTCCTGCGGCGTGTACTCGCCGTAGGGTTTTTTGCCCACGTAAATGCACTCGCAGGCCGTGGGAGCCAGCGCCAGTAGTTCCTGGTTGGCGAGGTTGTCGTAGAGAATGACGTCGGCCGTTTGCAGGATGCGGTGGGCTTTGAGCGTGAGCAGCTCGGGGTCGCCGGGGCCGGCGCCGACTACGTATAGTTCGGGAAGGATGGGAAGGCGGGCCATAAACAAAAAGTGGCGCAAAGAACTATCGCAACAGCCACACCTCGCCTTTTGGTTAGCCAGCCGGCCATCAATGGCAGCCTCGCCCCTATTTCTGTCTCTCCCTATGCCTGACCAAAACCCGCTTTTCCCTGCCTTTCTCAAGCTCGAAAACCTGCGCGTGCTGCTCGTGGGCGGCGGCAACGTGGGCCTTGAAAAGCTCACCGCCATCCTGCGCAGCAGCCCTAAAACGGCCGTTACCGTCGTCAGTCTCACGTTTTTGCCCGAGTTGCGCACCGTGGCCGCCAGCCACCCGCGCATTCAACTAATAGAGCGCGGTTGGCTGGAAAACGACCTCGACGCAGCCGACATCGTCTTTGCCGCCACCGACGACCCGGCCCTGCACCGCCGCATCAAGGCTGCCGCCCGCGCCCGCCGCCTGCTCGTGAACGTGGCCGACACGCCCGACCTCTGCGATTTTTACCTTTCCTCGGTGGTGCAAAAAGGCCAGCTCAAAGTCGCTATTTCCACCAATGGCAAGTCGCCCACCGTAGCCAAGCGCGTGCGCGCCATGCTGGAGGAAGCCCTGCCCGAGGAGCTGGACGAAGTGCTTCAGCAGATGACCGTTATCCGTAGCAAGGTGGCCGGCGATTTCGCCGCCAAGGTCAAGTCGCTCAATGCCGTCACGGCCGAGCTGGCCGGCGGCAAGGCGTTTGAGTCGCCCGCTACCAAACGCTGGCGGCGCGTGGCCACCGGCTCGCTGCTGGCCGTGGGCTCGCTGCTGGCCAGCCGCCTGTTTCGGCGGCCAGAGTAGGCAGATACTACGTTAAAAATCAGGACTTGCTACCCTGGCTCCTTGCTAGCTAACTGGCCGGGCAGGCGCGGTTTTGTACGCCCAATTCAAGAGGATTGGCAACGGCTCCGTGACTTCCCCAAGCCTCCGTAAAAACCCCAGTAGCCAGCGAGTGATTACACGTAATTCCTTGCTAAATAGCCAGTAAACAGAAACACCACACGTAAGCCGATAGTAGAAAAGGGCCTAATAACCTCTTTTCTACGTCGGCTTTTCATGGTTTTATCCGTCTTGCACGCCAACTGGTGGGTACTGGCCCTGCGCGGCCTGGCCGCCGTCCTATTCGGCCTACTCACCTTCCTGCTGCCGGGACTCACGCTGCTGGTGCTGGTGACGTGGTTCGGCATCTACTGCCTGGTCAATGGCCTGCTGACACTGCTCACGGCCTTCCGGCGCAACCGCAGCCAGCCGCGCTGGTGGGCGCTGGCCCTCGAAGGCGTGGCTAGCCTGCTGGCGGGCATCGCCACGCTGGCGTGGCCGGGCATCACGTGGGTGGTACTGCTGGCGCTGGCTGCGCTGTGGGCCATCGTCACGGGCGGGCTCCAGGTAGCCACGGCCATCCGGCTGCGCCAGCAAATTACCGGCGAATGGGCCCTGATTGTGAGCGGCTTGCTCTCAATAATTTTTGGGGTATTGCTGTGGCTGGCACCACTCACTGGCACGCTCGTGCTCAGCTGGTGGCTAGGCGCCTACGCTTTTGCCTTCGGCATTATGCTGAGCGTGCTGGCTTTTCGGCTGCGGCGGGCGGCTAGCCCCGCGCCTCGCGGCGGCCAGTTGGGGGCCCAGCACTCGCCGGCTACGTAACGGGCTTTCTACTACTGTTTTACTTTCCTCCCTATTCCTTTTCCACAAGTTAAACTTCCTTTAAATCATGGCCATTCAAAAGTATCAGGACTCATTTTCTGACATGATGCCGGTCACATTTAGCTCGATGCTCGACCGGTTTTTTACCGATTCTCTGGCCTCGCGGGGGCACGTCAACAGCTTTTCGCCGCAGGTTGATGCCTACGAAACCGAGCAGGGCTACCAGATTGAAGCGGCCCTGCCAGGGATGAAGCGCGAGGATATCAAGGTTGATTTTCAGCGGGGCCGGCTCACCATCTCGGGCGAGCGCAGCTTCAAAAACGAGCAAAACCAGCGCCGCTACCACGTGGTGGAAAGCTCCTACGGCTCGTTCCAACGCTCGTTTCAGCTGCCCGATACCGTGGATGCCAGCCGCATCGAAGCCAACTTTGAAGACGGTGTGCTGCGCGTGACCGTGCCCAAAGACACGCAAAAAACCATGCGCCACCAGATTGAGGTGAAAGGCAGCCAAGGCAGCCAGCCCACCAACGGCCAGCTCTCGGACCGCATCGGCCAGCAAGCCACTGGCATCCCCGTGCAGAGCGACGGCCGAGCATCGGATGGGGCCAGCCACAGCCCCGACATGGCCGCTACCGGGGCCGCCACGGGCGCTAATATTTAGCGAGCGGGGCACCTCACCCCCCGGCCCCCTCTCCAAAAAAGAGGGGGCTGGGGGGTGAGGTGCCCCGCTAGGTATTTCCCGCACTAAAATCCGTTTTTCCAACGCCGCTACTCCTTAGTAGCCAGTCGTATAGCTACTAGTCCTCATGCAAGCACTATGGCTAAGAAAGTAGCAGACCAACTCGTCGAAATGCTGGTGGCCGCCGGCGTCAAGCGCATTTACGCCGTCACGGGCGACAGCCTCAACGAAGTCAACGACGCCGTGCGGCGCGATGGCCGGCTCCAGTGGATACACGTGCGGCACGAGGAGGCGGGGGCGTTTGCGGCCGGGGCCGAGGCGCAACTCAACGGGCTGGCCTGCTGCGCGGGCAGCAGCGGGCCGGGCCACGTGCACCTCATCAACGGGCTCTACGATGCGCACCGCTCGGGTGCGCCGGTCATCGCCATTGCCTCCACCGAGGCCAGCTTTGAGTTTGGCACTGAGCACTTTCAGGAGACGAATACCATCAAGCTGTTTGACGATTGCAGCTGCTATAACCAGCTGGCTAATACGCCCCAGCAGTTCGTGCGCATGTTTCAGGCGGGCATTCAGCACGCGCTCAGCCGCAAGGGCGTGGCCGTGGTGGGCCTGCCCGGCGACGTGGCCGCCGCCCCCGCCGAGGAGAGCATGACGGCCATGCAAATCTTCCGCACCGCCCCCGTTATCCGCCCTTCTGACCCCGAGCTGCACGCCTTGGCTGAGCTGCTCAATCAGTACGATAAAGTGACGCTCTACTGCGGGCTGGGCGCGGCCGGGGCGCACGCCGAGCTAGTGCAGCTAGCTGGCCTGCTGCACGCGCCGGTGGGCTACACCTTCCGGGCGAAGCTCGAAATCCAGCACGCCAACCCCAACGAGGTGGGCCTCACGGGCCTGCTGGGCATGCCCTCGGCCTACCACAGCATGCACGAGGCCGACCTACTGGTGCTGCTAGGCACCGACTTCCCCTACACGGCCTTCATGCCCACCAAGCCCAAAATCGTGCAGATTGACGTGCGCCCCGAGCGCCTGGGCCGCCGCGCCAAGGTAGACCTGGGCCTCTGCGGCACCATCAAAGACACCCTGCAAGCGGTGCTGCCGCTGGTGCGCCAAAAGGCCGACGACAGCTTCCTGCGGGCGCAATTGGAGCTGTACGCGCACGTCAAAAAGGCCATGCAAACCTACGTACACGACAACGGCGGCCCCGACACCATTCACCCCGAATACGTGAGCGCGGTGCTCGATGAGCTAGCCCCCGCCGATACCATTTTCACCGTCGATACGGGCATGAGCTGCGTGTGGGGTGCCCGCTACATCACGGCCACCGGCCAGCGCGTGATGATGGGCTCGTGGAACCACGGCTCAATGGCCAACGCCATGCCGCAGGCAATTGGGGCGGCGCTGGCCCGGCCGGGCCAGCCGGTCATTGCGCTGTGCGGCGACGGCGGCCTGACCATGCTGCTCGGCGATTTATCGACCATCGTGCAGTACAAGTTGCCCATCAAAATCATCGTCTTCAACAACCGCTCGCTGGGCATGGTGAAACTCGAAATGGAGGTGGCCGGCCTGCCCGACTGGCAAACCGACATGCCCAATACCAATTTCGCCGCCGTGGCCGAGGCGATGGGCATCCGGGGCGTGACGGTGCACGAGCCCGGCCAGGTAAGGCAGGCCCTGCAAGACGCGCTGGCCTTCGACGGCCCGGTGCTGGTGAACGTCCTCACCGACCCCAACGCCCTGGCCATGCCGCCCAAGGTAGAGCTGGGCCAGATGACGGGCTTCGCCCTTTCCATGAGCAAGCTTATCCTGGGCGGCCGCATGGACGACGTGCTCGACACCGTCAAATCCAACTACAAGCACCTCACGGAGGTGCTGTAACGCGGGCCGTCGCTTGCTTCCATCGGCGGAAAACCCGTACCCGCCCGCGCCAACCCGGCGGGAATAACGGACGCCCGGAATACGGAACGCCCCACGCCAAAATACGGATAAATACGCCTGGCCCGCGCCACCAGCAAGCCTAACATTGCCTTGGCTTACAAGCCGATAGCGAGCTGGTCGCTAGCCGCTGGCGGGTGGCCCCGGTCGTTCTACCAATCTCTTTTTTATGGAAGCAAATTCGTCTTTCTCCGGCGCGGGCGGCGCGCACGCCGCGGGGGCCACCACCACGGCGGGGCTAACCAACAGCTCGCCGGCCCAAACGGGCCGCGGCTCGCAGGAGGCCACCCTGGAGCGCGGCGACGTGGCGCACGGCGGAATGCTCGACCACGACGACCACCAACTAAGCTGGCTGGAAAAATACGTGTTCAGCCAGGACCACAAGACCATTGCCAAGCAGTTTCTCATCACGGGCATTGCGTGGGCGTTCATCGGCGGGGCCTTGTCGAGCATCATGCGCTTGCAGCTGGGCTGGCCCGAGGCGACGTTTGAGTGGCTAAGCCCGTTCCTGGGCAAGTGGCTAAACGAGGGCAAGCTGGACCCTGAGTTTTACCTGGCGCTGGTGACCATGCACGGCACCATCATGGTGTTTTTCGTGCTCACGGCGGGCCTGAGCGGCACGTTTTCCAACTTCCTGATTCCCTTGCAGGTGGGTGCCCGCGACATGGCGTCGGGTTTCCTAAACATGCTGTCGTACTGGTTCTTTTTCGCGGCTAGCCTTATCATGCTCACCTCGCTCTTCCTGGAAACCGGGCCAGCGGCGGCGGGCTGGACCATCTACCCGCCGCTGTCGGCGCTGCCGGAGGCAGTTTCGGGCTCGGGCACGGGCATGACGCTCTGGATAGCCTCGATGGCGCTCTTCATTATTTCGCAGCTGCTGGGGGGCGTCAACTACATTTCCACCGTCATCAACCTGCGCACGCGGGGCATGGGCATGAGCAAGCTGCCGCTCACCATCTGGGCGTTTTTCCTCACGGCGGTGCTGGGGCTGCTGGCCTTCCCGGTGCTGTTTTCGGCGGTGCTGTTGCTGCTGTTCGACCGCTCGTTTGCCACCTCGTTTTACCTCTCCGATATCTACATTGCGGGGCAGGCGCTGCACTACCAAGGCGGCTCGCCGGTGCTGTTCCAGCACCTGTTCTGGTTTCTGGGCCACCCCGAGGTATATATCGTGATTATGCCCGCGATGGGCATCGTGAGCGAGGTGATGGCGACCAACGCCCGCAAGCCCATTTTCGGCTACCGCGCCATGATTGGCTCGCTGGTGGGCATCACGCTGCTCTCGTTTGTGGTGTGGGGCCACCACATGTTCGTGACCGGCATGAACCCCTTCCTGGGCTCGGTTTTCATGTTTCTCACGCTCATTATCGCCGTGCCTTCGGCCGTGAAAACCTTCAACTGGCTGGCCACGCTTTGGCGCGGCAACATCCGCTTTACCACGGGCATGCTGTTCGCCATCGGCTTCGTGTCCACGTTCGTGTCGGGCGGGCTCACGGGCATTATTCTGGGTAATTCGACGCTGGATATCCAGATGCACAACACCTACTTCGTGGTGGCGCACTTTCACCTGGTAATGGCCACGTCGGCCTTTTTTGGGCTGTTTGCGGGCGTGTACCACTGGTTTCCGAAGATGTTTGGGCGCATGATGGACGAGAAGCTGGGCTACATCCACTTCTGGTCCACGTTCATCGGGGCGTACTGCGTGTTCATGCCCATGCACTACGTGGGCATCGCGGGCTTCCCGCGCCGCTACTACTCGTGGACGGGCTTCGACGCGTTTTCGCAGTTTGCCGACCTCAACCGCTTCATCAGCATCGCGGCCATTGCCGTGTGGGTGGGGCAGTTTGTGTTCCTCTTCAACTTCGTGTACAGCATTTTCCGGGGCCGCCGGGCCATCGAAAACCCCTGGCACTCGAACACCCTGGAGTGGACCACGCCCATCGTGCCGCCCCACGGCAACTGGCCGGGCGAGATTCCGGTGGTGTACCGCTGGCCCTACGACTACAGCAAGCCCGGCGCCGAGGAAGATTTCATCCCCCAAAACGTGCCGCTCTCGCAAACCCAGTCCTCCAACCTGCCCTACGAGCGCGAGCTGGACCAGGCACGGGGCTAGCCCCGCCGGCCGGTTGGGCGCTGAGGCCAATTCGCCCATAACGGGCGGCCGGCCGCTAAGCTCAACCTATCGTTGACCACGGGTTTGCCGTAGGAAAGCGCAAGCCGCTGACAACGCCTTACAGTGGTGCTTATCAGTGGCTTGCCACTTTATTCTATATCTTCTTCCTTTTCCGAATGAGCGTACCTATCACCACTGCCCCCGTGCGCGCCACGGCGGTGGGGCTGCCGCCCCTGCACGAGCTCACCCTCACTATCAACGGCGTAGAAAAGCGCCTCCAAACCGCGCCCTGGACGAGCCTGCTCGACCTGCTGCGCGAGTACCTCGACCTCACGGGCACCAAAAAAGGCTGCGACCACGGCCAGTGCGGCGCCTGCACGGTGCTCGTCGATGGCACCCGCATCAACTCCTGCCTCACCCTGGCCGTGATGAAGGACGGCTGCCACGTCACCACCATCGAGGGCCTGAGCCAGAGCGACGCGCTGCACCCCGTGCAGGCGGCGTTTATCGAGCACGATGCCTTCCAGTGCGGCTATTGCACGCCGGGCCAAATCTGCTCGGCGGTGGGCCTCATCAGCGAAGGCCACGCGAAAAATACCGACGACATCCGCGAGCTGATGAGCGGCAATATCTGCCGCTGCGGCGCCTACCCGGGCATCGTGGCCGCCGTGGAACAGGTGCTTAAAAATGAGGAATTAGGAATGAAGAATAAGGAATTGAAAATGGCGGGCTAGCTGGCCGCACCCCAGTCACCGGGGCCAATTCCAACTCATAACTCATAATTCATAACTCAACAACGTGAACAGCTTTACCTACACCCGGGCCGAGGCCGTAGCCACGGCCGTGCACGAAACCACGGCCGACCCTACCGCCAAGTTCATCGCCGGCGGCACCAACCTCCTCGACCTGATGAAGGAAAACGTGGAGCGCCCCGACCGCCTCGTGGACATCACGCGCCTGCCCCTTCAGCAAATCGAAAACTTACCCGACGGCGGCCTGCGCCTGGGCGCGCTGGCCACCAATGCCCACACCGCCTACCACCCCGAGGTAGCCAGACGCTACCCGCTGCTGTCCAAGGCAATACTGGCCGGCGCGTCGGCCCAGCTGCGCAACATGGCCACCGACGGCGGCAACCTGATGCAGCGCACCCGCTGCTACTATTTCTACGACACGGCCACGCCCTGCAACAAGCGCGAGCCCGGCACCGGCTGCTCGGCCGTGGGCGGCTACAACCGCATCCACGCCATCCTGGGCACCAGCGAAAGCTGCATCGCCACCCACCCCAGCGACATGTGCGTGGCCCTGGCCGCTCTCGAAGCCGTGGTAAACGTGACCGGCCCCGACGGCGAGCGCCGCATCCCGTTTACCGAGTTTCACCGCCTGCCCGGCGACGCGCCGCAGTTCGACAACACCCTGCGCCCCGGCGAGCTCATCACCAGCCTCGACCTGCCCCCCCAGGGCTTTGCCCGGCACTACACCTACCTCAAGCTGCGCGACCGGGCCAGCTACGCCTTCGCCCTCGTGAGCGTGGCCGTGGGCCTGGAGCTGGACGGCGACACCATCCGCGAAGCCCGCGTAGCGCTGGGCGGCGTGGCCCACATGCCCTGGCGCCAGCCCGAGGCCGAGGCGCTGCTCCAGGGCCAGCCGGCCACCACGGAGCATTTCCAACGCGTGGCCGAGGCCCTTTTGCGCGGGGCGAAGGGCTACAGCGCCAACACCTTCAAGATTGAGCTGGCTAAGCGCGCCATCGTGCGGGCGCTGGGGCTCGCCACTTCCATGCAGCAACCCACCTACTCCGTATGAGCCAAACCACCTACATCGGCCAGCCAATCAGCCGCGTTGAGGGCCGCGCCAAAGTAACCGGTGAGGCCAAGTACGCCGCCGAGTTCAACCACCCGGGCCTCACCTACGGCTACGTAGTCAGCAGCGCCATTGCCAAGGGCAAAATCACCAACATCGACGCCAGCGCGGCGCTGGCCCTGCCGGGCGTGCTGCACGTATTCACCCACGAAAACGCCCCGCACCCGGCTTGGCTCGACCGCAGCTTTAAGGACGAAGACTCCCTTTCGGGCTCGCCCTTCCGCCCACTTTACGACGCCGAAATCAAGTTCAGCCAGCAGCCCATCGGGCTCGTGGTGGCCGACTCGTTTGAGGTGGCGCGCTACGCTGCCTCGCTGGTGCGCGTGGCCTACGCCGCCGAGCGGCCCGATACCGACCTAGCCACCAAGCGCAAGCACGGCTTCGACGCTCCCAAGGGCAAATCGGGCTTTCAGCCGCCCAAAAGCCGGGGCGATTTCAAGGCCGCCATGAAGAAGGCGCCGGTGCAGTTCGAGGCCGAATACACCCACATGCCCGAGCACCACAACCCGATGGAGCTATTCGGCACCACGGTGATTGTGGAAACCGACGGCAAGCTCACCATCTATGACAAGACGCAGGGCGTGGTGAATAACCACGACTACGTCACGAAGGTCTTCGGCCTGAAAAAGGCCGATGTGCGCGTGCTGAGCCCCTTTATGGGCGGTGGCTTCGGCTCGGGGCTGCGGCCGCAGTACCAGCTGTACCTGGCCGTGCTGGCCGCCCGCGAGCTCAAGCGCTCGGTGCGCGTGGTGCTCACACGCCAGCAGATGTTCAGCTTCGGCCACCGGCCCGGCACGCTGCAAACCGTGGCGCTGGGCGCCACCCCCGACGGCACGCTGCAAGCCATCTGCCACGAGGTGCTGGCTGAGACTTCGACCTTCGAGAACTACACCGAAAACGTGGTCAACTGGTCGGGCATGCTCTACCAGTGCGACAACGTGGACCTAGGCTACTACCTCGCCAAGCTCGACGTTTTCACGCCGCTCGATATGCGTGCGCCCGGCGCGGCCACCGGCGTCATCGCCCTCGAAATTGCCCTGGATGAGCTGTCGTACAAGCTCGGGATGGACCCGTTGGCCCTGCGCCTGAAAAACTACGCCGAGGAAAACCAACTCGAAAACAAGCCATTCTCCAGCAAGGCCTTGCGCGAGGCCTACGCCCAGGGCGCCGAGCGCTTTGGCTGGGCCCGGCGCGCCCCGCATCCCCGCGCCACCCGCGAGGGCACCAAGCTCATCGGCTGGGGCATGGCCTCGGGCATGTGGGAAGCCAAGCAGGGCAAGGGCTCGGCCAAGGCACTACTCTCGCTGGACGGCCGGCTGGCAGTGGGCAGCGCCACCGCCGACATCGGCACCGGCACCTACACCGCCATGACCCTCATCGCCGCCGAAACGCTGGGCCTGCCGCTCGACCGCGTCACCTTCCGGCTCGGCGACACTAACCTGCCCGAAGCGCCCTTCGAAGGCGGCTCGCGCACCATAGCCACCGTGGGCACGGCCGTGAAAGAAGCTTGCGAAAAGGTAGCCAAGCAGGTATTCAAGCTCGCTCAAAAGGTCGAAAACTCGCCGCTCGCCGACGCCAATTTTGACGACGTGGAATTTGCCGATGGCTGCGTGCAGCGACGGGGCGAGCCCGATACGGCCGTGTCGTTTACGGAGGCCATGCGCCAGGGTGGCGTCAATTTCATTGAGGAAGAGACGACGGCCATCCCCAACCTGCTCAACCAGGCGCGCTACGCCTACTACTCGCACTCGGCCGTGTTTGTGGAGGTGGAAGTCGATGAGGACCTGGGCCAGATTTGCGTGCGCCGGGTGGTGAGCGCCATCGCCGGGGGCCGCGTCATCAGCCTCAAAACGGCCACCAGCCAGATTAGCGGGGCCATCGTGTGGGGTATCAGCCAGGCGCTAGAGGAGGAAAGCGTGCTCGACCACAACCTGGGCCGCTTCATGAACCACAACCTGGCCGAATACCACGTGGCCGTGAACGCCGACATCCACGACATCGAAGTAATTTTCGTGCCCGAGCCCGATGAAATCGTGAACCCGCTCGGAGCCAAGGGCCTGGGTGAAATCGGCATCGTAGGCGTGCCAGCGGCCATCAGCAACGCCATTTACCACGCCACCGGCAAGCGCGTGCGCGACTTCCCCATCACCCTCGACAAGCTGCTGTAGCGGCCAGCCTAAGCTACCCTTCCGGATGCCGGATGGCGCGGGGCTCTGCCCCGTGCCGGTTATTGGCGGGCCTCTGGCCCGCGGACGCTCGCCTCGTTGGGGTATCGCTCAACGATTGCAGGCCAGAGGCCTGCTAATAACCGGCACGGGGCAGAGCCCCGCGCCATCTGGCTATCCGGACCCTGCCAGCCACTAGCGCCGGGCCTGGCAGTCGAGCACGCGGCCTATCATCTGCCCCAGGCTGATGGTGCCGCTCACGTAGTGTTGCAAGTGGGTGAGCGTTTCGGCATCGGGCGGCGCGGTAGCCGCCTGCCGGTCGAGCAGGCGCTCGGCCACCTGGCAGCGGTGGTGCCAGCGCTGCTGCTGGGCGGGCGAGAGTCCGTCGGGGCACGGATAGAACAAGGAATCAATCACGGATAAGTAGCGAAATCACGTAGCGTAAAAGCGGTGCGAGGCACTCACCGCGAGCTAGGGCAGTTGGTTGCCAGCATCGTCGAGGCTGGCCACCACGCACAGCTCGGTGGTGTTGGTGTAGTGCTGGCGCAGGGCCTGGGCCAGCGGCTCCGACACCCGGCAGAGCACCAACTCGGCCCCGCGCCGCTTGAGCCGGTGGTGGCAGGCCCACAGCAGCCGCGCCGCCGTGGGCGAAAGCGTATCGAGCAGTCGACAATCGACCCATACCGCTGGCTTGCCGCTGCGCACCGCGTGGCTCAGGTGCTGCGCCAACTCCAGCTCCGAGGCCTGGGCCACATCGGGGGCCAGTACCAGCAGGTAGCACTCGGGCAGTAATTCGTGGTGCACAATCAGCATAAAACAACAACGATAGGGATAAGCAGGCCGCACCGGTTGGCCGCCGCTCGCACCCGGATTTGGGGCGGTGGGCGCTTGTACAAAATTCCATTTTTCAGCCATGCCGCGCCACCCGTCAACTACTGATTTGGCGCCGCCAAGACACTGAAAAGGCAATCCGCATAAATAGCTAGCCACCCGCCCGGCGCTTGGGTTGGTGCCCCACCGGCTAGCCCGTTGCGCTGGCTACGCAGCCAGCCGCCCAACCTGCGCAAGAGCCGCAAACACCCAGCGAAAGCTACGGAGCCGGCGCTGCGTATAAAATGGTATTTACCCGGCTAACAGCCGGTTACTAGCCCAAATAAGTAACTCCACCAGCCACAGGAGCCGTTAAAACAAGCGGGGCATCTCACTAGCAAACCGTTTTTCTCATGGCTCCCACTCACCAAACCCAGCGCGGCCGCGAGGCAGCCTACCTACCGAAGCCCAGCTACCAGACCACTAAAAAAGTCGCGGCCGCCACCGCCATCATCAGCGCCGCCTGGCTGCTGCTTCCCTGGCGGCCCCTCGCCGCTTGATAACGCTTTTCGGCTGCTTGCGCCGCTGCCAAGAGAAGTCGGCAACGGCCAAGATTAGCCCGCTTATTCCCAGTTTCCACCCTCCTCCTTTCTGAGCTATGCCTGACCAAATTGAAACCCTGCACGACCTGTTTGAGCTAAAGCTGCAAGGTCTGCACGACGCCGAAAAGCAACTCGTAAAAGCCCTGGCCAAGCTCGCCGGGCAAGCCACCGACCCGCGCCTGCGCCTCAACCTGGAGCAGCACCTGGACGAAACCAAAATCCACGTCAAGCGCCTCGAAGACGCGGCCTTCAATCTCAACCTCGACCTCAAAGGCCCCGCCTGCCAGGTCATGACCAGCCTCATCGCCGAGGGCCAGCAGCACATTGCCCGCTGCACCTTCGACGAGGTGCGCGACGCCGCCATTATCGGGGCCGCCCAAGCCATTGAGCACTACGAAATTGCTCAGTACGGCACGGCCGTGTACTTCGCCAAGTGCCTCGCCTACGAGGTCGAAGCCGCGCTGCTAACCGCCACGCTGGACGAGGAAAAGAAAACCGACGAGCTGCTGAACCAGCTGGCCGTCAACTCTATTGATACCAAGGCCATGAGCTAGCCGATTGAATTTCAATCAACTTTCAATAAAGAACGTCAGGCTGGGCCTGCCGCAGCATCTCTACCACACCGCTAGGGTGTCGTTTAGAAAAGATGCTGCGGTAGGCTCAGCCTGACGTTCTTTTGTTGATAACCGAATAGTCTTGCAAGAAATTTTAAATAATAGATTGCACAGCAAGATTACCTAGTAATTAAGATGAGTAAACGCCAACTTTCCAATAGTGAACAGCTGCGCAAGCTACTGAAAACAAGCGCGGATGGGTCAGTTATACACACTGAATTAAGCGCCGTGTAGGTGAGCATTGAGAAGCCTAAGGCATTGGCGGTGCCAGAGTTGATAAGGCTACTAAAATCAGCCACAACACAAGAAGCCAAGCATTTCATCGCTACCGTTCTGGGTGTAACCAAGGACCCACGAGTCATCCGCCCGCTAATGCAAGCCGCTGTTGCACTCGAAAATCAGAATTATAGCTCAAATTTTCTTTGGCCGCTGGAGAAGTTTGACTGTACAAAGCACCTTGATTTTTTCGTCAACTTCATGCTTAACCGAGACGACCTTGGTGAAGCAATGCTTGCGTGTGGCTACGTGATTGCAGCGATGAAGGGCCCTTTTGAGGCGCAAAAAGTGAAACGCACTATCAGAAAGCTATTAGCGGCTAGGCCTGTTCAAGATGAGCCTGCTATGCAGTTGCAAGCTGAGCGCTTTAGAATGGGGGCCGCAGATTACCTCATGTCGGCCTATTTTCTTCAAATTGGTCGGCAATATCACCAGAAGCCTCCTACCAACTAGACTTGCCAAACTCACTGAAAATCCGTACCTTTGCGGCCCTGTCAAGGCGGCAGGTCGGGGGCTTGCGCCCTCGGAACCAACCCAAAATGCGCTCCGCCCTGGGTTCCGGCGGTGGCGTTCAGTAGTTTAGGAACCTGCTAGTACATGGCAGAAATGGTTGACGATTTCGACTGGGACAATGTCGGAGCCAGCGGCTTTGGCGGTAATTACAACGCCGAGCAGCGCGCCGAGCTGGAAAAGCTTTACGGCGACACCCTCACCACCGTACAGGAGGAAGAGGTAATTAAAGGCACCGTGGTGGGCATCACCGACCGCGATGTTATCCTGAACATCGGCTTCAAATCGGATGGCCTCGTGCCGCTGAGCGAATTCCGTGACCTGCCCGACCTGAAAGTTGGCGACGAGGTTGACGTATTCATCGAAGACCAGGAGGATGCTAACGGCCAGCTCATCCTGAGCCGTAAGAAAGCTAAAATCAAGCAGGCCTGGAACGCGATTTACGCGGCTCTGGAGAATGATACGGTGCTGGAAGGCGTGGTGAAGCGCCGCACCAAAGGCGGCCTCATCATGGAGATGGATGGCGTAGAAGCTTTCCTCCCCGGCTCGCAAATCGACGTGAAGCCCATCCGCGACTTCGACATTTATGTTGGTCGCCGCATGGAAGTAAAAGTGGTGAAAATCAACGCCGCTTTCGACAACGTAGTGGTGTCGCACAAAGTCCTCATCGAGAAGGACCTTGAGCAGCAGCGCGAAGCCATCCTGAACAACCTCGAAAAAGGTCAGATTCTGGAAGGCAACATCAAGAACATGACCAACTTCGGCGTGTTCATCGACCTCGGCGGTGTCGATGGTCTGCTGCACATCACGGACATTTCGTGGGGCCGCATCGCTCACCCGAGCGAAGCACTGCAGCTCGACCAGAAACTCAACGTGGTTGTGCTCGACTTCGACGAAGCCAAGAAGCGTATCTCGCTGGGCTTGAAGCAGCTGACGCCTCACCCATGGGATTCGCTGCCGGCCGACCTCGGCCCCGGCTCGCGTGTGCAGGGCCGCATCGTGAACGTAGCCGACTACGGCGCATTCATGGAAGTGGTACCCGGTGTTGAAGGCCTCATCCACGTTTCGGAAATGAGCTGGAGCCAGCACCTGCGCAACCCGCAGGACTTCATCAAGCAGGGCGACACGGTAGAGGCAGTAGTACTGACCCTCGACCGCGAAGACCGCAAGATGAGCCTGGGTATCAAGCAGCTGACCGAAGACCCGTGGACCCGCGGCGACTTCGCTGAGAAGTTTGCCGTAGGCACCAAGCACAGCGGTGCCGTGCGCAACCTGACCAACTTCGGCCTGTTCGTAGAACTGGAAGAAGGTGTGGACGGCCTCGTGCACGTATCGGACCTGTCGTGGACCAAGAAAGTGAAGCACCCTTCGGAAGTGGT
>Ga0265797_10000416_pt1 | contig 78623 bp, 64 predicted proteins | sample P2T30metagenome_FD_192433 | JGI IMG/M metagenome (GOLD analysis project Ga0265797, IMG submission 192433) | Plant litter microbial communities from East Loma Ridge, Irvine, California - P2 T30 | ecosystem: Environmental > Terrestrial > Plant litter > Unclassified | place: USA: California... | reverse complement strand
AGAATGAGCGATATAGTGTACATTATGCGATGGAAATATGATCCGTGCACATTATGAGTGGCTGATGTGCCCGCGGGCGCTGTCAAGGGGCATGCTCACAATTCTAATAAGACTCATTCCAGTCCTCATCTCCTGACCAAAGGAGAAGCAATTCGAGGACATGACGAGTTCCCCCGTTTCCTCCGCACGGCTACTGGAGAAGATGAGAGGCCGAGAGAAGGTTCAGCTGTCTTGCGACTTTTGCCGGAAGCGAAAGCGAGTAAACCGTTCATCTCTCTATACTGAACAATTGCTGCTAACTCGCACTCAGACTCCGTTGTGACCGCAACAAGCCATGTGGGAGTTGCATCCGGTTAGGGCAGGCAACGATATGCACGTTTCCTCTGTCTCAGGTTCCTCGAGCTTCACAAAGAGACCCACCAATGGACACTGCCACCCGAAAGATTTTTCAGGAACGAATCGACCAACTCGAATCACTGGTTCGGTCTTTGCTTGATAAGCAACAAAGCAAACTCAATGCTCCATTGCCTGACAGCGTGGCGTTTCCCATGGCTACTGATGTCGCCGGTGATACAGATCCTCTCACATACGGGGTTGGGAGTATGAATCTGGAGAACCATGAGTCCTCTTACGTAGAGAGTGATCACTGGAAAGCCATCCTCGATGAAATCGGTGATCTGAAGGGCATGGTGCAGCAACATCCCGAAGATTTAGGGGATCCCTATACTGACCCGGTACTTCCTGGTAACGATCTGTTTCTTCTTCAGACATATCCAACCACGAAGATGGATATCATTGCTACGATTCCACCTCGTATCGTTGTCGACAGCATGATGTCGAAGTACTTCAAGTGGGCCGATATGCCCGTTTCCCTTGTTATTCATCGCGGGGTCTTCTTCAAACAATATGAGGCTTTCTGGGAGGACCCACTTTCGACATCGACCATGTGGCTGACCATACTATATGGCATGATGTACACTGTGGCGTATTGTACCCTCTTCATCAATGGAGATGCAGGCTCACTTGATGAGACGACGGCATCCGAATATCGTAGCATAGTCATAATCTCACGAGAGAAGATGATACAGTGCCTGAGGCTAGGCAATTACATGAAGGGAGCGCCGCATACTATTGAAGCTCTTTTGGCCTTTCTGCAGACCGAATACCTTCAAGGCGAAGACACACAACACGGATGCTGGCAGTTGACAGGTGTCATTATACGTGTAGCGCTCAAGATGGGCTATCATCGTGACGGCTCGCATTTCCCAAACATCAGTGTTTACGAGGCAGAAATGCGCCGGCGTACTTGGTACAGTAAGTTTCTCTGTACAAACTGCATGTAGGAATTATACTGACTTCGTACAACTACATTTAGTACTCACACAATTCGACACTGCATCTGCTTCCCAGGTCGGCCTTCCGCGCATCATCAAAGAGACTCAATGCGATACCGCTGAACCTCGTAACCTTCTTGACAACGACTTCGACGACACTTCAACCGTATTGCCGCCCGCTAGACCACAGAATGAACACACGCTTGTTCAATTCCTGGTCTACAAGAGTAGAGTTGTCTCCGTCTACGGAATGATCTGCGATTTCACTACGTCATCCAAGCAGCGAGACTACGAGGAAGCAATGCGTTTGGATGTATTGCTCAATACTGCATACGCACAGAAGCCTCCTATACTCGAGCTGAAATCCATGCAACGGTCTGTCTTGGACGGTGCTGAGCTCATCACCCGCCGTATTTATATGGCGATGTCTTATCATCATGCACAGATCACCCTTCACCGCAAGTTCATGATTCTTGCGAAGGCAAATAGCAAGTACAGCATTTCACATACGACATGCGTGAATGCGGCTACGGAGATGTTACAACTACAGGCTGAGCTATTTGAGCAGTGCCAGCCGGGGCGTATGTTATATACTGATCGATGGAAGATTCTTTCTTTGGTCCAATCCGAGTTCTTGCTTGCCACGACTGTGTTGTGCTTCAACTTGGATGATGACATCAAGAAGGGGCTGATCGGTGGAAAGGTCGCTATGAAGAGTGTAGAGGCGCTCGAGAGATCGAGAAGTGTCTGGGAGCCGCAGAAAGTGTTCTCGAAAGAAGCTCAGACAGCTTTGAATACTATAGATGTCGTTCTTGGTAGACTGCATAGTAGGTCGGAAAATAACGGCGCAGATAACGCACAACCATCTGAAGCAAGCGTTGGCTTCACCTCGTCAGTCTTGGCAGACATGAGTTATGGAGACGGCCAGAGCTTCGATCCACCGGCAGATCAAGACCGTTCACAGACAGAAGCTTTTCAAAGTATGCAGGGGAGTTCCGTCAGCACAGCCTTTGACGCATTCTTTGAGATGGAGCAGGAGTGGGAGGGATGGCTCCAACTCTGAGAAGGAGGCTGTCCAAATCGCGAATTTGATCATGATTATTTCTACATCTATGGTAATACAGTGAAGCAGGTGTAGACTTCTGAAAGCAAACTCGAACTGCCTAGCGTATCCATCTCGTGAAGTCGTTATTCCATGCATCTTCGTTATCATCAGTGCCCGTGCACCACATCCAGTTGAACACCTTTCGATAATACACATACATGTTGCAACTAATACAATAGTCTAACATCTGCCCAGTACCGTAGGATTCAAATCTGACCGAGCCAGGAAGAGAAACAGACCTCTTACACTCCAATCGTTTGATGGAATCCTTCACCTTTCGTCTCACCATCAACACCAAGATTCTCGATATTGCCCTTTTGGACCTCTTCAGGTTTCGGAATAGGCGGTTGCTCCACGACCTCGTCGAAGATTCCGCCTTCAGGCTCTGTGTCCTGTCCGATGGCCTTGAGTATCCTCCATGCTCTTCTAAACTCGTCTCTAATAGCAACGATACCACGGTGAGTGACTGTCCTTGCAACATTGTGGTCGGTCTCGAAAGGATCTTCAATGGCAAAAAGGTACCGGTTGGTAACCTTCTTCTCAGCTGTAATCTTGGTTGTTGCGCTCACCCAACCCTTGCTCTGCTTCGACAAGATACCGCCAGGCGTCCGAAGGGAGATGACTTCGTTAGTCCAGTAGAACTGGGGAGGTTTAGGTCCATAGCCGTACCCTGAAAGTGAAGCATAGTACTGGAAGAATCCACGTAGTAATGAACCGATGGACTGTGTATTTTGCGAAAGACGACCAGCTTCTGCGGCTTGCATAATTTCCGGTTCATTGCGCCAGAAACGTACCTCATAGCCTGCAATAGTTGTATGCTTAAAGAACTGCTCCAGGGCTTCTGCGTCGCTTGGGAGCGGGACGGAGAGCTGAAGGTTCGGACATACTGGTGGTTGCGCGATATTGACCAGGTAATGCAGTACCATGAGCACCCATCCGTACGAGTTGAGAGTACCGGAGTATGCGCTGTTGACTTTACGTCGCTTGGCCCAAGACTTGACAAAGAGAACTATGGGTCGGACACGCGGGTCAGTTAACGAGTAGCATCGAAGCATATGGGTGTTGTGGATGCCGAGCGGGTTCTCGAAGTTAATGTCACATTGAATTCCGCAACCTGTCTTTGGGAAGTCGAGAGGACCCACAACCTTCTCTCGTGTCCACTGCTTCTCTTGACGATGATGCTGATCTCTCTTGGTCTTATCTTCAGTTCTGTCGCTGATCTTATCCTCTGACTTGGTGGCTAGGACAGAAGAGTTTTCCTGGGGCACCTCAGCGTTTGTGGGAGCTTTTTGTCGTTTCTTTGTTGTCGCCGCAGCCCCCAAGGTAGGGAAGTCGTCACCAAAGTTGGAGCTGTCTACTTGCGCCGCCAGGTCTGGAGCCTTCGATCCATCGGCATCCACCAGCGGCTTTGGTGGCTGAGTAGGTTCTTGTGGTAAGTCTGAAGGATACTTCTCCTCTTCTGGGAGTTCGTCCCACTTCTGGCGTTCCTCAGCGAGAGCTCTGTATAGGGTCTCGGTCGGTGTCTGACATATCTTCAGAATGGGCACTCTTGTCCTCGTCAGCAGACGGCCACCGAGCTTGGCGTCGAGGACCGCTCGTTCCAATAGACGAGGAATACCGCGGTCGATCGTGACATCACTAGCTCTGGCTGGATCTTTCCACTCTGGTACTACAGCCAAATCCATGTCTGAGCCGGGCATACCAAAGCCTGAAGCTAAACTTCCAAAGCCTACCAAGGAAATGGTCGCAATGTCACCAGTGTAGTCTCGAGCAAAGGCCTTTTGCATGATCGTTTCCAAGTATTTTCGAAAATCTTCCTTGGCCTCCAACTCGGACATGGACATCTCTACCTTCGGAATCTCTTCTGCCGCAACTGAGTCCAGATGTTCAATCTGGACCATAGGGTTTTCCCGTGGCTGATTCATGGATCGTGGTGCGTATGGACCTTGCGGACGAGGGCGCTGTGATGATGACGTTGGGCCTACTGTGACTTGACCTGGCAGTGCAACGTTGTCATGGGGTCGCTGGAGGATTCTAGGGGTCTGTGAATGTGGCATACCAGTTGCATTTTGATTCTGCTGTTGGTAGGGAGGCCTGAAAGGCCGCGAGGAATACTGCCGATGATCTACTGACGAGCCGTTCTGAGGCGAGTTTAGACCTTGCTGATTTGAGGCGTTTCCCGTAGATTGTTGATATCGCTGGTTAGGGACATAGCCTCCTCTTCCACCCCCTCGAGCTGGAGCCGTGTTGGCGGTAGCGTTTGTACGCCATCCCTGAGCTTGACCTGGCGTGGGGTGGTTCTGGCCATTGCTATTGACGTTATTGGCGGTATCGTGGAAACCTCCACGCCCACGCCCACGTCCACGCCCTTGGCCTCGCCCGCGTCCACGATATGCTGAGGGGACATCTTGGCTAGACTGTCCACCAGCTATGCTAACGTTGCCGAGAATCATATTGCGCAACTGGTTCTCCAGCCCAGTGGGTTGCGGTGGATTCTCCTGCTCCATGGTGTCGGGTCAGTGCAGACTCGTTTGCGATGCAATAAAGTCGTGGTTTGGGACTCTGATCTTGTGGAGTCCAGCAGTGAAAGATGGGTAGTATGCAAGATTGCCTCTCAAGGCCAAGTTCGCAATCACAGGACGTAACTTTGCAGACCCAGGTTCGAGATTCTTTCTTTGAGTTTGCTTGGTGCGGCGCGCGGTGGTTTTCGCGGTTACTATTTGGAGCAAGCGATCGAACAGCCCCAACGTGTGGATCTTTTAGCGCATCTGCGATGAGCGTCCAAGCCAGGCAACCACTCGTGAATATCCCACCTAGCCAAAGTGGTTAGGCCTTTGGCAGCACTGAGACAGAAGCACAATGCAGTTTTGCGCAATGGCACGCGTGGCTGGGGATGTGCGGCTTCTGCGACGGCTCACTTGTGGCGCAAGAAGCGAGCACGATGTGGATTTTGGCTGGTGGCGACAATGGCAATCGAACCATGGTGTCATTCCCTGGAGGCGGAGATGGGGCGGCTTCACTGTGATGGGTCTTGGCACACTAAGGCGTTAGCGCAGAGCTGTGACGTTCCAACTGCGCTTCGACCGTGGAGCACGATTCCTTGGGACAAAGGCGACTGAGTCTCCGAACAGTCTTTATCGGCCACCCACCGTCCCTCATTCTTGTCTTCATCCTCACAACCACCTTCGCTATGAACGGCAACACCAACGGGAACCCGCCGCCCGCCAGCGCGCCCGCCGCGCCCGTCGCCGCCAATGGCCAGCAGCCGCCTGTTCGTCGCCGTCGCCCGCGCCCACAGGCCGATGTCCTGCGCAAGCCCCGTCGCCCGCTACAGAACATTACCCGGCCCATGGTGTCGTTGTCGCAGATGAACGAGGCCAAGAAGCCCGTCGCAGGGCCCGCCAACGATGGAACCCAGTCGAAAGACGCGTTGCGACAGCAGTTCCTCGACCAAGGCGCCAGCGTCTTCCCGCTCATCGTGAGCCGCAAGGATCTGAAAGAGCTGCGACACCATGTCATGCGTCTGCATAGCAAAACTCACGTCGACATCACCGACGAGCATCAGTTTAAGACCCCGATCAAGCTCCACCGCAGAGATCCGCGTGCGCCCCCAAGCGGCATGGGGTCGACCTACGAAGAGGAGGACACCAAGGAGGACATGGAAGAGATGAAGGAGCGCGAGCGCATCGAACTGCAGAAGGAAGAGCGTCGCAAGGTCCGCGAAGAGAACCAGGCCAAGATCGCGCCAACCGGCATGAAGAAGCCCCCTGCCTTCCACAAGAAGACGGAGCAAAAGTATCGCCCCGACGACACTCCAGAAGCGAAGAAGCGCCAGCTATTGCGCTATGAGGAGACGCTGCCGTGGCATCTTGAGGACTTCGAGAACAAACAGACATGGGTCGGCACTTACGAGTCGGAGCTGTCAGAGACGCACGTCATGCTGTCAACTACTCGCCCCGGAGATCCAAGTACAGCCATTCAAATGGCTCCCATGGAACGCTGGTATCGCTTCAACGTCAAGGGCAAGGTCAAGACCGGCGGTGACGACTTGGACAAGATCCTGGCCAAGGTTGAAAGAGGCGGCGGACCAAAGTTCTTTGCCGACCTTGAAGAGCGCCAGAAGCAGCGCGTCAACGCAGAAAACAATGCAAGGATGTGGAGTGGAGTCCGTACCCGTGTGGGTGGTGGCGCAGACGACGAAGGCCGGATCAAGCGGGAACGCAACGATGACGACACAATCGGCTTCGTCAAGCGCGAAGCTGACGCAGACGATATTGACTTCAATCTTGAGGAAGACTTCGCCGACGACGAAGAGGGTCTCAATGGTCTCTTCGAAGGTGAAGAGCAGGACGTCAAAGAGGCAGCTGAAAAGCTGAAGCGAGACCAGCTGCAAGCCGCTCTATGGGATCGACCAGATGAGTTGGCCATTGCCATAAAGGAAGAACAAGAACGGAAGGAAGCCGAGGAGAAGAGGATCCAGGAAAAGGCGACTAGAAAAGCCCTGGTGAAGCGCGAGAAGCAGTACGACTACCTTGACAGCGACCCAGAGAACCCGTACATCACAGAAAGCGAATCGGATACCGACTCTGAAACAGAGCGACAACAGGCCAAAGAGGAGGCAGAGAAGAAGGCAGCCGAGCAAAATGGCAAGGCTCCAGAGGCTGGCAACGTCCCCTCTGGCACGTCGACGAAAGGCTCCAACACTCCATCAGGAAACCACAAGTCTGGTGATAGCAAGAGCAAGAAGCGGCCAGGTTCACCCAACTTGTCAGAAGCCAGTGGTAACGAGTCCTCGCGCAAGAAGCATAAGAAGAAGCATGACAAACTAGCTGATGGATCTCGGAAATCTTCCCTTGCTAATCTCAAAGGCGCTGGTTCTGGTAGCGACAGCGAGATGACAGACGCCGGCAAGAAGCGAAAGAAGGACAAGAAGGACAAGAACCGCATGATGATGGGCGGATCTCCTAGCGGTACTCCTGGTGCTAGTCGTGCAGGTAGTCCAGCAGCCAACGGCAGCCGCGCGGGTAGTCCCTCCGCAGCTCCAGCACGACCTCCTTTACCATCTGCCAAGGAGATCTATGAATCGTTGCCGCCCCAGGGCATGAACATCCAGAACCTCATCGTCAAATTCAAGGGTCGCGTTGACAAGACGAATACGCAGCTTTTCATCAAGCTTGTCAAGGCGGTCTCTAGCTTTGACAAGGCCAAGAGCTGGCTTACTCCCTTGGAAAAGATGCCATCCGATGAGCATATCAGTGCCTTCATGAATGCGGGGAATGCACCAAAGCCTGCGTAATTCGAGGACACGTACGGTCTAAAGGGAACCATTTTTAATATCCAGCGTGTACTTTGATAAATTGAATTGACGTAGAGAGTGTGGGGTGAGGGGCCACAGATTGGCACAGGCTTACTTTGCGTTCCTCATCGAGGATAATACATGACATGCAAAGTACCGGTACGACAGTAACCCTGAACACTTTCTGTATTGTGGCTACCCAGTATAGAATAAACTATTACTTTCAATTCTAGCTGAACTCTATCCACAATCATCATACTTTCTTCTCTTCAATCCCATCCTCTTTACTATTCTCTTCGCTACCATTTTCACTTCTCAACGGACTCTCATGCCCCTGTTCCGCAGCGACCTCCTGTAACACCTTTTCGTTAGCACCAACCCCAACTTCTTCATCTCTTGGTACATTTGGTCCATGCATCGCTTTGTCTGCTGTCTTCCCATCAGCAGAATCCTTGTCTTTCTTGATCATGCTCCAGCCGCCTCTCCACCCAACCCATTTCTCCTCCCAGGGACCCCTAGCAACGATAACAAGAATCGCCGCAGAGATGAATCCAACACTAGCACTGCCACTTCCTACCCACCCGGCAGCAGCATAAATATGGTTTCCAGCCGCCGTGCCAATAAGCTGACCACAAAATGTAGCAACCATGAAAGCGGTATTCACCCCGTTCCGCCGCTTAGGTTCCACCGAATAGATACTAGAACGGTTTGCAATCTGCGCAGTTTGGTTGCCGAAATCCATCAATAGGGCTTGCAGGACGGGGCCTGCGACGGTAAAGGTACCCGTGTAAGTGCCTAGACATATTCCCAGAAGCGAGCATGCAAGACCGAAAAGGACGGAGAAATGCGGGACGAAGCGGTCGGTGACTGTACGCGCATATATGGGAGAGATAAGCATGCCTGCTATGCCTATAAGCCCAAACAGTCCGATTGTGAGGGAAGAATAGTTGTATGGGTCATCCGCGAGGAGAAATGTCAGTGTTGTCCAGAAAGACGTAAAAGGCGCTGAGCAGAAGAGACCGGCCAGACAAGCCTGAACAAGAACAGGATGACGGAAAAGCATCTTAACGATATCGAGCAGTATTCTGAAATAGTTCATGCCCGGGTTGGTTGCAGGATAGTCGGGCATGAATAGCCAGAGGAGGACGAAGATGATATATTGAATGGCAAACGCCATCCAATATACTGCGCGCCAGGTGACAAAATTCGAAATTGTTCCCGAGAGGACGCGGGCGACAAGCACACCAAGCATGAGGCCAGAGACGACGATGGAGAGTGCTGCTGCGCGGCGTGACGGAGGAGCTAGGTCACCGACCAATGGGAGCATGAGCTGCGGTGTAACAGTTGTTACCGCTACGATGAAGGATATTGCCGTGAATGTCCCAAGGTCGGAGGTTAGACATAGTCCGAGCCTATCCGTCGTCAGTAGTCTTCTTCTAGTGCACGTCATAGTTCAAAAACAACATACCATAAGGTCGCAGTAAACCCTACTAAACCGCATACAAATGGCCGTCTGGGCAACAAGTCTCCCAGAGGGCATAAAAACAACAGCCCAGCTGCATATCCAGCTTGCATTACAGTAGGAATCTGCGCAACCTGTTCATATCGTACACCGAAATCTATGGCTAGTAGGTTGAGGATGGGGTGATTGTAGTAAAGATTTGCTACTGTAAAGCCGGCGGCAAAGGCAAACAGGACGTTCACTGGAAGATGTGGGTGATTAGCTAGCTGATACACTCAGGGACGAGGTCAAAGGGGAAAACTAGGGGGACTAGAAGTACACTCTAGGACTTTCTCCCCGCTCAACTTCATAAGCGCTCCAGAGGCCACGATAATCATATGAATATGGACGTACTGCTCATAGAAAATTGCGGTGGCTTATCCGGGTCCCAACGACAATTTGGTGGGGTCCATGTTAAGGTTGTGTAAGCTCTTTTCCATATCGACTGCTTCCCTTGCTCTTTCTCCTCGACACCTTCGCTTTGTTCTGCCTCGTCTCTTGATGGATGTTCTGCTGGCCTAGAGGTAGCCGTCCGTGCTGCTGCTTCCCCATTGGCTGGTACCGTCCTACAGCCCCCGCCATCCTTAATGTCGTTCGTTAACATGATCTGCTTATATTGCACACATTGTACTCTGACAAAAACGCATCCAATAAAGAGTGACAAGAGCGATTAGCGAGGCAAAACGTGGTGCAAAGACTAAGAGGCAAAATTGCGGAAGAATCGAGGTACTGATAGTCGATGACGGGATCCTTCCTCTTTCGAACAAGTTCGGCAGAAGTGAGGAGCCGAGAACAGTGCTGAACGACGCTGTTATCCCCGATATCACCACCAATCAAATGTAGCGCACTATCTGGGCACAGGATATGACTGCTGTCATGAAACGTACTGGTATTGTGCTGGACGTTCCTTTGGTATCTAAACGACGTCAACGATTTTCTCATCTTCATCGTCTTCCACGTTCTCCAGCCCCATTAGCTTCCCGCTACCACCTGCGCTAGCCATGTCTGGTATATCCTCCTCTTCGCCTTCTTCTTTGCGCATGATGACTTGAACCACACGATCGCATGCTTCTTGAACTCCTTCATCGTCGACGTGCATGTGGCACTCTCTGACGATTGGGTAGACTTTGACGCGTCTCAGCACTTCCCTACTTTCTTGTGTCGTACTCAGCAGAAGTAGTGTCTCGAGATGTGTCTTGATGATTTCATTATCCTTCTCGCGCTCCTTGTCTGGCTCGAGGAGTTGCAGCTCATCCAACATGCCCTCCGTGTCATCATCCGCGTATTCTTCTGGGCCCATAAGGGGTAGAAGAATGTAAGGAAGTAGGTTCGCACCGATAGAGGGTGGTGGTAGATTCGGGTCGGAGGATAGGTTGGATAGCAGTACTGGGTGTGCAGGGACGTGAAATGCGACATTCTTAATCGTCGATGCTACACCAAGGCGTCGGATGTGCGAGGTGTGATCGGTGAAGACCTGAATCTTGGTGATTGGAATTACGTTATCGTCATGCTCCTGAGGTGTAGTGAGGTATTCGCGGCCTTTGGGAAACTTGGCCAGATCAGCGAAGAAGTACGAGAGGTAGTCAAAGTCTGCGTGCTTGTTGTAGGCGCCCTCTGCGCCCTTGACAAAGCAGTCCATGAGCTGGTCCATGGCCCATGTCGACTTGGACAGCTCCTTTGGTATGTCGCGCTTCAACTCCAAGACGCGTTGTAGTGAATCCTCCTTGGCCATATTGGCGAGGAGCATTGCGATCTCGTTCGCATTTGGCTCTTTCGAGTTCTGCAGCAAGTCAACCTCTGCCTGTTCTCTCTGTATGCGCGGGGAACTGACATACGGTTATCCGCGATAGTAGCGTCTCGAGAAATTCATCGTCCTTGGCCAGTGCCTTCTGGACCTCAGCGTCTGCCGAGACGTTGATGAGAATGGTAAGGGCGTTCTTCGCTATGGGCGCATAGTCCTTGACGAGTAGCTTGAGATCCCTAATGGGCTCTAGTTGGTTGCGCTTCCACAAGGAAGGGTTTGCTTGTGAATATCCGACGAGGTGTTCGGCCGCTGCACAGTGTGAGATATGTTTCGTGGTGGGGTGGAGGGGTTCGTCTGACCAGTCTGTCTGATCTGCGTGTTGCCGTGATGCAGGAATTCTACAAGCTAGACATGGCGCGTTAACTGGCAGGAACCATGAGTTCTCCAAGTCCTCTTGCTCACCTCTTCTAATTCTGACGGCATCGTGGCTGTGGCTGCTCGTTCTTGCCGTGCGCGATGACGAAGACCCAACTTTTTCTCGGTTGCAATTAAGGTTATCGATAAGCTTAGCGCATCCCGCACCTCCAGGCCTTCGCCACGAGTTGTCGCGAGACGCATACATGGACGCTAGCATCTCTGCCGCAAGGTGATACCCGTTGATTGCTTCATCTAATGCATATTGCCCTGCCTATTCTTAACTCTCCATGACCTGATTCCATAATCAGCTGGCGACATCCAAGCACTTGGAAGCTCAGCGCGGTCATAGTTCGGACGACTCCAGCACACTGCCCAGCGACCAAGTCTTCTAATCAATCATGTTGCGCATCTTGCCATCTGCGTGATTTTGCGACACATCCCGGCACCATTTCTTGGCCAAAAGTCCTGGTGTTAGGGGCGGTTACGCGCGACTTGACTCTGCAGCTCGCGAGCTCGTCTTACCGCCGAAAGCTTGGTGGCTTCAAGCCGCAACCCCGCCGAACGCTGGTGTGCCAAAACCAATCTGCATCCACCAGCACTGGCTAACAGTCTTGCGCGCCAGCTACAAAATTATGTTGATAGATTCAACTTTTGGTACAGGACCTGATGAACAACATGTCTACGAGTAGCGACGCTGCAAAACAGCAAGCAGGTTAACAGATATGCTCCTCCGCATTCCCGTGATGGACAGCGAAAGTGCCATGCTGGCATAGGTTTTGAGCGCTCGAAATAGATCGCCGACTTGCAGCGGGCCGCCGGACTGGCCACTTGTCACACGCATATGCTGCCCAGTACGCAGGGCAGGCACACATCATCAACCAATGAGCGTGGTATGCCGGTATCGTAACATCTCGAGCTAGTGTGCCAGGGTCTGTAGCGAGTGAACAGCGTTGGCGCTTACAACACCACCAGCCAACCACCCAAAATATAACCGCCGCTCATCAACCATGAGTAGCGCCGAGCCTTACAAACGTCTTGATTGGGCCCACCTGACCACCACCTGGCTGCAAAGAGTCCTTTCCTGCATGGGAAGCCGTCTTTCTACCGCTATTGCCCTTGATGCATCCCTACAGCTCTTCCGCTGACTCGGACTACCTCGCAGAATGCTCGTCTTATAGTCGTTATCCCCAGATTACCCGAGACGTCTGCTCGTACTCTCGGTGTTGCTGTTCCCAGTCTTTGTTTGCTTCTATCTACACAGCCGGTATCTGTTTCGTTTGGTCCCGCCAGTTATTTCGGGATACCATTTTATTGAGAGTAGGCTTGTAGACATTCATCATGGCAGGACCAGCACTTCAACTATTCCCTCCGCCTCGTGCTCCAAGACAGACGAGTCCTAACCGAAGACCATCTCCACACACAAAACCAACAAGTCCAGAGCCATTGCTGCCTGAGAGTGCAGTGAGCAACAAATCTCCAGTTGACCTCCACGGACTCCTTATACAGGTCAACTCTGTTCCAGTCTCTCCATCCAACCCAATGGCTCCTCCACCGGCCATTGCAGCTCCGCCAAGAGCACATATGCCCAACTCGCAGGCTACAACAGCAGTGCCACCAACGGGCAGGCCACACTTCGAGCCACCCCCTCAGCAAGCGGCCTCTCCGCAAATTGAACGTCAAGAAAGCTTTTATCGCACACAAGAACGTCCTGGGCATAACCAGACTAGCGACCAGCAACGTACCGCTAGTCCAGATCCAACTCGCGCCATCTCACCAGCATTCTCTGAAGCTCAGACTCTGGTCCGAGCAAATAGCTCTGCCACTCGATGCGTCTCACCTCAAGAAGAGATTCCGATGCGATCAATGTTCCCCATTTATGATCCTACAGTCCCTCTTGGACGTCAACCATATCAGCCAACGCAAACATCGCCAACACAGATACCCCGGACGCAAATCAGTCGATCGCCCTATTCTTCCGAGTCGTATGTTCCTCATAGTAATGTTCGTTCGAGCAATTCGTCAGCCCCTCCACCACCAAAGCCCTTCTTTACGCCGTCCAACCTACTCGACAACCTCTGGACGGCTACCAACGGACAAGAAGAGCCAAGTGTACAGATATATACATTGAGGATGCATCGAGCAACTGCCTCGAATCCAACAATCACATTTGGTACGACGCCATCCTTGCCATTCTATTCTGTAGCACAGTCGAATCTGGCAGGAAATCACGACATACCCAGCATTATGAACGAATTGCTTATCCAACGGCATCATCCAACTCAGCCGCGAGTGCTGCCTATTGCCCAACTCGACCTCATCGCGCCGCCTTCATTAGATAGTGGGGCTTTCAGCCAAAAGCAGCACGAGGACACCACCATGCTTACTAGCATATATCCCAAGCTTGCCGCTCTCCAGGCGCTCGATGCGGCTGCCAATTCTCCCGCTGCCTCGCGTATAGCGCTTTCGGACCCTGGCGCGCAGTCTCCCGCTGCACAACGGCTGGCTGAAGACGTTCTGGCTGGTACTGCACAGCGCGAGTGCTGCGCCCTTGCCTGGACGAGGGATAACCCTCAACAACAAGCAAATCCTTGGGCGCAACATATGCCGTCAGAAGGATCGTATCAGTTGCACCATCCGACATTGGGCACGTTTCCTATCTCTTTAGAGGGCGACTGCTCTGTCATCAACGCACCTTCCACCAGACCCGTTACAGCGTTCTATGGACATAACATGCCTATGACACCGCAGAATATGGGACGGAAGCCCGCTTGCATCACGGTATTGAATCCTTACATTCTTTCTCCAACGACACCACGGACAAACGCTTTCTCCCCACTGCCACCGCCTCCACGATTAGATGGTATCAACCGACCAATATCCATGACTCCGTCTGAGATGTCGGTTGGCCAGCTTCCCACGACCACAGACGCCACTGCGGATGATGCTATGCTCGCACGTCTCGATTTCGCCAACGATGCCCTGATCCTCAATCTTGGTGCTTTGACACGTTTCGGCAATCCTTTCCTAGTTGATGTTGTAACTTCCACGCTCCTGGCTGTTGCAGTAGCGGAAGCTACGCGCGGTCGCAAGACACGTAATCGAAGTCAAGAGAACTTTGAGCCCCCACCACCGAGCTTCACCCTGACACATCAGAAGGAAGACACCGCGAAAGCGTTCAAAGACTCCTTTGTCGAGGGCTTTCAAGGCATCGGAGGAAAGTCACGACCACCGCTCTCCGGTAAAGGGCTGAAGAAGTTTGCTTCCAGCCTGAGAAGTACGACGACGACACGTAGTGAGAGCGCACATGGAAGTTTCGACAAGGACATTGAGCTGGGAGAGTGGTACGGACAGGACAAGTACACCAAAGCAAAAGAGACAAAGTCTGAGAAGAAGGCAAAAAAGGCGAGTGCTGATGACGAAAGTAAATTGCCGTTTGTCGCCCGCACCGTCATAACAGTATTGACGTTCGCATTCAAGACTGTGGTGTTCGTCTTGAAAATTGCGTTCAAGATTGTTGCGGGTGTCATCGTTATGATTACGAGAAATTTCAGCAAATTATAATGTGAGAGACTGTAGATGGATGGGCAAATTCTTAGGACTCGGGGAGTTCGATTTTCTTTTCTGCATGATACCATTATTACTACGTTCGCTGGACACTATTTAGACCACGCTACATGCGTGGCAGACGGGAACCTAATTTCAATACGATTACATTGATTGTAGTTCGCTCTTGTTATCCAAGTTTTCAACACGAGATGCTGACAATGAACAGTTGGTAGATAAATTATTGTACCGAGAGATGTACAAACAGCTGGCGAGAAGTGATTACGCAGCGCCTACCACCATGTACTCCTCACTCTCAGTCTTACCCATCAGAGCCTCCAATATGTCATCGGCGTTCTGAAATATATAACTCATCGGACCTTCGCCATCCTTCAGGCGTAGCGAGGTGCCTGGCAACAGGTCCTTGGCCTTCTGGGCCATTGCAGCAGGGCAGTTCTGGTCCTCCCGACCATGCCACAGCGTAAGAGGGATGCCATTGTCCCCAACGTACAATTGTCCAAGCTCGAAGCCCCAGTCGCTGCCGTTCAATTTTGCCTCCCAGCTTACGCCTTCACTCCCTCGATAAAACGATTCCCTGGTCATGGCTACGTAGATGGGCCAGTTAGTTTTGTCTTTGATGGCTTCTTGGTCGCTGGGATGTCGACATTGGATCTCCTTGGCAATCATTTCCTCTAGAACTTTCGGATCGTCGTTGCGACTCGCCTTGCCCATGGTACTATCGAACAAGGTGGTGACCAGACCAGTCATCCATGGCGCTGCCCATAGGACAATGCGCGAAGGAAACGTCATGCCTGCTGTCCCCAACTTGACTGGATACAAGCCGCTGACTATGCTAGCGCTCATCAAGCGGTCCTTCGATATCTCCTTCACGCAGGCCAGTACGTAAGGTGCGCCTCCAGATACACCCAGTACGTAGAAGTTGTGGATCTTGAGGTGGTCGGCCAGGGCAAGCACATCGGCAGGCCAGTCGAGGATACGGCGGTTGGTTTGGAAGGTTGATAGGCCGCTGCCAGGACGGTCGGGGGCGATGATTCGGACGTTGTGTAGGGCGCAAGCCGAGTGCCAGAGCTTGCCTTCGTAGCGCGACGATTGGCAGCCATGCATGAAGACTATTGTCTTTTGGGGTACCGGACTGCCGTAAACAGCGTAGGATAGGGTACGGCCATCTTTCAGCTTCATACGCTCATTCTCCTGCTGCATCGTAGCCTCTGTGGGTGGTATTTGTTAGTAAAGGGCGTGGTTGCGTTCTTGCAGCTTCTACGGAAGAAGGCGGGCACGAGGCCACATCACCTTCGCCGCCTGCGGTAAGCGTGACAGGCAACGCATAGTGAAGGTTGTTTGCCTTTGAGGCATATACAAGCGGATCGACGATACGCTGAGTTGCGCAGAGCGGGGTGGACGGGCTCGACACCACGGGGTGAGCTTTGTTTCGGCCTCGCCAAGTTGCACTACGGCTATGACGGGCAAGGCCGCCGGACATCTCGCCCACTAGTTCTGACTTCACATGCATCGACAGAGACATCACGCCAACCTTGCTCAGATCAGCGACTTTGCTGGAGGATACCATTAATAGCACTCCTCATTATTCGGTGCGCTTTTAAGTCCCATGAGGTTGGGGGTCGAAGCCGCTTCCAACCTCGGGTACCCGCGCTATTTACTGTATTACCACTTGGTGCTCGTAGACCAGACCGCATCGAGACAGTAAGAACCCGAACGCCGCCGCATACTCCAACTACAACACCCCCAAACTCCTTGTATCCAGAGACGCCGATGCACTAATATTCCTACTTCTTGTTCATGAAGAGCGGACGAAGAAGAGCTTTGACAAACCCTTCCTCCTTCGCTTGATCCAAAGGGAAGATACGACTCTTAAGGGTGTATGCGCGGAAGAGCTTGTAGTTCTTGAAGGTAATGACCGGATAGCGCTCTGGGTCGTTCCGGTGGTCTAGGATGTTGAAGATGTTGACATAGACGCGTGAGAGAGCCTGATAAAACACGTTAAATAAATGGGCTAAACGGTAGAATCATTTACGCACTTTCTTGCACTGTGTGATAGACTGTGGTATAGGATCGATCTTGACATCGCGACACAGTTCCTGCCACTTTGCCAGGCTCGACTTGTCGGGGCCGTAGTGTCGTAATACCTCAAACTCAACGACTTCGGCGCGACGTCGCTTCTCCTCGTTCTTGGACCAACCTTGATGAATAGAGAGCTTACTTAGTTTGGCTATCAGATCGTCTTCAGGGCTCGGGACAAATCCGTGAAATTCTTCCTGCGTGAAATAGTCATGGCCTTGATCAGAAGAACCGTTGTCGCTTGGGGGAGGAGTGCTGCAATCGCTTGAGGAATCAGAAGCAGTTGTCACGGCTTCAGGTACGATGGAAACGCCACCTTCTGTTTAATGTAAGTACGTCGCTTAGGTATTGCTCTTTCCGGATTGCTACTTACTAGCGCTAGCGCGATTCCGACGAGCCATCCTTCAAGGTTGCGGGTGGGGTGTCGATAGTGGTGCACGGGAATGCGGGCCCTTTGGTTAAGAGCGTTGCCCGACGTGTCGCGTTCCACTAGACCGCGATTTGTGGTGCTCCCAAGGAAAAAGAAAGGCCAGAAAGCGTAGAATGAATGTTGACGCGTCGCCAAGCGGCCGTACGCCGCTGAGTCATGCACATTAAGTAATCCGTCTCTCAGGGTCATTTTCACGCGCAGGACTTGTGGTGTTGCATTTCCTTGTCATTCCTTCCAACCCTAACATGTCGCTAACATGCACATGCTTTATCTATCATAGCTTCCTCAACAACGCGCTTATGAAACCGTCCTGTTTCGCCCTCCCTCGAGGAAAAATGTTGTCCGGTGATGTATATTCCCGGAACTTGTAGTAGTTCTTAAACCGGATGACCTCAACACCAATGTTACGATGATCGATAAGATTAACCAGGTTGACCAAGACATTCCGGCTACCAAGCACCTACATGCAGTTAGCAACAAGTTCCCAGTTGCTTGCGACTTGTTTACCCTCTTGCACTGGGTGATACTGCCTGGTGGATCGCTAACGTGTACCTCGCGACAGAGATTCTGCCAGGTTTCTAGCTTCGTCGTATCTGTTCCATATGCATAGTCGAACTCTTCCGCCTGACACTCAGCCCAGCGCTTTCTCACAGTCTTTCCGGCCCACTTGCGCTGCGCCGCTAGGCGCTCGAAATTGCTCCTGATTCCAGCCGTCGGGTTGTACACGAAAGGTGGGAACTTCTGGAACCATGCACCAGCCTGACTTGGGGTTTGGGTATGGACATCGTTATCCGTATCATCGTGATCTAGGGCTGCTGAAGCTGCCTGACAGTTTGTCCAATGCTTCCTTCGAAGCTTGTCGCCCCACTTGCGCTGTGATGATAGTCGGTCGAAGTTACTCCTGATGCTGGCGGTCGGGTCGTACACGAAGAGTGCAAAGCTCAAGAACCACGTTTCAGCTTGATTTGGCATGCGTGTATTCGCAGTGGATGGTGTGTTAGCACCGTTTGGGGTTGCAATAGAAGCTGCAAGTTCTAGGACAAAGCGTTATACTGTGAAAATGCCTGATGTTTGAGAAAAAAAAACACTTACGAGCGCGAGGGTTTCGTTGACGGACCATGTTGAAGCAGCTCATCAGCTCACCAAAGTCCTGGGGCATTGCAAGTAGTAGTGAACTTCTTGTTTCCAGACGTGGGGTGCATATGGAATCCTGCAGCAAACCGAGACAGATTGGCAATCAGACCATTGAGGGTTCGGGAAACCCGCGATCCCTGACGCCACGTCGACAACTGACTAGAACAGTCGAATGGCGGCAATACTTCTACTCCAATGGCTGCATCAAGTTACACTGCAGGGAACGGGGACTCTGAGCTGTCATTATCGAATGAATCCTGACCACATTGTGTGGCTGCTGCATGGTGGTGTTGCCGTGCCGCGTTCATGCATAGAGAAACGTACCAGTAATTAGAGCACATATTCTGAGATTCTGTTATCATTTACCTGGTAAAAACATCTCCTGAAAGGAGTTTGACATCATACAGCCTTGCAACGTGCATCAAGCGCGTAAGAAAGAATCACTTTGGATTGCTGAAGACCATTGCTTTGGTTGTCGAACTGACATTCCGTATGGGCTTGACTGCTAATATGGTAGCTCTGTTGATTATGGCAAGCGGCTATACAGTAAAACCTCATAACAAAGAAACATAGGAGAGTAGGAAGGTTATAGGGATTACCTCCTGCGTATTTACAACAGTATCTCAATTCAACAAATTTAACAATTTCCTTGTTACTTCCTGTTGGTGTAAGAATGCAGACTTCAAGGTTCTTACAGTGTTCTCATATTATGTTTTATCGGAATATTTATCTAGAGGTGAGATTGCTGGCAGAACGAAGACTGCCACTCGATTTGTAACGCGCACTAGACGATACTACAAGCGGAGTTTGGATAATAGCTACTTGCCTTGACTATACCAGGCTGAATGTACCCATTATACACGCCTTGACCAACCGTCGTGGATGAGGATTTCGGCGGAAAGCTGAAGCCCGATAGTTGACCAACAGGTTTCGCTGGAGCCGAACCTGCAAGACGAGGACCATAACGCTGTGGCTGAGGTAATCGTTTCACTATAGGCTGCTGCGCAGTAGACTGGGCTAGTTGTTGGGGTTTGCAGTCACCAGCGAGTCCTTGTAAGGTATTGCACCTTTGGAGACATAGGTATAATGTAGTGTCCCCAACCGCGTTACAGGACGCCACCGCTGGCGCACAGACCAAACTGGCTGGGCAGATGTTGTTGTTGCTGTTGCACTTCTGATATGTGTTGAGATTGGGCGGTGTTTTGCTGTCCATCAGCCCTACACTTGTATTAAACGAGACTTCCAGGGGGTCTGCTAGTTGGATATCTGAGACTGTGTAGTGAACAGATGCTTGACTGTTGGGTTTCGGTGGGGGTTTGCGTTGTGTTCTTGTGCGTTTGGAATAGTTTGTGGAGTCAGGCACGCAAAGTGTCGTATCATCCCAAGTGGCAGTGGCGGCGTCTCTCCACAATTGGCTCATGTTGTAAACATTCTTGGGAGCGTAATACAGCCGACAATCGGATGCTTCGTAGCGAAATTGTAGCGGCGTCAAATCCTCGGGGCGCATTTGATCGCGGAGGTTGAACAATGCGTAATTCGTGAATATGCCAGTGTCGTTACGGGACGGAATACTGTTGAAGGCGGCTTCATCACCGATCAGAGTCTTCAGATTGTCGATGTCGTAATCGATGCGATTTGAAGTGTAGGCAGCAGCTCCGCGGTTGCCACTCGCTGTCTGCATCGGCCCGTGCTGGGGACGACCTCCGAATGTTATCGTTCGTACGCCTGCCAGCTCTGTCATGAGTTCCACAAACAATGCGCAGGCAGAAGAGCATAGTCCGTCAGTAAGCTAGTCACACAGTCAGTTGAGTGACTATGTATAGTCGGGCGCTGCTTACCAAGACAATCTCATCGGGGTTCCAGCCAGGATTTGCAACGACGAAGCTCGAGTTCACCCAAGGTTGGTAAGTCCATCCGAACATGTCATAATCAAAAACTCCATCGCTGAGGTTGTAGAGTTGCTTTGGGCAATGTCAGCAATAGTAGTTGTGAACAAGCTACCGTTCTTACCTTTTGAGAAAACGCATCATTGCGATCCAAAACAGGCCCAAAGTACTCTGACCACGACGCAAAGTTGCGCCCTGTAGCGGCATTAATGCGATTCACAGCGATCCATTCTGATGCTGCGGAATCTTGAGACTCGAAAGAATCAGGATCTAAGGATTGCCACCAATCTGTATATGCTGTACCAAGAATGTCTGCCCACCGATGGCTTCTGATGCGGCTTCCTGTATAGAGGGGCAGTTCAGGAAAGATTTGCTGAAAGGTTGTCATGGCAAGCAAGACCAGCCCACCAGTGTTCTGCTGGAGGTCTATAACCACGCGCTTGATCTCTTTAGTGGTCGCATTTCCAATGAATTCGTCGATAGCATTGAAGAAGTAAGCCACACTAAGGCCGTCCTGATAGAAGCTTGGTATGCTGAGGACGCCGGTAGATATGTCATCAAAGATATATCCCGAGATGGCACCAGCCCCAGTGATCGACATGTCGTTCTGCACTACTACTGGATCATTGGGATATGCTCCAATGTTGCCATTGGTAACATTGCACCAATTTACCGCCGGACCTGCAGAGGTTGAGCAGTCAAAGCCTGGCTCAGGGTTCGATGGAGCTTCGTACTCTTCAAAAGGTATGTTGTAATCCGCAGGCCACCATGGAGGTGAAGAAGCGTCATTGGGATCGAAACCAGCAGGTATTATCCCAAGCACAAAGTAGTTGTAGAAATCTCCAGGTGTAGTCAAAGGGCCAGTACGTGCGTTTTCTGCGTACAAGGCAAGCCAAATGGTATCCAGAGATGTATTGTTCTCAAAGGTAAAGTTCAGTTCATCTCCTGGGTATAGCGGCAGACGCTGGAAAATGCTGAGGTATCCTTGTATATCCTTAGCAGGACTACTCAAGAGAGAGTTCCAATCAGCGTGCGGCTCAACGTAACCCTCCGAATTAGGTGTTATCAGCGACGTCAAATATTCAATAACTTCGATACCGTTGATCTTTATGACTGGGGAGGCATCGTAACCTTCTTTGGCAGCCGCGAGTAGATCCTCCTTCAGGTAAATCTTTGGCTCTTCTGAGCCGTTCTCCGAGAGGGACAAGAGTGTGTAAGGACTGGCGAATTTGAAAGCTGCTAGCATACCTGCATCTAATGTGACGTGACTATCGTGGATGCGGCTAATGAGTACCTGTATTTGCTCCTCGAAAGCATATTGGGTCTTGTATGTGCCTGAGACGATGTCTGCCCGGATGTTCTCGAGTTCTTGTTGTACGTCGACTGATGGTTGTTGATACCCGTCCAGAGGGTTGTTCAAGTATCGTAGCGTGCTTTGGAACTGCAACGTGTCGTTGTAGTAGTCGATAAAACGAGAGGCAACGTCTGCATGAAAAGGTACCCTGCTGATACAATCGTAGACATCAGATGCTGCAAAGATATAGACACCTACTAAACGTTAGCTGTCATCTATACTGAGTCCGCAACAATGTCGTACCTTGCGCTGCTGCAGAGATGACACTCAAACATGGTAGTTCGGATGATGGCGCATCCTGACGCTTGGGAAGATGGGCAGAGAATGATTGAGGTACGGCATGGCAAAAGATTGGCAGCTGGACAAAGCAAAAGCTCAGTGCGAAAGACAGCATCATGGTGTGCCTGGAATCACTCGAAGACCAAATGAACAACTTCGCGACGTTGGAAAGGAGGGTGCTGGTATCGGTATGATCTTTAGTTGTGCATGTTGCGACTTGATATATGTGAAAATAGTTGGGTCCATGTCTATGAGGCTCACAGTGCGTATTGGCTGAAAATGGTCTGGGGGCCTGAGAGAGGGTTCGGGCAAGAAGGTGACGAGATTGTCAACGCAAGTACACCTAGATACAAGGGTCGAAGTAATCAACATCGGAAAATCTGCGTATTCTAGGTCTTGAATGGCAGGTGCGGCTTGTGTTAAGTTGCCGATGTTGCTGGAAGGCTGGAGATGGTGCGCCCACAAGGCTCAGCCATTGGGGGCTGAAAACAAATTGACCAATCAAGACACCTTGCTCCTGGCCCCCACGTAGCTTACCTGGGTATTGAGTCGATCAAAGACGGCCAGATTTCGCCGTGCTTGTGCCTGTCAAGTTTTAATTTGGAGCAAACGCCTCTGTTTCAGCATGGTTGGTACTGACGAGAGAAAATTGCGAGGGCATTATCGGAGCCTGAACCAACGGAGACGCTGAAGGCTAGAAGCGATTCTATTTTCGCATCTACCACCATACGACTTTATTGCAATTATCGTAGAGAGGACACTTGGCACATTCGAACCTCAGACTACGCTTCGCTCATCCTGATAAGCTGACGACGTAAGCACTCCTGAAGAAGCGTTGGTTGGATGCATCATGGAATGGAAGAGACAAGATGAACCATTTTCAATACCAGTCGATATCCATGAAGCCTTGTTTCGAAATACTTTTCAAGATGCTCGCTACCAAGCCTGGACGCAGACGGATCGCTGCTGGCAGTTGTATATCAGTGGAGGACCAGGAAGTGGCAAGGTCAGTATTCAGTTTGACTATCCACGGTAATCGAGGCATGTTACCTCTTGGAACATTACCAGTGATCTTGACTGACATCATCTTCTTCTAGACTACTCTCGCAGCTCTGATCGCAAGACAACTATGGAGGGATGGCACTGCTCCTGTCGCACTTGTCCATGTACACGATGATGAGCCGTCCGGTACGCAACTGCAGGATGACACACTGCCTCACGATCGTGCTTCTTGTCCGGACAAGTTTCTCGGCTATGATGGGTCCCTCAGAACAGGAGTCATAAACGTGTCGTCCTCAGGGACAGACCTTCAAGACTTATGCACACTCTTGGCTGAGCAACTCCTAAAATCAGATGGGTTTTATCTCATTATGGATGGCTATGATCGGATAAAATACTCGAAGCAATGCGAGCTGCAGCACAACTTTCGTCAGCTCCAATCCCAAGGATTAAGGGTGCTGCTTTTCAGTGCGGTATCCAAGCTCGACGTCTTCCCGCCAGCCTGGCCTGTTGAGTGCGACAAGTGTGGACGTGGGAGGGAGGAGAAAGATGGCCTGTACATCTACTGGGCATGCGATCTATGTCCTTGCGATCTCTGTGACATGTGCAAAACTACGGGTATCCACTGTGATGACCGCCAACATCAAATGTCTGAGCCTTACGATGTGGTCAACATGAGGCTTGTTACAGTACCCTCAGAGCTGGAATCTTTTGTGAGGGCTGATTTGACGGCTGAATATGGTTCGGAATTAAGCGATGACGTTGTCGAAGCTGTCTGCGAGCCCAGTGACGGCAACACGAATCTCGCCAAGCTTCGCCTCGACCAGATTCGTGATCTTGATTCACCTTCTGACATTTTGTCGCCTACTGATCGCCTTCCTCGGGAAGTGGTCGCATTCTTCGATGCGGAGATCAAGCTCATCAACATTCTGGAACCATCTCAGAGGTACCAAACGTTGTTGGCCCTCATAGCCATAGCAGCAGCTGGAGATTGGATGTCAGTCATCAGACTCGAAGAGCTTTTGAGTCATATGAGCGGCTCTGATACGGCCTGCAGTGACGGATCTTATCCTCAAGTGCGTCGCGTGTTGAGTTCTACCCGTGGGCTGCTTTCTTCACTTATTTTCTTCGGCAACTTATCACCTGGGCATGAAGAGTCAGACAGACATAGGATTGGTCTCTACACTCGGGATCTAGGCTGGTATATCCGCGAAGACTACAATCAGGATCTAGTTTTAGCCAAGCGGTACCTGAGCGAAGCCAATATAGGAGAACGTAATCTGGATCGCAGCTACAGTTTCGAAAAAACCGTCGGCGAAAGAAAGCAGGACATTGGTGAGCCTAATGACACATTATATGGAGTCTGGAGGTCAAAGTCCAAGCTCCATGAAATCTCCGGTAACAGTGTCATTGACTCAATACTTCGAGAACCCGAAGGTATATGTACACCTTGCCAAGAAAGTATATTCCTGCCAAAGTCGAACTCAGGAGTACGAACATGGTCCAATTACGATCAGAACCGAGATAGGAAGACATACTGTCAATTCTGCTGTTACGCCTACAACGAAATGGATGATAAAGGAACAAGTATACTGGCTTTTCATTGGACAAGGCGGACGATGGGCCGCACCTCCAACTCTAATGATCACATTGTTGTGGCTCTGAGGTACACTGGATTCTCTGCACAAACATTGTTCAGGCGATTTGTGTTTATGTTGAAGTCGGAACTCAGATTTCTACGGGCTCCTGATCGTCTGGGTGAGACGACTACCTTGAAACACACTGGCAAACAAATTCAAAAGTGGTTAGAAACTTGCCAAACGGAGCATACCCACTGCAACTACAAAAAGGGGAAACCGTACGTGCCCAAACGACTTGTGGATATCGATACAGGTGCCTCTGACAGGCTGCGCGTCATTGGGAAGGAAGAGAAGGAGGAGGGGCCGTATGTCACTCTGAGTCACAGCTGGGGGCGCAATCCTAACTTTCTGACGCTCACCACCAAAGATAAAGACAGGCTCATGAAGCAGGGCTTCTCGATAACAGAGCTCAGGAACAAGAACTTCGAGCAGGCTATCGAGATCGCGCGACATCTCAAAGTAAAGTACATCTGGATCGATTCTTTGTGCATATGCCAAGCTGGGAGAGACAAAGATTTCAGAGAGGAAGGGCAATATATGCACCTTGTCTATCAAAATTCGTTCTGCAACATTGTTGCTGCAGACTCAAAAGATGGTCAGGGTGGTCTTTTTAGAAATAGATCTATCGAAACGTTGCCGGGTACAGATACAAAAGGATCCTGGGTGGTTTTAGACAAAGAGCTTTGGGCAAAGCAACTGCTACAGAGCCCTATATACACGCGTGGCTGGGTGTTTCAAGGTAAGCTGATAGATTAATTCAGTATACCAAACGCTAACCTTACAAAGAAAGGATGCTTTCTCCTCGAATCATTCACTTTACACGCTCTCAAGTGTTTTGGGATTGCAGTACAGTCAGCGCATGTGAGACCCTGCCAGATGGACTGCCGTTCCCCCTTTCCGCAATAGCTACAACGGACCGTCGCTGGCGTGGCCGCCTGCAGCGGAAGAATTCGGAACAAGACAGATCTAATCTTGCGGTTGAAGACTCTTTAGAGAAGTTTTGGAAAAGTGCCGTCCTCAACTACACTTCTTGTGACTTGACAAATCAAGCCGATAAGACATTCGCAATCTGGAGTGTTGCCAAGTTGGTTCGAGACAACCTACCCGATCAATATGGTTGCGGACTTTGGTCAGTCGCCTTGCACGAGCAACTAGCATGGCAAGTCAAAGTCGCCAAACACGGTGCCAGAATGGACGTCTTGCAATCAGGGTTCCCCAGCTGGTCGTGGGCTTCGGTAAATGCACCTATACTGGTACAGGATCGTATCGTGGCAAAGAGGTGCTACACTGTCAAGAATCACAAGGGGGCTGCACTTAGCTTCAGCGACTTCAAAGACAAAGCATTGATTAGTGATATGCAGCCTCAATTTGCGGCATCTGATTCGCTTGCAGTTAGAGGCTACCTCATCTGTGGGCGGTTGGAGAGAAGTGCACGCGATAAAACTCATACATTCCAGAGCGTAGAAGCTGGTTCTTCGCAAAAGTACGAGGTAATCACTGACGAGAAACTTCCTGAAGCGCTACTCAGCTCGTGTTTCTATCTAATGCCGCTCGTCGCCCGCAAGACGAGCGACTCTGAGATAGCATACACCGGTAGCGCTCTTGTGCTAACTGCCACTGATGATTACCGGCAACTAACCCATATGAGATTGACGAAACAACTACTCAATCTAGTGAGTTCCTCTCAGCCACACCCAGATAAAGACACACCACATGCAGATCGAAAGTCCGAACTGCAAATGCTACGCCGAAGTGTTGATGCTCTCAATGCATGTCTTCACAAAATAGCAAAGCAAGATCGGGAATTACCACTGAGGGAAGGAAACGCGTTTCGCAGGGTTGGTGTTGTCCAATTCCATGATCTCCCCGCAAAAGAGTGGGCTTGCATAAGGGCAAAGGAGGAGAGGTTGATTTGGTTGGACTGAATTCTATGGGCTATCTAAATCGTTTCCAAGTCTCGGTGGCGTGTGAAACTTTCAACTTCAGGAACTCACACGTATATCCAATGGTCTGTGTAATCCTAAGAAATGCATAAGAGTTGCTACAGCTTAGACAGCAGAGTGGCTATATAACCTCCGCCTGCTTTGGCGCAATCTCTCGGGAACGTGCCTATCTTGCGAACGCTTAGACGAAGCTCGCGCATAGTCTTATATGTAATGATCCTGGTCTTTGGATTGCGCATGTGGTCAATGACACTGTAGAGGTTGACCTTGAGTGGGCGAAGCGCCTTTTCATGGTCAGCAGCCTACATCGGTAGTAATTGCAAGTTGGGATGCTTACCTTCCTGGCTTGTGTAACAGTACATGGGATGTGCTCAATACCCATCTCTCGACATAAGTACTGATAACACTCTAATTTATCGACATCGTTCGAACTCCAGTAGAACTCGACTTCAGTGCGAAGCAACGTGATCAGATTCTGACGTTTGGTTCGTCGATCCCAACCTTTGATGCGAGCCAGACGTTCGAACTCCTCCTTGAAGGGAGCATTTGGGTGGTGCACGAAGTCGGTGAAGTCATTCCATACCGGGTTTTCCCTACCTGAAGTGTTCGAACCGGTATCACCGTCATCTGTAGCCGCATCCATGGAGATACTCTGGTCGTAGTTGAGAATTTCAACGCCACCAGAAAGCTCATCTAGAGACTTGACTGTGTTGAGGGATAAAGCGGTGCACTGTGAGTCCGCGATTGATCGAGACAGTGAGCCAACGGAAATTCGAAGATATCCACCGTCACCAGACCGATCACTGCACAGCGACCTTACACTACCAAAAGAGTTTGCCCTTGAGGTGCGAGAAATGACTGAGAAAGATGACGCATCCGAATTGACAGAGAGTTTTCGCATGTGATTGGTGAGATCGGGGGTGTCAGTCTGACTAGCCAGATCCGCATCTGCAGTCGAACCCGTTGTTGCTGATCTGTCTTGATATATGCATTAGTAATTTATCTCGCTTGACACCCGTACTCTTCGATTCCACCTTGCATCACGAACATGGTGTCGAACGAAGTGGGCTGCACTCACTGTGAACTCCCCACGAGTATGTCTCGCTGAAGCACTTTTCCCAATGATAGCACCAATCCGGACTTCCACCAATCCATCCTTTCGCCTTTCCCAAGCGCGCGAACTCGGCTTTGGGTGAGTTGTTGAGATCAACGACATGACCAATATCGTCAGCCCATACTTGTAGAAGGGCTCTCTGGGTCTCGGAAGTCATTGTGACAGTAGCAGCAGTAACATAGACTGACTCAGGAGGGCTGTTGGGTTCTGGTGTCGCGATGTTTCCAAAGCGCTTTTGTCAGTGTGGTGGGGATCGCTTGACGAAAGTGAGTGAGACACGCGGAAGGTTAAAGCTACGGGGAACGCGTAAAGTAGCTGGAAGGCCGCTGTGTGGGTAAGTGAGGGGCTGCGTTTGAACTCTACCTAGGTTCCAAACCAACAAAACGCGCTCACACGTGGTTACGAATGCAGTGAGCCTATCATGGTTAGCGCTTAGAGCTGGAGTACGGTAGGTACCTAGATACACCAGGGCATTTACGCCAAGTGAGGGGGTTTGTACATCATCGAATTGTGAAAGAGCCACGAGTAATTTAGCATGAAGAGGAAAGACTGGTGTACTCATCGCTCGTACTAAAGTATTATATCGCTTGAGTTTGATGACTTGCAAAGTGTCTAGCTCGTTCAAGAGATCAACAGGTACTTCTATGCCGCGACACATCCGAGCCACCCTAGCCACTCTTATTGCATACATTTCCCCTAGGAGTGCAATCTACACAATCTGATTCTGAAACAAACACGACTCGTAGCATTCGAGGTCGACCCTTAGACGGACTTCTTCGGCAGTGTCTTCCTTGGTTGTTTGGCCACGTGCGTGTTTGTATGCTTGCGCTTCTTGTTGTCAACTGCTGCATTCCCGTTGCCTTCACGTGAGACTCCTAGCGATATGATAGCGTCAGAGACTTCCTGAGCCTTTCGTCGGCTTGTAGCTGCGCGAGTACGTCCAAGACTGTCAACAAGCGCAGCAGGCTTCTCAGGGATGACTCTGAAAGTTGGAAGATCGGTGGAAGCATCGCTTTCGTCTGCGTTGCCATCCATACTGCCGTAGGCGAAACCGTCTAGAATATCCTCTGCGATGCTATCTGCTGCCTCGCTCTCGGGTTCTACCTTGCCATCGTAGTCGTCTTCCTCCTCAAGCTCGTCGTTTTCCTTCCAGTCTTCGTAGATCTCGAAGTCAGGGTCAGCATATCGTTTGGTCGCTGCCTCAAGTTCTGCCTCTTCGCGAGCGCGGTCGAGCGTGATCTTGAGTGGTTTGATGGGGAACCCCTTTGGCTGCCGCAGCTGTAGTTCGTTTTTGCGGTAGCGAGCTTTCGGAGCACCATAGTTCCAATTCGTGTTTCTAAGGATGGGCATCGTGAGCTTGCTACTAGAGTATGAGCTTGGTGTTAAGACGGTATGCTGGAATGCGCCTACTTGTTCGCTGATCCACTAGAAAGTGCAGCAGGATCTGAAAGCGCTGCGCCTGAATCCACACGAGGCTCCTCGCGCGTCTTCTCTGGTACTGCTTTAACTGGAACCATAGTATTATGCGCTACCTCTGGTTGATTGTAGCCACACCGATACTTTGGCAAGCGCCACGAGAAAATCGTCAAAAGGATGTGAGCAGTAAGATGATGAGTGAGGATCGAGAATAGAACTGCCAAGCGAGCCGATACACAAGGAGAGTCTCGACTAGTTGTCGCGTAAGATTTTGCAGCAAACAAGATGGGTCGACACGATATGTCTCAATCAGAGCGTCGTGATGAAGGTGAAAGTGAATGCGAACGTGGGATCGACGCTCTTGTCTGGTATATTGGCCTGTCTTCGAACTGAGTGAATGAGCGTGAAGTGAAAGGGAAGGCATATAAAGTATAGTCCCTCCTGCCAATACTACTCGAGCCTGTGGTTGATATACGCATAACATGGTGATCAGGAAAGAACACTCAAGGGTTGCTGATAGGCGTTCCTTTCATACGTCACCAGGGATCCTAGCTTCCAAATATGAAGCTTGTGCTAGCTTTTAGTACATACATAGGTGACTGTTTTGAAGCTCTGTCTACTCGCGGAAGCCCAGTGTAACAAAGAGTTCACATCTTCTGGTATTGTTGGTGAGCTAGCTAGCCGTGTAGCAGATTTCATCGAACGTGTGTTGTTTTGTAGAGCTGCCAAAAGGAGTTTGTTAGTCACGCATGTATGCTCATTATGTATATGATCTCAGTAGACATAACGAGGCATGAATGAGACTGAGTCGGAGACGTTGGTGTTGAGCCGCGCAAGCTTGGGTGTATTTCGATGGCTGAGCGCGAGACGCGAGGTACGCGAATTACTTCCTAATTCAACAGCGCCCTCCGGACTTCTAGCTTCGTATTGAAAAGTTGTCAAAGGCCATGGCAAGAAATCGCATTATCCATGATCAGCAACGATACACACAAGCATGTTTTGTGGGCTTGAGTTCAGGTAGGGGCGAAGACAGTAAAGCATCGCTATTCAAGTTTGCCATTAAAGGTATCGCTTTCCAATAAGGTCCGCGTATCCGTTTCCTGTGTGCTGTGCTTGAACCATCGTGTGTGAAGAAAAGGGAAGCCTGATGCAGCTCAAGCAAAGGCTCACTCATATTACACTTGTGAAGAATACGCATCTTTCGTCCAGCTGAATCGAACATTGACAAGCTTGTAGTGAGCTTGCCGCACTACGGGAGTTACACGCTGGGCTACGACACCATCAGCGTACGTACCGTAGGCTCCCGGCACTCGGCTGACCGCGATCCAGCCGTGTACGAAGATACTCCACAGTCCATGCGATCAGTTTCTACTGTGCAGTCATCCCCATGCGCTGTTTCATGCAATGTCGTTGGTATGTCGAGCTCGCGCGAGTTCCTTGGGACGGTAGCTACATAGTCCAGATTGCGTGAGGGAGCTGATGGCGAGGGAGTGACAGAACCTTCCCCTAGATCGTCTGTAGTAGTTCTGGTATGTTTGTTGTCCATGACAGGTGAGGCAGTGCTGGAGAGCTCCGGCGTTGGTGGCGCGAACTGTGAGCGCACAGATGTAGCTGTTTGCCTAAGGGAACACGCCTCAGACTCCAACTCACCCGTCCTGCCATAAGCTTCCATTTGCGCAGTGATCTTTTTCAGCTTTCGAATATCGCTTTTATATCCTTTGATGTCAAGCTTGAAGAGAATGATCTCCCGGACATAGAAGTCGATTTCATTTTGCATACTTTCCATCTGCACGTCCGGAGTGTCAGTAAGAGTCTCTCCCTTCTTCTTAGACTGCTCTCTTCTCAGGCGCTCGTGGAGTCTGTCCATCCACCTATCGATATCTTCCCGTCTGGCAAGCGAGGTGAGTTCAGGCAACGAGTCATCCTCCGTGGCCATGTGAAGCTTCATTGCCGCATGTCGCCTTATTTCTGCTTGCAACAAGAGTTTGTGATGCTCTAACTGCCTCTCCACGGCGCGAAGATCCCTATCCTTCTCTTCAATCAATGATTCGCGGTTCAAGACTGCATTTCGAAGTTGTTCCATGTAAGTATCTGTTCGGCGTGCTTTTTGTGATTGATCTTGTATTTCCGAATGAAGAGCGATTTTGTTGTGATCCCGTTCAAACCGGATGTGTGTTTGCCGCAGTTGCTGTCGTTCTTTCTCCAATTCAGCAATGTAGAGATCCTTCTCTCTGACTTGATCTTGCAGGCGCTCCATGTGCGCCACGAATGCAGCTAACGCTGAATTTTCTTGAGAGTCGAGTTCCGAACTGACAATTGAAGTGCCGGGGAAGACTGTGTTTGTGTTCATACAAGCACCAAATGTTGCTTGGTTTGTGCTTGATGGTACGTGGGACTTGGGAGGAGAAAGGTCGAAAGGTGATTTATCGCTTCTCAAATTCGAAAGCTGTTCTTCCGCGTCTAGTCGCTTTGTGTTCGCAATCTCAAGACGGTTCTCAAGGTGATCTATGGTATTCTGTAGAGCTTGCGTAGTTTTTGCAAGCTTGTCGGCATGCGTTGCCTTATCTTCAAACTCGGCACATTTCAACTCAGTCATCCCAAGTATGTTACGAAGTTCCCTTTCGCTTTTCTTTGATTCATTCAACTTCGCCATCAGAGACTCGATTTGCTGTTGAAGAGCAACATTGTTCTGTTTGTATTGGTTGAGCTCGGGAAGTAGATTTCGGGTTGTCGTTTCGGGTCTGCGGGTGCTGCTTAGCTTCCGCTTTAGATTCTCCTAGTACTCTAAATCAGTCATACGTCTCACATGCAACATGCGTATATCCCTACCATCTCAAGGCTGGTTTCCAAGCGTTGGGGTGATTGCTCTTTATTCTCAGGTTCGATCGGACTGGCAGATACGGTATCCACTATAACTTGTGCGGTTTCTCGAATCGGCGTGTGCGGTGCTCCTATGGTGTCCAGGACAGTCAGGGCATTATTACTTGACGCTGGGTACACTTAGCAAACTAAAGTGGTGGTTGATGCCACAAGCACACAGCACAAATAACCCCTGTTGATCGATCCAACGCAATTGGAAGTAGCGTCTTCAAAAGGCGGGAGATCGCAATGGTAGACTTGACAAGAGTTGGTGCTTACCGTGATGCAGGCCGTGCTTGCTAACCTGCTCTTCGAGCGTTCGAATGTAATTCTTCAAAGACGCAACTTCTGCCGAGTGTGATTCTACAAGGCTTGCGATGCGTGACTCGCACGACGATCTCAAACTGGTAGACTGGGACTGGAAGATCGAGATTGTTTGACCTTGTGTAGCAATGGTCGCCTTGAGTTCTTCGATATGCCTGCTACGTGTTACTGAGAGGTTGGACGCAGAAGATGCCTATGTATAGTCAGCATTTGGGTATGATATACACTGAGCGCTTGAAAAGGCCCGATATCGACTACTGCAAGGCAGAACAAACTGCATGGTGGACGTAATGATCAGGATTTGTGCAACTGCCGCCCGCGCGACATTGGGAATGTGAAACATGTCACCGCCGCTATTCGTCTTACAGGCTTCCAATCCGGGGATACAACAAGACATTGCCAGCGAAAGGTCTGATGCCATGGCTGCATGGCAAAGCAGTACATCTAACTCAGGCATATGTCGTCGCATTAGGGTTGGAGATGGGATACAAAGAACTTCTGAAACTGTTTCGTTATGCGGTGTTGTTTGTCCAGTAAACACACGTCTATCGAGAAACAAACAGCACTCACTTCATTTTGACGGTGTCGGCGGTTTCCAGCATCCCGGTCACCCACTCTCTTCCCCTGACCAAGCCACCTCTGACTGGGACTTTGCATGCCGCCTTTGTTCATCGAGGCTTTCCCGTGCGTGGATGAAAGAGAAGTAATCAAATCCGGTCTCGAACGTCTCCGCTTTCTGGCTTTACTCGAGGATCTGCTATCGGCCTCCGTTAATAGATCAACTTGGGTGGCTTTGGCGGACTGAAGTTCATCACCGCTGGGAATGGTCTTCATTATGCTGTATCGCGAGCTTAGTTCTGGAACGGACCGGGTATGGTTCAATTGCGCCGGAACCAAGTCCAACGCGTCCAAAGAGACACTCTCGTGACTCAAGTGCTTATCGGGCGGGTGACTCTCCCTCCTAAAGATCTGGGTTGTCGGTCGTGCAGATACAGGAGTTGAAGATGATGGAAATCCTTGATTCTCTAACAAAAGAGAGCCAGGTAGCTCGGCAGGTAGCTCTGCAATTGAAGGGACCGAGGCAGAACGTGGCCGACAGGGAAGGGGTTTTTGCAGTAAAGATGTGGACCTCGAGCATGGACTGGTGCTAGGTACTGGCGAGCGCAACATATCGTTGGAGGAAGAATGTAGGATGGTCGCAGCACCAACAACGGCTGCGTTATACTGGGATGTGACAGGACTGCAGACATTTTGCTTGTCGTCCGATGGAAGGATGGTAAGGTTCGCTGGCCGCCGCTTTTCGACTCTCAGAGTGGTCTAAGAGAGATGGTCAGTGAATGGTCAAGCTCCACAAGACAGGCGCAGACGTCGGATTGTATGCAGCGGCAGATTGCGGTCTACATGTTGCCTTGTTTTGCATGAGACATCGTCGTATTTGCCAGTACACTGTCTTCTTTTCCTGGACATCATCCTACCTTGGGTTCATAGTCATTGGGCTCGGGCTCAATTGATTCAATCGCCAGCAGCCCTCCTGTGCGATAGTATGGCTCTGAACTAGACTGGCGTTTCGACCAGGACAGAATGCGCTTGGTCGGCATCGCGCGATGTTTACGCACCCCGCGCTCAGTAGCAGTAATTCAACGCAGACATGAAGATGAGATGAAAGCTCGACGCGCTCGGGCTGCGGTATGGTACGAGAAGAGAGGTCAGACGAAGACGCGGTGGCTAGAAGGTTTGCAGCCACTTCAACGGTGGTTTGACTATGTTTGCAAGGCGTCCACGTTGGGTTCATATCGCCCGCTGTCATGTTTCGGGGCTGCAAACCACGCCGTACCTACCTGGATCCGGGTGAAGACGCTGCTGACAGGGGCCAAATGGCCCGACTGGCGCAAGAGACAAACGAGTGCTCCTTGCATGTCGTATAGGCGCCTTGGAGTCCCATAGTGGCGCCGTCTTGTACGTGCAGCGAATAGACGAGATGAGGACGAGGCGCGATAACGCGACGCCGTGACGAAAGTGCAGGAAGCTTGGGCCTCTCTCTTGTCTGGGGAAGTCGCGACCGAACAGCTCCAATCCTTAGCCGACTATTGCGTGCTAGTTGCAATCCTTTCTGCTCTTTTGTGCAAGCCCACTGCTAATTACGGTGTAATGGTCTAGCCGGCTACCACCGCAGTGCAGGCGACTTGGCACAGCCCCCAGGAAGCCCGTTCACTGAATCCACTCTGCACTAAGGAAAAAGTTGGGATCGTCATTGCGCCCCCAACCACGACACTGCGCCCCCACGGTTCTCACCATCCGGCCCCAATATGGCGAGAGACTTGTCGCCGTACAGTGCGCGACGACTGCTTACGCAACAATTAGTCCAAGGAAAGACTGCCTCGCCCCCAGCAGTCTCAGGCGGGAATGGAAGTCCGAGCAGCTTCTCGAAACATGGTTCAGAACGCGTCGGGAAAGAGCCTTCGATAGCATCTGGTCGCCCATCGCGGAGTAGATCGAGGGAGAGGAAGCCCAGGCACCTATCCAAAGACGACGAACCAAAGGAAGCGGCCACCGAGCCCAGCGCTGTTCGCAAGCGGGAACAATCCCCAGAACCATACAGGAAGCCGCGAGATTCGTCCAGAGAGAGGAGACGCGACGGCTCGAGAGAGCGGAGGAAGGATCGCTCCAAGGACAGGCGACGCGACAGGTCACGAGACAAAAGACAAGACAGATCAGGCGACAGAAAGAAAGATCGTTCAAAGGACAGGCGGCGCGATCGCTCACACGACAAGGACAGAGGCGGAGACAGGCACAGGAAGCGCGATCGCTCCAAGGACAGACACAGCCGGCGAGATCGCTCGCGCTCCAGAGACCGACGACGAAAAGACAGGTCCAAAGAAGGCCGACGTTCACGCTCGCCTATACCATATCGTTCCCGCAAACCGCGTACTCGCTCGCCCTCCGCATCTACATCCCCTCCGCCCAAACGTCGCCGACGTACACGCTCCCCATCGCCCTCGCGCTCATCTTCTCCACACAAGCGAGCTAAGAAAGCGCTACCGTCGCAAGAAATATCCTTTCGCGGGCTGGACGACTCCGCCCAACCACCCTCGAAATATGGCGGCGCACCACCTGACAAGGAGAAACCCAACTTCAAGCCTACTGGCGCGCTAGCCAAAGCTGCCAACCGCGTAGAAGGCACCAAGATCTCCCTCAAGTACCACGAGCCACCCGAGGCGCGAAAACCACCCGCTTCGCAACCCTGGCGTATCTTCGTATTCAAGGGCGATGATGTGGTAGATACCATTGAAATATGGCAGAAGAGTTGCTGGCTACTGGGCCGATCACATGAAGTCGTCGACTACGTCCTTGAGCACCCCAGCTCGAGTGGACAACATGCAGCCATCCAGTTCCGGTACATACAGAAGACGATCGAAGACGAGTTCGGTGTGAAGAGCCAACGAGGAAAGGTCAAGCCCTACATTATCGATCTGGAAAGCAGTAATGGCACGGAGCTGAACGGCGAGGATCTCGAAGCGAGTCGCTACTTTGAGCTCAGAGACAAAGACATAATCAAATTTGGAGGGAGCGAGAGGGAGTACGTGGTCATGCTGCCACAAGCAGATGCTAAGTAGGAAAGGACAACGAAGATGGCGAATGCAGAGAACGCTAGCATCACTGTGATGACACATGGTCATGTTCCATAGCAGTCTCTGTCTGGAAGAGAAATAAATATCAAAGATAAATTACTTGACAACCAGCACACTAATCCTATTGTTACTAATTTTACCATGGAGAGTGTATCTTACAGACATTCTGGCATTGCTATATATGTTTCCTTCGAATTGATAGGTAGGGGCTCAGCTACATCGAGTACCGAGTTGTGGATGGCTATGATTGAGCTTCCACAGGGCTTACTTCGAGGAGTCTCCGTGCCATGATCTCATCATCTCGGAACGACTATGTCAGAGTTGGCTGCTCGACTTGTCTTGATGATGCAATGGTGAATGTTCAGACGTTGAATAGCAGCGTGCAATCAGGTTCAGGGTCCAGTGTACGACAAGGATGCCGCCCCTACCGACTTGGCAGGAACAGCCGTCATCAGGCTCCCCACAGTTCGTGTAAGGCGGAGACACCATGTTGCGCGCCCAGCTGCTTCGTTTCTTTTAACCCCCTTTTGTACTTAATTTTTGTAATACACCATGGCGCTTTTGCGACGCTATGGGCTCTACACAGTCCTCGCCGTGGGCTTCATCTACATGCTCTGGTCGCTCAGCTTCCCATACGAGCAACCTGGCGACGCGCCCATAAACGGCAACCCACACCAGCAGAGCCAGCAACCACAGAGAAATCAAAAGTACAAATCCTTTAATTGGGCAAAGGTGCCCTTTAAGAATCGCATCGAGAACCCCACACCGCTACCGACCGGCGAACCGAAAGCCCTACCGCCGATACAGTTCAGCTTTGGACAGGAGGATGCTACGGCCAAGAACATCCGCGAGACAAGAAAGGAAGAAGTCAGGAAGCAATTCCTGAAATGTTGGAAGAACTACAGAACCTTTGCATGGATGCACGACGAGATACGACCCATAAGTGGAGAAGTAGCCGACCACTTTGGAGGATGGGCAGCCACACTCATCGACGCGCTCGATACGCTGTACATAATGGGCTTTGAGGAGGAGTTCTCTTCCGCCATCAAGGACATCGAACGGATCGACTTCGGATACACCGACTTGGATAGAGTCAACGTGTTTGAGACCAATATCCGACATCTGGGTGGCTTGCTGTCAGCTTTTGAGCTAAGCGGGGACCAGAGGCTACTAAACAAGGCGAAGGAGGCGGGCGAAATGTTATACCATGCGTTTGACACACCCAACCACATGCCGATCACACGATGGCAGTTCCGTGCCGCGGGCGAAGGCAAACCACAGGTCGCGGATGAGCAGGTCCTACTCGCGGAAATCGGAAGTCTGACTATGGAGTTCACGCGTCTTTCGCAGTTGACCGCCGACCCGAAATGGTATGATGCGGTCAACAGGGTGACGAGGGTTCTTGAAGAGCAGCAAGACAAGACAAAACTACCGGGCATGTGGCCGATCGTTGTCAACGCTCGAAAGGCAGAATTTACCGGCGATAGCGGGTTCACCCTAGGAAGTATGGCTGACTCAACGTATGAGTATTTTGGCAAGCAATATGCCTTACTCGGTGGCCAAGATCCCATCTACCGCAAGATGTATGAGAGAGCTATGGACACTGCATCTAAACACGTCTTATTCCGACCATCCACTCCTGAAAATTCCGACATGCTCATGTCAGGATTCGTCCGCGCTGAAGGTGCCCATCCATACCTGGACCCGGAAATGCAGCATCTGGCTTGCTACACAGGTGGTATGTTCGCTCTAGGTGGGAAGATGTTCCAGAATAACGAACACGTTACAATTGGTCGTAAGTTGGCAGACACGTGCGTATGGGCGTATATAGCATCCCCGTCAGGTATCATGCCCGAAGTATCGCATCTTCTCAAATGCGCAAACACGACGACCTGCGTATGGGATGAGAAAGAATGGTTAGAGGGTATCGCTTCCCGAACGTCTGAAAATGCAGAGGAGAAGGATCCGATAAAGAACATTGCAAACCTTCGCCTGCCAAGCGGCTTCACCAGTATTGATGACAGGAGGTACATTCTCAGGCCAGAGGCTATTGAGAGTGTGTTTGTTATGTACCGTATCACAGGAGAGCAGCAATGGCAGGCCGCCGCATGGGATATGTGGACAGCTATTCAGCGCTCTACCGACACCGACATTGGTAACTCAGCGTTAGTAGATGTATCGGCCGACTCCCCACCGAGGGCGGACAGCATGGAGGTAAGTCATCTTGTCAGACAAAATCGGGCATACACTAACACACAAATAGAGCTTTTGGATGGCGGAAACGCTAAAGTATTTCTACCTAACGTTCAGCGAGCCGAACGTCATCAGCCTGGACGACTGGGTGTTCAATACCGAAGCCCATCCATTCAAGATCCCGAAACCCAAGGCAGCGTAATACCCGGCTGAGAATACAGACCATGCACACTGTAACACGTTTCTTTCAGCATCTATTGGAGAATATACATCCATAATCTGTCCGACCATCTTCATGAATTCATTAACAAGCTGAGCTTTTGCTCGCCTCTCGCTTCCTTCTTATATCATACACCATTACTCGTTGTTCCATCGATTTAGTGTGTACCGTAGTTTGGCCCACCGATGCCCTTCTCACCAGGCTTGTTAGCGCTGGGGTCAACACCGACATTCGAGTTTCCGCTGTCTGAGGCTACAGGGGCCTCGCCAGGCGCGTTGCCCTCTTTCGCAGCGGGTGCGTTGGATGCACCAAGACCCTTGCCTGTCATGACTGTTAGTATACCATTTTATGGAGAAAGCAACATGATAGAATGAGCAATTGGGAACGCACTCTCAGCCTCTTGCTTGTTGAATTTGTCTGAAGCAGCGTTGCTCTGGCCGGGTGTCTTGGAGTGAGGCATATTGGCTATTCGGTTTTTGGTTGTGTGTATTTGAGAGAGGATGTGAGGTTTGGTTTGAGGTAAAGTGTAATAAGAGTGACTTTTATTTCAATCATACATGTGAATTTCCTCTCTTTTTGTTTTGGAAGCTTCTCTTAGCTTAATTTCGTGGTTGTGATGTCACTTTGTTCATGATATCATCAATGTGGTGTTAGGATGGGAAAGGGTCCACTCTAGCGCTAGATGCAGGTACGAGATCGCGATTGCGCTACAGATCGATCCCGTGTCAGAATCTACTCATGAGATATGTCAAGTATATACCTTGTAATTCGGTGGAAAAAGTGGATATATCAGACTTTCGACAATAAATGCTCATCGCTATCTCACACGCTACCAAAACCCATCCATAGCCAAAAAGACCTTCCAAACATCCAAAGTCTCATGCAAGCCTCAGAAAACGTCAAAGAGGAAACGCTAAACGCCAATCCATGCACATCAAGACAACTCCTTGCCTCCTTCCTCTTCACTTTCAGTACGTCAACATCTTCTGCCCACCTTTACCATCGTGGCCCTCGCCAGGCCTCGCAAAGCTACACCACCTATCCTTGATGGACACAACTTCATATGTACCCTCCTCCTGAACAGGAATACTCATAGTCATCTCATGACTGATTTCGGTCTTGATCTCCAACACCTTGCTCTTGCGACCCTTGTTTGCGTTCGTGCTTCTCGTGTAGGTAAACTCAAAAGGCGGTGTACCCCAGAACTGGAACTCTAGATCCGTACCGCCACCCTCGTGGATGTCAATCTCGTGGACTTGGCCTCCGGAGAGACGAACGGAGGGGATTGGATGTATGGTTTTGGTTAGGTCGAGCGCTGCGAGACACTCGGAAGCGGAGTCGCGTAGACCAGTTATGGTAAACGTTCCTGGAAGTTCGGCGAGACGGCGGAACGTGGTGCCTGGGTTCGAGGCCTTGCGCTCCTGCTTCTCAAAAGTGTAGTACACTGTAAAAGGACTCTGGCCGCTGAGAGCGAAAGATAGACGCTCGCCGACACAGAAGTCCTGTCGGTCTTCGAGAGGTGTGGCAGTGGGCGCGTCATGAACGCTGATCTGGACACGAGGACCACCTGGCGGGGGCCGGAGGGTACATCCACGCGAGTCGCGAACTTTGCGGATGGATATGGACGAGTGGCCGAGGTGCATCTTGCGGTGCTCGATCTTGAGATCATACTTGTTCGTAGGTATGTTCTTGTGCACGCTGATCTCCGGCTTAGGGGTACCTTGATGCTTAATCTCCACTTCCAGATAGAACGGCGCAACGCCTTCTAGAGTGATGGGAATGACTTCTTCACCCTCTGATTCTCGAGAACAGTAGCTGTATGTCTTTCCAGGTTTGTCGAAGCGAGCACCAGGGCGCGAGTAGACTTGCTGCTGGATCGTAATAGGCGAGAAGTGCTTCTTCGAGTGATCATACCTGGCATCTGCGAGTTTGAGGAAGGTGTACTCGTAGGTACCAGCCTTTGAGGTTTCCGATCGAATCGATGCAAGACCACCAACGGTGTGTAGATCCTTCTCGCTGACGGAAGCTGTTTTTCCTTTCTTGTCCTTGTACTCCTGTCGGTAGGAAATGTCAAAAGGAGCGTTTCCTACGAGATGATTAGTATTGACAACATGTGGAAGAGCTAGGATAACTTACCAGTCAGGGAAACATCAAACGAATCTTCATCGCCCTCGCATACGGCGTCTTTGATGTACTTGCTGCCTTCCAACATTGCAGTACTCTCAGGAACACTGAGCGAAGGACGTGCCACCCAGGATACATCAAATTGGTCGGCCTTCTCATCGACCAAACCAGGACAAACAGAGTCCTTGACGGAGAGCAGCTGATATGTACCGTCTGTCTTGACGTCGAGCCATGAGTTGGGATTCTGGAAACTGTCCTTCTTGATCTCCTTGGTCTTCAAGTTTTCGTACTCTAGCAGCCAAGGGCCGCTTCCAGTAAAGCGGAGGGGTAATCCGACTTGTCGGCTCTCCAGAGCCAGTACAGATTGCTTGCCTTCAATGTGCCCGAAGTACGCTTTGGGTCGTTCGTGACGTACGTTGACTCTAGCTTCCTCCTTGAGGACCTCTTTGCATTTGGACTTGTCGGTAACGCCCGTCAAAGCTACGACGTACTCGCCGCCGCTGCTGAGCTTGTCTGTTCGTATAACGTAATGCGCGTTCTCAGTTTCGATGGCACGCTTCGTACGCTTGCCGTTGTGAACAATCTCGTATTCCAGCTTCCAGGGTGCCTCGCCAACGAAACCAACGTCGAACTCTACCACGTCGTCTATGCAAGCTTGCTTAGGTCTGCTACTCTCAACAAAGTGTGCTTGTGCAGAAGGCTTGACGTCTTGTTGAAGTTTGATGTTGTTCAGGGACCGCTCTTTGTAAACAGAGTCGCTAATCGTCTTGAAGGTATATTCGTAATGACCGGCATCTTGTGGGGTGAGATCAATTGTACTGCGGAGACTTGCAATCTGGATCGGTGGCTTCCTGATTTCTCGGCCATTGTCTTTCTTCTCAGAGTAGGTGACCAGGAACGGCGGGCTACCGACAAAATCGAGGCCGACGCGAAGACCAATAGGGTTACCAGCACATTTGTCAATGATGTCCTCGCTGTCTAAGGTCAGATCCGGCTCGGGTGGGTTCTGCAGCAGGCACGAAGTAGGTTCGAAAACTTCGCCGTCGCAGAAGTCGGTCGACACAGACTTGATAGTGTAAAGACCTGCGACTTTGATGGTAGGTTGCTCGCCCTTTCGCATAACCTGCTTCTGCAGCACGGCATCTGGGCTATGGTATCCGTCCGCGATGATGTTCTCTTGGGGTGTGAACAAGTACTCAACGGTGTGCGCACCGTCGATTGCGTTTTTGCCGGTGGAACCGTACTGGACTGGCAGGCGAGCGGCTTCACCTTTGGGTACTCGAAGCGGGTTTTGTGGACTGCAACCCCTGAGAAAAGCTGTAGGGCGCTCATGAACCTCGAACAGTTGACGGATGCCTGCAGCCTTGGGCTTTGGACGCTCGTCATCGTCGACGTTTACATAGCTTACGAAGTTTCCAAGTCCATCCTGCACCTCCTCAATCTCGTACTCCCATGAGCCACTAGTCGTGAGCGACTCGTTCAGAGGTACTAGGACTTTGTGCGAGCGTGCCCATGATATGTCTTCACGCCCGCTCTTGACCAGTGCTTGCGATGTGTGTTTGGACAATGGTGAAATGGCATCGTCCGGCTGCAGATTTTGGAACTGGGATCCGCCGCGAGGCTTTCCGTTCACTATAAGGCGGTATTTGACATTCATAGGCGGTGTGCCCTCGACTTCCAGCGCCACATTGGATAGATCGCTACGGCAACGATCGTTGCCAGTTGGCTTCACGCGAGCTTGTGGGCAGGTAGCCACTACAACGTTGGTTGATCGCGGTCGCACCAAAAGCTTCGATTGATCTGTAACCTTCTTCAGCAGATATACACCTGGCTTCTTAATGGTATAGGCTAAAGTCAACGGATCATCAGGGTCCGTTGACTTCTGCGTTTTTCTAGCCCTCTTCAGCATAGTCTTTAGTTCGCTTTTCTTGACGATGATGGTTTCGTTGACGTTCGTATCGATATCGATGCGCAAAATCTCCATTTCGTGGGGCTCGGTCTGGTTGATCATGATGGGTATCTCCAGTTGGGTGACGGACGAGTTCAGACAGAACGACTGCCTGTCGGGGTTCAATACTGCGGATCCCTCAGGCAAGATGTTGACAATCTGCTTTCCCAGGATGAGAGAGGCGTTGTGGAGGATGGCGCCAGGCTTAACGCTGCGCTCGCTGATGGCCAGTTCACTATCCCACAAGAAGCCCACCAAGCCCATGAGCCATGCCTGTACCGGTATGCCGATTCTAAACATGAGCATGACATCCAAGCCCGCGTGTAGCACAAACAGGAGGAAGGCAGCGCCATTGCCCCATTCCAGCCAGGGAATCTCCAGAAGCGGCACGCCGAACATGAACAGCACATCGAAGAAGCACCATTTCAGACACAGCCATAGCGACTCATCCTCCTCGACAGCCAAGGTGTAGAAGTCGTAGGTCCGGTATGCCCATAAGGCGACGTAGAGGGCGAAGACATAGAAGCGCTGTTGGGCAGGATCGAGGATGTCTGAGGGTATCAGGGGCCCTGAGCTTGATTGTGCGGGGGCCTTGGGCAGATCTGGTAGCGGCGATTTGATGTTGGGTCGCGGGGTGGTGCCATTTGGGCTCTGTAGGCCGGGAGAGCGGTTCGTGTTCTGCGGTGTTGATGGGAAGCCTCCCACGCCTCTCCGAACCTGCGGTGTGCCGTTCATCGCACCCAGAAGTCAAGACTTGGCTATATCGTGATCATGGGTTGAAGGATGTGACGGGAGTGACGACGTTTTCGGCCGGCGTCGATCGCGTGTGTTGCGCTGGAGGGTTTGTCGGTGGACGTGAAACCATCAAACAAACATTTACCTAGAGCCTACGCGACGAGCGCGACAAGGATGCGGGCTGCGGCGTCGTCGGCCAATCAGAGCTCGATGACGCCGAGTTCGTCACGTGCTAGCACCCCGACCTCGACCACCACACTGCCCTTTGCTTTCACCTCTAGTTTACATTATTCCCAGCTCGCTTCCTACTGCCTCTTCGAGCCACGCAATTGATCAAAGTACCGGTGCTTCGTCTGCAGGCCCTCCATCACAATGCCAGTCTGCTTTCCTTTCCTCCAACCGCCCAACGTCCACATACACACCTGAATCACCTTAACTCTGATTTACAACCCACGATAAGATCCTCTCAACCCGAATCGCTCAGTATGAAAAACGATTCCCCCTCCGATCTCAAGGCCGGTCCTGAGATTAAAGATGGGACACAACAACAACAACAAGCAATGCCAAGCAAAGACTCAGTAGACCAAGCTGCTGAAGTAGTCCCTTCAATCACAGAAAAGACCAAAGACGACCCTACCGCTGAGCCACATGATGGCTCCGGGTCCCCAAGCAAGATTTCCAAGGTATCCCCTTCCAACACCAAGAAGCGAGGCCTGCCCGAACCTGATACAGCTTCCGAGCCCATCAGTAAAAAGTCAAAAGACTCACCAACGCCACTGTCAACCCAGAACGGCGCCGTAACAGCACCTGTATTCCCCAGTCCACCCGATATGCCTGCAACTGCTTTTGACAAAGCGACCTGGCAGGGATTCTGCGACATCGAAAGTGAACCTGCCTGTTTCTCTGTCATCCTGCGCGAGATGGGTGTTCGCGATATTACTGTACGCGAAGTATTCAGCATGGATCCAGAATTCCTTCTTGACAACATTCCCCAACCCATCCACGGCTTCATTCTCCTTTTCCACTACCGCGAATTTGGCAACGACGGCCAGGCCACGGAGTGTCCCAAGGACGTCTGGTTTGCCAACCAATTGCCTGCTCAGAACAGCTGTGCGACACTTGCCATGATCAACATCCTAATGAACCAAAGCCACGAGGCCAATATACGTATTGGAGAGCATCTGACGCAGTTCAAGGACTTCACACAGGATTTGTCGCCGTATCAGCGCGGCGAGGCCTTTGCGAGCTTCGATTTTGTAAAGAAGATTCATAATTCTTTTGCGAAGAAGATGGATATCCTCGAGGGGGACAAACATCTCAGCTACAAAGTCAAGCGTGCTCAGCGCATCAAGGCGCAACTGTTGTCTGAGAAGGCCAAGCCTACCAAGAAAGGAAGCAAGTCGCGTCGCGCTGCTTCTACCGATACTGTCGTCAGCAATGATAGTGCAGAGAGCGTTGAAGACAACGCACATCATTATATTGCTTTCGTACCTGTTGGAAACGAAGTCTGGAAACTGGATGGCCTGGATAAGCAGCCAACGTGTATGGGCTCTTTTGATCCCCAGCAGGGGGAGACGTGGTTGGAGTCAGTTTCCAACACAATTTCTGCCCTCATGGCAGCTGGAGATGACGACTACGGTGTTATTGCGCTAACACAGTCTCCTCTGCTTTCACTACGCAAGAACGCTAGTCTGACGATTAACACTCTCTCGCAAGTCGACGCACGCCTCGACAACGTCTCTGCCGCTGCATCGCAAGACTGGAGAAACCTTGTTGACACAAATGAACAGCCGCCTGATCCTCACATGCTAGGCTTCGAGGAACATCTAGCCGATAGCCCCATTTCTCCTGCTGTCAAAGCGACCATCGACAGCGAAGACTTAACTCAACTCCTCGCTCGCCGTAGTTTATTGCTAGCGAAAGCTAATCAACTAGCCGCGAACATCATGATGGAGATGCAAAATGAAGCAGAAGAGAATTTGAAGGCTACGCAACGGCGGTACGATTCTGGTCCAGTCATCAAGAAGTGGCTCGAAATGTTGGCAGAGAATGGTTTTCTGGAGGAAAACCTAGACCGCTTCATGCAAGGGAAAGGAAAGAAGTGAGAGAGTGAAGATGCGGCGATTATTTCGCGGCAATTATATTGGAGTTTTAGAAGTGTTACATACTTGTCTTTCGCTTTTCAATTTAAGCTTGACAGGATTAGGCTGAGCATAAGGGTGTAGTGTACAATACGATGACACTCGATCATCAACATAATGAATTAATAATACAATGTATCTGAAAGTTTCAACTTTTCGACTCGTTTCCAGCAACATCTCTAGTCCTCTGGGTATTCGTCTCGCACATTACTCACAAAACAATGGTCTGCATCATCCCAGCGTTTGAAGTGACGACCAGCAAGTTTCAACAATGCTTCTGAAGGGTACGTGTCCGTACTAACAGGCTGGATGTTCTCAGCAGCAACATAGCGAACAGATTTGTCGCAGACACTACAGGGGTTAGCACAATACAATAGAGGCAAGACAAGATGGACTTACAGTACGTGATAGAAAGCCTGGTTCCGGCCATTTGACAGAGAATCCACACGCATATTCTGGATCCAATCCTCATTGGCGTCACAGACAACATCCCAGCCTGTGATGACACCCTCATACCCGTAACGCTTATGTTGAAACAATTGGCCTACTTTGAACGCGACGTCCTGCGTGCGCTCGGAACGATGAATGACAGGCTTACGCATTGCATCGACCTGGTGCATGCTCTGCACGAATTGAAGTAATCGGTGGCCCTCTGGCTGATTGTAAAACATAGGGATGACGTAGCGTGATAGCAACGTCACATCCCATGGGTAGTGCATCTGGAAATGCTCAAGCAGGTACGGCAGATATTGACGGCGCCGGATTGCCGTATGGCTTGCGTTAAGATTATCGTCATTAGGACCCAGTAGCAGCATGGCCCAGATTGTTGCGTAGAAAGCATTATCCATGTCTGGTTGTGAGTTCATCCACGAGGCCTCGATTCTGCGCGATCCAGCTTCAGTCTCGCGGATTGTCTGGACAGAATTCATGATATTGCGTGCGGTACGCATCACCATTTCTCGAGTATTGGTATCACTAAGGAAGCCTCGGTGTTCGCTGCTGGGAACACCCATGTCGCGTAGAACCCGCTGAAGATCGCCTTGTCTCACTTCGGAAGAAGAGCGAAATGGGTCCAAGTACATGTAGTCGAGCTCTGTCGAACTTGTCGGTTTGTACTCGCCATCAAGATTATAGTTTTTAGGCGCGTAGACAAGTGTGTAGACATGGAAGAGGAACCCGCAAGGTCGTGCATCAAGGCCGATCCGTTGTGCCACTGCGCAGTAGATGGCAACCGAGATGAGGGGAAGAGATTGGTGATTGGCTGAGCGTATGACAAGTCCAATGAAGGAATTTCTGAGGGCGCGGTAGGATGTGTCCGTGACACCTTGGAAGCCTTGGTCGCGGAGGTAGGATGCCAATGTTGAAGCCTGTCTTCGAGGACTCCAACTGCGGAAATCAGGATATGTTTCTAGCAGTCGATTGGCTAATGCAGTGATATCCTCGGCCACCACGTCAACGTCAACATCCTCTCCAACTCTTGCGAATACGTCGTATGCGCCCAGAGCTCTCTCGATGGATATGTCTTTGCCGTTGTGCAAATCCGTCCAGACTTTGATGGCGACCTCGCGGTGTATGCGCTCGAGTACGGCATTGGCGTAGTAACGTCTCGCTAGAACATCCTCTGTGTCGTCGGGGCATGCGCATTCCTTCAACAGCGTCTCCTTTGCATCATATCCGAACTCTGCGATTTCGTTGATGCACCGTATGCGCTCTTGTTGACTAGTCACAATGTGATTCAACAGCTTTCTTGTGTGGCGCTCGATGGTGTGCTTGGTCATGTACAGCGCGCGCCAGTCGACATCAGACAATGGGGCTGCAAACTTGGCGATGATGTTGTGGCGAGAGTCCCATGTCTTGAATTGCGACTTGCATAGATGTCGCCAGATGATGGGCGCATCGGTAGTGAGCTCCTTGATGAGCTTGTTGGTCTGCGAAACGGACGCGAGGGATCGTGGGTCGAGGTTTAGAAATATGGCTTCGAGGATCTCGGTCGGCAGGCCAGTGAAGGAGGGGCGTTCCATGCTGATGGTGGGCTAGCAGCCGTTGCAAGTTTGCGGGCTGAGGCAAGTCGACGGCTTTCGAGCAGGAGTCGAGTCGCGGAGGGAGGCGTCAAGATATGCGAGAGCGCAATGATGAATAGCCTTCAGGCGTGGCGAGGGCGCGTAGTATGATGTCCCGCGGCGTCAACATTGGAACATGGCCGCTGATGCGCGCATTGCTCGCTAACATGGACTAGCCTCGGCAGCTAAATCGCGATAACGCACCTCCAACGCCTGTTCTCTATATCGTTTCGCCGCTCAACATATACACTCGCGGCTGGACGAGCATGGACTGAACCAAACCAACGTCTCATTCCTCAAGCAAGTCAAACACGTCTCAGTCATATACAGAAAACGAATGTAGTCAAACTTAAAATTTCATCATCTCAGTAAACCATAGAACTTACGGTACTCTTGATAGTAGCAAAGTTTCAGCAGGAAGAATGAGACTTAATAACCCCGCCAAAAAAAAAACATACGCCCGTATCGTACGTAGTTTAGACTTGTCCATGCTGACAGCTGCATAGCAAGTCACCGGCATGTAAAGTCATCATTGTCAGCAGAAGTTTCTTGGCGAACCTCCGGCGGCTCCCAGCGGAAATGAATCGCGACACGCTCAAAACAACTATGGACTCATTGTGATCAGTGCGAAAGACACGATTCAAGCACGGCAGTCAGACAAGCAAAAGTCTCACATGTTTTTTTCCACATTTGGTCCGGATGGCGCGTAACCGTTGCCGAAACTCGCTCTCCGCGAGCCCCGATCTGCAGCCACAGTTGATGTCACTGCCGCACCGCCGCATTCATTACCATAAACATGACGCCCTAGAACCGAACGGTCTGGCTCACTACTTTTCCTCCCTTTCTTTTGGCCTGGTTAACCTGCATCCTTACTTTTCCTATCATATACCACCATGGCCGACCTCAGTAGAGTAGAGTCGATGCAGTACCCTGCGGGGCATCTTTCTCATCTTACCGAGAACCAGCAGGCCCAGCTGCTTGAGTTCAAAAACATCTGCCAACAGGCAGGCTATTACACACCTGCAGCTGGGGGGAAGCAAGCCAGCCATGACGATGAGACCATGCTGTATGCGCAAAACGCGAAGTTAGTAAATTTAGCGGGGCACTGACTGCTTACAGGCGCTACTTGCGCGCGCGTCGTTTTGTTCCTCAGGAAGCCTTTAAGCAATTCAAGGACACGGAGGACTGGCGGAAAGAGAACAAGCTAAGCGAAATCTTCAACACTATCGAGATCGAAGAGTATGAGCAAACGCGCCGCCTGGTAGACAGTCCCGCAAACATGCGCTGTTGTCCTGTCTGACAGCCTCACGTAGTACCCGCAATGGCTCGGCCGACGCGACAAACGCGGCATCCCTCTCTTCCTTTTCGAGGTCGCACCGTTGAACTCGAAGAACATCTCCGCATACGAGAAACAACTCGCCAAATCAAAGACGACCATACCTAACGTCGCAACCAAGAACCTGCGTCTCTTCGCCCTGTATGAGTCGCTCACAAGATTCTACACGCCACTATGCTCCATGGTCCCTCGCAACCACCCGGAGACGCCCATCTCGCAGAGCAACAACATTGTGGATATCAGTGGCGTCGGGTTGAAGCAGTTCTGGAATCTGAAAGGCCACATGCAAGATGCTTCCGTGCTAGCCACGGCACACTATCCCGAGACGTTGGATAGGATATTCGTATGTCTATGAGGTGTTTTGGGAATGACTCAAGTTGGACTAACAGTGTCACAGATCGTTGGAGCGCCTGGCTTCTTTCCTACAGTCTGGGGTTGGGTCAAGCGTTGGTTTGATCCCATCACCGTCTCCAAGATCTTTATCCTCTCCCCGCAGAACGTCTACTCCACACTCTCCCAATATATCGATCACGACAACATTCCGAAGAAATACGGTGGCGGTCTCGATTTCGAATGGGGACAACTGCCAAACCTCGAGCCAGCCATCGAGGCGCAAATGAAGTGGGAGAATCCAAATACCCAGGACGGACGCAAGACGTTCCCTATCGGGCCAATAAAGTGGGAGGAAGGGCAGGATGGTGAGATGCAAGCCTGGGGTGTTGGCAGTGAAAATGGAGCACCACGAAGAAAGCTCATCTTCTCCATTCCGAAGCCTGTAGGATACAAACAGGGGGATTTAATGCCACCTACACCCGCAACACAGATCGGTGACCCTCTCACAACCGTGGGAACGGCTACGCATCCTCCCGATACCAACGAGCCAGACATTGATACACCTCCCTCAGACACCGAGTCGCGCCCTTCCATGAGCTCACCACCAAATACCACAACCCTACCGATCCGCGAAGGCACATCCGAGGCACGATACGAGCAACAGAACCTTACACACGCATCGGGTCAGCTCGCAGATGGAACACCCGACGCAGCAGTTGTCGACCATGGACATGGAGACAAGACAGTTACGATGGAGCCCAACACTGTGGGTCAAGCACCGAAAGAGGTACCACTCCCTGATCGTGAAGAACCCGCTGCTCCGGGCTACTTAGACCAAGCTAAACAAGCTGCTATATCAGCCTCCGCTGTAGTCACTTCCACTGCTACTTCTGCTGCAGAAGCCGTAACTGGTGCCGTTGGCGGACATAAGGAGGAGAAGGTTGAGGAACCTGAGAGGGTGAAGAGTCCACAGGAGCTGGAGATGGACCGTCAGATTGACGCGACAAGTGCCAAGGACGTCGAGGCGTTTCTAAGGGCTAAGACTGCTAGCGGGGGTCACATAGTCAGTTGAGCTCTTTCCATCGTTGAAACATCTTGTACGTAGAGTAGAGGTTGGATAGATGACGAACTATTGATACCACACTTCAAACAGTGCATTGCTCTCCATGAACACTTGGTCTACGCAGAAAGTCAGTTGACCGCTATCAGGCAGACCCAACAATGAGATTTCGATTGTGTACACAAACGTAAGAAACGCTTCAGCTATCTCCGCCATGATAACAACCATTCCACAACTCATCTATGGAGGCACCGTGTACGAGGGAAAAACTGAACAGGTATAGAGACAACAAGCTTTACCTTGCAGCCTACATTATCTTCTAAGAAGAAAACTTATAAAGATTAATAGTATTGTAGTCTTCTAGGTTTTTAATCTATATCTATATAGCTCTTAATATGCTCTTTTGTAGTAGGAAGGAGTACTGTTAAAGGGGAAGTTTGTTTTTTCTCTTTGATACAGTGGAGGTATGTGTCCAGCTCAATAAGAGATAAGAAGACTAGGGTTGTCAATAGTACCACAGGCTCTGGTTCAGTTCTTAGCATCGTATACCTTCCTTACCGCAGGTCATGAAGGTGAAGTAAGTACTACAACTGACGGTGGACGCGCTTTCACCTCATCCCTCCTCTCACCTTCACCACTGTTCGTGTTGTGCATGGGTCGTCTCCATGTTTAGGTGAGTCAATCTCGCGATTGGAGACTTCGATCTTCCTACTTCAAGGTTTCTTGTCCACGATAACGCCCAAATCTGTCTAAATCGTCATGGGAAAGCCGAAAACTACCCAAGTTAACAAGTCAAGTAACATGAGGTAAGAAGATGATACCAGAACATGCCGCAAGCGATTGCGAGACTAATATTGTACCTGTAGCTTCAAGTCGATCTCGGCAGTCACTATACGCGTGGGAACTGCCCCAAACACCGAGGATTTTATCGCACACGAATCTTTTCTCACTGCCCGCTCGGAGTTTTTCCGACGTGCCATGAATGGTAACTGGAAAGAAGCAGAAACACGCATCATCAACCTCCCTGACGATACGGCCAAAGCGTTCGCCTGCTACATCAACTATGTTTATACTGGCCAGCTACCTACTACAAGTAAGACCACGTCGGAGTTAAAGAAGCTTACGGAGGACAAATTTGCATACCATGTAGACGACCTATACGAGATCATCTTCGGCGTTTTCGTGCTCAGTGAGAAGCTCCAAGACATAACAACAAAGAACGCCATGATGGAAGCTGCACTGGCCACTGCTGGATTGATAGGAATCGACGGTTCAACAAGAGGCCCCTCATATGATGTGGTCAACGCGGTCTACAATAGCACACCTGTAGGCAGTCCTGCCAGACGACTCGTCACCGACATGTGGACTGAATTATCTATCGAGTTTATTTTCTCTTGCTTTCGTTACCTTCATCAAGGATTTGTGGAAGACTTAGGTAAATCCCTTCAAAACGCCAGAAAGCCAGCAGAAAACATTCTTGTTCGCAAGGGTGTTGCTGCATATCAAGAGGAAATGAAAGAGGGTTGAGCATACTGCTGTGCTCTCTAGTATACAGCATTTTGGCGGAATATCAAGAGTGTTTACCTTCAGTCACACAGACGTCTACATTGGTCACTACCTAGGTAGTAGATATTGGGTAGATTATCAAGAAGTCAAAGAGGCTTTCTCAAGTTGTATGTAACCTTGAAGAGTCGAGGCCATGGGTTTAATAGGTAGCCTTAATCAATACATTTGGTCATGTAAATAATCATGGTCACATTGACATAGGAAGGATTTTAGCTCAGCACCTGCCACAACTGATCTGTCGTTTCATCGTATCAAAGCACTAGACATCTCTGCTTGGTACCTACCTAAGTATCGTGGATGTGACTGCCGGGGGCCGACTCAAGCCGGGGATACGTTACCTAGGTACATTCCCGACACCTAGCGACGCCAGATACAGCGGCTATGCTCACAACAAATATGGCATTGCAGTCGTACCGTGCAAGGCTGTCGACAGCTATTGGGATGCGTTAGAATCCCTCAACTTAAGCTTTGTGTCTAGGTAATGGAGACGTCGTTGAGGGTTGGGCTCAGCAAAGATGCCGGCGCGAGATGCGGACGGCGTTTACTCTGTAATGTCCCTTGACGTGATGCCGCAGTTGCGGCGCGGTTCGCACGAAGCCCTTCTGGGCGCGGAAAGCATCCGTCAATTAGGTGCGTTCCCTACGCAATCACCACTGATATTGTTCTGACTCACAACATGTCGCTCGCGTAGTGTGAAGAAGCTTTTGCCATGTCGCAGTGGGCCCCCGAATTCCTCTCGACTTCTTGTCCTTAGAAGGCGCACCCGCGACGCCTAAATCAGGCACACCGCGCTACCAGGCGCTAGAAACCCTTCACATGGGAGCTTGTTTAGACCCTTGAAGTGGAATCCCTGTAGAGAGAATCGAGCGTTGCTCGAAGCTTACCCGACCCCGATTACTGGCACGGAGAGCTGTGGCAACCCAAAATCTACGGCGCATGCACGTGCGTAACCAGCATATACAACTGCCTTCCTTCGAGCTGCGCGCATTCCATGCACACTTGTCCGGCACAGCGCGCCGTTGTCGAGACGCCCACAATATTCCCGTTAGCTCCCTTGCCCGCCAACATCCAGTCAGAATCACCCAAGCTCCAAAACGTTGCTGTCCGCGGACCAGTAGACGGTAAACGCGTCTGATGACTTTCGTGGGCTTGCGGCACGATCTGTTCCACCGTTGGGCGACTATCACGAGGCGTCGCAAAGTAACATCGCTTTACGTGACGCTTTCGAGAGCGGGGTGCCACCTTAGTGTTCGAGTTATTTCGGAAGGCTATCCGGTGACACCCATGCGAAAGACACCAGACCATTTTTCTTTTGCTTACTCGCTCGTTGCCGCTCCGGTGTCTATAATCAGTGGCTGCTTACCTGTAACAAGGTTCTCCAGATACACACGGCTGTGGCTAGCAAAAGGGTAAGGTGACAATAACACTACAGGCGCCACCAGTACTTCCGAGCATCATAATTGTCTGGCTGAAAGCCTCTTAGCGATGAGCAACCAGTTGACCATTCATTTGCCATCCGATTAATTTTCATGTTCTAAAATCCGACCTATGAGGGGCAAGACAGGCAGGTACTATGTACGAGGCACACCAACCCTCAAGCTTGCCGCCCTTATTGGCGACGTTCGACCCGTCAACATTCCATCTTCTACGCGAACGAACCAACATGCTTATGCATATGCCCCAGGATGCGGTCAACCCATCCCAAGGGATGGTCGTTCAGGCGGGACACGTCTGCCATGCTTGATTTCCCACCAGGCCAAACATGGTGGAATCTCATGTGTTCGGAGTTGTGCAAGCGAGATACTCTAATTCGTTGCCCGCTGGACAAACAGTCAAAGGACAATCAGGCGCCGACACACAGTGGCTTCGTAGGCAAACTACAGGCATCATCAGGACGAGCTGAGTTGATGAATTTCGTCATGTGTTGTTCGCCCTATTGGAGGAAGTCAGCATGATAGATCGGGACCCAAACACTTCTCCGAAACGATGGAAGAACAAGAGCTCTTGGCTGAAGAGGCACCAACTAGCTCCCATCCACATGCGCTTCGTATCTCATTCACCCGCCATGTAGGCGACAGCCTCGGCACCCTGCAAGGATCCTTCAGGACAACATGCAGATCTCACCCGCTAAGACAGGCTTCACAGAGAGCTTGAGTGAGCTTGGCGCCCCAGGTTTGGACGCCTTCCCCAGGCGCTTCGTATCCCAGACCAACTGTTATCCTGCCTGAATGAGCGACATATCCGACCATCTACACTGGAAGCATAGTTGTTTGGAGGTTGTTTGGAGTCTCCAACACGTGGATCCCATGATAATGTGGAACCGTCTTGATGACCGGTTGCCCCAACCGCGAGCCAACGGTACATGCAGACATACGCATCTTCACTAGTCGTTGACTAACGCGAACGGCCCATGGGGAATGGCAGCAATCCTTCCAGAAATGTAAGATGCGGAGTAGTAGCCCGGTCAGGCCTAGAGCAAGAATGTGCAATGTTACCACAGGAAGCCACGCATGCACCGCGCTGCAGTATCACCGCTGTTTGGGATCCGATATTAAAAGCTTGGGCATCCTGCGGGTGATTATTCTCCCCAGATACTACCAGCGTCTTCTTTCTCCAGCGCTGCGCAGAAATCCTCTTCCTGTGCGAAGGGCTCCGTCAAATCCGCTACGCATTCTTTGAGTGAAATCGAAGTACATAACTACAAAATGCCAGGAGGTGGAATTGTTGCCGTCACTGGCACGACTGATGTCAACCGTGTCGAGGCTCCTGTCACTGTTCGGGCTTACCTGATTGTCGCATTCGCTGCGTTTGGCGGAATCTTCTTTGGATATGATACAGGTTGGATGGGTGGTGTCCTCAACATGGACTACTTCATTAAGCAATACACTGGAGCTGAATACCCAGACGTTGTGTATCCAGGCCTCGACTCGACGAGCCAGACGATCAAAGACTACCGTAACTCACACTTCGTTGTAGTTCCATGGCAACAATCTCTCGTAACATCGATTCTCTCTGCTGGGTATGTAGAATCAACGCACCAGCGCGGTGACAGGAAACTGACAGACCACAGTACTTTCTTTGGTGCTATTATGGCTGGTGATATCGCTGACTTTATCGGACGTCGTATCACTATCATTACGGGATGCGGAATTTTCGTCGTCGGTGGTATCCTTGAGACTGCCTCCACCGGGCTTGGTGTGATGGTTGCTGGTCGACTCATTGCTGGTTTTGGTGTGGGATTCATTTCATCCATCGTCATCTTGTACATGTCCGAAATTGCACCCAAGAAGGTCCGTGGTGCTGTAGTTGCTGGTGAGTACTTTTCGTACGGCTTACATGGCATGCCTTCTAACTTAAGTAGGCTACCAATTCTGTATTACCATCGGTATATTACTCGCCAATTGTGTGGTTTACGCCACTCAGAACAGACGCGATACTGGCTCCTACCGTATCCCCATCGCCGTTCAGTTTCTCTGGGCTATAATCCTCGCCATCGGTCTCGCTCTCCTACCAGAGTCCCCTCGTTACTGGGTTAAAAAAGGCAAGCTCGACAAGGCCGCCTCCGCCCTTGGCCGTGTCCGCGGCCAACCTCTTGACTCCGAATACATCCAGGATGAACTCGCTGAGATCATTGCAAACCACGAATATGAAATGTCCGTTGTACCACAGCACAGCTATCTCGGTTCGTGGTTGGCCTGTTTCAAGGGCAAGCTCTCCTCGCCCTCATCCAACGCCCGCCGTACTACACTTGGCATCTTTATGCAAGCTATGCAACAGTTGACTGGTATCAACTTCATCTTCTACTTCGGCCCTGTCTTTTTCCAACAGCTCGGCTCGATTTCCAATCCCTTCCTCATCTCGCTCGTCACGACCCTCGTCAACGTGCTGTCCACACCAGCCTCGTTCATAATGGTTGAGAAGATTGGAAGACGCCCTCTCCTCGTCTTTGGGGCGGCTGGAATGGTCATCATGCAATTCATCGTTGGGGCTATCGGAGCTACCGCTGGCAAGAACACTGCCGACCACCCAGCTAACCCAAACGCCACCCGTGCTATGATCGCATTCATTTGTTTGAATATCTCTGTCTTCGCAACGACCTGGGGGCCTTGCGCCTGGATTGTCATCGGTGAAATCTTCCCTCTGACCATTCGATCTCGCGGTGTCGGTCTCTCTACGGCTAGCAATTGGTTCTGGAATTGTATCATCGGTATCATCACTCCATACCTCGTTGCCGACCGTGACGACTCTGCCCGTCTCGGATCCAATGTCTTCTTCCTGTGGGGCTCGCTCTGCTGTATTTCTTGTAAGTTCTTCCTGATTCTCAAAGCCACATGGGACAAGACACTGATGAATAAACAGTCTTCTTCGCTTTCTTCTTTGTTCCCGAAACTAAGGGTCTCACCCTTGAACAAGTCGATAAGATGTTGGAGGAGAGCACTCCTCGCAACTCTCGCAAGTGGAAGCCACACAGCACCTTCGCTGGCGAAATGCATCTCGCCGAAAAGCACATCGAGATCCCTCTTGAGAACATCGCTGTGAAGCACGGAACCTCTGCTGTCTGAGCATGTGGTCTGAAGGTAGACGAGCCAGGAACACATCTTGTGTTGAACCATGACGTTGGTGAATATTGTTTTAATGCATGGAACTACTATATGGCATCCAATGTTATGAAGTATTGTTAGAATGTTATACCCGCAGCCAGTTATTACTGGTCCGCAACGCGATCTATGACAATCGTGTGAAATACGTCCTGTCAGCTTCAATATGAAGTAATCGCTATACTACATCATCCTGTCCCTCTCCAGTGGGAAAACAGAAAGGTTCGCTTGCCCACTCTTTTCTCCACTCTTACCCTTTCGTCCCGCCCCCGTCCATGCTCCCAGCCACCCGGAAATCTTCACCCAAACCACACGTCGTGCCCATATTGTAACATACCACGCGTCGTTTTGCGCAATGACATGAAATTCAGTACCTCACTGTGTCCGCGCTGGCGCTAACTAGCACTGAATCTGTTCCATATGTAACACGAGGCTAACAAGCTGACTGCGTGAATGCACGGATCTTGTGTTCAGACAGCCGACGCGGTGTTTGTGGCATCGTTTGAGAAGGTGGTACAGAGCCTGATGAGTAATCTGCTGTATCGGGAGCGTGGGCTGTACGGGGATTCGGAGCTGAGGTTTGTGGGACTGTTGGCGTGGCAGTGTCTTATGCTAATTTGGTGCTAAACTAGTGGGCTGATGGTAAGTGTCAGCGGAAGTAGCATATTCGCGCAGTCATTGAGAGATGGAACGGTCGTATGAGGCCTTTCTTTTCCTTGGGCATGCCTTTGTCGGTCACGCTGGAGAAACTCGCTCTTGCCTCGTGGTGTGGATCTGTGCGCAGTTTGGTGGGGCTTCAAAGCGCGCCAGGCACGAGCAACTTCCTTACATTCAGAGACATGGGAGAGAACTCTAGCTCCTGGCTTTCTGATCAGCAGTGCCTGAGTAACGAAATTTATGTGCGGCATAGCCTTGCGGAATGTGGGAGTACTGCAGACGATAGCGTGGCTGCCTAGTCAAGTTTTCGTGAACACTTCCGTATTGTAACTCAGCCCTGCGTGGGAGTGATTCCCAGTCTCCAGTAGGCTAAACTACATCGTCCTCATAGCGACCAGACTGTTCTCCACACTCTGCTATCTTCTCAAGATCCAACAACATACAAATGCAGCTCGATTCTGACAAAACGTTTGGCGAATTATACCCCAGTGCCGAAGCTCTTCAAACGGCGTGTTAGCACTGCTAGTCATGAATCAGGTGTACAAGCGGTCGATTTCATGGATTATGGGCAAGACCAGCTCCAGGAGTTCACATACCATACAGTAGTTCAGAGAAGTGTTATTTGCTCTATGATAAAGTGATACAACAACTGTTCATATACTTCAGAAGCGCTGTAGAAAGCGACAGTGAACTATTGCGATACTGAAGGCCAAGTGCTCCGCTTGCATATGCATCAGTCTGGATCCTAGGGGCAGCTGTGGTGTCCGTCTGCTTTTCGCTCACTGCGATAGCATTTGCCGGCTCTTTCTCGTCCATATTTCACCATTCTGAGCTCTTTACAAACCCGAAAGATGAATGACCTGGCGTTTTTACTGCACACCATGCCTTTATCGAGCCAGTCTTGCAGATACAAGAACTTCGTATCATGATCGTTTAGATTTCTGCTCTGTTTGGAAGCATAGTGCAAACTCCCTTTGCCTAGTATTGTAAGAAACAAACATCAAAGCAATACTAGAAGATTGCCAGTCGAGAACTGGCTGAATATCCTTGCATCGTGGGCAAGGAATTGTACAGTGAAGTAGCTAATTCTCCTACGTTCTCTTGATACAAATCAATTGAAGTCGTGCCCCTAAGTGTCCATTGCTGATAGCTTGTACATTTGAGAGTGAGAGCTGGGGCTGGCGAATATCATGGCGGACACGATGGCGGGCGGATGTGGAGCAAGGTGTAGAAAATCTTCACAGGTCGGCGTTCGTGTGGGATTTGCCCGGAGGGGTGAGGATACCCGGCCAAGTAAGCTATCTTATCAGAGACCCACTCATACCCCTCACATGACTTGCAGCACTCACGCGTCAGCTCACAACAACGCGTCAAGTTCACCCTATTCACGAACGCGCATGTTTGAAGTATGTATTGGTTTCCATTGTTTGAGACAATAGCATGACGTCGTAGCTATCCTCCCGTAACGCCAGATTGCGACGCTGAAAAGAACAATGACAGTAGTAGTAGACATCCATCCGCAGTGACAGACACGCGCCCGAACGCCTGGCCAACATGATATACCCGACATGAAAGAGTCAGAGACGAACACCGTGGGCCTTCCTTACCCACATTCACCCATGGTAGAACCGCGCCCTCCTATAGAATCCATAGACCAGCAGTGAGACAAAGGGAATCCGTGAAGAAAATGTCGTCTAGCGTACGCTCCGGAGCGAACTCACGGTAGCATAATAAAAGAAAGAAGACCAACCAGAACGAAAAAGCTTGAGCTACAAAGCTCATGCCTTGGCCTTTGGTGTGGCCTTCTTAGGTGTGGCCTTCTTCTTCGGTGTGGTGGCCTTCTTCGCCGCAGCAGTCTTCTTTGCTGCTGGTGCCTTCTTTGTTGCCTTGGCTGCGGCGGGAGCTTTGGTCTTGGTGACACGGCCAGACTTGGTCTTACCTAGAACGCGCGATACCTCCTCCTCGACGGCAGGGGCGGCGGCAGTGGTTGGAGCAGTCTTGCGGGGTTTGCTAGCATTGGCCTTGGGCTTAGCAGCAGGAGCAGCCTTGGTGGCAGCAGCTGTGGTGGTAGCCTTCTTTGGGCGGCCGGCGGCCTTCTTGGGAGCAGCCTTGGTGGCGGTGGTAGTAGCCTTAGCCTTCTACAATTAGAATCAGCAAGGCACTGTTGATAGTAGGCATGTACTTACAGTGGTGGTGGCCTTCTTGGTAGCGGGAGCCTTCTTCTCGGCGACCTTCTTCTCAGTCTTCTTCTCGGTCTTCTTTTCAGCGGTCTTCTTCTCGGTGACCTTCTTCTCAGTGGTCTTCTTCTCAGCCTTGGGCTCAGACTTCTTGGTAGCGGTGGCAGTAACGGGCTTGGCCTCCTTCTTCGCAAGCTTCACTGGTCCAGACGTGCCTGAATGACGCGTCAGCAAAGTTCAATTTGAATCATAGTGTCTTTGCTGCAGATGCACAGCAGCGACGCGTCGGGAGCGTGGCGTTGCGCCACAAATGGACAGGAAGGTGGTCACTTACCCTTAGGACGCGCGAAGTCACCCTTCTCCTCGCCTGACGTGATGGCGCGGTTAACGTGACTCCTGAAGGCGGCATCGGTGACGTTCTCGACCTTGTTGTTGGCACGAATGTATTTCTGAATGGCTTGACGGCTGTTGGCGCAAAGTTAGCGAGAGCTCTTAGTCTTGGGTGCTTCCAGGCAAAAGCATGACGCGACGCATGAGCGACGGCATGTGGGTGGTGGATTGACTAACCTTGATCCATTGCGTTCCTTAAGCTGTATTGTGCATAGAGCGCGTCAGTAATCATATTCACTCAATGAAGGAACATTATCATGTGTTGTTGGGCTTCGCGCCAGAGTTGGCGGCGCAAGCTGTCGCAAAGTCATGTGCAGGGCAATGCGCCTGGGATAGACTCACGTTGATGATAGCATCCTTGACCATGTCTAATAGAGTCAGCATTGACCGGCGACAAAGATGCGACTATCTGGCAACCAACGCGACCGCGTTGGGTTGAGATATCATAGCACATACCGATGTAGGAGCCATGGGCAGGCGCGGCGGCAGGCGCCTTTGCCTTGGAAGGGGTGGTGTTCTTCTTGGGAGGCATTGTTGGTAGTGATTTAGATGGGAAGATAGACGCGTTACTGATGCTTCGAACGAGAGGGCAGTCGAGAAAATCGATGGGGAGATTGTGGTTGTAGAAAGTCACGAAGTCGCTGAGTTGGGGCAAGCACGCGGCGGGTGGGGTATGCGCCGTTCTTATACTTTTCAGGGATCAAAATCGCCGCACTCAGATCACCAACCCAAAGGCGCTAACTCTCCAGTCCTGATCAAGATGCGCTTCAGTTTGATCTCATGCTGCAATACTGCCGCCTACGCTGGCTGGGCGCAGTGCGGCTCCTGTCAGTTCGATTTTCTGGGGGTCTATCCAGTCTGCCCTTCGGAAGCGCAGACCCTCACCCCATCTCCTCCGCCTCAAGTCGCTCTTTCTTGTCGTCGTGACGCTTGATCAGTCGCCAACGCCTGCTAGGAGCCTGACTGCAAGCAGTCGTGGCCTGGCACTTCAATCATGCCAAAGCTCAGTCCTTGTTGTTTTACCAGGACCCTTTATTCGAGAGGATGCAATAGGAGCATCTTGCGCCTCGACGAGCTCATGCGCAATCCTCTGCTTTCGACGACTCGACATCTATCGTAGAGATATGCCACTACAGGCCTATCCTTTTTTCTCTCTTCGCATTGATCTCGCACTTTATGCAAAGCAGTACATTTTCCATTATTTTACTATGTTCATTTAATTCGTTTCCGCTCTTGATGGTTGTGTTTTCGGCGATACCTGCATCGCGCCATCCGCCGCCTTCCATGGTGTTTCGCTTGCGCGTCAACACCTCGAACACAACCCGCCTCAACACGTACTTGTAATGAGAATGAATACGTGCCCTTTTTCTATAGGTATTGCGCAAACGTACACACAAGTTTAGGGGTACCTTCTTGATCTTGTCAGCCAGCGTGATGCTGAACTGATGACGTGTTGCAATGTGTCAGGCGGGGGTGATCACGCGTCCAACTCTATCGCTTCAAGTCCTCCTCTTCAGCAGAACCTACGTGTCCAACGCAAGATGAGTGTCTTTGAGAACAAGACGCATGTCTCTTATATCGATTCACGCGGTTTCGGAAGCTCTGAAGCCTACCATAACGCGTCATTGCTGGTACGTGAACGCGGTGTTGTTTTGCAACTCTTGGCCGGACGATGTGGGACAGCTCAACACAGATAGCCAGCATCCTGAAACTCTAACACCGGCTGCTTTTGAAAGATCATCCAAGGACAAGGCTCGAGTCTGGCAATTTGATAGAATCGAGTGCTCGAGTGGACCTTGGGAGGGTTTCAGAAATTTGGAAGTGCTAGAATATGTTGATTCCGTGCTATCCGGGCACCGCATCGCTCCAGACGATGCGCGTATAATGCCGATATTGCTGGCACACCTCTACGCTTCGTCTAGCCATATTTTCGAAATTGACACCCTTTGGTAAGACTTTGTTGTGGGCTATACCGCCGAAGACTGAGGAATGAGCGGCTGTCCGTGGGTCTGACCGCTTGAACGGCTGTTCTGTACCTAGGTATCATGAGCTTGAGATGAACACCGGCATTTGGACTATGGCCATCATGTATCAATTGATGAGCTGTGGTATTTTCATGAAAACGTCGTGTTAAAAGCAGGATGAGAAATGGCCAAGTGGTAGAATATTTAGAGAGGTAGTGCATGGTTTGCTTCGCAGACAACGCTCCAAATTGTTCCGTGCAGAGATGCATCCTAACGATTCGCTATATGTTCTCAGACGACCGTTCCCTTGTTTGACTCTCATTATCAATAATTGTTTGCGACAGATTGTGATATACTCTTCGTGTTCAGTTTTAGAAATAATAATTACGTACCTAGTCAATAGTTGTTATACTACTTGCTCATACATGAATAGTAATGAGCAGGGAACAACATAAGCAGATATAGCCGCTAGATATTGGGTAAGGCTTATTCTCTGGATACTGTCGACATGAAAAATATGAAAGCTTCAATTCCGTTCTTGTGAAACTAGCCATTGCTACAGATTCCGATTGCAGTTGGTCCTGCAAGCTACACATAATAGCGCTCCACGCTCTTTCAAAAATGTTATAGAAGACAAGACATCGGGACACGGATTTATAGCAGTGAGTATGATAGCACATTTACCAATGCAGTGGACCTGCAAGGCGTTGATAAGGAAGACACAGCCCAAAAGATTACCTAGGTACCTAGGTCAGCTCGGGAAAGTACACCTGCAACCTACTAAATCACGTTCAACCATCATTTGGTGCAACACAAGGGTCATTACCTCTCACTACATTGCACAAGTATTTCCTACTGAGGCTAGACTTCGAAGCTTCCAATGAAGCCGACAGCCTGATATCTGATCGAAGGAGGTTTGCTTCACTTCCATTCAGACCGTGACCTACGACACCGCTTTCGTCATCGTCGATGTCCAAAAAAGCAAGGTTCGTGATGCATGAGAGCACACTTGCCTCTATTCGCAGAAGCATAAGAAATACCTCGTTCATCTAGATGTCCGTCACAATCACACCTGAAGGATGTTCGAACTTCCAGACGACTGTCATCGACAAGGAGTGAGGAAACAATGTCACCAACTGAACTATTCCTTGGGCAGTCAATGGCGCTTGTGCAGTTCGACGTTCCGTGGTGGGTCTGAATACGGACAAAGCAAACCTGCTACTCAAGTCTGTCGGACACCCTCCGGATTTTACGAACAAGCTTGCTCTTAGCTTGACGCATCCACACTTTGGATCTGAGTGACGTCGCGAAGCCGAAAATGACATGCTACAAGGCCGTGAAGACGGAGCAACGTGATGTACACGAGATATCGGAACGTGAGCCGACGACTGTGGACGCAAAGGGGTGTGGCGAACCGCGCTTGGTGTTCTGTCGTTCCAACTGCTCAGTCCCGAGCTGGCAGACGGAGGATTCGATGTTGGAAAGGCGCCTGGCGATGGTACGTAAACTGGAAATACGATAATTGCCTCACAACTCCTATTTCGTAGAATTTGGCCTTTGCTCTTGTTTCAAACGACGCTTGCCTGCAGCATTTGTGCCACTCCAATGTATATCTATGAGTCTGGCTATCGTCAACCGGGCGATTGCCTAGGTAGGTACGGAGTACTGAGCTGGCACTTTCGAATTGAGCAATTGCATTGAAGCTTTTGAGAACGAGGGGTTGTACTGCCGTGTGCAGCTTGGTGCAAAGGTAGTAATGAAAGCCGATCCGCTTTATTACCATTGGATTACATCGTTCCAGGGTTCCAAGGTTGCCAGCCCCTTTCCATTACACGGCCACGCAGCATTGAAGCCGAGAGAACACGAGGAATGACAGCAAGTGTCGCCCATCCCACTGTTATTCTGTCCGTCCGTGAGGAAACTCGGTCATGCAATCTATTATTGTCAAGCGGCCGTTCGACTAGCAAATCGGGTCGTGTCGGGGTGTGGGGTTGGTTCAAAATTGGCAGCGGCTAGCCAGCATCAGCTAATTACTCGCACTCATCGGCCCGCTAACTTGGCCACCGCAGCGTCACTTTCGACACATTCCATCCGACGTCTATGCAGATACTCCACAGACTCCTGCCCGGAATCTCGGAGAAATGGTCCTCGCACGACCCTGAGCAGGAACCGACTGTGGCGCATTGGTTTCCGAGGGTCAAAATATGGGGAACATGGAAGTTTCTATGGACCCACGCTCGTGTTCAGATCGAATGTGACCTCATGTCGTTGTATTGTTGGGGTTTCGCCGGTAGGACCGTGATGAGGTCGAATACGAGGCTGCTGTGTATATAACGTCTGATGGTCTTGTCTCTACGGGTCATCATTCAACTCAAACACAATCAAATATCAACACTACATCTACAAACACCCATTCCTAAAACACTTCACATCAAAACTCCAACTACAATCATGAAGTTCACCACCGCCGCTGTCATCGCCTCTGCTGCTGGCCTCGCCACTGCTCTCCCTACCGACTCCAAGATCAAGGATGGCGATGTTTTCACAATCCAAACCATCCGCTCAGGCACCGCCGATCTACAGTACAACACTATTCAGGCTGTCCAGAACTCTCTCGTGATCAACGCAGGCCAACAGAATGCTTCCTGCGGCCCGGAGCCCCACAACTACGCTTCCTTCCAGCTCAACAACGGCACCCTCTACCTCTACACTGCCAACCCTCCCCAGCAGATGTTCGTTGACAGGTCAGGCATGGGACAGGGCGTCATTCAGTACACCACTGGCGTACAAGATATGGTCAAGAACGGAGAGAGGCGAACCTTTGCCATCAACGACGACGGTCACCTCGTCTTCAAGGACCAGACTGGTCAGGAGATTGGCTTCCAGGCTTGCAAGCCTTCTCTTAATGGCGGCTACTCCGTCTGGCTGGACGGCGTGACAAACCCGGCTGGAGCTGATGAGTGCCTTGGATTCGCTGCTCGAGCTATCAAGGAGGAGAACCCTGTCAAGTGCTCGTACACCACCTACCCGTAAGTGCAGACACTCTAGTTCTGTGACTGGTGGATTTGAGAAATTTTACTTTGGATATTCGAGCGACATTTCTTTCTTGTAAATACAATATGTAAATAAGACAATGCTACTTGCCCACGCAAACTTGTTCCAGACAGATGCGATATGAAGTAATCCCTTTGTGGAAGTGACTTTGGCGCGAAGCAACAGACGAGAGAGATGAGAAGGCAAGGAAGGGAGGATTTGCGATGGACAAGCTACTCAGGGCAGCTTATACCAAAGCTAAGTAAGAGACGATGCAAAGGCGTTGACAGGGGTCCATGGAGATTTACCCAGATACCATATCGACAAAACGTACTGAGCATGGGTTATGACGTGGGGCAAAGAATGAACAGCAGTCGACTTTGAAAAGAAAGAGCATGCGGAACGACGGGCAAAAAGAGATGTGGTTGTAGCGTGAGCTCTAAAGCGAAAGTCAGAAGGTCGGACTACGCCGAGCAATCTTGATGCGCACCCCTTCTCGGCTAGCGCTCCATGCTGATAAGCCGCAGGGTCCGCCCCGTTCCTGCTCTAACGCAATCGTCGTCTTATCGCCAGGCACGCGTCACACGTGCACCCATCACATTCGCTATGAGACGTCCTCTGACTGGTCCCCGGGAAGCCGATCACCATGATGCCCCAAACGCGGCCCTGCGTGACCTCGCCCAGCGTGATGCCTGGTACTGCGCCATGAGTGGCTATGTCGTCTGTCCCTTTCATCCCCCATAAACACCCATCCCCAGCGCCGTCTCCGGCCATCCCATAGTACACCTCCGCACTACCTGACTACACTCCGAACCTCTTCCACCAGTCGATTTGCCCAGAAGACATCTCGGGCTCTCCGTTGACGCATCTACGGCTTTGGACCCGGCGGCGACGGACTAGACTAAAGAACCGACCTTCCGCATCGAGGCACAGTGTATTCGCTGTCTGCGAATCAGCGACAACAACGTGAAGGCGTGTAATCTGAGCTGCCGTTACGGGAGGGATCGACCCGCGAAAAGCTTGTGTATTCTTGTTGCACAGCGCCAAATTATCTCCTCCGTCCTTGCAGTAGTAGAAGGCGAGCGGTAACATGCCGGCCATGCTAGACTCCCTAGTCGGAGCCGCGAGGGATAGAGTACATAACGCGGCTGCTTCCACGGCAGAAATGCTGGCAGCAGAATCAACAGCCATGCCTTCTCTCAGGACACTCAGCAAGATTGCGCTCGGTGGTGCGCAAGTCATCCTCGGCAATGGAGGACGCGTCATGGGCGAGTATACCCAGACTTGCCCCAATGCTCAATTGAGCTGCCACAACACCACTGTTGTGGAGAACCTCTGTTGTTTCAACGCCCCAGGTGGACAGATCCTCCAGACGCAGTTCTGGGATGCTTCGCCTGCTACCGGACCAGAGGATAGCTGGACAATCCATGGTCTATGGTACGATTGCCCTTCAGCTCCTATTCACTATGCATGAATGCTAATCGTCCTGTCCAGGCCTGACCGCTGTGACGGCACCTATGACGCGAACTGCGACTCGTCGCGCGCCTACTCCAACATCAGCGCCATCCTCAACTCCTTCGGCGCAACCGACCTCCTGTCCTACATGTCCACTTACTGGAAGGACTACCAAGGCGACGACGAGTCCTTCTGGTACCACGAGTGGGCCAAGCACGGCACTTGCATCTCCACGCTAGAACCCGAGTGCTACAACGACCACAAAGCAACAGAGGAAGTTGTCGATTTCTTCCAAAAGACTGTCGACCTGTTCAAAACGCTACCAAGTTACGAGTGGTTGGCCGCAGCTGGTATCACACCCAGCACAACCAAGACATACACTTTCGCCGCCATTCAAAGCGCCATCCAGGCCAAGAGGCCCGGTGTCGAGGTAACGCTAGGCTGCAAGTCTGGCGCGCTCAACGAGATCTGGTACCACTACGATGTTCGTGGCAGTGTACAGACTGGCGAGTTTGTTGCTTCGGACCCTGATGGTACCAAGTCTACCTGCCCTCAGACAGGAATCAAGTACATTCCCAAGAATGCAAGCTCGTCTCCTCCCTCTACCACTACGACCGTTGGAGGACCTGCGCCGACATCTACTGCTGCGCCTGGAGCACCTTTCAGTGGCAAGGGTAACCTCAATGTCATTGTCAACGGAGTCAAGAAGGGATGCATCATCAGCAAGGGTACTTGGTACACGACCGGAACATGTGCGACTTTCACAGCTACCGACGTAGACAACGGCTTCACCCTGTCGAGCTCCAAGGGCAAGTGCGCAGTCGTTGCTGGAGCGCTATCTTGCGATGGCTCTGCAAGCGCGACTGCTTTTACCAACACTGACGGAAAATTGGCTGCTGGCGGTAACGCGCTCTGGTCCGCGGACAAGGTTGCGTCTGGCAGCACACAGCAAACTGTGTACGCCGGTGGAGACCACTCTGCCACGTTTGCTATTACCTGGCAGTCGGCGTGAGAGCCGCCGGTTTCGGCATAGATTTCGTAGTCTCCAATCACATGAATGCAATAGTCATACCAAAGAGTTTGAGTCAAGTTTTTACATTTGGTGACTAAGACCCACTGGTTAAGCAGCGCATCTAAATCTTCAGGTATCTCTTTTTATCGTCTTAATCATATCATTCCTCGTAAATTCCCAAAATGGTAGAGCTGTTGAATTTGCCAGTCCAGAATTTGCCTTTTTGTTGAAACACCATATCCCGCTTGGAGAAAGAAACGCCATAGTACGCCGCCCAATCACGAAAAAAGCTTCATGTAGGCTTAGATGGGCAGAGGGAAGGTGACGGCCCAGGCCGCAATCTCCTTCTTGAGGTCGTTGATCTCCTGTACCTCACCGCTAGCAACCTTGCTCTTGAAGTCCTTGAGCTTGTTGTTCTCCTTGGGGAGCTCGCCTTGGATCTTCTTGCACAGCTTGATGCACTGGTCGATGTAGTTGGCAATCTTCTTGAAGTCCTCCTCACCAAGACCACGCGAGGTCATGGCTGGGGCTCCAATACGGATACCCATCGGTGTGAGAGCCGACTTGTCACCAGGAGTGGTGTTCTTGTTGCAGGCAATGTTGACTTGCTCAAGAACGGCTTCGACACGGGCACCGTCAAGGTTGAAGGGCTTCAGGTCGATCAGAACCATGTGGTTGTCAGTACCGTCGGTAACGAGCTTGTAGTCCATGCTCTTGAACGCAACCTCGAGGGCCTTGGCGTTCTTGATGACCTGCTGCTGGTAGAGCTTGAAGTCCTCAGATTGGGCTTGCTTGAGCGCAACCGCGAGGGCGGTGATGGTGTGGTTGTGGGGGCCACCCTGGTGGCCAGGGAAGACGGAGAAGTTGATAGGACCCTCGAGATCGTAGAGCGTCTCCTTGCCAGTCTTGGGGTCGGTCTTGCGTACACCCTTGCGGAAGAAGATCATGGCACCACGGGGTCCACGGAGGGACTTGTGGGTGGTGGTTGTGACAATGTCGCAGTATTGGAAGGGCGACTTGTTGACGCCAGCAGCGACAAGACCAGAGATATGGGCCATGTCCATCAGGAGGTAGCAGCCAACCTTGTCGGCAATCTCGCGCATGCGGGCGTAGTCAATCTCACGGCAGTAAGCGGAGGTACCGGCGACGAGCACCTTGGGACGGTACATGAGGGCGTTCTGCTCAAGCTGATCGTAGTCGATGAGGCCGGTGTCGAGGTTTACGCGGTAGGGGAAAGTCTCAAAGTATGTGGAAACAGCGGAGATCCTATCTCTGGTCAGCCTACGCCCCCTGTATAAGTGGCTCGTTTTGTACGCACTTCCTCTGGGGTGTTTGGTAGCCGTGGCTCAAATGTCCACCATGGGGCAGGTCAAGACCCATAAGCCTGTCGTGCGGCCTCATAATGGCCTGGTAAGCCTGGAGGTTTGCCGGGCTACCACTCAGGCACTGTACGTTGACACCCCACTTCTCCGAGTCTAGACCAAAGGTCTCGAGTGCGCGCTTCTGGCAGAGCAACTCAATAGAGTCGATGTGCTCGTTGCCACCGTAGTAGCGGGCGCCGGGGTAACCCTCAGAGTACTTGTTGGACATGGGCGAACCGAGCGCATCGAAGACAGCGCGGGAAGTGACATTCTCGGAGGCGATGAGGAGGATGGACTCGCGCTGACGCTGGATTTCCTTCTCCTACAAGAATTGTTAAATGATGTAAGATAAAAAGAATAGCAGAAGAGACTCACCATAATCTGGGCGACCTCATTGTCGGTTTCCACCAGGGACTTCTCCATGAGCTATGCTGAGTTAGCAGGGTGCATCTTGATTGTGATGTGAGGGGCAACATACGTCCTGGTGGGACTTGGGGAGCGCGTAACTGGACATGACAGGCAAATAAACGTAGGTTTTGTGTTGGAAAGGGAGTGAAGAGTAAGGAACGGAGGACAATAGTAAAAGACTATACGGGCTTTAAGCAGTCAGAGCACTAGATGTCCCTCTCACGCCAACCCCACCAATTTTTTTGGACGCGACAAAATGCTCTAGGCTCGCTTAGGCATGGCGCCATCGATAATTGCGTGCTGCGGCCGGTCGTCGGAGGGATTCGGACAGGCTCTTTGCATTTGTGAAGTAAGACATCTCTTCATGGTATGCGTAGGTGTAACGCGTGAGCGCGCTATTGATGGTGGCAGAGTGAAGACTTTCCGCTTTTGGGTTGCGAATGGCAGGTTGACTGGCGGCTCCGCTACTCCCCGCGTTTCGCCCCTCCACGATGCGAGAATACCCCGGCATGTCCAAGGGACAAAAGGAGACATTGTACACAAACGCTCCCACTGCCAGCCGTCGGACAAGCATCACCAAACATTAGGCAAGAGTTTCCTGACTTGACGTATCCGATTCTCATTCTTTCATTTACTACATAAATACAGTCCATCCTAGCGTTTCTGTCCGTCGAGTCGTTCCTCCTTCGTCTAACATCCTTGTTAAATACCAATACTCGCTCGTGGATCAAATTGATCTGATGCAAAAACCTCGACGCCGGGTATGCCAAACAAAAAGCGGTTCTGGTCAGCAAGCTGCCATCGCGTCGCCAAAAGGGTATGTAACAGTAACTGAGCTGAAGAAGTGAAGGCCGAGTAAGCTCGGCACCAAATTACACAATCGCGCCAACAAAATGCTCATCTTCTCGTTATTATTTTTTGAATGTATTCGCAGCTGTGTCGGTCCTCTTAGTCGTTGTCGGTAAGACGGTCGAGAACAATGATGCTGAGAATCATAACGAGCAACCCGATGGTTACTATTATGAGTAGCACAAAGCCGAACCATCCAAGAACCATGGCTGATGTACCGACACCGGACTTGACGCTGCCGTTACCCAGGTCTTGCACAATGGTTGCGGCTGCGACGGATGCTGTATGTTGCCAGAGTACGGAAACCAGGACGAAGATGGACGAGATAAAGATGAGCGCAAGGGCGACTTGTGAGACAGGCCTTGACGGGAAGGGCTTGACGTCGACATCGGATCCGGTTCGCTCGTCTCTCTCCTCGTGCCATCCGGGGAAGGTGGCAAGCAGGATGAATGTGAAGAAGGCGAGGATGATGGCGACAATGAGCAAGTAAGGGAAAACAACGGCATCCTTGAAGGTGGCAGCAACCCAGACGAGGTTCAGCGGGTCCTGGTCAACGGACACGTTGTCGACGAGCGCTGTGGCATTGTTGGAGCAGATGAAGCCACCGCCGTCTCGGTTGATGCAGATGCCGAAGTAGCCGACGCGCACACCAAGCTGTGCGTTGCCGACAATGTTGGCAATTGCGGCTGTGACACCGGGGTCGACCTGTTCAGGTGCGTAGGTGGGTGTGAACTGTTCGTACCACATGGAGATGAGGAAGATGCCGGGGATGAGTGGTGAAGTGGACGAGCATCCTGCTAGTAGCAATGCTGGAAGATTGTTAGCCATCGTCTTTGGGCAGGCTTTCGTCGTAACTTACAAAGCAATATTATAGCAATTGCAATAAGAATCATGAGAACATGGTGGAAGCCAAGAAACGGTATTAACCCTGGTGGTTGTCAGTCTTGATGCCTCGAACGGAGATGTATGCAAGTACTCACGTTGCATGCTCACCGCGAACCGTAAGTTCGCCATTATGAATGTGTCTTTCCTTCAACTACGCCTGAAAGGCTTCGTATTCTCCCTGCGCCCCCAGAGGGCCGGGTGAGATGAGCGGGGGAATGCACTCAGACAGCGGCTGGTGGGGTTGTCTCTCTCCTACAGAGGTGCGAGAGAGCGGGAGCAATCGTGTCTTGATCCGAGTGTACTTGGGTCGAATGCGGAATGCGGGTCGATATGCGGTACGGTCGGGATGTGCACTGCGACAATGATGGTCAGATGTCTCCTGTGTGGAAGAATATTCAAAGTGTGGGTGGTAGCGTGGAATGTGACTTCTCTCTCTGCTTGCAGCGACTGATAGTTTTGCTGTTGCGAAAATGGTGATGGCTGGTCTGAAGTGGCTGGAGGTGGTTGGCTTAGTCTATCAACAAAGCGGGTTGTCGAGGGGACCGAACACGAACGTCATGCCCAACAGCCAATAACACACCAGCGCTACTGGCGATCCAAGCTCGTTCCTGCATTAGACCCTCCTGTTAATGTCCCTTGTCCAGCCTCTTCATTCCTGCGACGACGTGGCGGCTTGCGTACGGCACCAGCTACAGTCCTACTGCGACCGCCCTTTCGCGTGCGCCATGGTTGAGGGTTCCAGAACGCGTCGTAGCGCCATGCACCTCAAGACATCCGCTGCGACACCTCATACCGCCTCATACCGCCATCCACGGTATATAGTAGTCGGTGTGCCGCCGACAGTGCGCACCCGGAGATTCAACAATAAAAAGCACCATCGTCCTCGATGCATCTTGAACACTTTGCCATGGCATTTGGTCACGGCCTGGCTCTGCGTGTTGAGTAGCTCCAAGCAAAGGGTGAGGCCATTGCCGATACTGTCACGTTGCAGTCTCGACGGATATCTAGACATCTAACAACAGCTTCTAGCAGCCTGTTTGCAGGAGCATCTTGAACTCAGGTCCGTATACTTTTTTGGCTCGGTTCGGGCCCTCAAGTATTACCCGGTGGCCCTGCAGCGACATCTCCCGACAACCTTACCTGACGGAAGCTTGCGCTGCACACCCTGCGAACTCCAAGGCAGGGCAGGCCGTACTTCTATTGAGTTTTGTAGACTTGCTCCAACATGATCACTCATCAGGCTATAATGATTGCGCGATCTGGATCGCGTCGTACGTCAGTGATCAGCGGTCTCATTTCGTGAAAATGACAGTCAGATGCTAGACACCAGCATACCAGCAAGCATTGGGCTCTGTTGACCTGGCGATCGGACTTGAAGCTTGATTGTACCCTTCGACACGGGATGATGTCACTACTACCTCGGTACACGTGGAGTCGCGCATCCGGCGCAGGGACCAGTAACTTCGCCCCACCTCAAATTCGAACTTAACTCACCAACTCTCGCGATGCACGTGTATGCTCGTAGACTAAACGCTAGCACTAATCTTTCTTGAAGATACCTGAAGCAGGGCAGGTAGTCGACGGCCAAGAAGTGTAGGGAACGCCACGCTCTCTTAGCTAGCTTCTTTCATGACGGGTCAGCAAACTTGCTTCCATCGTTGATCTCTATCACCTACCCCTGTTCATTCGCCTCTCAAAGTACTATTCAAACAAGCGAAACGAATATGGCCTATCACGAAAGCAGACTGAATCTCGACCTCGTCAGATTGCCAACAAAATGACGTCCTAGATTGTTCTGGGCATACGAGTGGTTTGTGGCTGCGTTGTTTCATTCCAGGCACATGCCAGTCTCACTCCTGCTGTGACTGCGAACGGCAGTCACGAACTATGACGTAGCTGCTTGAGACATGAGGAGCATATAAACAGCACTCGTCCTGCACTGAAGAAAGCCTCCATCAACATCCACACCTGCAACTTCAAACATCAACTAGAACCACCATCTACCTACACACACTACCCCAAAAACAACACCACAAACAGCCAACATGACCGACGCATTCCGCAAAGATACCCACACCAAGCTCGGTGAGAAGATGGTACGTCTCCTTATTTATACTCTTCCCATTACCTTCATCTCCTAACAAACATATCAGCAACCGCAGTCTTCAAAGTCCACTGGCACCAAGATCAAGGAGTCCATCACTGGCACCGGCGACAAGATTGCCCGCGAGGCGCAGCCCGACTCTTCAAAGACCAACACGCAGTCTACTATGGACAAGATTGGCCGCTCCAAGGACAACAACGTTCACGGCTCCACTGGCGGTAGCATTGTCGACAAGACCAAGAACGCTCTTGGAATGGGTCACCACACTACCGGCACTCACACCACTCACACCACTCACACCCATGGCAGCGGCTTGTAAGCATCCTGCTTGCCCTCGATGGTAGAAGGAGGAATGCGATACCCAAAGAAGTCTCCATGGAATGAGATGGACTTGTACTTTATGAGATACCTTGCCTGCGGGCTAATGAATTAATACCTTTTTACACTGCAACATGATCATCTTGATCCTTTGTACTCCATGCATTTGAACATAGATTGTCCTTTTGAGCATGTTCAAGTTTTTGAAATATGGAGATTGAGAGTACTACACACGTGTGTAACAAGTGGTAGTGATATAATCCAGTATCTACATGTTGTAAGTCGAACAATGTACCTCATCACCAAGAATATGCATAAAGTCGTAAAAGTTTGGACAGTCGCTAACGTACGCATACGCTCGATGTGTCTCTCTCTCCCTCCCTGAAAAACTCGGAACCCACCGCACACCTAAGTGGGCATTGCCATGACACCCGACCATCCAGTTCCAGCCCCTGACCCTCCACTTCTGCCACCACGACCAGAAGGCCTGCTGGTCGTTGTTGCGCCTCCTGAAGCTCTGCTACCGCCACTCTTCGAGGCTCGCTTCTTCACGCCACCGAAACTTTTGTTAAAGCTACCAGAAGCCCTCTTGCGGGACGAGCCCTTCTTCTTATACCCAGATCCATAGGCTTTAGATCCACCTCTTGCTGCTGGTGCCTTGGCCGCTTTGGTAGACGGAGCCGGGCCGCCACCGAGTTGTGTATATCGGTTGTTAAAGTCTGCAACGTCTTGGTTCTGGAACTGACTAAAGTGATGACTTGTGTGGACCGCGCCGTCATCGTCGTCATCATCATCGTCCTCACCAAAATCGCCGTAGAAGGACTCCTCCTCAGACTCCTGTGCAATAGGCATCGGGTCTTCGTCTTCGCTACACAGATCCACAACGAGCCGATGATTCTGGTCGTCAACTTCCTCGTCATCATCGTCAATCTCGTGGATGATCCGTGATTGTTGAGGTCGACGGTTGCGAAGTTGCGGGTTCCTAGGCACTGGTGTGTCATCTCCATAGAATTCCCTACTGTTGTTGACCAAGGTCAAGAATTGCTTGCCATAGAGATCCACCATTTCGGGCCTAATACCAGGGATGGTCTTCATCTCATCCAGACTCATGGGCAAGTCAAGACCCATCTCACGAAGTACAGTGTCTGTGAAGATGGCTTCGCGGTGGCCTTTCCTCTCTTGCAAGGTCGTTCTCATCTTCCTGGCTCCGTTCATGAAATCGTCCAAGACTTCTCTTTGTAGGTCTGTAAGTTCTGCAGTTCGTTGATCTGCAGTAATCGGAGCTCCAACCCCCTTTCCCTTCGTGGCCTTCGATGGCTTGGCAACACGTATTGGCGCAAAGTAGTCGTCGTCGTCGACAACAAAATCATCAGTCTGGTAACCACGCGTAGTCTTGTTGCGCGTAGGATGCCGAGGAATATCAAAGTCGTCATCGTCATCGTCTTCCTCCTCCTCGTTATAAGCAAACGATCGAATCTTTTGCTTGGGCGCGCGTACAGGAGAGTCGACGTTGGTCGACGGAAACTGGGTCTGCTGCTTCTTCGTTTTCTTGGCTGCGGGTGCTTTTGCGCGTGCCTTTTGTGGTGTAGAACGTACTTGTAACTTCAATTGCTTTCGTTTGCTTTCATAGTCATTGCGTGTCGAAGCAGGCTGCAGCAGTCAGTATGTGACCATAATCAGGGTCGTAAATACGTACGTGTAGGTAGTTGGTGGCAAAGCCAACTTTGTTCACCTTGCTTCTTTCCTTGAAAGCCCCCGCGTCAAGCAAATGCTGAAAGATGCGTTCGTTATCACCTCGTTCCAGATCCTTGCCGTAGCCCCAGCCGTACTCTTCCAATCCCGAGCGCTTAATTTTAGCACTGCCAGCGCCACGGAAAGCATCTACGCACTGATGCATCGTTACGTTGTCCTCGTGCACTTGACTTACGAGCTTGATGGCCATGGCAGCATACTCTGTAAGATCTTTTGTGACGAATGTGGCATCCGAACGACAATTGTCGCATGTTGAATTGCACTTAGAGGCATCGAATGCTTCACTAAAGTATCCGAGTACTTGAGCGCGTCGACAGTCGGCTTTGTTCTCGCAGTACTGGATGACGGTCCGTAGCATATCAGTCAGTCGCTGCTTCTGCTCCCAACTTCCTTCACCTTCTTGAATCATTTTGTGTAATATCCTCGAGTCGGCATACTGATAATACAAGTAGCACTCTGAACGTTTGCCGTCACGCCCAGCTCGTCCAGTTTCTTGGTAGTAGCCCTCTAAACTTTTAGGGAGCGAGTGGTGAATAACGTATCGTACGTCAGCTTTATCGATGCCCATGCCGAAGGCGATGGTAGCCACAATGACGTGGTACTCATTCTTTTGCCATTTGCGTTGAACCTCGGAGCGGTCAGCGGAATCCATTCCCGCGTGGTAATGATAGGCACGGATGCCTGCCTCGGACAACTTTTGGGCCACTTGCTCACAACTCTTCCGCGACAGACAATAGATGATTCCAGATTTGCCAATGTACCTCTCTTTAATCAGATCCGCAATGCTGTTGATGACGCCCTTGACTTTCGGCACAACTTCGTAGGACAAATTAGGGCGGTTAAAACTCTGAGAAAATTGACGGCAGCCCTGAATGCCGAGGTTGGCCACTACATCAGTACGAACGAGTTGGGTCGCAGTTGCAGTCAGGGCAATGACAGGTACTCCGGGAAATTGGCGGACAACGTCTCCAAGTGCCTTGTAATCTGGTCGGAAATCATGGCCCCATTGACTAACACAATGTGCTTCATCGATGACGATACGGGCAAGGTTCCCTCCAGAATGCAGTTGCTGGAAGGCACTGATCATTCTCTGGTTCTTGCTAAGCATTTCAGGAGTTAGATAGAGGATTTGTATGAACTGTTGGGGATCACGCTGGCGTAACCCATCCATGATCATGCTCTTTTGTGCTGCGGTAGACTCTCCGTTGATCAGAAACGCTTGCATCCCGAAGCGTTGTTTGCAAGCCGTCACCTGATCCTCCATCAAACTCAAGAGTGGAGATACTACAATAGTAACTCCCCGTGTCTTGCCTGAAGCGATCACTGATGGAAGTTGGTAGCACAGCGATTTGCCACCTCCCGTAGGCATGAGCACGAAGCAGTGTTCGCCCGAGAGTGTAGTGTTGATAGCTTCCAGCTGTCCTGGGCGAAATCCTCGCAGGCCGAAACGACGAATAAGGGCGGTCCTGAGATCCTGCGACCAGGGGAAGTTCATTCCAGGGTGATTTTTGGCAGGCATGTTTAGCTGCTGCTTCTTCGGTGAAGCCTGCTGGTTTGGTTTAGATTGGACTTGGTTGGTAGAAGTTTCGCGGAACACCTCGCGAGATTTTGTTGATACGCGACTTTCTGCACGCTCGCCTTTCCAATCAAACCCACCCGGCGCCTGGTTCTCGATATTGGTAATCTCATGAAGGAAGTCGTCATCATCGTCGGGTCCAAAATCTTCGCCAAAATCATCATCGTCGTTTATCTCAATAGGCTGGTGGGGCTCGCCCATGTTATTGCCGAACAAGCTTCCGTCTTCTTCAAAATCAAGCTCACCAAACTCATCCGGTGTACGCTGCGGAGCCGCCGGTCTTGGTTTCTTTGGGGATCGTCGGCGCTCTGGTGTCTCGGGTACCCGATGAGATCGCTCTCTTGACTTGCCTTTTTGCTTTCCTGATGCACTGTCGTCTGCATAGGCACGAGACCCTAGATTCAGTGGCGGTAGCGGAGACGCGGCTACTTGCTCTTCAGCGAAACGAATACGGCGGGTAGGCGTCCACACTTCCTGAGCGCCAATCTCACTTGGCTTAGTATACTGTGTCTGTGGAATCCGATTCGACCCTATATCCCTGGAAGCCTTGGGAGGTGGTCGGGCCGGACTTGCTTGAGTTGATTGTATGACCACGTTGCGGTTGTTTTTCGACTCTGTTTTGACAAGAGGCGTTGACTGCTGCTTGATGGCCGCTAAATCCAACAAGTAGAACATCTGGATCTGTATGTCCTCATTTATCTTGAACAGTCTGCTGAGGGTTTCACCATCCGCTGCGTCAAATTGACCGATGTTCAAGTCATCCTCTAGCTTCTGCTTAACCCTCTGACGTTGTCCCGTAAGTTCATCCTGTTTGGTTTTCAACGAGATCAATTGCTCTACTGCGTCCTTTCGCGAGCGAGCGCGTTCCATCCTTTCCTGTTCGCTAGGATCAGGCTTGCCAAATTCGGACAGATGTGCAACGAATGCAGCCCGTGCGCTGTCCCATGCTGAGCTTGCAGCCTTGAGGTGCTTTTGCAATCTTTGACCTTCAGTACTCAGAAAGGTTTCAATCGATTCTTTGATAGCATCTCTCTTTTCTTTGGACAGTTCAGAAGAGCTTGGTATGCGTTTGTCGGGTACAAGAGCAGACTCAGCAATCTTTTTGGGGGACTGAGACTTTGCTGGGGTAGGTATGGAAATCTCTTCCGGCTGATATGGGCTTGGGCTTCGTATGGTCTTCGAAGGCGACCGTATAGGAAGCTGCGTCTGACTGGCAACTCTGCCAGGGCCAGCCATTGGTGTCTTTTCACGCACTCTCTTCATCGTTGGGATAGGTGATTTGGTCCGAGACTGTGTGTCGAAATCCATCTCGTCCAGTGCGCCGAATTCATCGTCCTCGGAGTCCAGAACTGCATGCCCAACTCTCTTAGTGCCAGGTGTGTGCGAAACTCCATTCTTTCCAGTTGTGCTCTCGATCGTGACAGGATTGTTCTTTCGGGGCGAAGGGCTACGTGTTTGCCTCCCTATCTTTCGAGCGGGTGCAATCTCAGAGGGTACGCGGCTCAGTGACTTGCGCTTACGGGCCTGTGAGGATGTCGCATTTTCTGCAGCTGCCATCTGTCGCTCCTCTTCTTCCAGTTGTAACATGGCCTCCATATCGTCATCTTCAGCTGTTGCAATATGCTTTGATTGTCTACCTGCACCATCTACAATGGCCGAGTAAGGTGGGGGAGGGCTATCCGGAGCCATGACCATATCATCGATGTCCGGGAAGTCATCGTCGTCGTCGTCGTCAGGCTCTGGACTGAGCGCGGGCGCCTTCCGAACAGGCCTGGGGGACTTGGTGTGACGGAGGTCCGCTTCATACTCGTCGCTCTTCCGTTTTCTGCTCTTTTGCGTGCGCATTGGAATCGGCGAAGAGCAGCCCGCATCGTCTCCGGTGAGGTCGATTGAATCGACATCAATTGGCTCGCGATACTTCGTCCTCGCAGCGGCGTGTTGAGAGGCGGGAGTGTTTTCCACGGTGGAGCCAGTAAGCTTTCTCACACTCGCCGAGGAGTCCTGCAGATTACTCTTGGAACCTCCTGCATCGCTAGGCTCCCTCCGCTCTCTGCTGCTTGGGTTCGAAGAGGAAGCATATTCAGGCAGCCCCGCTATAATCAGTCTAGGCTTTCCACTGGCTGGTGTGTTTCTCAGTCTTGCCATATCTGAGGCCACGTCTTCCGCCTCTGGCGGATTGTGTATGTCGATGGTTCTTGTTCGAGCGAGAGCGTGGGGTGGAGCGGGTCGTGCGACTGGCAGTGCTGGTGGGGGCGGTGGCGCGGAGGCAGGTTCAGGCTCATTGTATTCTATGTCTTCGTCCAAAAATGAAGAGTTCTGATGTG